>Ga0065721_10049441_pt1 | contig 34242 bp, 32 predicted proteins | sample Mesricmetagenome_FD_59108 | JGI IMG/M metagenome (GOLD analysis project Ga0065721, IMG submission 59108) | Mesophilic microbial community from rice straw/compost enrichment Sample: eDNA_1 v2 (version 2) | ecosystem: Engineered > Solid waste > Grass > Composting > Bioreactor | place: USA: Davis... | reverse complement strand
CACGCACCTCGTCCAGCTTGAACGGCTTGATGATGGCCATCACGATTTTCATGGTTTTCCCATCCTGTTTCTGCGCGGACGAAGCCGCCTTCCCTGCGAGCGGGCCCGCAACGACATGGATTCAAGACCCATGCCAGTTTGCTGCAGTGCGGGAGTCATGCGGAAAAACAGGAGATCAGCGGCAGGCAAACGCCTCAAATCCAGGCGCGTAAGAAGATGCGCCTATTTTTTGAGCACGACGTTTTCGAGCGAGGTGAAAATTTGGGCAGGTTTCTGCCCTTGCCCGAGCGTCGCGGGCGGCTGCCTCAGGGATCGGGAGAGGTCGCGCCCGGACCCGGCTCGACCTGCTGCTGGCGCATCTCGTAGACCCATTCGCGCCAGATGGCGACGAGGAGGGCCATCAGTACCGGCCCGATGAACAGGCCGAGAAGCCCCATCGTCTTCACCCCGCCGACGAGGCCAAAGAAGGTGGGCAGGAATGGCAGCTTGATCGGCCCGCCGACGAGGCGGGGCCTCAGCGTCTTGTCGACGATGAAGAGCTCGGTCGTGCCCCAGAAGAACAGCGCGATGCCGGCGACGGGCGACCCGCTGGCAATCAGATAAAAGGAGACAAGCGTGAAGGAGAGCGGCGCGCCGCCCGGGACAAGCGCGGCGATGCCGGTGATGACGCCCAGCGTGACGGGCGACGGCACGCCGGCGAGCCAGTAGGCGACGCCGAGGACGATGCCCTCGCCGATGGCGATCACCGTCATGCCGGTCACGGTGGAGCCGATCGTCGCCGGCACGACGCGGGAAATCCGCTCCCAGCGCGACGGCAGCACGCGCTCGCCGAGCGTGTCGAGCTGGGCGACGAACTTTTCTCCGTCGCGATAGACGAAGAAGAGCGTGATCATGGTGAAAAGGAGCGTCAGGAACAGGTCGAACAGGCTGGTGCCGGCGGACAGCACCGCACGCGAGATGTTGCCGATATTGGCGCCGCTGACGATCTGCACCAGTTCGCCGATCGCGCCGGGATGGCCGATATAGCGGTCCCATTGCTCGACGAGCCATTCGCCCGCGCCCGGCAATGCGGCGATCCACCCCGGCGCCGCGGCACCCCGCTCGTTCGTCGCCACCGCCCAGGCGAACCAGACCCCGACCTCCTCGATCGCGTAGCGGATGGCGAGCGATATCGGAAGGACGAGGAAGGCGAGGATGAGGAGGAGGGCGATGGTCGCGCCGACGGTGCGGTTGCCGTCCACCTGGCGCAGGAGCGCGCGGTAGACGGGCCAGCTCGCAAAGCCGATGACGATTGCCGCGAGCACGGGAACCAGGAAGTCATGGAAGAAATAGACACCGGCGGCGAGCACGACGACGAGCAGCCAGCGGGCGAGCGAGACCGGCGGGATCAGGGCGATGCGCGTCGGACTGGCGGCGCCGAGCCACCGCGGCTCCGCCTTCGGGGTCGTGTCCTTCTCGCGCGAATCCATTGCCATCCTCGTCAGCCTCCGCGTGATCCAAACCGGCAATCGTGGCCGACGCAAGGAGGAAACGCGCATTCGGATGGATTTTGCGCGCGCCGTCGGCGTGCAGCCGCGGCGCGACGATCACAAGACGATCGTCAGGATGGCCCAGGGGGCGGCTGCGACCCGCGCCGCCTGCGCCCAGACGGGAGAGCCGGGATGGCGCCGGGCGCTGCGATCGACGCCAACGGTCGCCACGAGCATGTAGGGGGTCGGCAGGAGATGGATGGCGAGCGCGACCGGTCCCGGTGCGCCGGCGAGGAGTGACAGGAGGGCGCCGCCCGTCGAGGCGAGGCTGGCAAGGAGGCCGTAGAGCACGAGATATTCCCAGAAGGCCCTGGCGAGCGGCAGCTCGCCTCTCCACAGCGCCTGCATGCTGATCCTCTTCCACGGCCTTCCGGATGGCGATTGGCTGGCGTGCGGAAATCTGTTCCGACGGCGGCGCTCGCCCTTCCTGCCTCATCAGGCCTCGGATAGGCAAGGGTGGCGGGAGAGTGGCACCTGCTCTTCCGGCAAGAGCGAGGCTTGTACCTCAGAAATCGAACAGCTCCTCGAAGAACGACTTGTGTTTCCGGCGGCGCCCGTCATGGGACCGATCGTAATCGTCGTCGTCGTCATGGCGCGCGGCGCGTTCCGCAGCCCTGCGCGCCGCCTCGGCTTCGGCCGAGCGCTCGATCAGTTTGTCGAGCTCGCCGCGGTCGAGCCACACGCCGCGGCATTTCGGGCAGTAATCGATCTCGATCCCCTGCCGTTCGGACATCTTGAGGTCCGTTTGGTCGATCGGGCACTTCATGGCATGTCCTCCTGTTCGGGATCCAGACGGCGGGTTATGGCGCTGCCCGGACAAAGTGCGATCAGCTTTTGGATGCGCGATCGGCCAGAAAGCGGACGTGCCGTGATCCGGAGGCAGAAAGGCGCCGTTTCAAGTTTGGTTCCAAACCGGGGCATCATCAAGTCCTCGCACGTGCCGTTTTCTTGACCCAGCGCAAAGCGCCCGCGGCGGCCGGGCCTATCTTCTGAATATTGAGCCGTGACCGGAAGGTCTGCGCGATCGCCGGCGGCTCCCACCGGAGGAGGCGAAGATGTTCAACGTGATCGATAATGCCGCCCATGCATGGCGTTATGCGGCGGATTTCGTCCGCGACCGGCGCGGCACGCGTCGGACCGTCAAGGAAGTGGAGGCGCTCGACGCCGACCATGCCGCCCGGCTCCTCGCCGATGCCGGCTATACGCGCGAGGATTTTCTCGACGCCATGTCACGACCCTTCGCCTCCGAAGACCTCCTTGTGCGCGGTATGGAATCCGTCGGTCTCGACCCGGCGCGATTCAAGGCCGAGAACCCGGAATGGATGCGCTACCTGCAGCAGAACTGCGCCATGTGCGACGTGCGCGGCCATTGCAAATGGGTGATGGCGTATGACGGCTTCGTCGGGGAACACGGCAAGTTCTGCCCGAACAGCGAGGATTTCCGCCTCATCCAGGCCCGCGGTCAGGCGGGTTCGGCCGAATAGGCAGCGCGCGACACCCGTTCCAAGGCGGGCCGTTTCCTGTAGCGCTCAGGTGAACTCTCACCCGCTCCTTTCCTGAACATGGGTGTCCTCAGCCGTTCGGAAGAAGTCAATCGAGAGGACAATCCGATCTGCTTACAGATAAAGGTTGTCCCACTCGGCTTAGTTACACGAAAAGCATGTCCTACATGGCGCACGGGGGACTGAGCGCCCGAATCGGCACCTTCAAGGCTATGCCGCTAGCTCCGGTTTAGCCATCTCGATTGGGTTGGCAGACCACATTCGCTTCGTTCCAGCGACGCGGCGGTTCGAACAATCAGAAAAGTCCGCGCCTGCCTGCGTTGCCGTGCTCACCTGCGAAAACGTGCTCGCGCACGCCGTCTGGAAGCGGGAACGGCGGGTCCTGGTTTTCGATGATGATGAACTGCGCGTCGTCGGCGCGCTCGATCAGGTAGTTGTAGAAGTGCACGTTCAGGCCTGCCGCGGCTACGACCTCTTCGTCTGCGGCGAGTCCTTTGTGTTTCGACTTCAGCGGATCGCGATAGCTCAGGAGCGGGCTATCGAGGACAACTATGCCGGGATGCGGCAACCCGTGTTTCCGGCAGACATCCATGACCCCGATCTTGAACGCCGCGTTCAGCAACGCCCTGACGCCCTTACCGTTGGCGTTGCGCTGCTTCCCGTTCAGAAGGATGTCATGCGTCTTTTCGTGGAAGGTGATGCGAGGTTCGCCCGGGTACCTCCACTTCCTGAAGATGTCCTCCACCGCCGCTGCGAGCTCATCTCCGACGACGGTTCCCACACCGACCTCGACGCTTCCCCGGGCAGGTCCCGTCGGCTTGAACTTCGACAGTTCGGCATGCCTGGACCGGAGGCCGGCGATGCGTCTCTCGACGGACATCGCATCGTGGAGCTTCTTTCTGGCAACGTCGATCATCTCGTACTGCTCGCGCGTCTTGACGGCAGCTTCACGGGCGGTCTCGATCTCGCCGTCCTTCACTTCGATGTCAGCCGAGAGTAAGGCGATCCGCCGCCGCATGCCTGTGGTTTCGGCCTGTAGCGAAGTGATCGCCTTCGCCAGTCCGGCGCTCTCGGCGCGCACTTTGCGCAATTCCGCCGAGACGGCCTTCTGCGATGTCTCGACGGCCTCGAAACCATGCTCGACATGCTGATGCTCGGGATCGGCGCCACACAGGACGCAGGTGCGCTTCGCTCCGGCCATGAGGGCGGCAGCCCCCTCGTCCAGCATGATGAGCCTGCGTATGTCGCTGGCGAAGCTCGTCGCCAGCAATTCGAATCTTTCGATGGTCAGGACCGCTTCGTCCGCCCTTTCCATCAGTTCGTCGCGCTCGGATGCCAGCCGCCGACGCTCCATGGAGAGCGTGTCGAGAGCGGAATGCCCTGCAGCCAAGTTCGATCTGAACGCCTCAAGCGTCGCGTCCAGCCGATCCGACTGCTCATCGAGTTTCAAGGTGGCGAGATCCTCGACGCCAGGATACATCGCGGCAAGCTCTGCGACTGCCGTGTTCAGCATCTCCTCGACGATCTCGATGCGGCCGGCGTTGGTCTGCTTCTGCTCCGTTGTGTTGGGGACCTTCACCATCGACTTGTCGTCGACTCCGGTGAGGATGAACTTGAGGACGTTTTTGTTGAACGTGTCCCCACTCTTGCGGTCGAGCGTGATCGGGCTTTCCTCCGCGATCATCGGGGTCTCTTCCGTGAACAGGTAGCTAGCGAAGTGCCGGATCGTGAAAGTGGCCTTGTCCCCAGTCTGTGTCCGGGCGATCTCCGTCTCGCCGATTCCGAGTTCGCCGAGCAGGAAGGTCGAGAGGCTCTCCTTTTTGGAACTGTGGCTGTCGGCGAGCGTCCGGTCGCTCTGCCGTCCGACCGCCTGTTCGAACCCGCCTTCGAAAAGATCATATCCGCCTTTCGACAGCGAGCGGGCGAGAGTTATCCGTCCGCTGGTCGGCAGGTCCATTTCCAGCCAGCATCTGTCGTATCCGACGGCCTCGGTGAGGTCCGGCAAGGCCGAACCGCCGCCGAACATGTAGTCGAGCGCCTTGACGGCGAAGGACTTGCCAGCCTGTGAGCCACCCCAGACGACCGTCAGTCCCGGCGCGAAGTCGAGTCCGACGACGGGCTTGTCCGGCCCGGTGAAGGCAAGGCGCCGGAGGATGAACCGGGACGGCGACATGTCAGGAGCCTGCCTGCGCGGAACCATGGCCGAAACTCTCGGTCCACTCCCCGATATGGCTGACGACCATGGACTTGAAGCCGGCCTTCGACAGCTCGCGCACCTGGCCGGCCAGCCAGCCGGCGCAGGTCTTCAGGTCCTCGGAGTAAGAGGATTCGAGTAGTTCGATATACGAAGCGGCTTCCTCGGAGGCCCGCCATGCGAATCCATGCTCGTCGGCGACCTTCTCAAGGAGGTGGCACCTGCGCATGAGGTCAAGTCCCGCCTCCACGATGCCGCGCCGGACGAGGAGCTCCCCCTTACGGCCGCTGACCGCGGCGTGGAGGGACATCGGCCCGCCGATGTCGGAGGCATGGACGATCACGTGGTCGAACAGGACGACCTCGCTGAGGTCGGCGGTGAGCGGGCGCAGATGCTCAAGCACGACCACGGCGCGGATCCCGGCCTCGAGGGGCGTGTGATACAGGTCCGAAACGCTCGCGCTCATGGGCTCCACCTGATCCTGCCGTCCGAAACGAGGTGATGGCACGTGCCCTGTTTCACGGGAGCCCTGGCCATCGTGCCCAGGATCCCCGCAGGGGCAGCGCCTGTGTGCTTCATCACCGCGTCGATCCTCGCCAAGGGCGACGGGTGCGCCTCGTTATAGACGTCGATCAGTAAATGGTAGATGTCGTTCTTGAATACGTCGACCGACTTGGCTGCGGTGTTGTCGCGGTGGAAGTCCCGGAATGTGCAGGCCTGATAATAGCGATAGCGCTGCGTCCTGAGGTGCTCTCCGAATCGGGCATCAGCGAACACGTCGTCAAGCGTCGCGAAGTCCGATCCGGCCGATCCAGCATAGACGTCCCGAAGCTGCGATATGTAGGTCAGTTCGGCATCGCTGACCTCGTCGGGCGTTTCGCCTTCAGGTGCTTCGCCGGGCGGCAGGCCCAGGACCTGGACGAGTGCTGGACGTGCGGCGGGATCCTTGACCAGTTTCGTAGCAGTCAGGCACTCCACCACCGAGAAGTCGTAGCCCTCGATCGATGCCCGGATTTCAGGCGTGAGCTCGACGGCGTTCCGGGCCGTGATCTTGGTCCGGCAATGCTTGTCCCAGGTCTCCAGCAGCGTCTTGCCGATCCGAGAGGGGTTCTCCAGAAGCGTGCCGAGCGAGCCGTCCATTCCCCTCGGTGAAACGAACACATACCGCCGCGGCAGCGTCGCGTAGGCGCCGGCGGCGTGATGGTGGAAGACCTTCCCCAGCTCCGTCATCGCCTCGCCGATCCGCAGCTTCGACCCCCTCACCTTCCGCTTGCATTGATAAAGGTCCCACTCGCCCTCGTGACGCGCCCGTGACAGGAAACCGATAACGTCCCGGCCTTTGTCGTTCGCCGCCCCGACGCGCGTCATCTCGACGTAGTCCTTCGATTTCCGTTCCGCGTAGAGCTCGACGAATTCCTCCAGTTCGTCGTCCTCGAGTGCGACTATGCGCGTCGATGGATTCGTCACGTCCGCCCCTGAACCGTTCCCCTTGGTCAAGTATGGCATCGACGCACAATGGCGGCAATTGCCGGACCCGCCTTGCGCTCATCCAGGGCATGTAATCGCGGGACGCAGGCGCGATCTGGCCGCCTTGACCGCTCCTTCGGCAGGTTCAACAGCCCATGTCCCCGCGATCGACCTTCGGGTAAAGTACCTGTGGGAACGTGGGGAGGATTTCATGGCGGACATCGGACGGAAGACTGGCTCGCTCGAACACGAAGGCGTGGCCCTCGGAAGGATTCACGCGACGGCGAACCGCCAGAAGGCGCTCGGCTACTGGCTCGGGTTTCTGCGCGGCGTGCTGGCGAGCGAGAAAGTGGAGCGCGCCGAGATGGCGCCGCTACGCGTCGAGGCGCAGCAGTTCCTGGCGCTCATGCATGACGACGACGCAGCGGAGTTGATCCGGGACCTGGACACGTGGAGCGACGCACCCGGGGAAATCTACTCGGTCCTCGAGACCATAGTGGGCTACCGCTCCCGCGAGTTCGTGATCACGAACGACAAGGATGTCGTGAACGAGTTCTACGGGTTTTGCGCCGGAATCGCGTGCGACAACTCGATCACGCCTGCGGAGGTAGAGCGTCTCCTCGCGCGTCTGGACTCGAGCAGCGTTCTACGTGGCGACAACCGCGTCGCATCCCTCGGACGCGCCGCGAGGAAGTCGATCGAGGATGGCCGGATCACATCCGACGAATCGGAGGACATCTGCCAGTGGATCTCGAAACTGGTCGGCGACAGCGCGACCGACACTGGGCTGCCGACGTTCGGCAACGTGGGCGTCATCGATGGAGCACTGGAGGATGCGAGCCTGTTCTCCATACCGGAGCGCATGTTCGTGCTCACCGGGAAGTTCGCGATCGGCCCGCGGAAGGTTCTCGCCGGGATGATCTCCGAGAGGGGCGGCGCCTGGAAGAACACGGTATGCGGCGCGACAGACTACCTGGTGGTCGCCGCCGAGGCTTCTCGTGACTGGAAGTACAGTCACGAGGGCACGAAGATCATCCGCGCGATGGAACTCCGCCAGAAGGGTGGCCGCCCCGACCTCGTTCACGAACCGATGCTGGCGAGCGCGCTGGAGCTATAGCAGTCGGACAGCTTCGCGCCGGAGGATTCGTCCGGTCGCTTGTGGCTTGAAGGGGTATTTAATAGGATTCCCGGCGATGACTGCCCGGCGCGCGGAAGGTTTCGCATGACGCGCCGGGTTCCGTGCGCGCAGGAGGGGGAGCGATGATCGACCTGTCTCGCGCCCTGAAGGAGTTCGGGGCGCATGAGGACAGCGTACTGTTCTTCGACGAGGCCAGTCCGCGAATAGTAGCGTACGCTGCGCTATTGGACGCGCGACGGCAGCCTGCCTCGCCATTGAAGCCTGTCGTCGGAGTCTACGAATGGCAGGGAGCGGCGCTCCTGTTCGTCGTTGACGGTGAATCCCTCGACGACGACGAGCACCTGCTGAAGCTGCGTCGTCTGCTTTCGATGCGGGGCGATGCTCCGTATCTCGGCGTGCTTTCTCCCGGCCGGCTTGATGTCTATCTGCTGGGGCTCGACAGCGCGACTGCAAAGGAGGCTCGTGTTCCGGACAGCGAAGTGGCTCCGGACAACGCACTCGTGCTTCCGCATCTCGCCAACGCGCGACCTGGCGCGGAGCGGAATTCGAAGCGCTGGATTTCCTCGGTAGTGCTGCGGCTTCTGGGTGCGTCCATCGACGCGCTCGTCAAATCGGGGACGCGGCAAGAAGATGCGATCTCACTCGTCGGCAGGGCGCTGTTCACACGGTTTCTGGCAGACCGTGGCATCTTGCCGGATGACTTGCTTGCGGGGAGGGATCCCTCAGAGCTTTTCGACACCGCAAGCGAGGTGGGTTCGACCTGCGCCTGGCTCGACGACACGTTCAACGGCGATCTGTTGCCGATCTCCCAAGCGGTTATCGCCACGCTCTCCCCGCAGCAGTGCATGGGGCTTGGAAACATCATGCGGCGCGCCGTGGGGGGCCAGCTTCATCTTGGCTGGAAGGAGCGCTGGGAGAACCTGGACTTCGCGCATATCCCGGTGGGGGTGCTGAGCGAGGCTTACGAACAGCACATGCGCAATTACGCCGGGACGCGTCAGCGCAGGACCGGTGGCTACTACACGCCACGTCCGATTGCAGAAATCATGGTCAAGGCATCCTTCCGGGGACTGGAAAGGAACGGCTCCTCGCATCTTGCGCGGGTACTCGATCCTGCGGCAGGCGCTGGCGTTTTCCTCGTCGCCTCGTTTGTCGAGCTCGTAGCCAAGCGCTGGCAAGCCACCGGCGTTCGTCCAGACACCGCAGCGCTCAGGGAAATCCTGTACGGCCAGATCTGCGGCTTTGACGTGAACGAAGCGGCGCTCAGGTTCGCTGCCCTGGGCCTCTACCTGATCTCGATCGAACTCGACGGGAACCCGGAGCCGCTAGGGAAGCTTCGCTTCAGGAACCTTCGAGGCTCGGTGCTGCACAGGGTGGGGGATCCCGATGACGACCGCATACCGCACCTCGGCAGCCTGGGGCCTGACATCCCGCTGAAGCACCGAGGCGCCTACGATCTGGTGATAGGCAACCCGCCCTGGTCCAACGGCACGAAGCTTCCGGACTGGAAGCACGTGACGGACGCAGTGGCGAGGATCACCGCCGAACGGGCGCCTGGGCGGAAGGCGCCTGCCCTGCCGAACGAGCGTCTGGACATCCCTTTCGTGTGGAAGGCCATGGAGTGGGCGCGCCCCGGCGGGCAAGTTTCATTCGCGCTTCACGGCGGCCTTCTTTTCCAGCAGGGCGAGGGCATGGCCGACACCAGGGCGGCTCTTTTCTCCTGCATCGACGTGACCTCGATCATCAATGGAATCGAACTGCGGCAGACGAAGGTATGGCCCCACATCGACGCGCCGTTCTGCATTCTTTTCGCCCGCAATGTCGTTCCGGGGCCGGGCGACGGCTTCCGATTCATCAGTCCGCGAATTGAGGACCGTCTGAACGGCGCCGGAACGATGAGGGTCGATGCCCTCAACGCAGAGACGGTCACCGCCCGGCAGGTCGACGAGCGTCCTGAGATCCTGAAGGTGCTGTTCCGGGGAACGAGAGCGGACCTGGAAGTCCTCGACCGGATCTCGTCGGTCGCGAATTGCACCTTAAGGAGCTTCTGGGGCGTTTCCGCCCGCAGCATCGCGAGCCGCGACCGCCCCCGCGCGGGGGTAGGTTACCAGCACCTTCGTCCCAGCAGCAGGTACCGCAAGGTCGACGGCAGGCAAGCGGAGCTTCCCGGGGTGGATGCCAGCTACCTGCACGGCCTGCCGGAAGTGGTGAGGGAATCCTTCGATTCCGTGAGAATCGACGCTTCGCGCCTTCCTCGGTTCGACCGCGAAAGGATTCATGACGCGCGGCCCTACGAGCTTTTCCAAGGCCCGCTGCTGCTCGTCGCGAAGTCGCCTCCCGCGGAGGCTCGGCGCATTCGGATCGGGATCGTCGAGCAGAGCGCGGTCTTCAGCGAGATTTTCTACGGCTACAGCACCCATGGGATGAAGGACGCGTCCGAGCTGGCGAGATACCTTTGCCTGGTGCTGGGAAGCGAGATCGCCATGTGGATCGCGCTTGTCACGAGCGGAGAGTTCGGGGTCGAGCGCGAGGTCATCGAAAAGGCCAGCATCGACAGGATCCCGTTTCCAGCGCTTGACGATCTCGACGCCGAGGTCCGTGGCGAAATCGACCTGCTGTTCGAGAGGGCCGCGGCCGACGACGGCCAGTCTTGGCATGATGTCGACGAATGGGCCGCCCGGGTCTACGGGTTAACGGAAAGGGACCGGACGGTGATCAGGGAGACGCTGCGCTACGCGTCTCCCTACGCGCAGAGCAAGGCGTTGGCCCAGCGACCGCTATCCGACGGCGAAGCCACGGCCTTCTGCAGCGCGCTCAGGGAAGAACTCGCCCCTGTGCTGAAAGCATTCGGAGCAGACGTGCGCGTCGATCCCGTAGCAGGTTTCGAAAGCTCCCCGTGGCGAGTGGTCCGTGCATCCACCACCCTCGCCAAGGAACCTGATCCGGTATCTCATGTGACTGCGATCATTCGCGCAGCGGACAGCCTGTCCGCGACGGAGGCGACGCTCCAGGCGCAGGAGGGAGTCCTTTACGTCGCCAGGCTGGACCAGACGAGGTACTGGACCCAGACCCAGGCACGGCTGTGCGCCCAGCACATCGCATGGGAGCACCTTGCACACCTCGCGCCGAGGCTTGCCGGATGACCCGCCTCACGCCCGCCGAAGGCCATGCGCAGATAGATGCGCTCACCAGGGGTATCCGGCTCCCCATGAAACCCATGAGCCGCGAGCATCTGCGGCTTCTGGCCGAAGGCATCAGGCGGGCATGGGAGGAGGTCAAGACAACGCAGGCCGGGTGGTCGAAGGCCGCCGCGGAGGCGTCCTTGAACGCCTTCATGGAGACCGAGCTCAAGCGGCTGCGGCAGACGGATCCTGTATGGCGGATATTCATAGCTGCCGTGACGAGAGGGGGCGAGACCATGAACTATGACGGCACCCTGATCGAGAAGCGGCCCGACCTGTCCCTGGAGCTGTCTGGAGGGCGGCCTTTCCCCCTGGTCGTGGAGTGCAAGCTGATCGACGGCCCCAACAGCAAGACGCCGTCGCTATACTGCAGCGAAGGTATCGCCCGCTTCGTGAGGGGTGACTATGCCTGGGCCGTCCAGGAGTCCTTCATGCTTGCCTATGTGCGGGACGGCTCGGCATGTGACTGCTGTCTCTTTCCTCTCCTGGCCCCGCCCGATGGAGCGGCGTCATCACCATATGGAACAGTCGGCTTGCCGGACCACGATGACAGCGGAGCCGGACTGTCGATCCATGACAGGAGCTTCAGGTATCCCACGAAAGCCGCACCAGAGGACGTTCCCGGCCCGATCACGCTGTGGCATCTGTGGCTCGACTGATTTCTACGACATCCGCCTCCCTTGCATCGGCCTGCTACCGAGCGAGTGGCGCGGCATGCTTCGTGGTCTTGCCGTCACGATCATCCCGCCCGCTTTTCTCGGCCATCCACCAGCTTAAGCCGAGGTTGCTGCGAGAGAAGATCACGAAGCTCGTCGCCCGTCAGGCTGCCCTTGGCAATCAGCGCCTCCGCGACGCGCTCGACTTCCTGCCGATGATCCTCGACGATCTTCTTCGCCCGGGCGAACTGTCCTGCCAGGATCTTGTCGACGCGCACCTGGAGGTAGCGGTCGAGCCTCAGCGTCGCGAACAGTTCCTCCTCATCGATCGACGATAGATAGGCGAAGCCTTCCCCGAAGCCGTAGGAGGCCTCGAAGGCAAGCGCCGAGAAAGTGGCTCCGTGCAAGTCGGAACCCTTCGCGCCTCCTGCCCCTGCAGACCGATCGCCTAGGAAGACCTCCTCGGCAGCGACGCCACCTAGCCGGACCGCCATGTCGTCGAGGATCTGGGAACGTGTGCGTTCACGGAACCCGCCGCTCCCGAAGAATACGCCGCCGCCGTCCTGGATGCCTCCTGTCGGGACGGCGCTGGATGAGATCGAGGCGGAGATGACCTCGCCCGCGTCGACAGTCAGGCCTACGACGGCGTGCCCCGCCTCATGGATCGCCATCCTCCGGCGAAGCGCCTCCGGGAAGGCGACGGGTTTCGGCAGGCCGGACATGAGGTCATCGACGGTCATGCGGCGGCGCGCACGACGGGCCAGCCTCCTGGCCTGCCTGACGAGCTGCTCGAGCGAGGCGCCATTCCAGCCCTCGGTGCGTGCCGCAATCTCGGACAGGTCCACTTTGGCGAGCAGCTCCTGAAGGTGCCATCGCAGGATTCCCTCGCGCCCTTTCGCATCAGGCAGCGGAATGCGGACATGCCTGTCGAGCCTGCCGGCACGGACGAGCGCGGCGTCGAGGCGGTCAGGGTGGTTGCAAGCCCCCACCACCACGACGCCTTCCCGCCCTTCGGCACCGTCGATGCACTCGAGCAGCGCCGCGACGACCTCGGTGCAATACTGGGCATTGTGGTCGCTGAAGCGCTCGCGGTCGCCGACCGCGTCGATCTCGTCCAGGAAGATGATGGACGGCGCGTTCCGGCGTGCCTCGTCGAATGCGGCCTGCATCGCCTTCAGCATATCGCCAAGATGGCCCTTTGCCTGCCAGCGGCCGATCGAACCGAGGACGAGGTGGACGCCGCAGGTGCGCGCGAGCGCTCCGGCGAACGTGGTCTTGCCTGTCCCAGGAGGTCCTGACAGGAGGATGCCACGGTCGACGTCGGCCCAGCCGATCTTCCCGACCTGCCAGTCGGCCAAGTCCCTCGCCAACTCGCGGCCCCAGTCCCCTGCCTCGCCGAGACCGTGGAGGTCATCCAGCGTCGGGCCGGAGACATCCTTCGGCTTAGGAGCAACGGCCTTCTCCATGAGCGCGATGGCGGCAGCCACGGGTCGGCCCCTACGGAGTGCCGACACGATGACCGGGAGCGGGACGGTCGCGATGAATGCGGCCTGTGCCGACGTGACCGTCAGGTTCAGGCACAGCCTGGCTCCGGCGATCACGTCGCTGGGAAGGATCGGTCCAACCTGCACGACCGCATCGGCGGCCAGATGGAAGGTCTCCGGAACAGTCCCGAGGCTTTCGGCAACAAGGAAGACACGTGGCCTTTTTGCCAGGGCCTTCGCAAGGTCCGGGTCCTCGAACCTGGCACGGCGGCCGCCCCATGCTCTCAGAAGCTCGGCGCTGTCGCTCCCTCCGCTGATGATCGAGGCGCCGTGCGCCACATAGCGGGCAGCGTCCTCGTAGAAGTCCATGGCGGCGCCCTCGGGGAGAACGAGGCCGACGACCGCAGGCTTCTGAAGCCGAACCTGCGGAATCGGACGGCAGGCCCGCATGATGGCGCAGTAGGCGAGGAAGCGAGGGAGGGACTGGTGTAGTTTCTGGCGGAAGCTGCGTTCGCTCCAGCTTTTGAGGCGTGTCATTTTCTGTCACCTAGAGTGCGGTCGTCCGGATCGCCCAGGAGATCGTGTTCAGGGACGGCAGCGGCGGACGAGGGTTTCGGGGCCGATTGGCGCTTCGTCGAGTTCGACCTCGACGAAGCGGTGCAGGATCAGCGACGAAAGCCCGGCTATCGGCAGCGTCTCCCGGAATCCGCCCAGGCACTCCGCGACGGGGATGGAGCCGTTCTCATCCAGCGCCGCCAGCAGGCGCACCCGGTCTCCGAGAGGGCAGGACCAGCGGGCGTAACGGAGGATGTCGCGGGCGTTCGCCAGCCTAGCCCCTGCCCTGATCTCGTGGTCGGAGCGCCACGCGTAATGGAATCCTTCATGGCGAGCCGCCTCCTCGATCCACGGTTCGGGAGCGCAACCGGCAGCATCCAGCAGCCAAGTGCCCTGCCCTCTTGCGACCATGAAGTCCGGAACATGATAGCGGCCGCCGCTCCTGAGGATGAGAGGCAGGCATGACCACTCCTCGACGTCGGGATCGACATCCAGCAGGCATCCGAGGTCCCTCGCGAGCTGGTTGCGGAACATCGGTCTTCCCGTACACCGCACGGTGCCGCGGGGATAAAACGAAGCCGCTCCCGCTTCGGCGCGGACAGCCTCGATCGGGAGGTCTTCAGGATTTGTTTGGGCGATCACGGGTCGCTCCACGCATACGCAGACAGTCGGCCGCTGCCCCGGGGGCAGCGTCAGGAGCCGATCAGCGTATGAGGAACGAGGCCTGTTTCATGATGACGCGAACGAATAGTGAACGAATGGAGCGACGTCAACGGCCAATCCGCTTTTGCTGTTCAGGAAGCACTTTCTGGAGTCAGACCGCGTCCCTCGCGCTTACGCGTGGACGGGACGCGATGCTATGGCGGCATGCACGCGACACCTGCCAGCCACGTAAGCGGCGCTGATCGGGCATACCCACCTGATGAGTTCCAAGGTCCGCTGGTGCTTGTGGGACGGCCCCTTATCGAAAATGGCCCTGTGATGTGCGATGCGGTTGCGCCAGCGCCGGACTTCTTCAATCAAGGTCCTGAGATCCTCGCGACCTCGCCCATTCGGCGCTCCAGGGAAGCTGTATCTAATCCCTTTTGGCCAGAGCATTCGCTGGAACCTCTTCGTAGTCAGATGCTCCCAGAATCCGAACGTTAGCGCGGAGACTATATGATGCGGCAGGAGGTCATCGCCGTGCTGCTGAGTTTCTTCATACACCGCATCCCTCAGCTCCCGTTCGAAGCGGTGATCCAGCAGTTTAAGGAACGTGGGATGCTCGTACCACTTGTCGCCGGCATGATAAAGAAGGGCTTTGTGAATGGCGTTTCGGCAGGTAATTTCTGCGAAATGGATCGATGTCTGGAATGCCTCGGATATCGCCGAGTTCCAGAGATACATCCGGAATGCTCCTTCGATCTCCTGGCCTCCCGCCGAGAGGATCTCCTGACCCTATGTTCCTGCAGCGCAGCCAGGAGGGGCTGGAACTGATCAGCGGCGGGCACGTTGAACTCTTGCATGATGCCTGGCAAACGGGTATTGGTTGAGCGTGAGCTGCAGATAGGTTGCATTTCGAGGTTATCCTACGAACTCGCCCCTCCTGTAGACAAGATCAGAAGGCGGGCCTTTAACCGGGCGCCGCCTTCACCATTTTCTGGGTCATAACGCGCCCCTTCCTGCGAGCATCGGGCCGCTTGTAGAGGCCGTCGGAAAATCCAGAATTGCCGTTAGCTGTCGAGGAGCCTGGCTGACGAGATCCTCTCGAAGGGATCAGGGCCTCGCCTGCCATGCCGCGAACCAGAACCCGCCGCAGAGCGTCAGCGACCCGACGAGGATCGCGGCGAGCACCGGCCCGTAGCCGCCGCTCGCCTGCCAGATCGTTGCGGCGGCAAGCGGCGCGACCGCCTGCATGACGTTCATGGGAGCGACGAGCGATCCGTTCACCGCCCCGTAGGCTTCACGGGTGACCATCTCGGGAACCGCGATTCCACGGACGATGGTGATCATGCCGTTCGCTGCCCCATAGAAGGCGGCGATCAAGGCGATCACCGGGACCTGCGGCGGCGCGTATGCGAATCCGATCACGGCGATCGGAAAGACGATCACGATCGCCGATCCGAGCTTCCGGACTGGGGCCTCCGACGCGAAAGCCCGGATCATGATGCGGCCGGCTACCTGCGCGGGTCCGATTACAGCCAAGACCATCACGACACCCGAGGAGTCCAAGCCTCGCTCGAGCAGCAGCGGATAGAAGTGGTAGGTCAGCGACGAGAACGCCGCCGCATAGGATACCCAGGCAATCATGAGGCCCCAGTAGACGGGCCGGCGCATCGCCGCGCGGACAGCCGCCCGCCCGGCGAGCGGGGCAGCCTCGTCCGGATGGTGCGTACGGGCCGGAGCGTCCTTCCTGGGATCGATGGCCAGGAAGTAGAGGCCGCCGCACACGACTGCGTTGACGGCGGCCATGCCTAGGAGCGCGCCGCGCCACCCTTGCGTGTCGATCATGAACTGGATGAGGGGGATGAAGACGGTGCTGGCGAAGCCGCCCCACAGGGTCAGGGCGGTGATGCCCTTGCGCGCGCCAAGCGGCCCGACACGCCGGGCTATGACGGCGAACGCGGGCTCGTAGAGGGTCGCCGCCTGCATGCAGCCCAGCACGGCGAGCACCGCGTAGAAGGCGACGATGCTCGTGACCTGAGACCAGGCGGCTAGCAGCAGGCCCGCCACGACGGACGCTGCCGCCATGAGGTAACGGCCATGGCCGCGGTCGATGGCCGCCCCGACCGGATACGCCGCGAGTCCTGCCAGCAGCATTCCGCAGGTCGCGGCCCCATAAAGCTCGGTCTTAGACCAGCCGAGGTCCGTCCGCATCGCCTCGGCGATCAGCGGGAAGCCGTAGAACAGCGTTCCCCACGAGCATATCTGTGCCGCCCCGAGGGCACTGATGAACCAGCGGGTGTCCCCGGCATCCGGGACGGCTGTCACGCAGCGCTCTGGCAGCAGGCGCTGGCGGCAACGGGGGCTGCGGCCTTCTCCGAGCAGCCGCATCCGGCCTCGCCCTTTTCCTTGGCCACCGTGTCGGCAACGCAGCATGCATCCGCGCCCGCCGGGGCCGGGCCGCCGCAGCAGGAGGAGGCAGTCGCGGCTGCGGGCGCACTGCAGACGCCTGTCTCAGGCAGCACCAGCCGGACTTCGCGGGCGGCCAACTGGTCCCCCGCGATCTCGGCGACCACCGATCTCGCCTGCTCGTAGCCCGTCGCCATCAGGAACGTCGGAGCGCGGCCGTATGACTTCGACCCCACGATGACCAGGCCCGGTTCCGGATGGCTGAGCTCGTCGATCCCGTGCGGAGGGACCGTTCCGCAGGAGTGGAAGTTGGGATCAATCAGAGGGGCGAGCGCCGGCGGCGCCTCGACGGCCGGATCGAGGGCGATCCGGACCTCCCGCAGGAAAGAGAAGTCCGGACGGAATCCTGTGGCCACGACGATGCGGTCGACCTCCTGCGTCAAGGGCATGCCGCCCAGGGTCGCCTCCACGGTCAGGCGTTCGCCTCTCCGTTCGATGCGTTCGGCAGCGAACGGAGCCAGCATGCGCAGCCGTCCGGCCTCGATCGCTTCCTTCGCCGCGAGCCCGAGCGCCCCTCGCTCGGGAAGCTGGTCGTTGAGCCCGCCGCCGAGCAGCTTCTCGATGCGGTGGCGGCGAAGGGCCCACAGGATCTCGGTTCCGGGAGACTCGCCCTGCAGTTCTAGGAGCGCGAGCGCGACGTTGATGGCGGAGTGCCCGCTGCCGACGATGAGGACCCGCTTGCCCGCATAGGCTTCGCGATCCGCGCCCGCCACATCGGGAATGCCGTAGGCGATCAGGTCCGAGGCCTCGGCTTCGCCGGGAACGGGCAATCCGTCGACTCCCATCGGGTTCGGCCTGGACCAGGTGCCGGAGGCGTCGATCACGGCCCTTGCAAGCATGCGCTGCTCGCCCGCGGCGTCGCGGTAACGCACCACGAAGGGAGCCTCGGCGCGGCCGTCGTTCGACATCAGGTCATGGCCGAGCCGGGTGATTCCGGTCACCTCGGCTCCAAGGCGCAGCCCGTGGGCGATCGCGGGCACCCGTGACAGCGGCTCGAGGTAGTCCCTCACGATCTCCTCGCCTGTCGGCAGATGCTCGCCCGCCGGAGCGGTGACGCCGTTGTCCGCCAGCAGCGCGCGGGCGGCCTCGTCGACGTTGTAGTCCCACGGCGAGAAGACGCGGACGTGGCCCCAGTCCAGGATGGCTGCGCCCACGCGCGCTCCCTTCTCGAACACCGCTGGACGGAGGCCACGCTCCACGAGCCGGGCGGCGGCGGCCAGGCCTACGGGTCCGGCTCCGATGACGGCGACCGGAAGGTCAGGTGCAGGGATCGTGTTCATGGCGACTTCCTTGGCTAGCGGGCGGGTGCGCGGGCGGCGCTGCGGCGGGGTTCGGGCGGGCAGGAGCCATCCGCGCAGCATTCGTCTGCGAGGAAGCCGATCAGCGACTGCATGGCCGGATACTCCGCGCGGCAGATGAGCGTCGTCGCCTGCCGCTCCTGGGTGACGAGGCCTACTTCGACGAGTTTCCTGAGGTGGTGCGAAAGCGTGGAGGCGGCGATGCCGAGCTTCTCCTGGACGCTGCCCACGGGCAGCCCTTCGCCTCCAGCGCGGACCAGTATCCGGTAGAGCTGCAGGCGCGTCGGGTTGCCGATCGCCTCGAGCTGTGATGCTGCTATTTCGAGTTTCATGGAAATAGGCTAGACCCCTTGTCGGGTGCCGTCAATTAAATTTCGACGATTGTCGAATTAAGACTCCGGCATGCTGAATTGCCGAGCGGCAGCCCGAGGTGCTAGCGTCGTCTTCGGACACAGTTCGTGAGGCCAGATGTCCCGACCTCCCAGAAGGCCCGGTTACGACCGCTGCGACGCGGACGGGTGCGACAGCCGCTACGGCTGAATTCGCTTCACCCTGACGAATCCCTTCTGGAGTGTCCTTCCATGCGCACCTTTACGCGCCTTTCTCCGGCTGTCCTGCTGGTCCTCGCCTGCGCCCTCTGGGGCAGCGCTACGGTCCTCAGCAAGGCCCTTCTTGCCTCGATCCCGGCCGTCACCCTCCTGGTGCTTCAGCTCGCCCCCAGCGCCGCCGCGCTCTGGCTTGCGTTCTCCTTCTCCAGGGAACGGGTGGGGTCGCCGCGGCTGGTGCTGCCGCTCATCCTGCTCGGCCTGCTCAATCCGGGCATCTCCTACACGCTGAGCCTGATGGGCCTAGCCCGCATCTCCGCGAGCGTGTCGACGCTGCTGTGGGCGGCTGAGCCCCTGATGATTCTCGGGCTGGCCGCAGTGTTCCTGCGCGAGCCGGTGACGCCGCGGCTGCTCGCCGTGATGCTGGCGGGCATGTTCGGGGTCTCGCTGGTCTCCGACGCCTGGAGCGGCTTCCAGGGAAACGAGAACGACCCCGCGGGAATCCTTCTCCTGCTCGGAGCCGTGCTGTGCTGCGCCTTCTACACCGTCTTCTCGCGCCGATTGAGCGAGAGCCTTGATCCCCTGTTCATCGTCGCAGTCCAGCAGACTGCGGGACTGGGCTGGGCGGTCGCGCTCCTCCTGTGGGGAACATCCCACGGCGGTCCGTCCGATCTCGCACGGCTCTCCCCCGGACTGGCCGCGGCTGCCGCCCTCTCAGGGCTTCTCTACTACGCGGCCGCCTACTGGCTCTACATCGCGGCATTGCGGTCGGTGCCGGCCGCCGTGGCGGGCAGCTATTTCAACGTGATCCCGGTGTTCGGCGTCACGTTCGCCTTCGTCTTTCTCGGAGAGCGGCTGTCAGCCGTGCAATGGGCAGGGGCGGCGGTCATCCTCGCCGCGGTGTTCGAGTTGGTCCGGCTGACACGGGACAGTGGACATCCACGGGATGCTGGCCGACCGCGGGGCGCTCGCGTCACCTGACGCGCCTGCCCTCGCTATCGATGACGACTTCGCCGTCGTCCTTGGTGAAGGGGCCAATGTCCGGGTTCGGCAGGATGTCGAGAACGGCCTCGGAGGGGCGGCAGAGCCTTGCGCCGAGCGGCGTGACCACGATCGGTCGGTTGATCAGGATCGGATGCGCCATCATGAACTCGATCAGCTCGTCATCGCTCCACTTGGGATCGCCCAGCCCGAGTTCGGCATAGGGCGTTCCTTTCTCGCGCAGGAGGTCACGCGGATTGATCCCCATCGCCGCGATCAGTTCGACGAGCTTCTCGCGAGACGGCGGCGTCTTCAGGTACTCGATCACATCGGGTTCTTCGCCGGACTGGCGGATCATGGCGAGCGTATTGCGGGAGGTGCCGCAGGCGGGATTGTGGTAGATGGTGATCGTCATGGTCGCTTCCAGATCAGGATGTCCGTTTCACCGCGGCGCCGCGTTCATACCAGCCCTTGGAGCGGTTCACGATCCAGACGACCGACAGCATGACCGGAACTTCGACCAGCACGCCCACGACGGTGGCAAGCGCTGCTCCCGACTGCAGTCCGAAGAGCGCGATGGCGGCCGCCACCGCGAGTTCGAAGAAGTTCGAGGCGCCGATCAGGGCGGATGGCCCGGCGACGCAATGGCGCTCTCCCGTGGCCCGGTTGAGCAGGTAGGCGAGCCCCGAGTTTAGGTAGACCTGGATCAGGATCGGCACCGCGAGCAGCGCGATCACCATCGGCTGCCCAACGATCTGCTCGCCCTGGAAGGCAAAGAGCAGGACCAGGGTCGCAAGGAGCGCGATCAGGGAAAGCGGCTGCATCCGGGAAAGAAGGCCATCGAGAGCGGCCTGCCCTCCCCTTGCCAGCAGATGCCGCCGCAGGAGCTGGGCGACGATCACGGGCAGGACGATGTAGAGGACGACCGACAGGACGAGCGTGTCCCACGGAACGGTGATCGCCGACAGCCCCAGCAGTAGGCCGACGATAGGCGCGAAGGCGACGATCATGATCGCGTCGTTCAAGGCAACCTGGGACAGCGTGAAGTTGGGTTCGCCCCGGGTCAGGTTCGACCAGACGAACACCATCGCGGTGCACGGAGCCGCGGCCAGGATGATCAGGCCCGCAATGTAGGACTCGATCTGCGCTTCGGGCAGATACGGACGGAACAGCCAGCCGATGAAGAGCCAGCCCAGGAGCGCCATCGAGAACGGCTTCACCGCCCAGTTGATGAATAGCGTCACGCCGATGCCGCGCCAGTAGGTCCCGACCTGCGCCAGGGAGCGGAAGTCCACCTTCAGCAGCATGGGCACGATCATCAGCCAGATCAGGACCGCCACAGGCAGGTTCACGCGCGCGACTTCCGCCTTGGCGACGATGCCGACGAATCCTGGGATCAGGTAGCCCAGTGCGATGCCCGCAAGGATGCAGAGGGCCACCCACAGGGTGAGATATTTCTCGAAGAAGCCGATAGTCGCCGGGATCTCCCGGGGCGGCGCGTACGTTGTATCTGTCATGGAATCCTCAGCAGCGGCAGGTGACGGCATCGATGACGGGACGGCACAGTTCCGGCTTTCCGGAGCAGCAGTCCTCCATCAGGAACGCGAGCAGGTCGCGGAACCCGGTCATGTCGGCGAGGTAGCGCACGACGCGGCCCTCTCGCTGCGTGCGCACGAGACCAGCGTGATGAAGGATCTTCAGGTGCGCCGACGTGGTGTTCTGGACCGCGCCGAGCCTCGATGCGATTTCTCCGGCAGGCACGCCCTCCGCCCCCGCCCTGACCAGGAGCCTGAAGATGTCAAGCCGGGTCTCCTGTCCTAGAGCCGCCAGCGCGGCCAGTGAAAGCTTCTTGTCCATTTATCCAAGATTCCAGATATATCGGATGCATAGCAGTCCGCCAGGCCTCGCGCAACAGAGAATGGGTCACTGCGGGGCGCGGGGCCGGGCTCGGGGAGTGGAGGGATCCTGACGAGAGCTTGTTCCTGGCGTGTCGGGCCGTCGACCTGAGGTCCATCCGGATCTCTGGACCTTCCGGGACCGGCCTCGCACAGCCGATGCTAGATGTGCCGGAAGGCAGTCTCTATGCGTGCCGCGTCCGTCTCCGGAACGCCAGCTTCCTGCGCAAACGTCCTCCATCGACCGCGTGCCTCGATCACGGCATCGACGATAGCTGTCGCCTTCGCAGGCTTTATGCCGGCGTTCGCGAGGAACTCGTCGATGTCTTCCCGCCTGAAGCCGTCGCGTTTACCGTTGAGGCTCATCTGGTGCCTGTCGGTCCACTGCCCCGCCGGATTGTACGCGTAACATACGTCGAAGGCAGGCGAGAGCCGCCACTCGCCCTCGCGGTCCATAAGGAAGGCTATGTTCTTGACATGGTCATCCTGGTTCCGGATGACGACGTTGAAGACGGCGCGGAGAGTCTGTTGAACGACATCCTCGTGCGACGCGCCAACGAGTCTCAACGCCCTGATCGCCTGCTCGTAGCTGTAGGCTCCAGGCTCGTTGAAGTCGTAGTGCATGAGCGCGGAAAGCGACTGCATATGGAGCCTGTCGCCGTCTTCGGTCCTGTCGAACCTCCGTGTCATGAAATGGCTTCTGCCGTTCTCGTGATGGAGACGGCAGGGCATCATGTCGATTCCGGCGTCCCTGGCCATAAGGTGGCAGGCGTATTCGATCCTGCCGAAGCCGAGCGGGTCGGCTAGTTCCTTATCGCGGTTGTTGCTGACGCCGTCGAATTTCAGGAGCCAGTGCGTAAAGCCCGGCTGCGCCTCGATCTGTCCGGACCGGAACTCGCCCGTGTTCTCGTTCCACGCAATCACAGCCTTTGCCCGCGCACCCCCTGCGGAGGTGCCGACCTTCAGGATGTCTTCCAGGACTTCGCCGTCCCCGTCGCCGCCGCTCAAGGTTCCGGCGAGGCCCGCGCGTTCCTGCAGTATCTCGTTGGCGAGATCGACCAGCCGATCGATCTTCACCTTCCGTGAGGAAGATGGAATGCCGCTGATGGAAGGGTGGAACTCGAGCGCCCCCATGCCCCTGCGGCCGATGTAGCAAAGCCTTTCGACGGGATTAAAGCTCGATGGAGATCGTCCTTCCCGGGCAAGCCACGCATCGATGAGCCGGTTCCCGAACCTGTCCGGGAGAGAATCGGCGAGCATGCCTGGAAGGCCCTTGAAGGTTTCGCGGGAGAGCGAGGGAAAGGAGAACGTCCCCTCTCCGAGGGGCATCATGACCGGGGCGAGTTCAATGCCGCTGTCGAGGAATCCCGGATCGAACTGGAAGATCCCGATGTCCTGGGCCTGCACCCAGGTAACCGCGCCGATGGAGGTTCCCCAGAGGCGAACCGTCGCGTCGCTCACTTGCCGTCGCCCCAGGCGAACGCCTTGGGCTTGCCAGGCCTGCGGATTCGGGCCTTGGGGCTAGCGCGGCGCCGCTCGCGCCCCTTGAGCTTGACCCGTTCGACAGGCCGCACGGCCTGGTCCGGCAGAAGGGCGTCAAGGTGGGAACCCAGCCCCAGCGCGCCCATCGCCCTGATGAAGCTGTCGAGCGTCGGGGATTCCCCACGCTCGAGCCGCTTCACGGTGCTGATCGAAAGACCTGAGCGATCGGCGACTTCCTGCTGCGATAGGTTCTTCGAGAGCCTGGCCTGTTCGAGTCTGCTCCCAATGTCCGCCATAATCTGGCTGGAGCTTGCCGACATATGGGTTTCGCTAACGTTCATATTCGACCTCTTGCAGGGCATTCAGGGGCGTTACGTTCCATATACGACCTTTTGTGTATCCGTTCAAGCCCATGACGATTACAGGTCATATATGGTCTGTAAACATCGATGATGCGGGTTAACAGGTCTTATATGGTCCCTAGACGTAGCAGGCAAGCAGCTGGCGAGGAGTGGCCGGGCGACAGCCGCGCTGGCGACCGCGCTCGACCTTCGCCGTCCTATCTCTTTCGTTTTCGGGGAGGTGCCCCGGGCTGCTCCGCGAGGGCCATGACCATTTCCCGGCTATAGAAGTTGGCCCGCACCTGCTTGCCGTGGATGAGCGGAACGATGCCGTGCTCCGCGAGAAACGGCCTCACCAGACGCGCATGAGTGCCGATAAGAAGGGCGGCACGATACCCGGAGATATGGCGCGAGGCGAACCGCAGCACGGCTTCCCGCTGGAAGAGCCTCGCCCCCCTCGACCATAGTTCCTCACCCAGGAACCCGCCCCGGGCGAGTGAATCCACAATCTGATGCGAGACGCCGATCAAGCGGCATGCTTCGGTGGTCCTGACTATCGTTCCGAACCGGGGTGGCACGTAGTCGGAAAGTTCCTCAAGCCGCACCAGGATTGCCGACAGACCCGCTCTGTTCTCAAGGAGCCCTGCACAGGCAAGCCGGCCTTCGAGGAGGTCCCGCACGAGGGAAGGCTGGGAAATTCCAGGCCGTGCAGCGGCCTGACGGAGAGTGAGGAAGTTCTTCGGCGCCGAGCTGTAGCGGGTATCGCAGGCTCCTACCGCCTTCCTTACGACTTCCTGGGCTTCGTCTCGCCTGAACAGGGACTGGTGGATGTTGGCTCTGTCATCGCGTTCCCATCTCCCGATGATTCCTGCACGCACGATGTCCCTGGCCGCCTGCAACGTCACCGACCAGACCTCCTGAAGTTCCTTGAAACCGATCAGCGACTGCAGGTGCGTCCTGAGGAGTTCCACCCCGCTCTCGTCCACTCCCGGCAACACTGTGTCGGCCAATGGAACGCCGGCATGCTCCAGGAGCTTCTCCATCTTCCTGTGGTGGATGCCGCTGATCTTGTAGAGGTCCTCGAGAGAGTAGTAGCGCTGGGGCACCTCGCAGCCGAAGATCGGCCTGCCCTGGCCGCCCCATGGATAGCGATCCGCCACGTAGCGCGCGGCCGCTTCGCGGAAGGCGCGCGTGTCAACCGCGGGAAGCCCGCGGACCGCCTTCCGGACCTCGGGGAGAATGCCGTTGATGCGCGGCGCGTAAGTATATCGGCGCTCCAGTTCGGAAAGCACCCGGCCGAGCGATTCCTCGTCGCGGAGAGCGGCGAACCCGGCGTTCATGATCTGGTTGCCCGCCCGCGCGCCAGCCGGGTATTCGGCATTCTTCCAGCTGCTGAGACCTACGTTCCATAGCAGGCGCGGCAGCGTGCCTAGACTGCACGCGTCGAGCATCGGCGTGCCGATAGCCGGACCAAGCCCGAGGCGACCGTAGATGTAGGTCTCGGCAGAACAGGATGCAGCAGGCGTGGCTTCGAAGGAGGCGTCGATAGGTCCTGCCGGATCGGCATTCAGCAACGGGTGAAGCGGGAAAGGCGCCAGAGCGCGTCCGTCTCTCGCCGCGTCGAGCAACAGCTTCCCGTGTAACGGGCAGGCGTTGATAAACGGCAGCTGCCACGGCGATCTGATCCGTCCCCGGGGCTCAGGTCCGTCGCCTGCGGTCCTGTCGTCTTCCCGCAAGCAGTCGACGCAGAAGCGGCCGCGCGGGATCTTTTCGGTGCGCAGGCGGAAGGCGGTTCCCCGCCACGTCATCAGATACCTTTCGAAGCGGACGGTGCCCGGTTCGAACGCGTCGTCGGGAAGTCCTGCATGCCGCGCGAGTTCGGCGTTCGCCTTGCCGTTCGCGACGGCATAGGCGCTCAATCCCAGCCTGTCCGCGAACGATGTGACAGACGTGTATCCCGTCATCAGGGCCCAGCGGCGGAGCCAGGAGATGGCCGGCTCGTCCGGGTAGACAGCTGGCCGGATAGCCGTGTCGTTAAGCATCGGAGGTCCCTCTCTGCCTTAGCTTGCGCTCAAGCTCGTCAGCAGTCTGAGGAAATCCGATGCTGTCGATGTCTGCGACGAGGTAGGGATTCTTCGCTGGACGGGCCTTGTAAAGCTCGGCGAATGCCTCCGCGAGGTAGTCATGCGGTGGCCGGACGTCGCCATCGAGCACCGAAAGCGTCGCCGCCTTCTTGAGGACGCATGCGACCCTGCCGTAGAAGCGGTTCGCCGCCTTGTAGTGACGCTTCTGCATGTCATAGCTGACAAGCCGTGGGTCCGGCTGGAAGCCCATCTCCTTCTGCAGGGTGTCGATGAACTGCGGCATGCTCTTGAAGACCATGCGGCCGCCCTCACCCCTTGAGCAGGGGATCTCCGAGAACTGCAGGGTCAGGGACCGACGCGCGGTCTCGATGATCACCGGGTCTTTCATGTTGTCGGTGATGATGCGGATGACGTCCGTTCCGCCTGCGAAGATGAACACCGGGAAGCGGTAGGGCGGGTTGTTGACGATGACGGAATCCTTGCTTGCGCCGGGCGCCCTGACGATGACGTCTCCGACGAGGATCGCCTTCAGCGCCATGGCCAGTTCGACGATCTCGCTTCGCTTCCTGCCGAGGATGAGGTTGTGGAAATCGTTGATGATGATCGCCATCACCCCCTTCGCGATCATCAGCTGGCGCACAGCATGCCAGACCTTGTGCCTGCGGTCGGGATAGGCTCCAACCCATCCCAGTTGGTTCAGCAGTTCCGTGCCCAGCGTGGTGAGCGGGCATGGCGAGGGTGCATTCACCACCAGCAGCGGCGTCACGTAGCGGCCGTCCTCGAACCGCGGCTGGAAGTAGGGATCGCCTTCGAGCGCGGCCATGGTGAAGGACTTCCCGGTGAACGTCGGCGCGGCCAAGGCAAAGAGCATGGCCTCTAGGCTGGAGCTGCCGAGAGTTCCCCGCGCCGTGCAGGTGGCGTGGATGAGCGGCTTGCGCCGCTCGATCTCCCTGAGATAGGTCAGCACCGCTCCGTTCGGGCTGCGGGCAGCCTCGATTTCGGCGGCGCGCCGGGACTTCCGCAGTTCCACCTCCCCCAGGGGCATGGAAAAGCCCCTGGGGCGCCACGCGACGTGGTTCCCTTGCTCGGTCACCGCCAGTTCCTCCAGTCATCGAGGTCATTCGGATCATGGCTATCGGTATCCACATGGGACTCGTCGGCCGGGACCTCGGTCTCCTCGAACGGGGACCGGAGACCTTGCGTCTGGACGTCGGTCTCGACAGGCACGTCGCCTGCCTCCCCCCGGGGATCAGGGGGATTGGCGACGGCTTTCGCCCTGCGCCGCACCGGACGCACGGCCTCCGCCAGTTCGAACACAGGATCGTCGATGTGCTCTCTGAAGTAATCGATCGTCCTCTGGTCGGTATACCTGCGAGGCTTCGCTCCCATCCGGCCCGCTTCCTCGTTCAGGGCCTTGCGGGCCGTCAGCAGATGGCGGCGGGACGGAGAGTTTCCGCCGTTCATCTTCCGGGCAAGGGCGAGCTCTCTCCGCCAGGTCTCGAGGTCCACCCCGTCCGCGTAATCCGGCGTGACGCAGCCGACGTATTCCCATTTCTCGTCCATGTCGTTGAAGACAAGGATGTGGGCCAGGTCAGCCGGGTTGATCTTGATCGCGTACTCACGTCCCCGGCCGCCACTCCGGTTCAGCAGCTTCTGCAGGGCGGGCGAGTTGTACCTCAGCCCGAAGATCCGAACCCCTTCGCGCTGGATCGTTCTCTGGACCGAGATAGCCAGCAGCGCATCGAGGTCCGCCGCATTGTCCAGAACTGATACCGTACCGCCGAACTTCTCCCACTTCTGAAGCGGGGTTAGCCCAAAGAGCCCGCGCGGCCTGTTGTGGTAGACGTCGACCACCCACCGGGTGATCCTGGCGTCAATCTCTTCGATCTCGAGCGCTGCCATGCCCTCGGAATCATAGTCCCCTCTCTCCTGCACGTTGCTGAAGGTTTTCCCCGGAACGAAGCCAGTGACATCCGAGTTCAAGGTGCGGATGGCACGTTCGATCTTCCCGCGACGACGCGGTTGCCCTGCCGGACCCCACTTGACCGCCGCCTTGAGGCTCGCGACCGCAACCTTGAGCGACTGCGAACGGAAGGCTTTCTCGTTGTCCAGCATCAGGATCTTGAAGCCGCCCATGCAGGGATAATCCGACAGGATTCCGGGCACATGGCTCGTGTCCTTGGGCATGACCGCGTGCCTCAGGCAAGCCATAGCGGACTGCCACGACGGCGGTTCGAACGTGACGTACCAGCCGACGATCATGTCCGTCAGCGTGCAGATCGCGAGAACGAGCCACGGGCGTGAAGCCTTGACGGAGCCGAAGAGCGGGTCCCCCTTCTTCGTGACCGCCATCATGTTGAGACGCACGTAGTCCATCTGGATCGTGTGCATCGGCCACGACCCCACAGGCCCCTTCTTGACCTGCTTCATCTTCTGGATCGCCGCTTCCTTGCCCTTGCGGGCCAACATGATCTCGAAGTCGGTGTAGTTGCGCCTGATCCAGCCCGAGAGCGTGTTGTAATGGGGTTCCTGCAGCTGGTCGGCAGGAGGGAGCGAGTCGTTCATTTCCATGATCCGGCCGCAGATCTCCTCATGGACCTGGACCAGAGGAATCTCCTCCCGGGTCAGGAACCGGATCCGGACCAGTTCATCGATGATAACCTGGACCCGGCCGTCGAGCTTGCAGCCACCCAGGCCCTTCTCGCTGTGGGCGGGGACCAGCGCCACGAGCTGCTTCCCTGCGCTGATGTACCGCCCTCGCCAGTCCCGCACAGTCGTCCAGTCCGGAATGGTCAAGGGCAACGATCTTGCAGGAACGCCGGCGTCCGCTGCCTGCTGACGCCGCCACAGCCAGGCTGCGGTCCTCGCGGCCTTCCCGTATCCCAGCTTCGTGAGGGACACACGGCCCGCGGCGTACATCTTGTCGAGGACATCGAGGTAGAACAGCCTCCGCATGGCCTCGTCGACGTCCTGCTTCGGGAAGGAGTCCAACGGGCGCGCCAGCAGCCTGGCGACCACCGGGTCCACGTTCGCGAGGCTCCCCCGATGAAGGGTCAGCCTTCGGGCGTAGTAGAGTTCCCAGAATTCGCGCCGGGACAGCCGGCGTTCAACACACTGGGCGTCCATCGACCTGACAGAGATCCCGTCAACGTCGCGCCGGACATACGCGTACCAGGCGCCGTCGATCACCAAGCCGTCCGACTTCTCGAGCTTGGGATCGGCGTACTTCCGCATCTTCGGCAGGGCGACGGCCCCGGGGTTCGTGACATGCACGTTCATGATACTTCTCCTTGGTTGATGCCCGCGGTGACAAGCGCCTCCGGTCCGATGCGAGCCTTCGGATCGAGCAGCGCGAGCTCCTCGTCGAACAGCATTCGCGCTGCCAGACGGAGGACCTCAGGCCTGCTTGAGACGATGTTTTCGGTGAGTTCGGCGATGCTCCGGGCCTGGCCTCCGGAGGCATGGAGCCGCACGAGGACCTGTTCCCTCTTGCCGCCGTCGACTGGAGCTGCGGCGGCTGCGGTCTTCAGGTCGGCGTTGTAGAGTCGCGGCGGCGCGCGCAATTCGATGTCGGTCTCGAGCACGATGTCGCCGTATCCCGCCGCCCTGGCGAACGGCCTGATCATGCCGATGAGTTCGGACAGCCGGAATTCGGAGACGGTGGCGTGCCACTGTGTCTGGTAGATCGTCGGGACGCCGCCTTCGAGGTGGACCACGAACTGCGGCGCGAAACGGTGCCATTGCAGACCGTCCCACCACTCCAGCTCCGGCGCTTCGGTGTCGATCGACATCAGGCGCCTGTCGGCCATCAGAATTGACAGCAGCTCGAACTGCAGCTCGCCCTCGAACCAGACCTGACGTGCGATGCCACCGTCCGTCGGATACGGGACCAGGCCGCTTCCGATCCGCTTCGACGGGTTCCCAAGCCGGATCGGGCTCCGCTGGCGGCCGAGGTGGCGCGCGCGAGCCGCCATGGAATGGCCGCTCGCGCTCATCGTCCCGTCTCCTCACGCGGGACGAAGCGGTAGATGGCCGCGGTGGACTCGGGGAAATCCGGATCTCCGAAGTCTTCCCAGAGGGCGCCTAGGATGGCGCTCTCGCTCCTCCATTCGAATTTCCTCGTGGGCAGGCGCTGCACCTCGTCGGGATAAAGGTCCGGCCGGACGTTGTTAGGCATGGCTCCACCGTTGCCGCACGGGCATTCCCGGCGGTCCTGAAGGGGTTCAGTTGTCTGTCGCAGGCATGCCTTCGGCGGTCCGGCCGAGGCCGGTCACGCGTCTGGCAAGGTCAGGCTGTCAGCGTCCTATTCGGAACGCCTGCCCGTCGCGGAACTGAAGGGGGTGGAGGTGAGCCATCACGGGACCCCAGGTAGCCTAGTCTCCGGAAGAGGTCGCCCTCTCCCGCGCACTGGACCATCCGCTTCCAGCCTGATGCCAGGCCTTAAGCGCTGGTCCCGAAGACCTAGGCTATTCGAAAGGGTAACACGCGCGGTTCTCCGTTACGCGGTGCGTCCGTCGCTACGAAGCGCGGGAACATATAGAGAACACTTCGACAATGCAAGCACTATCGCTCGCCCATTCCGTTAACCATCGGTTAACCAAAGGACGCCATGTTCTTCCTGTGCCCGTTCCTCCGAACGCAGCGCGCCAGTGGGGACGAAGCGGCTCCACCAACGGAGCCAAACCAGACGTGCAGGTCTGTGTGCCCCACTGGCCCTCTCCCTCCTCTCCGGCGTCTCTATCCTCGGTCCATCTCGTCCCTCCGTCCTCGTTCCCGCACGAGGAGAAGGCCGCTTTGGTTAACAAGAGGTAACGGCAGATCAGGCCTTCCGGCTTCCGCACGTTCCTTTCTCTCCTCGGCTGATCGGGACTGGTGCCACTCTAGCGAGATGTTCGGCGCCCGATGTGTAGCCACGAGCGTACTGCCACGACGCACGGAGGCCGCGACGTCTCCGGCTGTGCCGGAAAGCCGGAATGTGGGTTGCTCAAAGGATTCGCCGCGAATGCGAAAAACAGGGCTGCCTGGCCCGCTTTCGGCGGGCTTCCGCTGCCAGACCCGCCCTTCCCGTCTCTCAACGCGGGGAGAGCTTGCACCTTCAGGGAAAGGTTTCAATCCTGTTCGAAAGGTCCTTTCGGGGTCACACGGCGCGAACTGGGGGCAAAGTTGAAGGATTGGGACCGCATTCCGCAATTGTTGACAACAGTGGACGCTGCGGACTGCACGTCGGCGGCTGGCGAGCATGGGCAAAGGACTCGCGTCGGGGCCGGCGGCGCTCAGCCGGAACGGCCCCGGAGGGTGGAATGAGTCCTTTGGGCCGCTTGGGAGAGAGCGTTCGCATCGGCTCGCCGGACGCTCGCCTGACGAGGCGGCGAGGACGTCGTGAACTCACGGATGGGAGTGGGCGGGAGGTGTTCTGGGCTGCCGAATTTTTTTCCAGAGCAACGCGATTTTCAGGGCTGGCGCGCTGACGGAGGACCAGTTCAAGCTTTCGGCGGCACCGAATCGACGTGATTCGAGAGGGGAAGGCGCCTCATTGCCAAGCCTGATGAGGCGCAGTGCCGGAAGCCTTCGAGGGGCTATTTTGGGCGCCCTGGACGCCGATTTATGGCGTGGTACACTCTTCCGGTGTGATCGGGAACACCGTACCCGCCGTTCCGAACATCCTTCTCCTATGCGTTACATTTCCGGGCAGACTGCGGAGTGTGTTTCCTCGGTTGAAGGAAAATCCATCATGATTTTGCATAGAAATCGGTATTGATGATTAAGAAACGAGATTTAATTCGGCTCCGAGATTCGTTGATTTTGATGACTTCAACCTCATGCCTTGTTTTATTCATATTTTCCTGACATACTGAATTATCGATATTGCCTGTTGAGCTTTGTTTTTGGCGCGTGTCGCCGCCTGCGAACCCCTCTCTCAACGTCGATTCAGGAAAGATGTACGTTCCACGTGCAGTCGGATTCCTGTGACAAGCGAAAGGAATTCGCCATGAAAATCGGCACCGTAAAATTCTTCAATGCAACAAGAGGCTTCGGCTTCATCGAGCCTGCCGATGGAGAGGGTGAAGTGTTCATTCACATTTCCGCCCTTGAGCGGGCCGGCCTGACGAGCCTCGTCGAGGGCCAGAAGCTGCGCTACGAAGTCGTGCAGGACCCGGTCTCGGGCAGGATCGCCGCCGAGAACGTGCAGGCGCTGTGAAATTTCGTCCCTGTCGCGTGACCACGGATGTACTGGCACGCGAGGGTGGGACGATGGAGAGAGGTCGGGCTTGCGCCCGGCCTTTTTGGCCATGCGGAAGAAGGATGACGAAAATGTCCGGCAGCACACCACGGCAAGCCCTCGCCACGCGCCCGAAGGCCGAGGCGAAGGCGGAAATCACCGACAAGGCCGCCCGTGCGATCATCGCTGCGGAAACCGCGCGGCGCGACGCCAAGACCGAACGGCTGCGTCTGGCGCGCGAGGCGCGCGCAGCGGCCGTCGAGAGTGTCGGCGACGAACAGGTCGTGAAGCAAAAGCCGAGCAAGCCGCGCAAGACGCGGTCGGCGCGCTGAGGCGCCGCACGGGTCCGGGCTGGAGCTATCGGTCTCTCAGCCCGGTTGCTTGCGCCTCTCGCGGATCAGCCCTTCCTGCGCCACCGAGGCGATGAGACGGCCGTCGCGGGCAAAGAACGAGCCGCGCGAAAGGCCGCGCGCGCCATTGGTATTGGGCGAATCCATCGTATAGAGCAGCCAGTCGTCGAAATCGAAGGGGCGGTGGAACCACATGGAATGGTCCAGGCTCGCAACCTGCATGGTCGGATCGAAGAGCGAGCGGCCGTGGGCGAAGAGCGTGGTGTCGAGCAGCAGCATGTCGGATAGATAGGCGAGCACCGACGCTTTCACGATCCTGTCATCCGGCACCGGACCGGTCGGGCGCACCCAGACGCTCTGGAAGGGGGGCAGCTTCTCGTCCGACAGGTAGTGCGCGAGTGAGATCGGGCGGATCTCCAGCGGGCGGTCGCGCCGCCAATAGCGCTTGATCTGCTCGGGCGCACTGGCCAGCAACTCCTCGCTCATCTGCGACAGACTCGGCAGGTCCTCCGGCGGAACCACCTTCGGCATCTCGAACTGGTGTTCGAGGCCCGGCTCCTCCACCTGGAAGGAGGCCTCGAGCGAGAAGATCGCCTTGCCGTGCTGGATCGCCACCACCCGCCGCGTGGCGAAGCTCGATCCGTCGCGAATGCGGTCGACCGTGTAGACGATCGGCGTCGAGGGATCGCCGGGCCGCATGAAATAGGCATGGAGCGAATGCACGATGCGGCTCTTGTCGACCGTGCGTTGCGCGGCGACCAGGGACTGGCCGATCACCTGCCCGCCGAAGACGCGCTGCCATTCCGATTGCGGCGAGTTGCCTCGGTAGAGATCCTGCTCCAGCACTTCCAGATCGAGAAGGCTGATGAGGTTTTCCATGGGGGTGGCACCTGCGCGCGACATTTTGAACCCTCGTTGGAATTAGGCGGAAGATCGATAGTGCGGTATACACGATCGCACCGTCAGGGAAACTGCCAGCCGGACGAAAGCCCGCGGAAAGGACGCGTCATGAGCGAAACCAAAGTCGATCTCCTCGTCTGCGGCGGCGGCTATGTCGGCCTCGCGCTCGCCGTGGCCGTCAAGATTTCGGCGCCGTCGCTCGATGTTCTCGTCGTCGATGCCGCGCCGGACGGCGTGTGGCGGAAGGACGCCCGTGCCTCGGCCATCGCCGCGGCCGCGCGGCGCATGCTCGAGACGCTCGGCGTCTGGGATGCGATCGAGCCGGACGCCCAGGCGATCACCGAGATGATCGTCACCGATTCGCGCACGAGCGACCCGGTCCGCCCCACCTTCCTGACCTTCGACGGCACGGTCGGCGACGGCGAGCCCTTCGCCCACATGGTGCCGAACGTGACGATGGTCGGCGCGCTGCGCCGCAAGGCCGAGGAGATCGGCCTCCCCATCCGCCAGGGTACGGTGGCCGAGGCGCTCGACGTCTCACCCACGGCCGCGACCGTCAGGATGCGTGGCGGCGACGCGGTGACGGCGCGTCTCGTCGTCGCCGCCGACGGGGTGAAGTCGTCCCTGCGCTCCATGGCCGGCATCAAGACGATGCACTGGGACTACGGACAGTCCGGCATCGTCGCCACCGTCGCCCACGAGCGGCCGCACGATGGCCGCGCCATCGAGCATTTCCTGCCCGCCGGGCCTTTTGCCATCCTGCCGCTCAAGGGCAACCGCTCTTCGCTCGTCTGGGCCGAGCGCACCGCCGACGCCGACCGGCTGGTCGCGGCCGACGATCTCATCTTCGAAGCCGAGCTCGAGCGGCGCTTCGGCCATCACCTGGGCGAGCTCCGCCTCGACGGCCCGCGCCGGGCCTTCCCGCTCGGGCTGACACTGGCGCGCGATTTCGTGCGACCCCGCTTCGCGCTCGCCGGAGACGCCGCCCACGGCATCCACCCGATCGCCGGACAGGGGCTCAATCTCGGCTTCAAGGACGTGGCGGCGCTGGCCGAAACCATCGTCGAGGCGGCGCGCCTCGGCCTCGACGTCGGCTCGCTCGCGGTCCTCGAGCGCTACCAGATGTGGCGCCGCTTCGACACCGTGCAGATGGGGGTCACCACCGACCTCCTTACCCGGCTCTTTTCCAACGACTTCACGCCCTTGCGCATGGCGCGCGATTTCGGCCTCTCCGTGGTCGACCGGCTGCCGTCGGTGAAGGGATTCTTCATCCGCCAGGCGGCGGGCTTCGGCGATACGGCCGCGCCGCGCCTCCTCAGGGGCGAGCC
>Ga0065721_10049440_pt1 | contig 34244 bp, 30 predicted proteins | sample Mesricmetagenome_FD_59108 | JGI IMG/M metagenome (GOLD analysis project Ga0065721, IMG submission 59108) | Mesophilic microbial community from rice straw/compost enrichment Sample: eDNA_1 v2 (version 2) | ecosystem: Engineered > Solid waste > Grass > Composting > Bioreactor | place: USA: Davis... | reverse complement strand
CCGGCCGCCCCCGCGGCGGAGGAGCCCATGGTCGCGGCCCTGCCGCCCAAGGTCGCGCCGGTTCCCATGCCCGCCTCGATGCGGCCCCGGCCGCCCGCCGCAATCCAGTCCCCGCCCGTCGTGGTCCAGCCGCCTGCCGCGGCGCAGCCGCCGCTGATCGTGGAGACGCCGGCCGACTATGTGACGGCCGAGGACCTGGAGGACTGGGAGACCGGCCCGCTCTCCGATTTCCTCGCCAGCCGGCGGGCGGGAGCCTCCGGCAATGCAGTGCCGCCGGAGGACTACGATCCGGACGGCTTCTTCCTCGACGAGGGGCCGAACAGCCGCGCGCGCTATCAGCGTTTCCCCTATGCCTATGACGACGAGGTCTATTTCCCGTCCTGGTGAGGGCAGGGCGGCGCGCCGGGGCCTCGCAGCGGGCAGCGGTCATGCGCCGCCGGGCATGGACCGGAAGGGGCGGCGCGGATAATCTGAAGCAGGTGATCCGTGCGCCGCGGCGTGGATCGAAGGAAAGACCAGTTCATGCTGTGCTGTGTACGCAAGGCCGAAGAGAACAGGGATGTCTGGCAGAAGCTCGCGAGCTTTCTGGGCTCGTTCTCGCGCCGCACGGGCGTCGCCGGCCACCTCGCCAACATCCTCGATCCCGACACCTGGCTGCCGGGCGGGCGGGAAGCGGCCTTCACCCTCGCCATCATCGCGCTGTCCGCCAAGATGGCGGTGGCCGACGGGGCGGTGACCGCCTCGGAGGTGCGGGCCTTCAACGCCACCGTGGAGATCACCAAGGGCCAGGAGCCGCAGGTGGAGCGCCTGTTCAACCTGGCCAAGCAGGACGTGGCCGGCTACGACGCCTATGCGCGCAAGGTGGCGCGCTTCTTTTCCGACACGCCGGAAACGCTCGAGCACGTGCTCGACAGCCTCTTCTTCATCGCCACGGCCGACGGGCTGGTGCACGAGGCCGAGCTCGACTACCTGCGCGCGGTCAGCGACATCTTCGGCTTCGATCCCGCCCGTTTCGAGCAGATCGCCGCCCAGCACGTGATGCTGGACGACGGGGTGGACCCCTATGTGGTGCTCGGCCTGTCGCACGATGCGCCGCCCGAGGAAGTGCGGCGGGTCTATCGGCTGCTGGTGGCCGAGCACCATCCCGACCGGCTGATCGCCAAGGGCGTGCCGGAGGAGCTGATCGAGGTGGCCACGGCGCGCATGTCGGCGATCAACCTGGCCTATCAGGCCATCACCAAGCCCAAGGCGCAGCCATTGCTCACTTGACGCGGGCGCGCGGCTCGCTCACATAACCCCGGCCAGTTGACCGGGTGGCCGCTGGCGGGCGGGCGACCGTCCGCCGGAGGAAAGTCCGGGCTCCTTCGAAACACGGTGACGGCTAGCAGCCGCCGGGGGCGACCCCAGGGAAAGTGCCACAGAAAGCAAACCGCCGACCCGCGGGCCGGCAAGGGTGAAAGGGTGCGGTAAGAGCGCACCGGGTGCCTGGCAACAGGGACCGCACGGTAAACCCCACCGGGAGCAAGACCAAATAGGGATGACGCGGGGCTTCAGCCCCGGCCGGTTTTGAGGCCAGTCATCCGGGTTGGTTGCACGAGCGTCCTGGCGACAGGCGCCTCAGATGAATGGCCACCACGTCGCGGCGACGCGGCCCTACAGAACCCGGCTTACAGGTCAACTGGCATATTCCCGCCGCGCCTTACGGCGGGGTGAAGCGGATTTAATCCGGCGGACAGATATCGAAACCTTCCCGCAAGGTTGGCGCAAGGTTGGGTCTGCGAAGCTCCTCGCATCCGAAAACCCAAGGAGTTTCAAATGAAAAAGCTCGTTTCCGCCCTCGTTGCCCTGGCCCTTCTCGCCGGCGCGGCCGCCCCGGCCTTCGCCCAGTCGGAAATCCAGAACTGCGCGTTCAAGGACAAGTCGCTCTGCGTCAACACGCTGCTCGGCGAGACCAATATCGGCGACGACTGACCGGGAGCGGGGGAGGGTGGTTCGGGGCCGTGGATGAACCGGAACCCCACCCTCGATCCAGCCATTCGCGCATAGCGCTCATGGCCTTCTCGCCTCAAATCGCTCCACTGGAGCGATTTGCCCTCACGGGACGGCTCGAAGCCCTCAAGGGGGAGTGTTCATACCGAGCGCTTCGCGCTTGTGGCTCCACCCCATCCCCGATCCCTCCCCATCGAGGGGAGGAATCGAGGGTGGGGGGCCGGCTTATCAACGGCGCTGAATCTTACCCGGCGGGAGGGAGGCTCCCGCCGGCGCGGGAATGACTCGGCGGGAAGGGGTTCCGCTGGCGCGGAATGATTCCCATGGGAGGACGTCCGCTCTTGCGATCCCGTGCCATGGCCGCTACACCGGGCGCCTTTGCTGCCGCCGCATTTCCGGCGGGCACACGCTTTGGAGTTCTGTCGGCGCGATGCCCCTGGCCACACCCCACTACCTGATCGACGAAACCGCCCTGGCGCGCAACCTCGCCAGGATCGACCGGCTGCGCGCCGCCTCGGGCGCCAAATGCCTCATGGCGCTCAAGGCCTTCGCCACCTGGTCGACCTTCGCCCAGATCGCCCCGCACATGGACGGGTCCACCTCGTCCTCGCTCAACGAGGTGCGGCTGGGGCGCGAGAAGTTCGGCGGGGAGACCCATGCCTATTCGGTGGCCTGGGCCGACGACGAGATCGACGAGGCCATCGCCCATGCCGACAAGATCATCTTCAACTCGCTGAACCAGCTCGACCGCTTCGGGGCCAAGGCCGCGCACCTGCCCATCGGCATCCGCGTCAATCCCGGGGTCAGCCACTCGCATTTCGACCTGGCGGACCCCGCGCGCCCCCACAGCCGGCTGGGCGAGTGGGACCTGGCGCGGGTGGAGCGCGCCATGGACCGGGTCAGCGGCTTCATGATCCACTGCAACTGCGAGAACGATTCCTTCGACTCCTTCGCGGCGCTGCTCGACAAATTCGAGGAGCGGCTGGGCCGCTTCTTCGAGCGGATCGAATGGATCAGCTTCGGCGGCGGCATCCACTTCACCGGCGAGGGCTATCCCATCGACCGGCTGGCGGCGCGCCTCAGGGCCTTCGCCGAGCGCTACCGGCTGCAGGTCTATCTCGAGCCCGGCGACGCCGTGGTCACCCAGACGACCACGCTCGAGGTGTCGGTGCTGGACATCGTGGAGAACGGCAAGGCGGTGGCCATTGTCGACAGCGCCGTCGAGGCCCATATGCTGGACCTGCTGGTCTATCGGGAAACCGCCTCGGTGGCGCCCAATGCCGGGCCTCACCACTATGTGATCGCGGGCAAGTCGTGCCTGGCCGGCGACGTGTTCGGGGCGTTCGACTTCCCCGCGCCGCTGAAGGTGGGGGACCGGATTTCCTTGCTCAATGCTGGGGGATACACGATGGTGAAGAAGAACTGGTTCAACGGCGTCAACATGCCCGCCATCGCCATTCGTCGAAAAAACGGCGACGTCGAACTTGTGAAATCGTTCGATTATGCCGACTATGTCGCCAGTCTCTCCTAGGAGCGGCTGTTTTCGTCCACCCGTGAAAAAGGTGTTTCGTGCCAATTGAAAAAGAATCTGCTGATCATCGGCGCCGGAGGTGTCGCGCAAGTCGCTGCCTATAAGGCGGCAATGCACAACGATGTGCTCGGAGACATCAACATTGCCTCCCGCACGCTCTCGAAATGCCAGGGCATCATTGCCGGCATTCTCGACAAGAAGGCGCTCAAGCGCCCTGGTGTCCTGGCCGCGCACCAGCTCGACGCGATGGACGTCGAGGCCACCAAGGCCCTGATCCGGCGCACCAAGAGCCAGATCGTCATCAATGCAGGGTCCGCCTTCCTCAACATGTCCGTGCTGCGCGCGTGCATGGATACCGGCGCGGCCTATATCGACACCGCCATCCACGAAGACCCCGCCAAGATCTGCGAGACGCCGCCCTGGTACGGCAATTACGAGTGGAAGCGGCGGGACGAGTGCGAGCGCAAGGGCATCACCGCCATTCTCGGCGCCGGGTTCGACCCGGGCGTGGTCAACGCCTATGCGGCCCTGGCCGCCCGGCACTGCTTCGACCGCATCGACAGCATCGACATCATCGATGTCAATGCCGGCAGCCACGGGCGCTACTTCGCCACCAATTTCGATCCGGAGATCAATTTCCGCGAATTCACCGGCACGGTGTGGAGCTGGCAGCAGGGCCAGTGGACCGCGAACCGCATGTTCGAGGTCAAGCGCACCGACGACTTGCCGGTGGTGGGCAGCCAGACCACCTATCTCACCGGCCATGACGAGATCCACTCGCTGTCGGCCAATCTCGACGTGCCCGACATCCGCTTCTGGATGGGCTTCGGCGAGCACTACATCAACGTCTTCACGGTGCTGAACACTCTCGGCCTGCTCTCCGAGCAGCCGGTGACCACCGCCGAGGGGCTGGAAGTGGTGCCGCTCAAGGTGGTCAAGGCCGTGCTGCCCGATCCGGTGTCGCTGGCGCCGGACTATACCGGCAAGACCTTCATCGGCGACCTCATCCGCGGCGTCCGCGACGGCGAGGAGACCGAGATGCTGATCTACAACATCAGCGACCACGAGGCCGCCTTCGCCGAAACCAACAGCCAGGCCATCTCCTATACGGCCGGCGTGCCCGCCGCCGCGGCGGCCATGCTGATCGCCACCGGCGAATGGGACTGCCACCGCATGGCCAATATCGAGGAGCTGCCGCCCGTGCCGTTCATCGAGCTGATCGGCCGCATGGGCCTGCCCACCCGCGTGCGCGACGCCGCCGGCGACCGCGACTTCGCCCCGGCCGAGTTCCGCCTGGCGCGGGAGAAATCCGCCCGCATCGGCGGCGCGTGACAAAGGGACGGCCGGGCGGAGGTCCGGCCGTCTTCACCCTTCCGCTTCCTTCACCGGTGCCGGCCGCCGCTTCATGCAGGCATGTCGGCTTTGCGCGACATGATGTAATATAAACTTGACATTGTGTCGGGTTTCGCATACTTCCCTTCCCATCGTCGGGCGATGGGGGCGGCAATGAGCTTCAAGGAAATGACGGCCGGGGTGCAGATCGCCGGCGTGTGCGTCGTCGGCGGCTGGCTGGCATGGGATTGGTGGAGCGGGGGCAGTGCCGGGGCCGGCACGGGCGAGATCGCCGTCAAGCTGCTGTGGGCGGTGGGCGCCATGATCGCCTTCAACATCGTCGGCGCCATCCTCGCCACCATCGTCGTCTCGGCGATCCGGCGCGAGGCGCTCAAGGACGAGCCCAGCGACGAGCGGGATGTCGCCATCGAGGCGAGGAGCCTGAGGAACGGGGGCATCGCCACCTCGATCGCGGCGGCGCTGGCGCTGATCCCCCTGGCCATGGGCGCGGATGCGGCCTTCGCCGTCTATGCGCTGTTCGTGGCGCCGGTGGCGGGCGGCGCCGTCAACGCCGTGTTCCAGCTCTATTACTACCGGACCGGCTAGGCGCATGGCCAAGGGGCGGTCCGGCATCACCAACACCATCCGCACGCTGCGCTTCCATGCCGGGGAAATGACGCAGGCGGCGCTGGCCGAGAAGGTCGGGGTGACCCGCCAGACGATCGTCGCCATCGAGCAGGGGCGCTATTCGCCCTCCCTGGACGTGGCGTTCCGCATCGCCGCCGTATTCGGCGTCCCGCTGGAAGCGGTGTTCCAGTGGGCGCCGCCCGGGCAGGGCGAGGGCTGAACCGCCCGCCGCCGGGTGCCCGGCAAGCAGGAGAGAGAAGATGATGCAGGCCGTCGCCCAGAACCGCTATGGCGGGCCCGAGGTGCTGGAAATCCAGCGGCGCGCAATCCCCGAGCCCAGGCCCGGCGAGGTGCTGGTGCGGGTCCACGCCTCGACCGTCACCCTGGCGGATTGCGCCTTCCGCAAGGCCGACCCGTTTGTCGTCCGCTTCTTCGCCGGGCTGCTCAGGCCGAACAATGCCGTATTGGGCGACGACATCGCCGGGGTGGTCGAGGCGGTGGGGGCGGGGGTGACGCGCTTCCGGCCGGGCGAGGCCGTCTACGGCTCGGTCGGCGCCGGGCTGGGCGGCATGGCCGAATATGTCCGCCTGGCCGAAAGCGCCGCCATCGTCCAGGCGCCAGAGGGGCAGGAACTGGTGCCGCTGGCGGGGCTCTCCTATGCCTATCTCACGGCCATGCCGTTCATCCGCGACGAAGGGCGGGTGAAGCCGGGAGACCGGGTGCTGGTCAACGGCGCGGCCGGCAGCGTCGGCGCGGTGGCGGTGCAACTGGCGAGGCATTTCGGCGCCGAAGTGACCGCGGTGGCCTCGGGCCGGCATGCGGCGCTGGTCCGGAGGCTGGGGGCGGACCGTTTCATCGATCGCCGGCAGGCGGATTTCACCGCGGCGCGAGAGGCTTACGACGTGATCTTCGATGCGGTCGGCAAGTCGAGCTTCGCCGCATGCGCCCCGGCGCTGAAGCCCGGCGGCATCTATCTCACCACGGTGCCGTCCCTCGGGATCGTGACGCTGATGCTGACCGGCGGCCGGCGCGGCGGCAAGCGGGGCAGGCTGGCGACGACCGGGCTGCGCAAGCCGGCCGACAAGCTCGAGGACCTGCGGCTGCTGAACGCGCTGCTGGCCGAGGGCGCGGTGCGGCCGGTGACCGACCGCATCTTTCCCCTGGCGGAGGTGGCCGAGGCGCATCGCCATGTGGAAAGCGAGACCAAGGCGGGCGACGTGCTGGTGGCGATGCCGGTGGCAGGATAGGGGCTGCCTCGGAGCCGGCTTGCGGGGCCTGCCGCGATGCGGGCGCGATTCCTTGGCAAATCGCTAATGGGAAACAGAATCTTAAGCGTCGGCATGCAAACTCGCGGCGAGTTTACGTATCCGGCGCCAAGGCCGGCAGTGGAGTAGTGGCTGAGATGGGCAAGCGTTCCCTGCCCGATACCGAGGCGGCGGCCGGGCCGCATCTGCCCGTCCTGTTGGACGAGGTGGTTTCGGCCCTGTCGCCGCTCTCCGGCAGCCGCATCGTCGACGGCACGTTCGGGGCCGGCGGCTATTCGCGGGCGCTGCTCGCGGCGGGGGCGGCGGTGGTGGGAATCGACCGGGACCCCTCCGTCCAGCCCCATGCCGAGGCGCTGGCGGCCGACTATCCGGACCGCTTCGTCTTCATCGCCGGCACCTTCTCCGAGCTCGACCGGCTGGCCGCCGACCATGGCCCGTTCGACGGGGTGGTGCTGGACATCGGCGTCTCCTCCATGCAGCTCGACCAGGCCGAGCGCGGGTTCTCCTTCCTGCGCGAAGGGCCGCTCGACATGCGCATGAGCCGGGCGGGGGAAAGCGCCGCCGACCTCGTCAACCGCCTCGAGGCCGCCGACCTCGCCGATCTGCTCTATGCCTTCGGCGAGGAGCGCAAGTCCCGCCGCATCGCCCAGTTCATCGTCGCGGCGCGGCAGGATGCGCCGATCACCACCACGCTGGAGCTGGCCCGCATCGTGGAGAAGGCCATCGGCCGCAAGCCGGGCGACACGCATCCGGCCACGCGCACCTTCCAGGCGCTGCGCATCGCGGTCAATGGCGAGTTCGACCAACTGGTCGAGGGCCTGTTCGCCGCCGAGCGCCTGCTGCCCGAGGGCGGGCGGCTGGCGGTGGTCAGCTTCCATTCGCTGGAGGACCGCATCGTCAAGCGCTTCCTCGACCCCGAAAAGGGCGGCCCCGCCCGGTCGCGCCACCTGCCGCAGGCGGCGGCCGCGCCGCAATGCTGGCGCGCGGTCGCCAAGGCGGTCAAGGCAGGACCGGCCGAGCTCGCGCGCAATCCGCGCGCCCGCTCGGCGGTGCTGCGCAGCGCGGTGCGCTCGGGGGTGCCGGCGCGGCCGGTGCGCTACGAGGGCCTGGGCGTGCCCCGGTTCGGGAGCGCCGCATGATGCGCACGCTCAACATCTTCCTGATCTTCACCAGCATCGCCCTGCTGGCCGGCGTCTATGCGCTGAAATTCTCCATCGAGGGCACGGCGGCCGAACGGTCGGCGCTGATCGCGCTGATCGACGAGCAGGAAGGCCAGCTCTCCCTGGTCAAGGCCGACTGGGCGGTGCTCAACCAGCCCGGCCATATCGAGCCCATCGTGCGCCGGCACCAGGCGGAGCTGGCCATCGAGCCGGTCAAGCAGGAGCAGTTCGGCTCCTTTGCCGCCCTGCCCATGCGCCCGGCCAAGCCCGACACGGCCGCGATGGACGCGCTGTTCGAGGCCATCGCCAACGGCATCGATCCCATCGACGCCATCCTGGAACTGGAAGGGATCGAGTAAATGGCCGTCGCCTCGGAGGATTTCGTCCCCACCATCGCGCTGGACGGCGCCCGCAAGCAGCGCGGCACCCTCACCCAGGCCCGCATCCGCTGGATGATCCTGGCGCTGGTCATCGGCTTCGGCATGGTCGGCGGCCGGCTGGTGCAGCTCGGCATGGTGGAGACCGACCAGACCATCGAGGGCCAGACCCGCGACGTCATCACCGCCACCCGGCCGCCGATCCTCGACCGCAACGGGCTCGAGATGGCCGTCGACATCCGCGTGCCCTCGCTCTATGCCGAGCCGCGCCGCATCATCGACGTGGAGGAGGCGGTGCGCGAGCTGCGCACGGTATTGCCCGACCTCGACGAGAACTGGCTGCGCAACCGCCTCACCGGCGATCGCGGTTTCGTGTGGATCAAGCGCGAGCTGACCCCCGCCATCCAGGAGCAGGTGATGCGGCTGGGCATCCCCGGCATCGACTTCATCACCGAATCCAAGCGCTTCTATCCCGGCATGAACGAGGCGGCCCATATCCTGGGCTCCACCAATGTCGACAACCAGGGCATCGCCGGCATCGAGCGGCACATGGACACCGAATCCGTGGCGCTGCTGCAGGAGCTGGGCCTTGCCCGCGGCAATGCGCTGACGCCGGTGGAGCTGAGCGTGGACATGCGGGTGCAGCATATCCTCCATGACCAATTGGTCGACGCCATGACCCGCTACCAGGCCATCGCCGCCGCCGGGGTGATGATGGACATCCATACCGGCGAGATCATCGCCCTCGCCTCGGTGCCGGACTTCAACCCCAACGAGCCGGCCACCGCCCTGGTCAAGGACACCTTCAACCGCATCACCGCCGGCATCTTCGAGCCGGGCTCCACCTTCAAGACCGTCACCTTCGCCGGCGCGCTGGACAGCGGCGCCGTGCGGCTGACCGACAATTTCGACGCCCGCTACGGCATCCGCTTCGGGCGCTACACCATCGACGACTTCCACGGCAAGCACCGCATACTGAGCCTGCCCGAGGTCTACAAATATTCCTCCAACATCGGTACGATCCGCATCATGCAGGCCATGGGCAAGGACAATTTCCGCGCCTTCCTCTCGCGCATGAAGTTCGACCAGCGGGTGGATTTCGAGCTGCCGGAGATGCGCGTCCCCACCGTGCCCAAGGAGCTTTCCGAGGTGGGCGCGGCCACGGCCTCGTTCGGCCATGGCCTGTCCATCTCGCCGCTGCACCTGGTCACCGCCTATGCCGCCTTCGCCAATGGCGGCAACTACGTGCCGCCCACGCTCTACAAGCGCGACATCGCCGAGGCCGAGGCCCTCTACGAGCGGGTGCTGCAGCCCGAGACCAGCACCGCGCTGCGCTACCTGATGCGGCTCAACGCGCTGGAAGGGTCGGGCAGCCAGATGAACAAGGCGGCCCAGGGCTATCGCGCCGGCGGCAAGACCGGAACCGCCGAAAAGGTGGTGGACGGGCGCTATTCCTCCAGCAAGGTCACCAACTTCTTCGCCTCGGCCTTCCCGCTCGACAATCCGCGCTATGCCATCGTCATCATGGTGGACGAGCCCAAGGCCGAGAACCCGCAATCGGGCACCACGGCGGGCTGGAACGCCGGCGCCATCACCGGCCGCCTCATCCAGCGCGCCGCGCCCATGCTGGGCATCGCCCCCGATTTCTCCGAAGCGCTGGATCGAGAGATCGTCCCGCCCGTCCTCCGCTAGATCGATCCAGAAGGATTCATCGTCGTGTCACTCAGTGTAACCCAACTGCTCGAAGGCTCCGGCGCCCGTCCCAAGAAGGGGCTGGGCGCGGTATTCGGGCTCAATTCGGACAGCCGCCGCATCGAGCCGGGCGACGTCTTCTTCGCCCTGCCGGGCGCCAAGGTGCACGGCAACCAGTTCGTGCCCGACGCGGTGGAGCGCGGGGCGCTGGCCGTCGTCACCGACGTGGCGCCGCCGGGCGATCCGGGCGTGCCGGTCATCATCGTCAAGGACGTGCGGGCCGCCTATGCCCGCGCCGCCTCCCGGGTGTTCGAGCCGCAGCCGGAAATCCTGGTCGCGGTCACAGGCACCAACGGCAAGACCTCGGTCGCCTCGTTCGTGCGCCAGATCTGGGACCATGCCGGCGTGCCCGGCGCCAGCATCGGCACGCTGGGCATCGAGACCTCCAAGCGCCGCATCGAGGGGGCGCTGACCACGCCGGACTCGCGCACGCTGCACCAGGCCATGCGCGCGCTCAAGGCCCAGGGCATCGACCATGTGGCGCTCGAGGCGTCGAGCCACGGCCTCGACCAGCGCCGGCTCGACGGCATCCATTTCGAGGCCGTGGCCTTCACCAATCTCAGCCGCGACCATCTCGACTACCACGCCGACATGGACGAGTACCGCAACGCCAAGCTGCGCCTGTTCACCGACCTTCTGGTCGATGGCGGCGCGGCCATCGTCAATGTCGACGATCCCGAGCACGAGCAGTTCATGTTCGCCGCGCTGTCGGCCAGCGCCACGCTGCTCACCGTGGGCCGCGAGGGCGCCTATATCGAGATCCTCTCCATCGAGCCGGAGGGCTACGGCCAGCGCGTCGTGGTGCGCCATATCGGCGAGAAGGTCAGCTTCCACCTCAAGATTCCCGGCGAGTTCCAGGTGTCCAACGCGCTGATCGCGGCGGCGCTGGCCATGTCCTCGGGCGTCGACAAGGCCGATGCCTTCGCCGCGCTGCCCGAGCTGGTGGGGGCGCGCGGCCGGCTGGAGCTGGTGGCCGAGCACAAGGGCGCGGCCATCTTCGTCGACTATTCCCACAAGCCCGAGGCGCTGCGCACCGCGCTCAAGACGCTCCGCCCCTATGCGACCAACAGGCTGCACGTGGTGTTCGGCTGCGGCGGCGACCGCGACAGGGGCAAGCGCCCTCAAATGGGCGAAATTGCCAGCGAGCTTGCCGACGTGGTGATCGTCACCGACGACAATCCGCGGACCGAGGATGCGGCCGCCATCCGCGCCGAGGTGCTGGCGGGGGCCAAGGGGGCGAGGGAAATCGGTGACCGAAAGCAAGCCATCGAACAGGCCGTGCGCGCGCTGGAGCCGGGCGACGTGCTGCTGGTCGCCGGCAAGGGCCACGAGACCTACCAGATCATCGGCACCACCAAGCATCACTTCTCCGATCACGAAGTGGTGGAAGCGGCCATCAAGGGGTAGGGAAGGGCAACCGATCAGGATTCGCCTCTATCGCCCCCTCCCCCGCGCGGGGAGGGCCGGGGTGGGGGTCTCGCAGGACCAGCCATGACCCAGCCGCTCTTCACCATCCAGGCCATACTCGACGCCACCGGCGGGCGCGCCGAAGGGGTCGAGGCCGTTGCGGTCAACGCCATCTCCATCGATTCCCGCGAGCTGGGGCCGGACGCGCTCTTCGTCGCCATCAGGGGCGAGCGCTTCGACGGCCACGATTTCGTGGATGCCGCCCTCGCCAGCGGGGCGGTGGCCGCGCTGGTCTCGGAGGGGCGCGGCGCGGGGCCCGGCCGCATCGTCGTCGCCGACGCGCTGGGCGGGCTGCGCGACCTCGCCCGGGCCGCCCGGGCCCGCAGCCGCGCCTTCATCGTCGGCGTCACCGGCAGCGTCGGCAAGACCACCACCAAGGAGGCCCTGCGCAGCGTGCTCGCCGCGGCGGGGGAGACGCATGCCTCCATCCGCAGCTTCAACAATCACTGGGGCGTGCCGCTGATGCTGGCGCGCCTGCCGGAGACGGCGCAGTTCGGCGTGTTCGAGATGGGCATGAACGCGCCCGACGAAATCCGCCCGCTGAGCCGGCTGGTCCGGCCGCATGTGGCGCTCATCACCACCATCGCCCCGGCGCATCTCGAACGGCTCGGCAGCCTCGAGGCCATCGCCCGGGCCAAGGCCGAGATCTTCGAGGGGCTGGAGCCGGGCGGCACGGCGGTGCTCAACGCCGATCACGCCCAGCTGCCGGCGCTGCTCGAGGCGGCGGCCGCCGCCGGCGTCGCCAATGTCGTCACCTATGGCTTCGCGCGCGGCGCCGACTGGCAGATCGTCGATCCGCAGACCGCCGCCGACCGCGGCTTCGCCACCGTCCATCACGGCGAGGAGCGGCATGCGCTGGCGCTCGCGGTGCCGGGCCGCCACATGCTCTCCAACGCCACCGCCGCCCTGGCGGTCGCCCATCTCGCCGGCATCGCGCCGGAGGTGGCGCTGCGGGCGCTGGCCGGCTTCGGGGCCCAGCCGGGCCGGGGGCTGCGCGCCGCGCTGGGGCCGCAGGACAAGCCGCTGGTGCTGGTCGACGAGAGCTACAACGCCAACACCGCCTCGATGGCGGCGGCGCTCGACGTCTTCGCGGGCATCGCGCCGCCGGGCGGCCGCAAGGTGCTGGTGCTGGGCGACATGCTGGAGCTGGGCGCGCAGGCGGACGCGCTCCATGCCGGGCTCGCCGAGGCGGTGCTGGCCAGCGGCGCCGACGCCGTCTACCTGGTCGGCACCCATGTCCGCGCCCTGGCCGAAGCCCTGCCGCCGGGCCTGGTGGCGGGCCATTTTCCCACCGCCGAGGCGCTGGTGCCGGAGCTGACCGGCGCGCTTGCCTATGGCGATGCAGTTATGATCAAAGGGTCCAACGGCGTAGGGCTGGCGCGTGTCGTGAACGCCGTCCGCGACCGGTTTGACCAGGCGTGAGAGACCCCGAACCAGGATAGCGGACGGCAATGCTCTATTTTCTCGGCCAGCTGGGGGATTCCCTCGCCGCCTTCAACGTGTTCCGCTACATCACCTTCCGCACGGCGGGGGCGGTGATCACGGCGCTGTTCTTCGTCTTTTTGTTCGGCCCGGGCATGATCGCGCTGCTGCGCCTCAAGCAGGGGCGGGGCCAGCCCATCCGCGAGGACGGCCCGCAGACCCATCTGCTCACCAAGAAGGGCACGCCCACCATGGGCGGGCTGATGATCCTGTCGGGCGCGGTGATCTCGACCCTATTGTGGTCCAACCTCACCAACGGCTATGTCTGGGTGGTGCTGTTCGTCACCATCGGCTTCGGCGCCATCGGCTTCTACGACGACTATCTCAAGGTCAAGCGCATGAGCCATGCCGGCTTCGGCTCCAAGCAGCGCCTGTTCCTCGAGGCGATCATCGGCGCCATGGCGGCCTTCGCCATCTCCCAGCTCGCCGCCGGCTCCTACGGCACCTCGCTGCTGTTTCCCTTCGTCAAGGACCTGGCGCTCAACCTCGGCTATTTCTACATCCTGTTCGGCGGCTTCGTGGTGGTGGCGGCGGGCAACTCGGTCAACCTCACCGACGGGCTCGACGGGCTCGCCATCGTGCCGGTGATGGTCGCCGCCGCCTGCTTCGGGCTCATCGCCTATCTCGTCGGCTCGCAGAACTATGCCGACTACCTGCTGCTCAACGCCGTTCCGGGCACGGCGGAGCTGGCCGTGGTCTGCGGCGCGCTGATCGGGGCCGGGCTGGGCTTTCTGTGGTTCAACGCGCCGCCGGCGCAGATCTTCATGGGCGATACCGGCTCGCTGGCCCTGGGCGGCGCGCTCGGCACCATCGCGGTGGCCACCAAGCATGAGATCGTCCTCGCCATCATCGGCGGCCTGTTCGTGCTCGAAACCGTCTCGGTCATCGTGCAGGTGACCTCCTTCCGGCTCACCGGCAAGCGCGTCTTCCGCATGGCGCCCATCCACCACCATTTCGAGCATCTCGGCTGGACCGAGAGCCAGGTGGTGATCCGCTTCTGGATCATCTCCTTCGTCCTCGCCCTGATCGGCCTCTCCAGCCTCAAGCTGCGCTAGGAGGGGGCCGGGCGCCGCTTCCCGGACTCGCAAAACGCGAACGGGCTTGGCAAATCGGTAACCATCGGTCCGCTACAATTCGAGGCGATTTGTATCGAGTACCCGGCTTTTCCCGATGATGTTCTCCCGCGCTGAAAAGACGCCCCTGGCCGAATGGTGGTGGTCCATAGACCGCGAGCTGCTCGGCGCCCTGGTCCTGCTCATGGCCTGCGGCATGGTGCTGAGCTTCGCCGCCAGCCCGCCGGTGGCCGAGCGGCTGGGGCTGTCCCCGTGGCATTTCGTCATCCGCCATGCGCTGTTCTGCATCCCGGCGCTCGGGGTGCTCGTCGCCACCTCCTTTCTGGGCCAGAGGCAATTGCGCTTCTGGTCCCTGGGCATCCTCGCGGTCAGCCTGGTGCTGCTGTGGGCCACGCTGCGCTTCGGCACCGAGGTGAAGGGCGCCCGCCGCTGGATGAACTTCGCCGGCCAGTCCCTGCAACCCTCCGAATTCGTCAAGCCGGCCTTCGCCGTCATCGGCGCCTGGCTGTTCTCCGAATACATGATCCTGCGCAACGTGCCCGGCCGCGCCATCGCCACGCTGATCATGGTGGTCATCGTCGCGGCGCTGCTGCTGCAGCCCGACCTGGGGCAGACGGCGCTGGTCATGGCCACCTGGGCGGTGCTGCTGTTCCTGTCCGGCATCTCCTGGTGGATCATCATCGGGCTGGCCGGGGCGGCCGGGGCGCTGCTGTTCGGCGCCTATGCCTTCTTCCCGCACTTCGCGCGCCGCATCGACACCTTCCTCAACCCCGAGGGCGGCGGCAACACCTACCAGATCGACCGGGCCCTGCAATCGCTGCTGGAGGGCGGCTGGTTCGGCCGCGGGCCGGGCGAATCCATCGCCAAGAAGCTGATCCCCGACGCCCATGCCGACTACGTGTTCTCGGCCGCCGCCGGCGAGTTCGGCATCCTGTTCTGCATGGCGCTGGTGGGGCTCATCGCCTTCATCGTGCTGCGCGCCATGGTCGGCGCGCAGCGGCAGTCGAGCCTGTTCGCGCGCCTCGCCGCCTCCACCCTCGCCATCCAGTTCGCCATGCAGTCGGGCATCAACCTGGCGGTGAATCTCAACCTCATCCCGCCCAAGGGCATGACGCTGCCCTTCGTGTCCTATGGCGGCACCTCGATGATCGCCATCGCCTTCGGCATGGGGCTGATGCTGGCGCTCACCCGCACCAAGCCCGAGGACCGCATGGCCACGGGCCTTCCCTCCTATCGCAGCGCCGTGGTCGCCCCCGCCGAATGAAGACCTTCGTTCTCATGGCGGGCGGCACGGGAGGGCATCTCTTCCCGGCCATGGCGCTGGCGCAGGAGCTGATCCGGCGCGGCCACGCGGTCGAGCTGATGACCGACCACCGGGTGGAGAGCTACGGCGCCGACTTCCCCGCCCGCCAGATCCATGTCGTGCCCGCCGCCACGCCCTCGCTCCGCAATCCGCTGAAATTCGTCGCCGGCGGCTTCACCATCCTGCGCGGCATCGCCATCGCCTTCGGCAAGCTGCGCGGCGTGCGGCCCGACGCGGTCATCGGCTTCGGCGGCTATCCCACCTTTCCGCCTTTCGTCGCGGCGAGCCTGCTCGGCATCCCCGGCATATTGCACGAGCAGAACGCGGTGATGGGCCGCGCCAACCGCGCCCTCATCCGCTTCGCCGACATCCTGGCCATGAGCTTTCCCGCCACCCGCTTCGCCGAGGACGCCAATGTCGAGAAGGTGGTGACCGGCAATCCGGTGCGCGACCGGGTGCGCGCCGCCGCGGCCGCGCCCTATCCGCCGCTCGACGGCAAGGGCGCCATCCAGCTTGTCGTCTTCGGCGGCAGCCAGGGCGCCAAGGCCATTTCCGACATCGTGCCGGCGGCCGTGGCCCTGCTGCCCGAGGCCCTGCGCCAGCGGCTGCACATCGTGCAGCAGGCGCGCCCCGAGGACATCGAGCGGGTCACCGAGAGCTACCGGCAGTCCCGCATCAGCGTGGAGCTGGCGCCCTTCATCCCCGACCTGCCCGAGCGCATGGCCCGGGCGCATCTGGTGATCGGCCGGTCCGGGGCCTCCACCATCGCCGAGCTCACCGTGCTGGGCCGCCCGGCCATCCTGATCCCCTTGCCCGGCGCCATCGACGCCGACCAGAAGCACAATGCGCAGGTGCTGGAAACCGGCGGCGGCGGCTGGGTGGCCGAGCAGGCCACGCTTTCACCGCAATCGCTTGCCACTCGCCTCGAAGCGCTGCTGAGCGATCCGCCGCTCCTCAAGCGGGCGGCGGCGGCGGCCCGCGCCCTCGGCCAGCCCCGCGCCGTCGAGAAGCTCGCCGATCTCGCCGAGATGCTGGCCGGCCAGCACCTGCAAACCGAACGGGAAGACCGCCCATGAAAATGCCCCGCAATATCGGCCCGGTCCACTTCATCGGCATCGGCGGCATCGGCATGAGCGGCATCGCCGAAATCCTGCACAACCAGGGCTATGTGGTGCAGGGCTCGGACGCGGCCGCCAATCCCAACGTGCAGCGCCTGCGCGACATGGGCATCAAGGTCGAGATCGGCCAGAGCGGCGATAATCTCGGCCAGGCCGAGGTGGTGGTCGTCTCCTCCGCCATCAAGAAGGACAATCCCGAGCTGGTCGCCGCCCGCGCCCGCGCCCTGCCCATCGTGCGCCGCGCCGAGATGCTGGCCGAGATCATGCGCTTCAAGACCGCCATCGCCATCGGCGGCACGCATGGCAAGACCACCACCACCACGCTGGTGGCGACCCTGCTCGACGCCGGCAATCTCGACCCCACCGTCATCAATGGCGGCATCATCAACGCCTATGGCACCAATGCCCGGCTGGGGGCGGGGGAGTGGATGGTGGTCGAGGCCGACGAGAGCGACGGCACCTTCATCAAGCTGCCGGCGGACGTCGCCGTGGTCACCAATATCGACCCCGAGCATCTCGACCATTACGGGGATTTCGAGGGCGTCAAGCGCGCCTTCCACCAGTTCGTCGAGAACGTGCCCTTCTACGGCTTCGCCGTCATGTGCCTCGACCATCCCGTGGTCCAGTCGCTGGTGGGCGAGATCCGCGACCGCCGCGTCATCACCTATGGCCGCAACCCGCAGGCCGACGTGCGGCTGATCGATCTCGAGAACCGCGACGGCGTGCAGCATTTCTCGGTCGAGATTCGCGACCGCATCCGCCAGACCCAATTGCGCATCGACGGGCTGGAGCTGCCCATGCCGGGGGTGCACAACGCGCTCAACGCCACCGCCGCCATCGCCGTGGCCGACCAGCTCCACGTTCCCGCCGAGGCCATCCGCAAGGGGCTCAAGGGCTTCACCGGGGTCAAGCGGCGCTTCACCAAGACCGGCGAGGTCGGCGGGGTCACGGTCATCGACGACTACGGCCACCATCCGGTCGAGATCGCCGCCGTGCTGCGGGCGGCGCGGCAGTCGGCGCGGCGCGACGTCATCGCCGTGGTGCAGCCGCACCGCTATTCGCGCGTCCACGACCTGTTCGACGAGTTCGCCGCCTGCTTCAACGACGCCGACACGGTGATCGTGGCGCCGATCTACGCGGCGGGGGAGCAGCCGATCGCCGGGGTGACGCATGAGGAGCTGGTGAGCCGCATCCGGGCGCGGGGGCATCGGGATGCCCGCGTCATCGCGGGGCCGGACGGGCTGGCGGGGGTGCTGGCCGGCCGGGTGGAGGAGGGGGACTACGTGGTCTGCCTCGGGGCGGGGAATATTACGCAATGGGCGGCGGCGCTTCCGGCGGAACTCGGCGCGCTGATGGGGGCGAGGGAGTGATGGCTGTTTTCGGGCACCCAGCTTGCCGGCCCCTCTTGTGCCACGCACTCGCAACCATTGAACGGATCACCCCATGAGCAAGCACGTCGCCGTCCTCATGGGCGGATGGTCCAATGAACGGCCGGTTTCGCTGGTCACCGGGGCGCAATGCGCGGCGGCGCTGCGCCGGGCCGGCTACCGGGTCACCGAGATCGATGTCGGCCGCGACATCGCCAATGTCCTCACCGACCTCCGGCCCGACGTCGCCTTCAACGCCCTGCACGGTCCCTTCGGGGAAAGCGGCATGATCCAGGGCCTGCTGGAGCTTTTGCAGATTCCCTATACCCATTCGGGCGTGCTCGCCTCCGCGCTGGCCATGGACAAGCACCAGGCCAAGATCGTGCTGAAGGCGGCCGGGGTGCCGGTGACCGACCATGTGATCGTGTCGCGCCCCGAGGCGGCGCGCAGCCATGTCCTCACTCCGCCCTATGTCATCAAGCCCATCGCCGAGGGGTCGAGCTTCGGCGTCTTCATCGTCAAGGCCGGCACCAGCCATCCGCCGCAGGAAATACTGCGCGAGGACTGGAACTGCGGCGAGGAGGTGATGGTGGAGCGCTACATTCCCGGCCGCGAGCTGACCTGCGCGGTGATGGGCGACGTGGCGCTGGGGGTCACCGAGATCGTCACCGACCTCAGCTTCTACAACTACGAGGCCAAATACGCCAAGGGCGGCTCCGTCCACATCATTCCGGCCGAGCTGAAACCGAAAATTTACGACAAAGTGCAGAAGATGGCGCTGGCCGCGCATGCGGCCCTCGGCTGCCGCGGCGTCACGCGGACCGATTTTCGCTACAACGAGGCGGCGGGCGAGGATGGCGAGCTGGTCTGCTTGGAGATCAACACCCAGCCGGGCATGACCCCGACCTCGCTGGTGCCCGAGCAGGCGGCTCATGCCGGGCATTCCTACGAAGAGCTGGTCTCCTGGATGGTGGAGGACGCGAGTTGCAACAGGTAAGGAGCGAGGCCTTTCTCGCGGGGGCGCGGCCGGTCGATCCCCGCGCGCTGCCTGTTCCCGTCCGCACGCACCGCCAGCGCGTCGCCAACCGCCTCAACCGAGCCCTGGTGCTGCACGGCAAGGCCATCCGCCGCGGCGTCATGGTCGCGGTGCTCGTCGCCGCCGGCTTCGGCCTCTACCAGGCCCGCGAGCCCATAGGCGGGCTCGTCTCGACGCTGGGCGGCATCGCCCAGGGCGAGTTCGCCGAGGCGGGGCTGGCCATCGGCGAGATCTCCATTTCCGGCCAGGCGCTCACCTCCGAGCAGGCCATATTCGACGCGCTGGGCATCCAGCCCAACACCTCGACGCTCGGCTTCGACGTCGAGGCGGCGCGCCGGCGCATCGCCGAGCTGCCGGCCATCGACACGGTCAGCGTGCGCAAGACCTTCCCCGGCGACGTGGCCGTGGTGGTCACCGAGAAGGTGCCGGTGGCCCGCTGGCGGGTCGACGGCGTCACCTTCGTCATCGATGCCAGGGGCGAGCAGATCGGGGAGGATCGCGGCGCCTATGGCGACCTGCCGCTGGTGATCGGGGACGGCGCGGCCGACGACGCGCTGGTGATGATCCGCGCGCTCGACACCGTGCCGGGCCTGGCCGAGGGGCTCGTCGCCCTGTCGCGCATCGCCGACCGCCGCTGGGACCTCATCTACGACACCGGCCTGCGCGTGCAGCTGCCCGAGCACGGCGTGGCCCAGGCGCTGCGGCGCCTCGCCGGCTACCAGAGCGATTATAGGCTGCTCGACCGCGACGTCTCCATCATCGACCTCAGGGTCGACAACCTCGTGGCCGTGCGCCCCACTCCCAGCGAAGACACCGACCCGACATGATGACCGACGCCATGACCTCCCGGCTTCGTCCCGTCCAGCCGGGCAAGACCACGCTCGTGGCCGTGCTCGACATCGGCTCGACCAAGATCTGCTGCGTCATCGCCCGCCTGGTGCCGCGGCCCGAGGGCAAGGCGCTCAAGGGCCGCACCCACCAGGCGGAGGTCATCGGCTTCGGCTACGGGCCGTCCTCGGGGGTCAAGAGCGGGGTGGTCACCGACATCGACAAGGCCGAGCACGCCATCCGCACCGTGGTGGGCATGGCCGAGCGCGCCGCCGGGCTGACGCTCGAATCCGTGCTGGTCAACGTCACCGCCGGGCGCCTCGGCTCGGAGACCTTCTCGGCCGCCGTCTCGCTGGACGGCCAGGAGGTGGAGAAGGCCGACATCGTCCGCGTGCTCAAGGCGGTCAATTCCCGCTCCGTGCGCCCCGAGCGCTCCATCATCCACGCGTTGCCGATCGGTTACGCCCTGGACGGGCAGAAGGGCATCCGCGACCCCAAGGGCATGGTGGGGGAGAAGCTCGGCGTCGACGTGGCCGTGGTCAGTGCCGAGACGCTGGCCATGCGCAATCTCGAACTGGTGCTGCACCGCTGCCATCTGCAGATCGAGGCGCTGGTCGCCACGCCCTATGCCTCTGGCCTCGCCACGCTGGTGGACGACGAGGCCCAGCTCGGCGTCGCCTGCATCGACTTCGGCGGCGCGACCACCACGGTGTCGGTGTTCAACGACGGCCACATGGTCTATGCCGACGCCATCGCCATCGGCGGCCATCACCTGACGCTCGACATCGCCCGCCAGCTCTCCATCAGCGTCGCCGATGCCGAGCGGCTCAAGACCTTCCACGGCTCGGTGCTGCCCGGCCAGACCGACGAGCGCGACATGATCGCCATCCAGCCGGTGGGCTCCAGCCACGACGAGGCGCCGGGGCAGGTGGCCCGCTCGGTGCTCACCCGCATCATGCGCCCGCGCATCGAGGAAATCCTCACCGCCATCCGCGACCGCATGCAGGCCACCGGCATGATGGACGTGTGCGGCCGCCGCTTCGTGCTGACCGGCGGGGCCAGCGAGATGACCGGCCTGCCGGAGGTCGCCCGGCGCACCCTGGCCCGCAACGTGCGCAACGGCCGCCCCATGGGCGTCGCCGGCCTGCCCGAGATCGCCAAGGGCGCCGCCTTCGCCACCGTGGCCGGCATGCTGGTCTATCCCCAGGTCTGCGCCCGGGAATATGTCGAGCCCAAGGGCACCCGGCGCCTCACCGGCTCGGACGGCTACCTCGCCCGCGTCGGCAACTGGCTGCGCAGCAGTTTCTAGGGCCGGCGGGGATTTGGCGCCAACCCCGGCCTCGCCCCCTCACGTCCCCGCATAGGCCTTCTGCAGATCGGCCACGATGAGCTTCCTCATGCCCAGCATGGCCTGCATCGCCCGGTTGGCGCCCTCCTTGTCGGGGCCGTTCAGCGTTTCGTAGAGCTGCTTGGGCACCACCTGCCAGGACAGGCCGAAGCGGTCCTTGCACCAGCCGCACATGCTCTCCTCGCCGCCCTCGCCGGTCAGGCGGTTCCAGAAATAGTCCACCTCCTCCTGCCCGTCGCAGTCGATCACGAAGCTGATCGCCTCGGTGAAGGGGAAGCGCGGCCCGCCGTTGAGCAGCAGCAGCCGCTGGTTCTCCAATTCGATCACCGCGGTGAAGGCCGGCTTGCTGGGCTCGTGGCGCACGAGGTCGGCTACCCGGGCGTTGCTGAAGGTGCCGGTATAGAAGTCGATCGCCGCATCGATGCGGTCGTCGATCCACAGGCAGGGCATGATGCTGGTCATCGGTCTCTCCATCACATTTTAAATAACCAAAAAGCTATATGACTATTTGGTTATGATACGCCGGTCCGGCTGTCAAGCCCGAAACCCGGGGCTTCGGGCGTGGTTAACGCTGGGTGAACGGGGCGCGAGGCGGTGTCGCAAATTGCGCAGGCGTTAACGCGGCGGGGGCAATTGTTAGGGTCCGGTTAACGAATGGGAGGGTAAATCTTTACCAAGCACGCCACTATGGGGCCTTTCATGACCATCAATCTCACCATCCCGGACATTCAGGAACTCAAGCCCCGCATCACCGTGTTCGGTGTGGGCGGTGCCGGCGGCAACGCCGTCAACAACATGATCGAGTCTGGTCTGGACGGCGTGGATTTCGTCGTTGCCAATACCGATGCCCAGGCCCTGGCCCTCAGCAAGGCGCCGCGCATCATCCAGCTCGGTGTCGGCGTCACCGAGGGGCTGGGCGCCGGCTCGCACCCCGAGGTCGGCCGCGCCGCCGCCGAGGAGAGCTGGGACGAGATCAACGACCACCTGTCGGGCTCGCACATGGTGTTCATCACCGCCGGCATGGGCGGCGGCACCGGCACCGGCGCCGCGCCCGTGGTGGCCCGCGCCGCCCGCGAGCAGGGCATACTGACGGTGGGCGTCGTCACCAAGCCGTTCAACTTCGAGGGCAACCGCCGCGCCCGGCTGGCCGAGGACGGCATCGACGAGCTGCACCGCCATGTCGACACGCTGATCGTCATCCCCAACCAGAACCTGTTCCGCGTCGCCAACGAGAAGACCACCTTCGCCGACGCCTTCGCCATGGCCGACCAGGTGCTGTTCTCCGGCGTCGCCTGCATCACCGACCTGATGGTCAAGGAAGGCCTCATCAACCTCGACTTCGCCGACGTGCGCGCCGTCATGCGCGGCATGGGCAAGGCGATGATGGGCACCGGCGAGGCCTCGGGCGAGGATCGCGCCCGCCACGCCGCCGAGGCGGCCATCGCCAATCCGCTGCTGGACGACGTCTCCATGCAGGGCGCGCGGGGCCTGTTGATCTCCATCACCGGCGGCCCGGACCTCACCCTCTACGAAGTGGACGAGGCCGCCAGCCGCATCCGCGAGGAAGTGGACGTGGACGCCAACATCATCCTGGGCGCCACCTACGATCCCAATCTCAACGGCACCATCCGCGTGTCCGTCGTCGCCACCGGCACCGACGCCACCATGGTCCAGGCCATGGAGCCGGCCAGGCCGCATGCCTCGCGCACGCCGCTGTCGGTCAAGCGCCACGTGCCGGTGGAGCCGGTCCGCGCGGCCGCCGAAGCCGCCCCGGCCGCCGTCGAGGAGATCGGCCACCAGGTGGAAGCCGCCGTCGCCGAGGCCTTCTCGGTGCAGCGCAGCCTGCCGCCCCAGGCGCAGGACGACGACGGCATCGTGGTCGAGCCCTTCGTGCCCGCCGCCGAGTCGGTGCAGGAGCCCGACGAGCTGCCGATGGCCGAGGAGCAGCCCATTCCCTCGGTCTATGTGCCGTCCCACGCCGCCCGCCCCGAGGGCCAGCGCCGCATGCCGCGCACCGAGGAGCTGCCCATTGTTGCGCGCCGGTCACAGGACGCGCAGGAAAGGCAGGAGAGCGAGCCGCGCAACGCCCGCGCCCTGTTCAAGCGCCTGGCCTCCAATGTCGGGCTCAATCTCGGCCACGCCCAGCCCGAGCCGCGCCAGGAGCCTCAGTCGTCGCTGGCCGACGATGCCGCCGCGCGCAGCGCCATTGAAGCTGGCGGATCAAGGGCATCGCGCGTGCCGCCGGCCATCGAGGGCGCCCGCGGCAGCCTCGATCCGCACGGCCGCCAGCCCGCCGCGGCGCCGGCCAAGGAGCATCTGGAAATCCCCGCCTTCCTCAGGAAGCACGGTTAATTGACCGTCAACGAATTCGGGAAAGGTCACTCGGTGCGGCTTCCGCACCGAGTTTTTTTTGGCTAACAGTTGAGCGGGCGTGTCGGGTCCCGGTGGAGTATCCCTGAGTATGAACAAACTTTCCACGCGCCAGCGGACGCTTGCCGGCGACATCAGCTTTGCCGGCTACGGCGTTCACGGCGCCCAGCCGGTGACCCTCACCATCGGGTCGGCCCCGCCCGATAGCGGCTTCCTCATCCGCCGGGAGCTGGGGGAGGGGCGGTTCACCAAGCCCGTCCCGGTGCATTTCTCCCGCGTCAGCCGCACCACGCTGTGCACCACGCTCGATCTGGGCGACAGCGTCAGCGTGGCCACGGTCGAGCACGTCGTCTCCGCGCTGTCCGGCATGGGCGTCGACAACGCCCTGATCACGCTGGACGGGCCGGAATGCCCGATCATGGACGGCAGCGCCCACCCTTTCGCCGCCGCCATCCTGGAGCGCGGGCTGGAGATCCAGCCGGCGCAGCGCAGGTTCCTCAAGATCATCCGCGCCGTCACCGTGCGCAACAACGACGCCTTCGCCGCGCTCGAGCCCTATAACGGGCGCGCCCTCGACCTTGAGATCGACTTCGATTCCAGGGTCATCGGCCGGCAGCGCATGATCTTCGACTGGACGCCCCGGCGCTATTTCGAGGACGTGTCGCGCGCCCGCACCTTCGGCTTCGCGCGCGACGCCAAGATCCTGCGCCAGGCCGGCTATGCCCTGGGCTCCAGCCTCGACAATTCCATCACCGTGCACGAGGACCGCATCCTCAATCCCGGCGGGCTGCGCTACGAGGACGAATTCGTGCGCCACAAGCTGCTCGACGCCATCGGCGATTTGTCGCTGGGCGGGCTGCCGATCTGGGGGCGCTTCCGCTCATACAAGGGCGGGCATGCGCTCAATGCCCATGTCCTGGCCGGTCTCTTTTCCAGCGAAGCCAATTATGAGATAGTCGGCGCCGAGGACCTGCCGCTGGAGTTCGAAGCCTTCGACGACCAGCCCGAGGGTCTCGAAGTCCATCACTACCTGCGGTCCGTGCGCTGATCCGGTCCATCTGGACAGCCGCGCCACAGTTTTGATCCATTTGCTAACTACGCCGCAGGCCACTGCGGTTGCATGACAATAGACGGGGCAGTTCGTGAAACTTGACGTCATAGGCCATTTGTCCGACCGGGCTGCCCGGTTTGCCGCGATCGCCCTGGTCTCCATGGCGCTGGCGGCCTGTTCCGGCTTCAACCTGTTCGGGCCGCCCAAGATCAAGGAAGAGCCCATCGTGCCGGCCGCCGCCCTCTACCAGGGCGCGCTGGACGACATGGACCGCCAGTATTACCTCACCGCCATCAAGAAGCTCGAGCAGCTCGAACGCCAGCATCCGCGCGATCCGCTGACCGAGAAGGGCAAGCTGATGCAGGTCTATGCCAATTACCGCATCGGCAAGTTCAACGACGCCATCCTGGCGGCCGACCGGTTCCTGGCCATCTATCCCAACAGCCGCGACGTGCCTTACGTGCTCTGGCTCAAGGGCACCTCCTATTTCGGCCAGATCAAGGACATCACCCGCGACCAGCAGCTGTCGCGCGACGCCATCGACACCTATACGCTGCTCATCAACAACTATCCCAATTCCGAGCATGCCAAGGACGCGCGCGAAAAGCTGCTCGTCGCCTACGACCAGCTCGCGGGCAAGGAGATGTCCGTCGGCCGCTACTATCTCGGCAACGGCCAGTATACCGCCGCCATCAACCGCTTCCGCGAGGTGGTCGAGCGGTGGCAGACCTCGACCCATATCGAGGAAGCGCTGTACCGGCTGACCGAGGGCTATCTGCTGCTCGGGCTCACCTCCGAGGCCACCTCGGCCGCCGCCGTGCTCGGCCACAACTATCCGTCCAGCGAGTGGTACAAGCGTGCCTTCGAGCTGCTCGGCAAGCAGGGCCTGGCGCCGAATCTCAATTCCGGAAGCTGGCTGGCCGCCGTCCGGACCTGACCCGGCCGCGACCGCCGAAACCGAAGGGCTCCGCGAGGGGCCCTTTGCTTTTTGGGGCGCGGGGCCCGTCCCGGCACTCCAGACGATGTTGCCATTTTGTTCCGATGCGCTATCATGGCGGCCGGTTTTGACCGGTCTTTGCTGTGGAAGCGCTTGCGGCGCGGCCAGCGCGTGGACGGGTCGGTGCTATACCGGAGCCATCCGGCCTCATTCGCCTCGGGAAGTCCGCGCATGCTCAACGCGCTTTCGGTCCGCAACATCGTCCTCATCGACCAGCTCGATCTGGCGCTCGACGGCGGCATGACCGTGCTGACCGGGGAGACCGGCGCCGGCAAGTCCATCCTGCTCGACGCGCTCACCCTGGCCCTGGGCGGGCGGGGCGACGCCTCGCTGGTGCGCCAGGGACAGGAGAGCGGGCAGGTGGTGGCCGTGCTGGAGCTGGCCGCCGATCATCCGGCCCGCGCCCTGCTGCGCAACAACGCCATCCCCGACGACGAGGATGTCATCCTGCGGCGCGTGCAGTTCGCCGACGGGCGCACCCGCGCCTTCATCAACGATCAGCCGGTCTCCGCCTCGCTGCTGCAGAAGGTCGGCAGCCAGATCGTGGAGATTCACGGCCAGCACGACGACCGCGCCCTGGTCGACGTCGCCACCCACCGGGCCGCGCTCGATGCCTTCGGGGAGCTGGGGGCCGAGGCCGCCCGGGTGCGCGATTGCTGGGCCGAGCTGGTCGAGGCGCAGCAGGCCGTGGCCGAGCAGCGGGCCCTGGTGGCCGAGGCGCTGGCCGCCGAGGACTATGCGCGCCACGCCGTCGAGGAATTGGGCAAGCTCAAGCCGCAGCCGGGGGAGGAGGAGGCGCTGGCCGAGCGCCGCCAGCAGCTCCAGCAGGCCGAGAAGGCCGCCTCCGACGTGGTGGAGATCGACGAGATCCTCAACGGCCCCAATGCCCCGGCGCCGGCGCTGGCCGGCCTGCTGCGCCGGCTGGGGCGCAAGATCGACGGCGGCGCCACCCTGTTCCAGCCCATGGTCGATGCGCTCGACGCCGCCCTGGTCAGCCTCGACCGTACCGGGGAGGCGCTGGAGGAGCTGCGGCGCGAGATGGCCTTCGATCCGGGCGAGCTGGAGGCGGTGGAGGAGCGGCTGTTCGCCCTGCGCGCCGCCGCCCGCAAGCACCAGACCGGCTGCGACGGGCTGGTCGAGGTGCTGGCCCGCTACGAGGCCGATCTCGAGACGCTGCAGAGCGGGGAGAGCCGGCTCAAGGCGCTGGAGGCGGAGGAGGCGGCCGCCCGGGCGCGCTATCGCGAGGCCGCCGACAGCCTCAGCGCCGGCCGCCGCAAGGCCGCCCTGGCCCTCAGCCAGGCGGTCGAGGCCGAATTGCCCGATCTGAAGCTCGGCGCCGCCAGGTTCATCGTCGATCACCAGGTCGATGCCGGGCGCGTCTCGGCCACCGGCTTCGACCAGATCGCCTTCCACGTCCGGACCAATCCCGGCACGGCGGCCGGGCCGCTGCTCAAGGTGGCCTCGGGCGGCGAACTGAGCCGCTTCCTGCTGGCCCTCAAGGTGGTGCTGGCCGATCGCGGCTCCGCCCCGGTCCTCATCTTCGACGAGATCGACACCGGCGTGGGCGGGGCGGTGGCCGACGCCATCGGCCGGCGCCTGGCGCGGCTGGCCGAGACGGTGCAGGTGCTCACCGTCACCCATGCCCCGCAGGTCGCGGCCCGCGCCCGGCGCCACCTGCTGATCGAGAAGCAGATGGTGGAGGAAGGGGCCTTCATGCGCACCCATGTCCGCCCGCTCGACACCGCCGCCCGCAAGGAGGAGGTCGCCCGCATGCTGGCCGGCGCCGAGATCACCGAGGAGGCGCGCGCGGCGGCGAGCAAGCTGCTCAGCGCGGTGCGGTAGCAGGGCTCCCCCTCATCCGGCGCCGCGCGCCACCCCCGCCTTCGCGGGGAGGGCCTTGGGAGCGCCCGGAAATCGCTCCGGTGGGGCGATTTCAGCGAGCAAGGCCCGGCAGGGCTGGATCGCGCGTTAGCGCGAGACGGGCGAGGGGGACGCGCTTCCCGCTTTCGTCCGCAGGCCCCTCTGGCTAAAGTCATCGTCCCGTTGGTATCGAGTATCCCATGTCCGACCTGCCGCAAAAAGACGTTGCCGCTCTTTCCGAGGACGAAGCCCGCGCCGAGCTGGAACGGCTGGCCGGACAGATCGCGGCCGCCGACATCGCCTATCACCAGCAGGACGCGCCGGAGATCTCCGACGCCGAATACGATGCGCTGAAGCGCCGCAACGATGCGCTGGAGGAGGCCTTTCCCGAGCTGGTGCGGCCCGACAGTCCTTCGGGGCGGGTGGGCGCGCCGCCGGCCGAGGGGTTCGCCAAGGTCCGCCACGCGGTCCCCATGCTGAGCCTCGCCAAGGCCTATACCGACCAGGACGTGATCGACTTCATCGAGCGGGGCCGGCGCTTCTTCGAGCGCGACAAGGATCTCGACATCGCCTTCACCGCCGAGCCCAAGATCGACGGGCTGTCGGCCTCGCTGCGCTACGAGCACGGCGTCTTCGTGCAGGGGGCGACGCGCGGCGACGGCCTGGTGGGCGAGGACATCACCGCCAATCTGCGCACCATCGCCGACATCCCCGAAAGGCTCGCCGGCGCGGACTGGCCCGAGATCATCGAGATTCGCGGCGAGGTCTACATGACCTATGCCGAGTTCCAGGCCCTCAAGGCGCGCTCGGCCGCCGCGGGCGGGCAGGACTACGTCAATCCCCGCAACACCGCCGCCGGCTCGCTACGCCAGAAGGACCCGGCGATCACCGCCAGCCGCAACCTGAAATTCTTCGCCTATGCCTGGGGCTACACCACGCGCGACCCGGCGCCGACCCAGTACGAATCGGTGCAGAAATTCGCCGAATGGGGTTTCCGGATCAGCCCGCTGATGGTGCGGGCCCGCTCCGTCGACGAGCTGATCGCCCATTACCGGCTGATCGAGGAGCAGCGCGCCTCGCTGGGCTACGACATCGACGGGGTGGTCTACAAGGTCGACCAGCTCGAGCTGCAGCGCCGCTGGGGGTTCGTCACCGGCGAGCCGCGCTGGGCCATCGCCCACAAGTTCCCCGCCGAGCAGGCCACCACCACGGTCAAACGCATCGACATCCAGGTGGGGCGCACCGGCACGCTGGCGCCGGTGGCCCGGCTGAAGCCGGTCACGGTGGGCGGGGTGGTGGTCGAGAACGTCACCCTGCACAACGAGGACTACATCAAGGGCATCGACAGCAACGGCCTGCCGATCCGGGGCGAGGAGCCGATCGACATCCGCATCGGCGACACGGTGGTCATCCAGCGCGCCGGAGACGTCATCCCCCAGATCGTGCGGGTGGTGCTGGAAAAGCGGCCGGCCGGCGCGGTGCCTTACGTCTTTCCCGAGACCTGCCCGGTCTGCGGCTCGCCGGCGACGCGCGAGCTCAACGAGAAGACCGGCAAGGAGGATTCGCGCCGCCGCTGCACCGGCGAGCTGATCTGCCCGGCCCAGGCGGTGGAGAGCCTCAAGCATTTCGTGTCGCGCGGCGCCATGGACATCGAGGGGCTGGGGGCGGAGAACATCGAGCTGTTCTTCAATTCCGGCCTGGTGCGCACCGCCGCCGACCTGTTCACCCTCAAGGAGCGCCGGCCAGAGGTGCAGCGGGTGCTGGCGGAGCGGCGCGAGGCGCAGGCCCGCCAGCGCGAGCTGGCCACCGGCAAGGCGCGCAAGAACGTGCGCAGCGTCGAGGACCGCAATTTCGAGGGCCTCGACAAGCTGTTCGCCGCCATCGACGCGCGCCGCGAGCCGGAGCTCGACCGCTTCATCTTCGCCCTCGGCATCCGCCATATCGGGGAGACCACCGCCGCCGTGCTGGCGCGCACCTTCGGCACCATGGAGGAGCTGATGCGCGTCGGCAAGCAGACCGCCGCCGCCGAGGACCCGAAAGCGGTCTTCCCCTCGGTCGACGGCATCGGCGGCACGGTGATCGAGGCGCTGGTCGATTTCTTCGGCAACCCGCGCAACGACGACGTGCTGGACGCCCTGCTGCGGCAGGTCCGCCCCAGGCCCTATGTCGTCACCATCGCGGCCGACAGCCAGGTGGCCGGCAAGACCGTGGTGTTCACCGGCTCGCTCGAGAAGATGACGCGCTCGGAGGCCAAGGCCATGGCCGAGCGGCTGGGCGCCAAGGTGGCCGGCTCGGTGTCGAGCCAGACCGACATCCTGGTCGCCGGCCCCGGCGCCGGCTCCAAGCTCAAGAAGGCGGAGGAGCTGGGCGTCGAGGTCATCAGCGAGGACGAATGGTTCGCGCGCGTCGGACGCTGACCGGCCGGGCAGGGGCGGGGGTTGCGGGCCTGCCCTGCCACAACATCGCTGGATTGTCCGGGCAAGCCGGGCGATGGCGGCGCCGGCTGCCGTTCGAGCTCGGAGGAAAACGCATGCGCAGATGGATTTCGACCCTGGCCCTTTCCGCGCTCCTGGCGCCCGTCGCGGCCGCCGGGGAGGCGGGCGACCTATTGGCGCAGCGCCTCTATGACGGCACTGCCCGCGAGGCCCGGCAGGACTATGCCGATCAATGCGGGGCGGGTGCGGCCGATGCCTGTTTCGGGCTCGGCCTCATCGAGCTGATCGGGACGGTGGAGGGGCTGTCGCAGGCGCTCTACCGCCACGGCGCCGTGCTGCCCGACACGCCGGCCGCGGCCATGCTGCTGGGCCTGGGGACGGACGTGCCCCGCGGCCCCGCCAATCCCGATCCGGAGCCGCTGACCTATGAGGGGCTGCGCGCCATCCTCGAGGATTTCGTCGCCGGGCTGGATGCCGCCCGCCAGCACTTCGAGGCCGGCGGCGCCCCGGACGACTACGTGCTGCTCATCGATCCCCTGCGCGTGCGGTTCGACATCGACGGCGACGGCACGGTGGGGGCGGCCGAGACCCTGGGCGCGCTGCTCGGCCCGGCCCTCGATCTCGCCCAGCCGTTCGAGCCGGAGGGCAAGGCCAAGAGCAAGGGCGCCGAGCCGGCCGCGCCCGATACCACCATCGGCTTCGACCGCGCCGATTCGCTGTGGTTCGCCGGCTATACGCAGGTCACCGCCGCCCCGCTCGACCTGCTGCTGGCCCACGATTTCTCCGAGTTCTACGATGCCTGGCTGCATCGCGTCTTCCCCCGCGCCGGCCTGCCCATGCAGGAGCATTCCACCGGCAGGGGCACGGCCTTCCTCGATCCGGACAGCGACGGCTTCATCGCCGACGTGATCGCGGCCTTCCACACCGCCGATTTCCCGGTCACCGACAGCGACAGGCTGGCCGGGGTGCTGACGCGCCTCGGCGCCGTCACCGCGCTCTCCCGCCGCAACTGGGAGGCGATCCTGGCGGAAACCGACGACAACCGCGAGCTGGTGCCCTCGCCCGCCCAGACCTCGCTGGTGCCCGAGCAGGCCGTGTCCCAGGAGGTGGTGGATGCCTGGCTCGCCACGCTCGACGCGGTGGATCGGGTGCTGGCCGGCGAGCTGCTGCTGCCGCATTGGCGGTTCAGCCGCGGCTTCGACCTCAAGGCCTATTTCGAGACCGCCACCGAAACCGACGTGGTCATGCTGCTGACCGGCCTCGGGGCGCTGCCCTTCCTCGCCGACGGGCCGGTCGCCGACGCGCGCAGCTTCGCCGAGCTCAACCGGGTCATGGGCGACGACTGGCCGCTCTTCGCCATCTGGTTCAACTGAGGCGGCGGCTTTCCAAGATTTAATGCCGCCGCCGCAAATCGGCCGCCGGCAGCCCCGATTCTGCCGGCGTTTCCCGGTTTGACGAGGGCACCATGAAGAAACTGTCGCTGGCCTGCCTGCTCCTGGCCGCCGCGCTCGCGCCGGCGCGGGCGGAGGATGCGCATGCCGATCCCAAGGAACTGGTCGGCGCCATCTATGCCGCCTTCCGGCCCGGCGCGCCCAAGGGCGATCCGAGCGTCCACTATTCCAGCCGGCTGCTCGCCATCGCCGAGGATGCGCAGCACGGCTCGGTCTATGCCAGCGACGCGGCCATGGCCGGCGAGGTGTTCGCGCCCCGCATCGCCTTCAATCCCTTCCTGCCGGACGAGAGCGCGCTGCTGTTCGATCTGTCCATCGGCGAGCCGGTCGTCATCGACGACCGCGCCCTGGTCGGCGTCAGCTATCACAATTTCGACGCGCCGCACCTGCTGACGGTCTCGCTGGTGCGCGAGGACGGCGAATGGAAGGTCGATGACGTCGCCTCCTTCGCCGGCGAGGCCCCCTGGCTGCTGAGCTGGGCGCTGGCCATGGATCCCTACGCCTTCTGAATGCCGCGCGGGACCGCCCGCCGCCTTCCTCAGATCGGCTGCGTCGCCTGCCGCAGCCAGTCCTTGACCGCACCGTCCACCAGCGGGCCGATCTCGGACCAGACGCGGGCATGGAAGGCGTTGAGCCAGTCCCGCTCGGCCCCGGTCAGCAGGTCGAGCGCGATCAGCCGCGTCTCGATGGGCACGAGGGTCAGCGTCTCGAAGTCGAGATAGCCCGGCAGGCCCTCGGCCGGCTGCACCACGATCAGGTTCTCGATGCGGATGCCGTATTCGTTGGCCTTGTAGTAGCCGGGCTCGTTGGAGACCACGTTGCCCGCCGCGAAAGGCACGGTATAGCGCGGGGCGATGCCCACCGGGCCCTCGTGCACGCCCAGATAGGCGCCCACGCCGTGGCCGGTGCCGTGGCTGTAGGTCACGCCCGCCTGCCACAGATACTGCCGCGCCAGCACGTCGATCTGCGCGCCGGTCGTCCCCTCGGGGAAGCGGGCGGTGGAGATGGCGATCATGCCCTTCAGCACCCGGGTGTAGCGGTCCTTCTGCTCGGCCGTCGCCGCCCCGGTATAGAGCGTGCGGGTGATGTCGGTGGTGCCCGAGAGATATTGCGCGCCGCTGTCCACCAGCATCAGCTCGCCCGGGTTCAGCCGCCGGTCGGTCTTGTGCGTCACCCGGTAATGCACGATGGCGCCGTTGGGCCCGGCGCCGGAGATGGTGTCGAAGCTGGCGTCCACGCAGGTCTCCTCCTGCCGGCGGAAGGCTTCGAGGGCGGTGACGATGCCGATCTCGGTCAATTCGCCCCTGGGGGCCTCGGCGTCGAACCAGCAGAGGAATTTCGCCAGCGCCACCCCGTCCAGCCGGTGCGCCTCGCGCATGCCGGCCAGCTCGGCCTCGTTCTTGCGCGATTTGGGCAGCAGCACGGGGTCGCGCTGCTCGATCAGCCGGGCGCCGGCGGCGCGCAGGGCCTCGGCGACGGCGGCGGGGGCGGTCTCGGGGTCGATCTGCACCGCCTTGCCCTCGGCCCCCAGCCGGGCCAGCGCCTCCGGCAGGGCGTCGGCGGCGGCCACCGTCGCCACGCCGTCCAGCGTGCGCTCCAGCTCGGCGGTGATCTTGGCGGGGGCGAGATAGAGCGTGGGCAGCCCCTGCTGCGGCACGATGGCGAAGCCCAGCACGAAGGGGGTGTTGGGCACGTCGCGCCCGCGCATGTTGAGCAGCCAGCAGATCGATTCGGGCAGCGTCAGCACGCTGGCGTCCGCCCCCGCCTCGGCCAGGGTCTTCTGGATGTCGGCGATCTTGTCGGTGGCCGCGCGGCCGGCACGGTTGTGCCCCAGGAACTCGATGGCGCCGGCCGGCGGGGCGGGGCGGTCGGCCCAGATGGCGTCCACCAGGTTGGCGTGGGGCACCAGGGTCGCGTGGTCCTTGAGCCGCTCGGCCAGGTCGCGCACGCCGCCGGGCGTGTGCAGCCAGGGATCGTAGGCCACGCGGGCGCCCCTGGCGATGAAGGGCTTGATGTCGAAGCTGGCGCCGCCCACCTCGTGCACGCTGACGAGGCTGGTATCCGTCTGGGCCGGCGCCTGCAGGGTATAGCGGCTGTCCACGAACAGGTCGGCCCGTTCCAGTCCCACCACGGCCAGGCCCGCCGATCCGGTGAAGCCGGTGACATAGGCCAGCCGCGCCTCGCTGGCCGGCACCGATTCGCCGCGATGGGCGTCGGCGCGGGGGATCAGGAAGGCATCGACGCCGGCCTCGCGCATGGCGGCGCGCAGCGCGGCGAGGCGCGGCGCCACCTGGCCGGGATCGGCCTTTTCCTCGAAGCTCTGGAATTGCGCGGGCGGGAAGGAGGCAAGGGTCATCGGGTATCCTGGCGCCGGAGTGCGCTCCGGTCATGGCTGGCTTGTCGTCGTGGCGCTGGTCGTGACGCGGCGCGATCCTATCTTAGAGTGCGGCCGGGAAAAGATGCAGACTTTTCCGGTTCGGCCGCACGACAAATCCATGAGCTGGAGTTTGATCCGGATGAGCAATCCGCAGAATTTCTTCCGGCGCGCCCTCGACGCCATCGTCGCGGGTCGCACCCGCCAGGCCGAGCGCTACATCGCCCGCTTCGAGCGCGACCACCCCGAGCTGCGCGCCGCGCGCGAGAGGGTGAACGGGCGTTAACCGCGCCTTGCACGGCCGGCATGGCTGGCTTGAGGGACGGCCCCTAACCGAGCGGCCCCCGATGCCCTAAATAGGCGGTGACGGACGGCGACAGACCTTCCGTCGCATGGAGTAGAAGATGACCGAGAGCAAGAATGGTTTCCGCAACGCCCTGGGGGGTCTCATCGACGCCCGCGGCCGCGAAGCCTCCCGCCAGGTCAGCTACCGCATGCAGCATCAGTTGATCGGCGCCGTGACCAAGCGCCCGTAAGGCTGCTGTCGCATCCAGCTGACGATCTGCCGACGATCCCCGAAGCCCGCTTCGGGGATTTGTTTTTGCGGGGTGCGGATGGCCGCCAGATCGTTTCACGTTTCGACGGAAACGG
>Ga0065721_10004266_pt1 | contig 34245 bp, 28 predicted proteins | sample Mesricmetagenome_FD_59108 | JGI IMG/M metagenome (GOLD analysis project Ga0065721, IMG submission 59108) | Mesophilic microbial community from rice straw/compost enrichment Sample: eDNA_1 v2 (version 2) | ecosystem: Engineered > Solid waste > Grass > Composting > Bioreactor | place: USA: Davis... | reverse complement strand
GCCGGCATCGCAAGCGAGCCGGCTCGCGCAGCTCACCTCGGAACCCGAAGCACCGGTGCTTCGATCGAAGAGCACCGCGCTGCTCGAATCCGTCGCCGAGCTCAAGAACTTCTCTGCGATAAAACCGCTGCAAGCGCCGCCGCGCTTCAACGCGACCTTGCGCCCGTATCAGCAGGAGGGCCTCGGCTGGTTGCAGTTCCTGCGACGCTGCCATCTCGGCGGCATCCTCGCGGACGACATGGGCTTGGGCAAAACCGTGCAGACGCTGGCTCATCTCGCACTGGAAAAGGAAGCCGGTCGCCTGACCAAACCTTCGCTCATCGTCGCGCCGGTGAGCGTCATTGGCAACTGGCAGCGAGAGATCCAGCAGTTCGCACCGCATCTGAAACAGCTGACATTGCATGGCGCGCGCCGCAAGGAGCTGTTCTCCTCGATCCGCAACGTCGATGTCGTCATCACCGCGTATCCGCTGCTGCAGCTCGACAGCGAGGTGCTGACAGCGCACGAGTTCTATCTGGTGGTGATGGACGAGGCGCAGGTGATCAAGAACCCTCGCGCCAAAGTATCTCAAGCGGCACGCGCACTGAACGCCGAGCATCGGCTCTGCCTCACCGGCACGCCGATGGAAAATCATCTCGGCGAGCTGTGGTCGCTGATCGATTTCCTGCAACCCGGCATGCTGGGCGAGGAACGCGACTTCCAGCGCCAGTACCGCACGGCCATTGAAAAGAACAACGATCGCGAGCGCGCGGCATCGCTCAGCCGACGCATCGCTCCGTTCGTGCTGCGACGGACGAAAGATGCGGTCGCGCCGGAGCTGCCCGAGAAGACCCAGATCATCGAAACCATCGCGCTGGACGAGAAACAGCGCGACTTCTACGACGGCGTACGCCTGGCCTCGCATCGGCGCGTTCGCGAGACCATCGAAGAACGCGGCCTCGCCCGCAGCCAGATCACCGTGCTCGATGCCCTGCTCAAGCTGCGCCAGGCGTGTTGCGATCCACGACTGGTCACGTCGCCGGAGCAGTCGGAAGAAGCCGTTCCGTCGGCCAAGATGGACTGGCTCAGCAACGCCCTGCCGGAAATGATCGAGGAAGGCCGGCGCATCCTGCTGTTCTCGCAGTTCACGTCCATGCTTGCCTTGATCGAAGCACAGATGCAGGAACTGGGCATTCCTTATCTGTTGCTGACCGGCGAGACCAAGGACCGCATGCCGCTGATCGAGAAGTTCCAGAGCGGCGCCGTGCCGTTGTTCCTGATCAGCCTGAAAGCCGGCGGCACAGGCTTGAATCTCACGGCCGCGGACACCGTCATTCACTATGACCCATGGTGGAATCCCGCCGTCGAGGCGCAGGCCACCGATCGCGCGCATCGCATCGGGCAGCACAAGCCAGTGTTCGTTTACAAGCTCATCGCGCAAGGCACGGTCGAAGAGCGCATCGTGCGCCTCCAGGAACAGAAACATCAGCTGGCCAACCAGCTGTACACCGAAAAGAATGCCGCACCGCTGCAGCTGGATGCGGCCGATCTCGAAATGTTGTTCGCTCCATGATCAAAATCGACCCTGGCCTGCAGAAGCAGATCGACGACCAGCTGTTGGAACAAGGCGCGTTCACCGTGCTGGAGCTGTTGCTCGCGACCGGCCGCCTGGCCTACAGCGATTACGAAAGCTGGCGTCGCCAGGAAATCGAATTCCTCGACGGCGTGCTGATGGGCAGCCCGGAGAAGATCCGCGCGCAGATCGAACAGTCGGTGAGCTACGCTCGCAGCATCGGGCTGGTGGAACAGCCGCAGGACTTCACTGCCTGGCACACGGACGCACCGGCCAGCAACAAGCCGCTGCGCATCAGCGCTCAGACCGATTTGCATCGACTCATCGCGGGTCGATTCATTCCGGCAAAGCTGGCGCCGCAGATGGATCTGTTCTTCGACAATCCCGTGGCCACGCTGACCAACGGCATCGCTCAGGCACTGGCTGCGATGAATGCCACGGATGCGCAACGGCAGCTGGATCGTTTGTATGAAATCGCGCCGAATCATTCGGACCTGGCCGGCTATGATCGATTGATGGGGGCGCTCGCTCGTCTGGGCCAGCCGGTCCACGATACACGCGAAGCGCTGGCATTCCTGCAGGAAACCGCACCGACGGCCAAGCGCCTGCTCGGCTCGCAATGGCGCGAGCTGCTGACGCCGCTGTGGCGACAGCTGGCCGATGCGTTGAACGATCAACCGTTCAGCGCCGACGAGCCGCAGCTTCACCGCAGCCATGCACTGACTCAGGCGCAGGATTGGGCTGGGGTGAGCGCCTGTGTTTTGCAGGATCCCGAGTGGTGGCGTCGGCCTGCGCTCTGCCTCGCGCTCGCGCAGAGCGGCGCCTTTCAGCATCGCCGGATCGAGTCCCTCACCGGCTGGTTCGCTTTGTGCTGGCACGCGCCAGCGGTCGCCGCCGACGCATTGAGCAAACCACAGCAGCCGGATGCAGGTGTCGGCAAAGCGTGGCAGGAATTTCTGGCCACCGAAGATGATTTGGCCGATGACGACGCCGAAGATTCGGTGCTCGCCCCCGGCGATTTCCCCGCATGGATGCTGTTGCACGAGCCCGGTCTCGCGAGACAAATGGGCATCGAGCTGGCCCGCACCGATACGGCGGGCGAACGACACTATCGCTGCGTGCATCGCTGGCTGGAGGCCCGTCGTGCACAGAAGAAAGATGAAGAGCTGGCTCAGCGCAAGGCGCTGCAGGCCAGACATCCACTGTTGTTTCGTTATCTGAAGAGCGTCGTCGGCTAACGCAGCACTCCGCCGGAAATGTCGCGGCGCGCCCCGCAAGGAACGGCGCACCTTACGTATTCTCGCATGGGCGCGACGGCGTATCCTCGCACGCGCTCGCATCTGTGCTTTCTCACAGAGCGCCGTGCAACTTGAGATCGAAGGGGAGCGCCATGAACAGATTCCTCGTGCAGCTATCGACGGCCGTGCTCGTGATCGCTTCGAGCATGATTGCAACAGCAGCGGACAAAGACGCCAGACCGGCGGCCAGCGATGCCGATATCATCAAGAGCGCCATGACGGCTGCGCCGATGAAGGTCTCGCAACACGCGACGGTCGTTGCCATGGACGCCAACGGCAAGATGCGCACGCTGCGCAAAGGAACGAACGGTTTCACTTGCATGGGCGACAACCCGGAGACGCCCGGCCCCGACCCGATGTGCATGGACAAGAATGCAATGGAGTGGGTGCACGCCTGGGTCGGTCACAAGGACCCGCCGCGCGGCAAGGTGGGATTCATGTACATGCTCGCCGGCGGCACCGATGCCAGCAACACCGATCCGTACGCGACCGCGCCCACGTCGGAGAATCACTGGATCAAGACCGGCCCGCACGTGATGATCGTGGGCGCCGACGCGAGCTTCTACGACAACTACCCCAAGGACGCGACACCCGACACCGCGGTGCCCTACATCATGTGGGCTGGATCGCCGTATCAGCACCTGATGGTGCCGGTGAAATGAGCGCTCGAGTCATTCGCACGACTGGCGGCAATCTCGCAGTTCGTCCAGGCACAGCTGGTCGGACGCGCGAGCGTTGTCGTCACAGTCCTGGCGGCGGGAAGCGACGGAGCCGCCCAGCACATCGACGCAGGCTTTGTATCTCGTCGTCATGCGCGCCAGACAGGCTTCGCGATTGAAGGCCGAATCGCAGCGCGCCTGACCGAAGAAGGCGCAGCTGGTTGCGGCCGGATTCGTTGTGGTGATCCGCCCCGGAGTTGCGCCGAACGCGACCGCTCGCATGCACTCCTGCTTGCCGCGGCGGCCGAGGCTTCGACATTCACCATCGTCGCGCTCGCATTGAGCGATGCATTGCTTGCGCCGCGCATCGATGCCGCTTCCGGCGAATGACGAAGAGGACGATTCATTGGACGGCGTCGCCTTCGCCACTCGCTGCGGCGGCGGTGACGACTCAGGCGCGGGCAAGGAAGTCGCGCTGATCGCGTCGGCAGGTGACTGCTGTGCAGCCGATGTGGACTTGTCGGATGCAGGCTCGGGTAAAGCCGCAGCCGGCGCCGATGTTTCTTCCGGCGGTGGCGGGTCGGTTGGCGCAGTTCCATCGGTTCCGTCAGCACCCGCCAGTTGTGCCGAGCCCGCGGCTGGCACTGGCGCCGATTTTGCGACCGGCGCCGACGCGACCGCTGCCGGCTTCGGCGGCTGACCTTGATTGCTGACGATCACGAACGCTCCGGCCGCCGCAGCCGCGAGTCCAGCGCCGATCAGTATCAGGCTGCCGTAACGAACCTTCTTCGGCGGCGGCGCTTCGATCTCGGCGAGCAACTCATTCAACGACTGGAAGCGGTCCTCCGGCATCACCGCCATGGCGCGCATCAGCGCAGCCGCATATCGCTTCGGCAGGTCACGACGAATGGTCTCGATCGGCTGCACCGCGCCGGTCGGCAGCGTGCCCGCGAACAGCTCGTACAACACCACACCGAGCGCGTACTGATCGGTGCGCCAGTCGACTTCCTTGGAGCCGATGCGCTGTTCGGGCGACATGTAATAAGCCGTGCCGAGCGCCATGCCGGTCTGCGTGAGCTGTGAATTGGCAAAGGCGCGCGCGATACCGAAATCCATCAACTTGACCGTGCCATCCTCGGCCAGCCAGATGTTCTCTGGTTTGATGTCACGATGCACGATGTAACGATGCGCATAGCGCAGTGCGTCGATGAGCTGACGGGCGATGTCGGTGACTTCAGCGATGCTGAACACGCGATTGCTCTGACGATACTGCTCCATGCGCTGCCGCAGCGTCTGGCCTTTGAGCCGCTCCATGGAAAAGTAGTAAAGCCCGCCGCTGATGCCGACGTCGTGCACTCGCACGATGTTCGGATGGGACAGGCTGCAGGAGACTTTGGCCTCGGCGAGAAACCGATCCTTGGCGGCGCTGCTGAACTGCAAGTCCTGGCGCAGCACCTTGATCGCCACGTCCTCCTCCTTCAGACGATCGCGCGCCGCATACACGTTCCCCATGCCGCCCTGGCCGAGCAGGCCGCCGATCTCCAGGCGGTCCGCGATGACGGCGCCCGGCTCCATGCGAACGAACGTGTCACCCGACGGCGCCGGTGTCAGCGTGGTCGCGGAACGCATCACGGTCGCGCTCGCGTCGCTGGAATTCGTGTAGCGGCCGGTGCCGGTGAGGTATTCGTAAGCGTCGCTCAGCTCGGCGAGCCTGGCGCCCTGGGTGTTGCGCTCGACATCGGTCTGCGCCTTCACCAGCCGGTCCTGCACGACGGCCAGTTGCTCGCCATAGACCCTCGCCACGGTGGCGTGATCTTCGTTTCCCTGCAGACCCAGGCATGCCAGCGCCGCTTCTTTGTTCATGGCCGGATTGTATGCCCGGGCCGCGCCATCCGTGCCCGGCCTCGCCCTTAAGGGAGGGTCGGAGAGCGATCGAACGCACATTCGGGGCTGGGCAGGACGCCCGAATGCGGTAAATTCGCGCGTCCCCCTTGGTCAGTCGAGTGTGGTTTCGTGCGGTTCAGCTCTATCGCGGCTTCTGTTGTTTTGACCGGTTGTGTTTTCTCCGGCGCTGTCCCGGCGGCCAGTCCGGGCACCGGTTTTCGGGTCCTGGATTTCGGCGCGCCCTGCGACCGGATCGTGGTGCTGGAAGATGCCCGCGGCTCGCGGTCGTTCGAGGGCAAGCTGCCTTCGGGCTATCAATTCGCTTTCCGGGTTCGCGAGCTGGATCGCGATGCCCTGGCGGTCTACTCCTGCGACGACGGCAAGCTCTTCCGCGGCGGCTACATCTTCGAGGCCAAGGATGAGGCGGACGCAGCCGCGCTGTACGCCAGGATCAAAAAGCGCGTCAGCCGCGAGCGGGGCACACCGTCCTACGACTTCGCGTCCGCCGCTCACCGCAAGAAAATGAGCGACGCCGGCGCCACGCTGTCTCGCGTCGACACGCTGGTCGCATTCTGGGATGGCCCCATCTCCGAAGCGCACGCGTCCGTCGCCGAGCCGTCCAAGGACCGCGGCTGGCGAGTGAGCCTGAGCTACACGGCGAACACTCACGTGGAGGAGTGAGCAGGAGAAGAGTGGCGCGCCCGGAGAGACTCGAACTCCCGACCACTGCGTTCGAAGCGCAGTACTCTATCCAACTGAGCTACGGGCGCGGAGCCGGCATTGTAACGTGACGGCCCCGTGCCGGCCAGATGTACGGGGCCGCCGGTAGCGCAACGCCCGATATCGAGTACGAGGCGCCAGACGAAGCTTCCCGCCACACTTGTTACTCCCACCCTGCCGGCGGCGGGCGCAATACTCCTCCCAACACGCGAACGCATCGATTCGGAGGTTGCGATGAGTGCATCACCTGAAAAAGCCGGCAAGGAACTGCAAGGCCTCGACACCCCGCCGATCGTGTCGGCGCAGGATTGGGCGGCTGCGCACGCGAAGCTGCTGGTCAAAGAGAAGGAGATGACCCGCGCGCGTGACGCGCTGATGGCCGAGCGACGTCGGATGCCCTGGCTGGCCGTCGAAAACAAATATACGTTCGAAGGCCCGCGGGGCAAGGTGAGCTTGCTCGATCTGTTCGAAGGTCGCCGCCAGCTCATCGTCTATCGCGCCTTCTTCGAACCCGGCGTGCACGGCTGGCCGCAGCACGCTTGCGTGGGTTGTTCGATGGTGGCCGATCAAGTCTCTCATCTATCTCATCTGCACGCGCGCGATACGACTCTGGCGTATGTCTCGCGTGCGCCGCAGCCCGATATCGCGCGATTGAAAAAAGAGATGGGCTGGACCATGCCCTGGTACACCATCACCGACAGCTTCGACGCGGACTTCGGCGTGAATGAATGGCACGGCCATAACGCATTCATTCGCGACGGCGAGCGCATCTATCGCACCTACTTCATCAACAACCGTGGCGACGAGGCGATCGGGACGGTGTGGAGCTTCCTGGATATGACGGCGCTCGGCCGCCAGGAAGAATGGGAAGACTCACCGAAGGGCTATCCGCAGAGCCGTCCCTACAAATGGTGGAACTGGCACGACAGCTACGTGCCGGGCGCGCCGCCGGACCCGAAGTGGGTCGAGGTGTCGGACGCTGGCGAGGCCGCGTTCAGAAAGCGCGAGAAGTGAGCTGGAGCGGGCGCCACCGACAACTATCGGCGGCGCCCACTCACGACGCGCGATTCTCCGCAAGCATGTTACAGAACAGCGCGCCCTGCTCGATCGCATCGTCCAAGGCCACGTGACTGTGCGGCAGCTTGTCGAACCAGCGTTTCGGCATGTTTCTTTTGGTACTCGCCCGATAGTCCGTTTTCAGCATCGCCATGGCGAACGTCTTCATGTCCAGCGCCGAGTGACTGAACGGACTTTCGCCGACGAATTTGATCAAGTACCAATACACGAACAGGAAATCGAACCCCGCCGGATACGCCACGAACACCGGCCTGCCCTGCAGTGATTTGATCCAACTCACATAGCGTGCCATCGCCCGTTCGGGCGTTTCCAGATCCTTGCGACACGCCGCCCAGGCTTCGGGTTGCGTCGCCCACCATTGCGCAGTCTTCGGATGCGCCTGCGCTCCAGGCAACGTTTCGAGGTTTGCGGAGAAAGTGGCAATCAATACCTTGTCGGCGGTGTAAGCCGCCGAACCGAGGCTGAGCATGGAGTGCGGGCCGGGAATCGGACCGTCGGTTTCGACATCGGTGCTGACGTAGATCTCGTTCATGGCGCCAGTTCACCAGAATCCCGTTGGATTCGAAACCGGAAAGAGTAAGTGCGCGGGGCAAGCACGCGCCGATGGCTCGCTTTAAACCTTTGCGAGAGCAGCCGCGTCCTACCGGTACCGTACACTTTTGTGGAAGCCCAATGATCGCGAGCCGTGCCCATTGTTTGGGACTGCTGCTGGCCATGCTCGCCATCCGAGCCTTTGCCGTCGACATCGACGGTCGAATCGATGCCGATGAGTGGCGAGAAGCCCGGCATATCACGGACTTCCGCAAGACCCAGCCATTGAATGGCGAGCCCGCCTCGCTGGCCACCGAGGCGTGGGTGCTGGCGACACCGGAAGGGCTCGCGGTGGCGTTCCGGAATTTCCAGCCGCCTTCGGTGATTCGTACCCAGCAACGCGTGCAGCGGGATTTCAAGGACCTGGTCGATCGCATCGATGTGATGATCGATTTCGATGGCGATCACCGCACCGGCTATAACTTCAAGGTGAGCTCCACCGCCGGCATCTACGACGCCATCCTCACCAACGAAACCGAATTCAACCCGGACTGGGACGGCAACTGGCGCCACGCCGTCGGCGGCGATGCGGACCACTGGACGGTCGAAGTGCTGATTCCGTGGCACATCGCTCCAATGCGAGAGAACACCGGCGACGTCCGCACCATCGGCATCTATCTCGACCGGATCGTCGGCTCCACCGGCGAACGCGTCTCGTGGCCGCTGGCCAGCTGGGAGCGGCCGCGCTTCCTGTCCGAGTTCGCGCCGCTCGAAGTCGCCAGCTTCAATCAATCGCTGCTGGCCATCACGCCGTATGTTTCGAGCCTTTACGACGTCATCGACACGGACAACGAGCTCGACGGCGGCGTCGACCTGTTCTGGAAACCCAACGGCCAGCTGCAACTCAGCGCCACGGTGAATCCGGATTTCGGCCAGGTGGAAGCCGACGAGCTGGTGGTGAACTTCGACGCCACCGAAATTTTCATCAGCGACAAACGGCCGTTCTTCACCGAGAACCAGGGCATCTTCGAGTTCACCACCCCGTCCGATTTCAGCCAGATCCTGTACACGCGCCGCATCGGCGCGCAGGCCGACGACGGCCAGGGTGCGGCGGACATCACCGGCGCAGCCAAACTGAATGGCAGCATCGGTGCGACCAAGTATGGCGTGTTCGCTGCCGACGAAGCCGACGCGGCGGGCCGCTCATTCGGCGCGCTCCGGGTGGTGCGCGACTTCAAGCAGCAGAATCTCGGCATGATCGCCACCCGCGTCGAGCGGCCGTATCTGGATCGAACCGCCAGTGTGGTGGGCCTCGATCACAACTGGCGACCCACGGCGCGCTGGAACATTCGCACCCGCCTGATGGCGAGCGAGATCGACCAGCTCGGTCAAAGCACCAGCGGCGATGGCGCGACCATCTGGGCGGACTACGAAATGGATCATGGCTGGCGGCAGCAATGGATCGGCATGCACTTCAGCAACGCTCTGGAAATCAACGATGCCGGTTACCTGTCGCGCAACAGCACCAACTACGCGCACTGGCAACTGAATCGTCGTTTCACCCAGCTGCCCGCCGAATCGCGTTACATCTCCAAGGACTGGCGCTGGCGGATCAGCACGGATTACAACGATCACGGCCAGTTGCTGAACCACCAGTTCCGCATCAGCCGCGAAAGCCGCCTGCGCAATGGCAGCTACGAGTACGCGCAGGTGAACATCAACAGCGCGGGCGTCGATGACTTGCTGACACGTGGCAACGGCGCGGTGAAGCTGCCGCCGAATTTCAACAGTTATGTCGAGTACGAAACGCCGCGACAGGGCAACTGGGCCTGCCACCTGGAGCTCGAGGCGTACAGCGGTGGCCTGTCGGGCAACGACAAAGTGGGCTACGCCATCAATCTGGAGCCGACGTACTTCATCAGCGACGCCTTGAACGTGTATCTGGGTTTATATGCCAGCCGCAAGCCGGACTGGCTGGTGTGGCAACGGGACACTCTGATCGGCAGCTTCGACGGCGAAGAATCGCATTTCAGCGGCGGCTTCAACTGGGTGATGACCAACCGGCAGGAGCTGCGCTTGAAACTGCAGGCCGTCGCAGTCAATGCCGAGCTGCGCCAGGGCTACCGCGTCGATGTCACTGGTAACGCCGTACCCACCGACGAAACGATCGAGGACTTCAGCGTCCGCAATCTCGGCTTGCAAATCCGCTACCGATTCGAATTTGCGCCGCTGTCGTATCTATACGTGGTGTACGGGCGCGGCGGATATGAGCAGCAGGCGGTGAGCGACGACCGCACTCGGCTGCTGCGAGATACCTTCAGCCTGCGCGATGACGATCAGTTGCTGGTCAAGCTCAGCTATCGGTTCGAATCGTAGACCGGCCTCGCGACTCGTGTCAGTCTAGGCGTGCCATCCACATTCGCGGATGGTGCCCACGGACGATCCCGAAGAAGACGCTGAATGATCGATATCGCGATTGCCACCTGTTCGTACCATCCTGAGCTGGCTCCCCAAGACCGTGGCGTGATCGCCGAACTGGCCGGGCTCGGCATTCGGGCCACACCGTTGATCTGGACCGATGCGACTGCCAGCCTCGACAAGTTTGCGGCGGTGGTCGTGCAATCCACCTGGGACAGTCATCTGGATGCGCCCGCCTTCGCCAACTGGGCACGCCGGGTGCACGCGCGGACCGCGCTGTTCAATCCGCTCCACTTGCTCGAGTGGAATCTCAATAAGCGTTATCTGCAGGACCTGGAACAGCAAGGGATTCCGATCACGCCCACGCTGTGGGTGCACGCCGGCAGCGCTGTCGATTTGCGCCGCGAAGTCTCGGAGCGCGGCTGGACTCGCTTCATCATCAAGCCTGTCGTGTCCGCCGGCGCCACCGAGACGCATATCTTCGACGCGGACACGATGGAGTTGGCGCAGGCAACCCTGGATCGGCTCGTGACCCGAGTCAACCTCATGGTGCAGCCCTATCTGCTGGCGTTCGAAACCGAGGGCGAGCGTTCGTATGTTTTCTTCGACGGCGTCTTCAGCCATGCGGTCCGCCGCCCGCCGACGCTGAAGTCCGCGCCGCGCGGCTTCGATGCGCCTCACCACATGCCGCCGATCGAGGCGGAGCTGCAACTCTCGCTGCAGGTATTGGAGAAGATCGAGGAAGCGCCGCTGTACGCGCGAGTCGATCTCGCGACCAACAACGATGGCGTCGTACGGCTGCAGGAGGTCGAGATCGTTGAGCCCTGCCTGTTCACATCGCTCGCCCCGGGCGCACAACAACGCTACGCCCGGGCGATTGCTGGTCGACTGTCTAGTGGACCAAAGTAGTGAGCGGCCACACGTACGCCTGCCCCAGCACGAGCAGGCTGACCAGCAGCGCCAGCGCGATGCTGTGGAAGAACACATAGCGCAAGATCTCGCTTTCGTGACCGTACCAGCGCGTGGCTGTGGACGCGACCACGATGCTCTGCGCATCGATCATCTTTCCCATTACGCCGCCGGAGCTGTTGGCCGCCGCCATCAGCACGGGATTCAGCCCGAGTTGCTCGGACGTAATTCGTTGCAGGCCGCCGAACAGAACGTTTGACGCGGTATCCGAACCGGTAAGCGCAACACCGAGCCAGCCGAGCATGGTGCCGAACAGCGGATACAACCAACCCGTCTGCGCGAACGCCAGGCCCATGGTCGCATCCGCGCCCGAGTAACGCGTGACGTAGCCGAGCGCGAGCATCGCCGCGATGGTCAGCAACGACAGTCGCACGACCACCAGCGTCTGGAAATATTCGCGCAGGAACTCGCGCGGCGAGAATTTCATCAGCATGCTGCTGATGACCGACGCAACCAGAATCCCAGTGCCGGTCATCGACAGCAGATTGAAGTTATAAACGGCGGCTTCGGCGCTGGGCGCGGCAACGACGGGCGGTACTTTCTGTACCAGCTCGTGCAGCCCGCCCACGGGTAGCTTGATGCTGAACAACGAATCCAGCCAGGCTTTGACTTGTGGGGTGCCCCACAGGAACACGCACACACTGAGCACGATCCACGGCAGCCACGCCTTGAACACCTGCTCCGACGTATGAGCCGTGGCCGCCGGCTCTGCCGCGACAGCCTTCTCCGGCTGGCCCCGCGTGGTCGAATGCCAGATGCTGGCCGGCTGCCACACCCGCAGAAACAACGTGAGCGCCCCCATCGAGCACAGCGCCGCAACGATATCGACCAGCCAGGGCCCATGAAAGTTGGAAACGAGGTACTGCGGAATCGCGAACGCCACGCCGGCGACCAGGATCGCAGGCCACACCTGCAACATGCCGCGCCACCCGGCGAACGCACAGATCAGCCAGAACGGCACGATGATCGAGAAGAACGGCAACTGCCGCCCGACCATGCCACTCAGCTCGTGCACGTCGAGACCGGTCACACTGGCGAGCGCCAGCACTGGAGTTCCCAAGGCGCCGAAAGCGACCGGCGCGGTATTCGCGATCAGCGACAGCCCCGACGCGGCCAGCGGCGAGAATCCCAACCCGATCAACATCGCGCCGGTCACCGCCACCGGCGTGCCGAATCCCGCCGCGCCCTCGAAGAACGCGCCAAACCCGAATGCGATCAACAGCAATTGCAGCCGCCGATCGGGCGTGATTCCGGCAATGCTGTCCTGAAGAATGCGGAACTGCCCGCGCTGCTCGGTCAGCCGATAGAGAAAGATCACGTTGAGAATGATCCAGCCGATGGGCATGAGCCCATACGCCGCGCCGAATGCCGCCGCCCGCGTTGCCATACCCGTCGGCATCCCGAACGCGACGATTGCAATGGCCAGGGAGCTCGCGATGCCGAGCAACGCCGCCACATGCGCTTTCATTTTCAGCAGGCCGATACAACCCAGCAGCACGACGACCGGCACGGCCGCCATGAACGTGGACACAATGGCGTTGCCGAACGGATCGTAACTCTGTGCCCACATACCCCGCCCCTGTTATGAAATGCTGCTTCCCTTGAAAGCCGGGTCCTGCTGCCTGCGGCGGAATGCTTCGAGCCCTGCGATCCACGCCGCCACCCAAGCCGCGCCGAACGCGTACCCGCCGAGCACGTCGCTGAAGTAATGGACTTGCAGTATCACTCGACTGAAACCCACGCACACGATCAGCGTCATGGCGATCGCGGCCACCGGCAAATGCCAGCGCGGCGAGGAGTGAATCACCATCAAATATGCGAGCAAGCCATAGACGATGAATGCCCCCGAGGAATGACCGCTCGGAAAGCTCCAACCGTGCGCAGAAGCGAAGCCATGCAGATGTTCGGGTCGGGACCGTTCGAAGAGGGCTTTCAAGCCGACATTGAGCAACCCGCCGCCGGCGGTTACGACCAGCCACGTGATGGCCAGCACCCAACGGCGCCGAACCAGCATCACCAGGGCGATGACCGCAACCAATGGGATCAGGAACTTTTTATCGCCCAGATCGGTGACGGCCGCGAAGATGCGCAGTTGCTGATCGCTCGCGTGCTGGCTCAATGCCGCGCTCAACGCGTCGTCGAATTGCGCGAGATCCTCATCGACACCGATCTCGTCCGCGATCTCCACGAAGCCCACGCATGCCGTGATCGCAATCACCATGCTCAAGAGGGCCTGCACTCCCAATCGCCGCGCGAGCTGCCAGATCCCGTGAACAGCGCCCGGAATGGGCAGCCTCTGCACATGAGGACGAATGCCAGCAAGCAAGTCCTGCACCCGCGCCACGACCCGAGCGCCATAACGTTCCAGTACGTACCAAAGCAGCCAAGCGCCCAGCAGCATGCCGAGCGTGATGACGAACAGCACCGCCCAGAGATGGATCGCCAGGAACTCTGCAAGTTTTTCAGTTGTCATTGTCCAGCGCCGGGTGTGCGCTCGCCTCGTCGTTGGAGGCGGCGACGCGCTGGTGATCGTAGGCTGTTCGCGGGGGCCGCAGCAATCTGTAAGAGCGCGGCGGCGCGCACCCTGGGTCAGGGAATCTGCAAGGTCGCCCGATAATCCTGCAGGTCGCGCTCGCGATGCACGCGCTCTTCTTCCAGCTGCCGGATTTCTGATTTGAGCTGCCCAACGCGCTCGCCGAGATGTTTGACATCCACGACGGCCTGCGCACGCTCCTCCGCAGTCGCCTCGCTGCTGATCGCGACCGCGGAGCGCTTGACGATATCCGACTCGGCCGCCCGCAGATCGCCGCGTCTCGCGTCGAGTTGATAAGAAACATTCGACAGGCGGGACTCGAGCGTATACAGCTGACGGCCCGAGTGATACGCATCGGCAAAGGCCGGATCCAGATCGGCCGGACAGATGCCACTGTAGCCGCCGCCCTGCGCCCCCAGCCTGAAGCCGTTGGCGGGCACGCAATACTCGCGCAATCCTGCGGCGCGCCCTTCCTGGTATGCCGCAAGATCCGGAGTCACCCCATGCTTCGCGCATGCCTTGCGGTGCTGGCCGATGCGATCGCCGGAATAGCCAGCAGCGCCGTCCTCGAAACCGACGGTGCGCCAGTCCACCGTCAGGCATTCCTCCCGATCCATGGTCGCGCAGCCGCTCATGGCAAGCAGCAGCATCGCGGCGCCTGCACGCGCAATGGATGGGATTTTCGGCGTTCGCATGTGAGTCCGCCCTCGACCGAGGCCAGGGGCTTAAAGTACCGGGGCGGCCGGGATTGCTACGTGAGCCGTGTCACATTCGCCCGCTCGCTCCCATGGAGCCCGTCCATGGGACTGAGCATCCGGCCTCGGGCCGTCACGGGCCCGAGACCAGTGGCTCGATCGCTCAGCCAGGAATCTCCGGCTCGACCAGCCTGGCGAGCTGTTCGAGCGATTCCTGCCAGCCCAGATAACAAGCGTGGACTGGAATCACGTCGGGAATGCCTTCCTGCACGATATGGATCTCCACACCCACCGACACCGGTGTGATGGTGATGCTGGTGGGCATCTCGCCCGGCAGGTTCGGATCGTCGAAGGTGCTCACGTAGCGGATCTTTTCATTCGGCACCAGCTCCTTGTACGTGCCGCCGAACGAATGCGCCTGGCCGTTGGTGAAGTTGGTAAACGAGGCGCGGTACTTGCCGCCGACTCTCGCATCCAGCTGGTCCACCTTGCAGGTGAAGCCATACGGCGGCAGCCATTTCGCAAAGGCCTGGGGATCGAGGAACGCGCGATAGACGCGCTCGGGCTTGGTACGCAGCACGCGATGCAGTTTGACAGTGCCTTGCATGGCTCTCTCCTGTAAATGAGGGTGAAAATCGAGCATTCGAGGCAAGGACGAGCGAGAGCCCCGGCCGCCGACATCCTGTCATGGCATTTTGCCAGGCCGGTCGATGCCCTACGGTAGCTGCTCGGCGAGATTCGTCGGGGGCTCGGTCCGCACCTGCTGCAGGCTGCTGTCGACCCATCGGTAGGAAAAAATGTCGGCGCCCGGCTCAGTGCACCGCTCCGGCCAGGATGGGAACGAGCGCGGATCATCCAACGTGCTCGGATCGAATGCCGCCGCGCTCCCACCGGTAAATAGGCGGAAGCCGTTGGTGCCGCGCTCGACCCAATGGCGAATCGTGTTCGGCGCATCGGGCTGCAGAACATCTACTGAACCCATTGCCGTGAGTCGATTCGGAAATCGGGCAAGCGAATCGCACGGTATGCGGGCCGCCGCCACGCATGCCGATGAGCTCGCAGCGAGGCGCATCGTTTCGGACGCCGCTCGCGGCCGGCTGACACCGCGCTGTAGGCTTGTTGTTCGTCGATCAACCAGCAGCGCAGAACGCGCTGGGGTATCCATACGCCTGTCACAATCCGGACATATCCTGTTCACGGCGATCTTCGCTCACGACAGGTTCGGTTCATGAAACGGTTCGGAAAAGCTCCCGCGCTGCTTGCGTTGCTCATCGCTGCCACTCTCACCAGTGCCGCCGGCATGGCGGATCCGTTACACAAGTACGGCGATGAAGGTGCCTGGTGCCATGTCGACAGCGGCTGGATCTTCCCCAAGGACGTGGGCAATTTCGCGCGGGTGTTGCAGCCGTACAATATCGATGGCAACAACGATGCGGGCGCGGAGTATCGACAGGAGTCGGGACAGCTGAAAGGGTCGATCGAAGTCGATGTGTATGCCGCGGATTCGGCGGCGACCGATGCAAACATCGATGGCGCGAAAGCGACGGCGGCGCGTAAGGCTGGCGAAGGCGCGAAGATTCAGTCGGAGGCGCCGTTCCAAATCGAGGGCGAGAAAGAGCTGCAGGGCGTGAAGATCGAGTACGCGACCGACACGGAATCGCCCGGCGGGCAAACCAATCTGTATTACTTCACGACCGATCGGTGGCACGTGAAAATCCTGGCTCACGCCAGCCTCGCGGACAATGAGCGCGACGAAGCGCTCGATGCATTCGTGCGAGCGCTGCCCTGGAATTCACTCGGCACCAATCCCGGTATCCACTGAGCGAGACGAATGCGGCCTTCAGTCATCGTCACTGCAATGAGCATGCTCGCCGCCTGCGGCGGCCTTGCGTACATGCATGCGAGTCGCGATTCGCCCGAGGCACCTGGCGCGTCAGCACCGGCGCGGGCCGCAGAAGCAGCCACCGAACAAGATAGAACCGAAGCAACGCCGACGACCGCGGCCAGCACCGCCGCAGCAACCTCGACTGCATCTGCTTCTGAATCTGCATCAGATCCCGTCGGTGCCGCACCTCGATCCACGCGACCCGACACGGTCGAGCAATGGATCAAGGATACGCAGGACAGCGACCCCAAGATCCGTGCCGCCGCCATCGCCAAGCTGGCGAATGCCCCGAAATCTCAAGCCCTGCCTGTGCTCAAGCAAGTGCTCGACACCGGCGAGCCCGAAGTCGATCGTCACATCGCGCTTCGCTCGCTGCACACGCTCGCTTTGCGCGACGGGGATCGCGACAGCCAGGTGAGGGACGTAATGCGCCGCGCGATCTATCACAGCGACAACGACGGCGTCACCCAGACCGCCCAGTCGCTGCTCGACGATGTGGAAGCGGCGCTGGCCGAGCAGGAACAAGAATAAAAATAGCGATCCGGCTTACACGCAACGTGCGACCGACCTGACCTGCGAGCGATCCAGACTACCGCGAGCTGTCGCACTCGGCCCATGCTGCGCAGTTGTTTTCGAGCCCAATGCGCCGACGACACGTGACCTCGATTTGTCCGAGCCGGTAATCGACGTACGCCAGCGCCTCAGTGATAAAAAGAACGGCGGCCAGGGGCGCCGCCGGTCTCGCGAATCAGACTGCCAGGATGCCGACCACGCGACTGATCGACCAATAAGCAGCCACCCCGCCGATGACATAGAGCGCCGGCGTGCGGGCTGCGACGAATTGCGGTCGCGACGCCAGGGCGCGATACACCCCGTAGCAAAGGACCACCACCAGCAGCTGACCGGCTTCCACGCCGAGATTGAATGTGAGCAAGGCCACGAACAGATTGTTCTGCGGCAGCCCGATATCGGAAAGCGCGCCCGCGAAGCCCAGCCCGTGTACCAGACCGAACAGGAACGCGACCAGTGCCGGCCAGCGCCGCGACAACGTCTGTTCCTTGTTCAGCGCCTCGCCCGCGACCAGCATGATCGACAGCGCGATCGTCGCCTCCACCGGCGGCGGGCGCAGCGTCAGCAGCCCGAGCGAGCTCAGTGCCAGCGTGAGGCTGTGCGCGAGCGTGAAGGCGCTGATCGTGTACACCAGTCGTTTGTTGAAACCGACCAGGAACAGCAGCGACAGCACGAACATCAGATGATCGAAGCCGGCGAGAATGTGCTCGACGCCCAGGGTCACGTAAGCCCACGCGATCTCGCCCATGCCGCGCTTGTCGTCAGCCGAACCATACAGATGCACTTCCGGTTGACGCGTGGTGAGCGTAAACACCCGCCTCTGCCCATCGAGCCAGAAGATCTTCACGATGGCGGCGGAATAGTCCTCGCCGACACCGTCGACGCGCAGCGTGCCGAACAAGCCTTTTTCGCCGCAATGGAGCATGTTCGTGTCCACAGTGCAGCTCTCGGGCCACACCGGCGCGAGCACGACGGCGGGCGCCTTGTCGCTGCTGGCGGTCCATTGCCACAAGAAGTCTCCCGGCGAGGTCTCGCGCACTTCCATTTCCGCCATGCTGAGCTCATGGGCGGAGACAGCGCTCGAAGCCAGCGCCAGCAGCGCGAGCAACAGCAGATGAAGCTTGCGCATCACTGCTTCACTCCATCGATCACGATGGTGTACTTCTTCGCCAGAGCGCCGACCGCGGCGCTGCGCTGCTCGGACATCACCGCATCCGTCCAATCTTGCGTCACGATGCCACGCAGCCGCTCGAAATCGGCCGGCTCGGCGGCGACGGTGGATTCGAGCCGCATCGCGCGCCAGCCGGTCTTCGTCTGCAAAGCACGCCACTCACCCGGAGGCGAGTTTTCCAGCGTGGCCGCGAACTCTTCGCCATAGCTCTGGACGATGGTTGCGTGCGGACGATCGGTGAACACGCGCAGGCCGGCTTGCACGTCGGGCGTGGCGCCGGCATTCAGCGCGCTGACGAACGAACGCACCGTGGCTTCCGAAACCTCGCCGGACAGCACCGCTTCCTGGAAATTGAACCGCTGTGGAATGTCATAGCGGGAACGGTGCTTCTCGAACCATTCGCGCACCACTTTCTCGTCGTACTCGGGGCGCTTGGTGTTGCTGTCGACCATGCTCAGCGCCTTGAAGATGACGCGCTCGCGGATGGACTTGTCGCCCTTGTCGAGGCCCAGCGCGAGACCTTCGCGATACAGCACTTCGTTATCGAGCCACACCTGCCGGAGCGCGCGCAGCTCCTCGGCATTCGGCTTGCGGCCGCGAGCGGCTTCGAACGCCTGCTGCGCCTCGGCGTCGACCTGGGCATCCAGCTCGATGCGATTCGGATCGTCGGCCTGGCCGGCGATAAATGCATCGACGCCGAACAGCACGGCCCCGATCAGAATGAAATGAAACAACGGCTCGCGCGTCCAGCGGACGCTCTTGGCCGGCGCGACGCTCGAGCTGGCAGCCGCACCGATCCCGGAACTCGACAGAACAGATGACATAGGTAATCGCCCCGACAGAAACGAAGGAACGCCGCGCGTTGCCGCGCGGCGTTCTGAGGGTCTCGGTGACGCCGAAGGGTTACTTCACGCCAACCACAGAAATGCCGTTCTTCACTTCGATGAAGATCGGGTTGCTGTAGAACCACAGATCGGCCCAGGCGGCCACGTCATAGCTGACGTACTGCTGACCCGTGACGGCCGGATAGCGCGCCATGTGGTCCGGGCAGCCGTCGATGCTGTCGCCGGTGTAGACCGTGTTGGCCGGAATCGCCGTGGTCATCCGCGTCGTGCAGGGGATCCGCAGCTTGGACGGATCGCTTGCGTTGGTGAAGATGTCCGCGAGCGGGTTGCCGTCCGCATCGGTCTCATAAGGCGTAGACGGCGGCAGGTTGGTGCCGCGCAGACGCAGGTACTGCGAATTCTTCACCTTGGAAAGGCGGAACGAAGCGACTTTGTATTCGCCCTCCGACGTCCAGGTGCCCTCGCCGAACGTTTTCAGAATGCCGGCCGTGGTGTTCTTGGCGCCCGCGGGCACGGTGTTCATGTCCGGATTGTCGATCCAGTTGTCCGGCCACTGACCCGAGTACTCGGGCAGGCCCGGCTTCTTGATGCCGGTCACCAGACCGCGAATCACGTCGAAGTGATCGAGCTCGGGCTGGTTCAACGGCTGCGTCTTGCTGATCTGAAGCAGCGACGGATTCGCGAAGGTGTACGGCGAGTAGTTGGTGCCGGACGGATCGCGCACCACCATCACGACGAGCACGTCGTCGTTGTTGTTGATCTTGAGCTTCTCGCCCATGACCGCGCAGTTGGCATTGATGTTCACTTCGGTGCCGTTCTTTGCAGCCTGCAGAGCGATGGCTTCCAGCTCGGCCTTGCCGTTGGCGCCTTTGAAACGCTTGTCGGAGCACGCGACGAACGCCAGACGATCGATCAGCTGACCCGACGCGGTCCAGCTGTTGCCGCTGCGCAGACCGTCCACGATCTCCTGCGGATTGGCGATGCCGCCCTTCTCGCGGCTGGTCTGACGCACCATCACGTAATCGCGCTGATATTCGCCAGGATAGAAGTCCTGGGTCGAACGGCGATCGTCCGGAGCGAAGCTGCCGCGGTTGTGCCAGTCGGAGCTGGCGAAGAACCAGAAGTTGCGGCCGTCACCCAGCAGCGCGTCCCACACGCCGCCGATCTGCGCGCCATAGACGCCAGTGCCGCCCCAAGTGGTGCCGCCGACGCTGTCGACGCGGACGCCACCGATGCTGTTGCGATCGGGGCTGTACTCGCCGCGGTTGTCGGAAGCGCCGTGACCAGGCTGCGTCTCGAAGCCGAACGCGATCTTCGGCGCGGCATTGTTGAAGTTACGCAGGTGCTCGATGTTGAAACCGTTGTTGCCGTCCGGGTTGAACGGTCCAGCGCGCTCGAGGTGCGCCGGCACGTAGTAGCTGGTGTACGGGTGGAAGTTGGCCATCCACTTGAGCGCATCGAGGGTCTTCTGGTGACCGCGCAGGCCAGTGCCGGGGCCGCCGGCCGGGAACAGCTTGGCGGCATTCGGCTTCCAATCCGGATTGTTGGAATAGTCGATGCCCGGCACCGAGCAATCCCAGTTGTTGGCGCCACCGCGGCTGTTGTCGGTGTCGCCGCGATCGAAGCAGTACGACCACTGGGCGAGCGCCGTGGCATCGCCGATCGGCACGTAGCTGCCCGGACCCACGGCGCCGTTCTTGCCGACGACCTGGCCGCTGACCACGGACATCGAGGTGTGCTCGTGACCGGCGACCACGGACTCCAGACCCATGAAGATCGGCAGGTTCTTCTGGCCGCTCAGATATTCGGTGACGGGATATTGAATCTCCTGGATCGACTGCCAGCGCCACATGCTGGGATTCGCCTGCGAGGCGAGCGCGGTGGTCGAGCTGCCATCGGACGAGCCGGTGTTGCCCTTCACGGCAGCGGCGCCGATGCTGTTCGCCCAGGTGGTGGTCGGGCCACGGCCTTCGACGTACGGATACGGCTCCGAGCTCAGCGACGCGTCTTCGACGAGCGTGCAATTGCGATTGCCGTTGCCGCCGTGGCCGGCCTGCACGAACCAGTCGAGGCCCCACGGCGTGTCCTGCTTGTCCGTGACCTTCTTGATCAACTTCTCCATGGAGATGGAGCCGTCGGAGCAGGTGGTGTGATTGTGGAAGTCACCGGTCAGGTATTCGCCCTTCGAGCGCGGACCCACATCCGGTGCAGGTTTACCCGAATCCTTGGCTGAGGCTGCGGCCATCGTGGCCACACTGAGAACCGCCGCGACCGCGGCCGCGATCTGGCTCCGGGTGATTGCAACTGTCATTTGTATCGAAGCTCCCTTCAAGCTGTCGGGTGTTGTGAGAAGGTTCCGCAGCCTAGAGAGCCGATATGACTACATTGTGAACAATAGATGATCCTTGCACCGTTTCTGAGAAGTCGGCGCGCGCCGCCGTCATGAAGCTGTAGCAATTCGCTTCCTAGAATAGAAGGTTGCGCCAGCGCGCGAGCTCATCGAAGCAGTCTTCACCATGTCTGGTACGCCCGAGGTCATTGGCCTTTTTCCCACGCCGTTCATGCGGATTCCCGGCGCGCTGGAGCGCCGGCTGGTCGATGGACTGGTCGCGCATTTCAGCGAGCAGGCGCGCACGCAGAACAATTCTTCAGCGAACCTCTCGCACACGACGATGCTGAAGCCCTCCGACAGCCCGCTGCTGATAACCGCGGCGACTGCGATAACTCCAATGCTGAGCGAGTTCGGCGCCCTGCTGTTCGGCGAGCGGCTGCCGTGGGCACTGAAAGAGATGTGGGTCAACCTGCTCGACACTGGCGGTCGCCAGGCCATGCACAATCACGCCAACAGTTTCATCTCCGGCGTCGCCTACCTGACGCCGACGCATCCGGACTCGCGCACGGTGTTCATGAAGTCGCCGGGCGGCACGGACTTCTCTTTCAAGAACGATCACGCCGGGGTGGTCACGGGCCCGTACAACGCCGAGAAGTGGATCAGCCCGCAACCCGAGCCGGGCGATATCGTTCTGTTTCCCAGCTACATCATGCACGCCGTGCCGCCCAACCCGGGCGAACGGCGCATCACGCTGGCGTTCAACGCCATCCCGACGCAGCTGGATTCGTGGGGATACAAGATTGGGTTCAGCGGTTGACGCTGCAACCCGCGTCGTAGTGGCCCGCGGCGGGCAACCATTGAGCGCGCAACGAATTGCAGCCTCCTGCAATTGCGCATCGCGCGCAGCAGCGAGATAGTGAATGGCTTCCAGAGAGCAACTGCTTGGCTTGCACGACGCCGCCGCGGCAACAGCCTGCATCGAGGCCGGGCGTTCGCGTCAGATCGTGCTCGCTTGCTTGTTGATGGTCGCTTCCGGTTTTGCCGGCCTCGCTTATCAAATCGTCTGGACTCAGCAGAGCACGTCCTGGCTCGGCCACGAGTCGGCAGCCGTGCTCGCCGTCGTTGCTGCGTTCTTCGGTGGATTGGCACTTGGCGCACTGACGCTCGGCTCACGCATTGATCGAAGCGCGCGGCCGGCTCGGTGGTATGCGGGATGTGAGATTGCCATCGGCGCGTGGAGCCTGATGCTGGCCGCGGTTCTCGAACCGGCGTCGAGTGCGCTGCTTGGTTTGATCGGCCCGCAGCCGTCGGCAACGTGGCACTGGTTCGTCGCGTTCTTCGGCACCGCGCTGCTGCTCCTTCCTGCCACGGTCGCAATGGGCGCAACGCTGCCCGCCATGGAGCGCGTGTTTGCGAGCACCTCGTCGAGACACATTTCTATCAGCGCGCTCTACGCAGCTAACACCGCTGGTGCGGTGATCGGCGTCATCGCCGCCGCGTTCTGGCTCGTGCCCGAACTTGGGCTGGCCCACTCAGCCCTGGGCTGCGCCGTGCTCAACTTCGCCTGCGCGGCCGCGGCGCTAAGTTTGCGAACGAACGGGACTGGAGGGGCTAGGGGCACGCAAGCTCCGCATGCAACATCCAGCGCAGATGCGGCGGCCGCCGCACCGCGCAGCCATGTCGCGCAGCGTCCCTCTCATGTGCTGTATCTGCTGGCTGCGACAGGCTTGCTCGGCATCGGCTATGAGGTGCTCGTTGTCCGGGCCCTGAGTCAGGTTGCAGAGAATACGGTCTATACGTTCGCACTGTTGCTGGCGGTTTATTTGATCGGCACGGCGGTTGGCGCGGCAATTTACGGCCGGTGGCTGGCGAGCAAGTCAGCGAGAGACGGCAACACGCCGCTCGACGTCAGCTCGGCAACAAACGCCGACGTTGCGTCGACCGCGGCGTCCGATCGTTTGCTCAGCCCTCTGGTTCAAGCGCTCGCTGCCGCCTGCCTCCTCGGCACTCTCCTGCTCGCCGGCGCCGACGAGATCAAGAACGGGCTGATTGCCGCATTGGGCCCAAGCGTCGCAACGGCGCTGGCGGGCGAAGTCGCCATGGCAGTCATCGCATTCCTGCTGCCAACCGTCGTGATGGGCGCGCTCTTCAGCCATCTCAGCACCACCGCACGCGACGGTGGCATCAGCTTCGGCCACGCAATCGGAGTGAACACATTGGGTGCGGCAATCGCCCCGCTGTTCTTTGGCGTCGTGTTGCTGCCCGTCCTCGGCTTGAAACTGGCATTGCTGCTCATCTCCGCCGGATATTTGTTACTAGTCGCGCGCAAGGCATGGTCCGGCCCCGCGCAATGGGCCGTGATCGCGGCAACTGTGGCGTTCGCAATCTGGAGCCCATCGCTACACAACGCGCATATTCCGGAAGGCGGCCGGTTGGTACGTTACCTCGAAGGCGTGATGGCCGGCGTCAGCGTCATCGAGGACGAATCTGGCGTCTCGACCCTGCACATCAATAACCGCCAGCAGGAAGGCAGCAGCAGCACCCTGCTCGCGGATGCACGGCAGGCACTCGTGCCCATCCTCCTCCATCCCAACCCGCAGCGTGCCTTGTTTCTCGGCCTCGGCACGGGACTGACCGCATCCTCGGCAACAGTTCAGCCATCGCTGCAGGTCGATGTCGTCGAGCTGGTGCCGGAGGTGATCGATGCCGCCAGCCACTTCGAGGCTTCATATTCACGCTCGGCCGATCTCTCGCGTATGCACAAGATGAGCGCCGACGCTCGACGTTTCATTCGCACGAGCGAGCAACGGTATGACGTGATCGTCGCGGACAATTTTCACCCGGCACGCAGCGGCTCCGCTTCCTTATATACCGTCGAGCATTTCGACGCGGTCCGACAACGGCTGGCCGAAGGCGGTCTGTTCTGCCAATGGCTGCCCTTGCATCAGCTCGATCTGGACACCCTGCGCAGTATCGTTCGCTCCTTCCTGACCGTTTACCCGCAAGGCTCCGCAGTGCTCGCAACGCTCAGCCTCGACACACCGACCCTGGGATTGGTCGCACACCGTGATGGCGAGCTGTTCAGTCGTGAACAAGTGCGCGCTCAGGTTGCCAACGCGCAGGCCTACGATGTTGCGAGCTTCGGCATCTCCGACGATCTGGCATTGCTCGGAAACTTCATTGCGGGGCCGCGCTCGCTCGCGACGTTCGCGGGCGGCGCGCCGCTCAACACGGACGACCATCCGATCGTCGCGTATCGCGCACCGAACATCACCTACTCGCCCATTTCCACGCCGCGCGAACGCTTGGTGAAGCTGCTCGGCAACGTCGCAATCAGCCCAAGGGACATCCTGATTGGCGAGCCAGACTCAGATTGGGATCGCAGGCTCACGGCCTACTGGCAAGCCCGCAACCGGTTCATCGAAGCGGGCCGAAATGTACGCCCGAGCCCCGACGTGCGCGACATGCTGGCGCAAGTGCGCCAGCCGTTGCTGGAAGTGCTGCATATCAGCCCGGAGTTCCGCCCCGCGTACGATCCGCTGGTCCGCATGGCTGCCGCTCTTGCCGCGACGGACGGCGAGGGGGCACGTTCGTTGCTGAGCGAGTTGCAACGGATCCAGCCCGATCGGCCGGAGGCCGCGCAGCTGCTGGAGGCGCTCGACTCGCAGGCACGATGAGCGAAGCTCGGGCGGGGGTATGATCCGCCACAGCTGGCCGACGATCACTATAATGAGCCTCGGCCACCGACCCGATGGCAGCTCGTCGCGCCCCATGCTCATAGTCGATTTGTCTGTACAGCAGGAATGTATCGTGATGGACACGGATGCCTTCGCATGCTCTGCGCGGTCAGCGGATCGTCGAGTCGACCGATGAAGTCAGTCGTCGTTCTGGGCGGGTATGGCAATTTCGGCCGCCGCATCGTCGCGGCGCTGGCGCACGAGCCCAACACTCGAGTGTTCGTTTCTGGTCGCGACTCGAAACAAGCGACCGCCGTCGCGCAGGAGATTGGCGGCGCTGCGGAGCCGCTTCGTCTCGACGCGCACGCGGCTGACTTCACTGCCGAGCTGCGCAAAGTGAGCGCCACCGTGGTGGTTCACACTGCGGGGCCGTTCCAAGGACAAAGCTATTCCGTACCACGCGCCTGTATCGCAGCGCGTGCGCACTATATCGATCTCGCCGATGGACGCGAGTTCGTATGCGGCATCGAGGCGCTCGACGCAGAAGCCAAACTGAATGATGCTCTGGTCGTCAGCGGCGCTAGCTCCTTGCCCGCGCTTTCGTCCGCCGTCGTCGACGCACTCGGCGCGCAATTCACATCCATCGAAAGCATCGATCACGGCATCAGCTCTGGCGCCAGACCTCCGGGCAAAGCGACCATGGATGGCGTGCTCGCCTATGCAGGCAAGCCATTCAAGCAATGGCGCGACGGACAGTGGCAACAGGCGCGCGGCTGGCAGGATCTGACGCGTCGTTCGTATCCGCCGCCGATCAACGGCCGCTGGATCGCAAACTGCGACGTTCCGGACCTCGACTTGTTTCCTGAACGCTATCGCCCCGTGCACACAGTGCAGTTCCGTGCCGGCGTCGGACCGACCTCGAGCATGATCGGTCTTTGGCTCGCCTCCTGGCTGGTGCGGCTCGGATTGCTCGCATCGTTGCAAAGTTGGGTGCCGGCGCTGCATCGAACCGCCAGCGCCCTGGCCCGCTACGGCTCCAAGCGCAGCGCCATGCATGTGACCGTTCGTGGCATCGGGCTGAACGGCGAACCTGCCGTACGCAACTGGTTTCTGCTGGCCGGCCAGGATCACGGGCCCTTCATTCCCTGCTTCCCCGCGATCGCATTGGCACGCAAGCTGGTGCGCGATGAAATATCGGTTCGCGGCGCCCTGCCGTGCATGGGCTTGCTCACCGTCGACGACATCATTTCCGTCGGCGACGGACTCGACCTGCGCGTGGTCGTGGGCTGAACGCTATCGCATTCATGACCCCACCCGGCCGCCGCTCCGCTATGATCCTCGCAATGGAAGACACCATCACGCTCTACCGCCCGGTCGGCCCCAAGGAACTACAACTGCTCAAAGACAGCGGCATGCGCCGCTGGCCGCCACGGCTGCCGGAACAGCCGATCTTCTACCCGGTGACCAACGAGCGGTATGCGATCGAGATCGCCAGCCGCTGGAACGTGAAGGACGATGCCGTGGGCTATGTCACCCGGTTCGAGGTGCGACGCTCACACATGCAGCGATACGAGATCCAGCAAGTCGGCGCATCCCACCACACCGAATGGTGGGTCCCCGCCGAAGAACTGGAGCAGCTCAACGACAACATCGTCGGACTCATCGAGGTCATCGGCGAGTATCGCAAGCCGGCATAACGGGCATCGCCGTCCTCACAGCGCGCCGTTCTCCCAAGGCCCCGTGATGGCGAGCGTGATGCCCGGCCTCTGGAGATTCGCGAACAGCCATCTCTCGTGGAAGCATGCACCACACCACTCGGTGTTGGTGTAGTTGCCCGGCGAGATGAGCGTGGCGACCTGCCCCGACGCACTCAATGCCGCGTCGGCCTGCTGCAGTTGAGCCGCGGTGAAGCTCATGCGGTTTTCCGCAAATACGAACGTGCCGCCGTCTTGCGTCAGGCCGCGCAGACGCTGGATGCTGTCGCCACCGTCTTCGCACAACAGGATGCCGCCACGCGGGCTGACAGTGATGGCGTCCGGATTGCTGGCCTGGTTGTTGCCCACACCGGCCCCGGCAGAGTTGAACACCATGGTCAAGGTCTCACGAATCGGGTCGTAGCAGAACACTTGACCCTGATGGGCAACCCCGCCGCTGGTGCTGACGAAATAGATTTTGCCGCTGTCGTAATAGGCGCCTTCCAAGCGAGCGAAGGCGGCGCGCCCCGGAGCGGACTCGTAGATGCGACCGTTGCGAGCTCCGACATCCGCCACCTGCACCCACTCGATGTCCCAGGTCGTGCCAGCCGGGAAGTCGAGGTAGACGTGGTTCAAGCCGCTGAAGTTGAAGTCGTCGACGCCCCGCACCTTCAGCGCCCATAGCGTGCCTCCAAGCTGCAGCTGTCCGTAACGATTCGGAACGAACTTGTAGAGCGCACTCGGCGTGGCGTCTTCGGTTTGATACACGATGCCGCTCATGGGATCGACGGCGACGGCTTCCCACACCGACCTGCCCATTGCGTACAACGGCCGACCCGTGCCCGCGCCGTAGCCAGGCACTTCGAAGATCCAGCCATGGAGCATGCCGTTCGGAGAAACATCGGTCGTTTCTTCGCAGCTCAGCCACGAGCCCCAGAATGTGCGGCCGCCGTTGCAGTTACGCAGCGTGCCCGTGAGCGAAGCATAGGAACCGGTGAATTTGCCGGTCGCGGTATCGAACAACAGGTTGGTCGTGCCGCCGTGGGCATGGGTCGGATCGTAAGCAGCAGGCGCATTGAACGCGAGGCCGCCGGTGCTCTGTTCATGGTTGCGAACCATCACGATCTGACTGCCCTTCGCCGCGACCACGGCCATGCCGTCGTGCAGGCCGGGCGTGAGCTGACCATCGCTCATGGGCTGACCGGTCCAGCCGAAGCTGCGACAGGTGAAGCCGGGGGGTAACGCGATCAGCGGCAGGCCGGTGGTCAAATCGTCGACCGGAGCGACCGGACCGTAATCCTTCGAGTACAGCAGCTCGGCCGCATCCGCCTCGCCACGTGCCAGCATCGCAGCAAATGAAATGGACGCGACCCCCGCCACCCCATTGCGGATGAACTCACGGCGATTCCACACCGGGCGAACGTCATCCGTGCTCCGCTGACGAGTTTGATCGGTCATTGCTGAACCTCTCAACCTGCTGCAGATGTAGTGCAGCCGGCAGCACGCTCGACGCTGGGGCGAAGGTCAACGGCGCCTGCGTCGCTGCGCCTGCCAGTAACGAATGATCACGAAGCCGGTGGCCATGCCACCGAGATGTGCGAAGTGAGCGACACCCGCCATCGTCTGCGTCACGCCCAGCACCAGTTCGAGAATGCCGTACAACGTGACGAACAGCCATGCCGGCATCGGGATGGGCGGGAACAAGAGTAACAGCGTGCGCTTCGGGTAAGCCATGCCGAATGCCAGCAACAGGCCGAACACGCCGCCCGAGGCTCCGACCATCGGTGAAGGCGGACTGCCCGCCGCGGTGACCACGATGAGATGCATCATCGCGGCGCCTATGACGCACAGCAGGTAGTACGCCAGATAGCGTCGCGTGCCGAACAGCCGTTCGATATCCGAGCCGAACATGTACAGCGCGAACATATTGAAGAACAGATGCGTCAAGCCGCCATGCATGAACCCGTAAGTCAGCAACTGCCAGACATGGAATGACGGGTAGCCGTACTGCGCCCCCTGCGGCGGCCATAATGCAAACAGCACATCGACCAGCCCGCCGAGCAGATATTGCAGGCCGAACACGACGACGTTGAGGGCGATCAGTATCTTGTTGACGGGGGTAATTGTCGGCATCGAACGCTGTATGCGGGCGGACCGGAGGAGTTGAAACGGGCACCAAAACAAAAGCCCACCATGTGGTGGGCTCATAAGGGGATCGAGGTTACAGCAAGGGGTCCTGGATTTCGACCCTGGTCGCGCGCGACAGTTCCCCGAACGTGTAGGATGCCGCCCAGATCGGACTCATGGTCGAGCGAATGGCCGAACAGTCACAGTTCAAACTGCTGTCCCAGCGCCGCTTCCTGCCGTTCTTCGGTGCCCAGGCGCTCGGCGCGTTCAACGACAATGTCTACAAGAACACGCTGGTTATCGTCGCGACCTACCATGCCGCGAGCTACACCCGGCTCGATCCGGCGCTCCTGACCAATGTTGCGGCCGGACTGTTCATCCTGCCGTTCGTGCTGTTCTCCGGCATGGCGGGACAACTGGCCGACCGCTATGACAAGGCCCGCGTGCTGAAGTTCGTGAAGGGCGCCGAAATCGCCATCATGGCGATCGCCGGCTTCGGCTTCGCGACCCGCAGCATGGAAGTGTTACTCGGCGCGCTGTTTCTGATGGGCATGCACTCCACTTTTTTCGCGCCCGCCAAATACGGTCTGTTGCCCGAAGTACTGCGTCACTCGGAACTGGTGGGCGGCAACGCGATGGTGGAAATGGGCACGTTCGTGGCAATCGTGCTCGGTACCCTGGTCGCCGGCCTGCTTGCTGCGCAGGGCAGTGTCCCGCTGATCGTCACAACGCTCCTGGCCATCGCCCTGCTCGGTTTTCTGAGCAGCCTGGCGATTCCGAAACTGCAGCCCGCCGCGCCGACGCTCCAGATCGACTGGCGTCCCTGGACCGCGACGTGGGACAACCTGCGTGCTGCCGGTGAGTCGCGCACAGTGTTTCTTTCCATCCTTGGCATCTCCTGGTTCTGGTTCTACGGGGCGCTGGTGCTGGCACAACTGCCGCTGTACACCAAGGACGTACTCGGGGGCAGCGAAGAGGTCGTCACGGTGCTGCTCGTGATGTTCTCCGCGGGCGTCGGCATCGGCTCGTTGCTTTGCGAGCGCCTGTCCGGACGCAAGGTGGAAATCGGCCTGGTGCCGTTCGGCTCGATCGGTCTGACGGTGTTCGCGGTCGATCTGTATTTCGCGACGCCGGCGCTGGCCGGAAACAACCTGTCGGCGCGCGCTTTCCTTCAAGCCGCGGGCTCGTGGCGCGTGCTCGTGGACATGGCACTGATCGGCATGTTCGGCGGTTTGTTCATCGTGCCGCTCTACGCGATGGTTCAGCAGCGCACCCGTCGCGAGATCATGTCGCGCGTCATCGGCGCGAACAGCATTCTCAACGCGGTATTCATGGTCGTCGCCGCCGGCTTCGCCGCACTCGCGCTGCACGCTGGAATGACCATTCCTCAACTGCTGTTGTTGACCGGCGTGCTGAACGCTTTCGTCGCGATCTACATCTACAGCCTCGTGCCCGAATTCCTGCTGCGCTTCATCGCGTGGCTGCTGATCCATTTCGTGTATCGGCTCGATCGCCGCGGCATCGACAACATTCCTGAAAAAGGCCCGGCGCTGCTGATCTGCAACCACGTCGGCTTCGCCGATGCGATCGTGATCTCGGCGGCGTGTCCCCGGCCGATTCGTTTCATCATGGAGAGCAGCATCTTCAAGATTCCGGTGCTGAGCACGATCTTCCGCGGCATGAAAGCAATTCCAGTCGCGCCCCAGAAGGAGGACCCGGAAGTCTACGAGCGCGCGTTCCAGCTGGTTGCCGCCGAGCTGCGTGCTGGCAATCTGGTTTGTATCTTTCCCGAAGGCCGGCTCACGCCCGATGGCGAGATCGGCGAATTCCGCGCCGGCATGATGCGCATCTTGAACGAAACCCCGGTGCCGGTGGTGCCGCTGTCGTTGTCGGGTCTGTGGGACTCGATGTTCTCGCGCAAGTACAAGCAAGTGTGGAAACGCTGGCCCCGCCGCTTCCTGGCCAAGATCACGTTGCGCGCTGGCGCGCCGGTCCCGGCCGAGCAGGCCGACATCCAAGGCCTGCGCCAGCGGGTCGTCGAGCTGCGCGGCACGGCCCGGTAGATCGAGACAAAAAAAAGCCCGCCATGAGCGGGCTCAACAGGGGGATCGGAGTGTCAGCGCCGGCTATGACATCACTGTCGTGCCACGCTGACACTTGTTCAAAAGTACGGCTGGGTCGTCAAGCGGCGACACGATACGGCTGATAGGCCAGTTTCAAATCGTGAGCGACCGCCTCACAGGTGATGGCGCCGGCATGAACATTCAAGCCCGCCGCCAGATGCGGATCTGCAGCCAATGCCCTTTCGACGCCGAGATCGGCCAAAAGTTTCACGTAAGGCAGCGTTGCGTTGGTCAACGCGAACGTCGACGTGCGCGGCACGGCGCCGGGCATGTTGGTCACGCAGTAATGAACGACGCCATCGACCACGAACGTCGGATCGGCATGCGTGGTCGGCCTGCTGGTCTCGAAGCAACCGCCCTGGTCGATGGAGATATCCACCATCACCGCGCCCTTCTTCATCTTGCTCACCATCTCGCGAGTGACGAGCTTGGGCGCGGCCGCCCCCACAATGAGAACCGCCCCGATGACCAGATCTGCGTCGGTCACCAGCGATTCGATGGCTTCGGCGGTCGAGGCCATCGTCTTCAGTCGGCCCGCGAACAACGCATCCAGCTCACGCAAGCGCTTCAACGAGCGCTCGATCACAGTCACGTCGGCACGCATGCCGACCGCAATCTCCGCTGCCGCCGTACCCGACACGCCACCACCGAGCACCACGACTTTCGCGGGCGCCGTGCCCGGCACACCGCCGAGCAACACACCCAATCCACCATTTGCCTTCTGCAACGACGTCGCACCCACCTGCACCGACATGCGACCCGCCACTTCACTCATGGGCGTCAGCAGCGGCAACGACCCATTCGGCGCGGTGACCGTTTCATAAGCGATCGCCGTCGCGCCCGACGCCATCAACGCATTCGCCTGCGCTGGGTCCGCGGCGAGATGCAGATACGTAAACAAAACCTGTCCCGGGCGCAGCATCTGACATTCCACGAGCTGCGGCTCTTTGACCTTCACCACCAGCTCCGCCGCGTCGAACACTTCCTTCGCGGTTGCCACGATCTGGGCTCCCGCCGCGACATAGGCCGCATCGTCGACACCGATGCCCGCACCGGCCGTGCTCTGCACCAGCACCTGATGACCGGACGCCACCAGCTCTCGCACGCCGGCAGGCACCAGCCCGACGCGATATTCGTGGTTCTTGATCTCTTTCGGGACGCCGATACGCATAGAACCTCGTGAGCGCGACGACACCGAAAAAATTTAGGGCCGCGCCGGCGCACGAAGCTGCCCCAATCGGGCGCTTTCCACCGATTTTGTGGCAGACTCTGCGACGATTCTCCCCCATCCTGACGGAATCTTGCGTCATGAAATTCGACCGTTTCGATCGCGCCATCCTCCAGGCGCTCCAGCACGAAGGCCGGATCCCGAACAGCGCCCTCGCCGAGCGCGTCAATCTGTCGGAATCCGCCTGCTTGCGCCGCATCCGCCAGCTGGAGGAATCGGGCGTGATCGAGGGCTACACCGCACTGATCAGCCAGCAGAAGGTCGGCTGCCCGGTGAACGTGGTGGTCAACATCACTCTGGACCGGCAGGACGAAACCGACCTGCGCAAATTCGAAGAGGCCGTGCGCAAGATTCCCGAGGTGATGGAGTGCTATCTGATGACCGGCGACTACGACTACGTCATCCGCGTCGTGGTCGCGGACACGGCCGACTTCGAGCGACTCCACAGCAAGCACCTCACCCGGCTCCCTGGCGTGGCGCGAGTGCACTCCAGTTTCGCGTTGCGCACGGTGCAGAAGGCCCGCGAACTGCCGATCCGCTGATCGCCAGATGACAGTCACGTTACACAACTGATCCCCACCTGACGCCGCTCGACAGGTACACGTCAGCTTGCGGCCGCTACAGTGCGCGCAACGACGTAGAAGAATCGCAACATCCGCTCGCTAGAATTTCATTTGTGATACCGACGCGGCACGCCTCGGTGGAGTTTCTGAATGCAACGTTTGGTTCCTGTCGCCCTGTCCCTCACCCTGCTCACGGCCTGCGGCCTCACCCAGAACGGCACGCTGCCTTCGAAGTCNGCCAAGCCGGTCTTCGCCTCCGTCGAAACAGAACCGGTCGCCAGCCTCAATGACGCCGCCGANGACCCGGCAATCTGGGTGCATCCCACCGACCCGTCCCGCAGCCTGATCATCGNCACGGACAAGAAAANCGGCCTCGAGGTCTACGACCTCACCGGCAAGCGCGTGCAGCGGCTGGCNGACGGCCGCATGAACAATGTNGATCTACGCTATGGCTTCGTGCTCGGCGGCCAACAGGTCGCCATCGTGGCCGCAACCAATCGCACGGACCAAACGCTGGCCTTGTACGCCGTCGACGCCAACGGCCGACTCGGCAACATCGCCGATGACAAGATCCCCACTGGCATGGCGGATCCGTACGGCTTGTGCATGTATCGCAGTGCCGACGGCGAGTACTACGTGTTCGCCAACGACGGAGATACCGGTCACTTCAAACAATGGCAACTCGAAGCGCGCGGCGACCGCGTAGGTGCTCGTTTGGTCCGTGAATTCGGTGTCGGGTCACAGGCGGAAGGCTGCGCGGCGGATGACGGAACTGGCGCTCTCTACATTGCTGAAGAAGACGTCGGGCTTTGGCGCTATTCCGCTGCCCCCGATGGCGGGAACGCGCGCACTTCGATCGATACGGTGGCGGGAGGTCATCTGACTGACGATGCGGAGGGTGTGACGATTTACTACGGGCCTGGAAGCAGCGGATACCTGATCGTGTCGAGCCAGGGCTCGAATGATTACAACGTATACCAGCGCGATGGCGATAACAGGTTCATTGGAAAGTTCGCGATCGTGCAGAGCCCGGAGGGGATTGATGGCACGAGCGATACGGACGGTATCGATGTGACGAGCGCGCCTCTTGGCTCCGCGTTCCCGCATGGGTTGTTTGTGGCGCAGGATGGGAAGAATACGTCTCCGGCGGCGGCGCAGAACTTCAAGTTGGTGCCGTGGGAGAGGATTGCTCAGGCGTTGAACTTGCCGGCGCTCTGAAGAGGTTTGGCAGGGGAGAGAATGGGCGGTGGGCCCGGCGACGGTCGTGTGCAAAGCTCGCCGGCGCGGGACACGCCGCGCTTTCCGGAAGTTATTCGCCTGCCGGCGCGCACGAGCAATCGAGCGGGATATTTCAGCTCGCGAGAACCAAGCAGAGCAGTTTCCCTGGAGCGCGAACATTCTGCGTACGCAAGCGCCCTCTCCTCTCCCCCACCGACCGCCGCACCCGATGTGCACCGCCAGGCCCCGCCGCGCGTCGCTTTCAGCGCCCAGCGAAGCGCAGGCGCCCGCGAAGCGTGTCTCGAAGTCGCGCATCTTCGAGCTGGGGAAAGGTGGGGGTGCTCGGGAAGTTCGCAAGCACGGTGACTCGGCCACCGCCGCCATTCGACAAGCCGTTGCACGTTGGCAGTACAACTGACGACGCGCGTTGCTTACTTCTCTCCCCGCAGCGCCCAGCGAAGCGCAGGCGCCCCGCG
>Ga0065721_10049439_pt1 | contig 34252 bp, 37 predicted proteins | sample Mesricmetagenome_FD_59108 | JGI IMG/M metagenome (GOLD analysis project Ga0065721, IMG submission 59108) | Mesophilic microbial community from rice straw/compost enrichment Sample: eDNA_1 v2 (version 2) | ecosystem: Engineered > Solid waste > Grass > Composting > Bioreactor | place: USA: Davis... | reverse complement strand
GAGTAATATTAGTGATCATAAGACCCTGCGGGGGTCTTATTTGCTTAGAGCTGATGGGGAATGTACAGGTTACGGGCATGCGGTGATGGGATAAGACCCTGCGAGGGTCTTATTTGCTTAGAGCTGATGGGGAATGTACAGGTTACGGGTATGCGGCGATGGGATAAGACCCTGGAAGGGCCTTATCGTGCGAAAGTAGAGTAATATTAGTGATCATAAGACCCTGCGGGGGTCTTATTTGCTTAGAGCTGATGGGGAATGGACCTTATGCGGCTCCTTGCGATAAAAATCGAAGTCCTTAAGACCCCTCAGGGATCTTAAGCTGTCTTGCGAAGACCAAAAGAAAGCCGTTAAGGCTCCTCAAGGACCTTAACGGCGCAACTGACGGAAAGGGGCGCAAGCTAGCGTGCCTGCCAGGTTATGTGCTGGCTGCCAGCCAGCCGCTAGGGCCGCGCCGTCAACCGGCCGCCAGCGTCACACTGCCGGCCAGCCGCGTCTGCCTCGCCCGCCAGCGAAAGCTGTCACTACAGCGGCAAATCCCGCTTGCTGAAGGCGATAATGCCTGCAGTAAAGCAGGCGAGGCCAATCGCCAGCAGCACCAGCGAGGCAAACAGCGGATCACCGCTGCCGGCGGCGATATCGCTTTGCCGATACAGCGAGAAGATCGAGCCGTACCTCAGCCATTCGACGCTGCTGCTGATTTTACCAAGCATATCAAGGGCGAACATCCCGATGATGATAAATCCCGAGATGCCAAGCGCTTTCTTCTCATCATTCATAACGGAAGAGACGAGGAACGTGATTCCGCTTGCTGCGATGAACAGCATCCAGGCAACGACGTTCATTTCAATATAACGCATTCCGTTGAACTCGAACCTATCCCCAATAAACCATACATAACCGAGCAGGCCTGCACCTGTGGTGACCAGGATAATCAACAGCAGTCCTGCCGACAGCACGCTTGCTTGTGTAGCCGCAACCTGCCTGCGGGTTGTTGGGGTGGACAGCAAATAGGACATCGAGCCTTGATCCACCAGACGCGCCATCAGCCCGGTCGACAGCATGATGCTGAATATAGACAGCAGAAGAGGCAGGATAAGTCCGTAATATTCGCCGGAGATGAAGGCTTCCATACTGCCAAAGCCGCCTTGAAAATTAAAAGCATTCACAATGCCTTCCGGCATGGATTGGAGCAGCTCATTAAGCGCCCCGGTATTGTCTGCAATGCCGGGATACAGCCAGAACATAAGCAGAATATAGAACGCTGAACCAAAAGCATAATTGCTCATGCCCTTCACATGAATCTTCATCATTTGTTTAAACAGAGGAAAGTTCATTGTGCGGCAGCCTCCTTCCGGTCGTAATACTGCATGAAGACGTCCTCGAGATTTTGCGCGGCAATATCCAGACTGCGGACTTTATATTTCGCGGCTTCATGAATCAGCCCGTTATAATTGCCCTGTACCGCCACAGTGACCCTTCTTCCATCACGAGACTCGATCGGCACATGCCCCCCAAGCACAAATGCTTCAGCATCCTCCTGATGCTCGAACACGATTATAACCAGCTTCCTCTGCATGGATTGCAGCTCATGGATATTGTTAGTCGCCACCAGACGGCCATCCTTAATGATTGCGGCGCGGTCGCAGGTCCGCTCGATCTCGGGAAAGCTGTGGGAGGACATAAGGAAGGTAGTGCCCCGGGCTTTCTCTTCCAGCACAAGCTCAATGAACAGCTGCTGCATAAGCGGATCAAGGCCGGAGGTTGGCTCATCCAGAATAATCAGCTCCGGGTTATGCATAAAAGCGGCGACAATGCCGACCTTCTGCTTCATCCCTTTGGACATTTTTCGAATCGGGGTCGTAACATCGAATTGGAGCCGGTCAATCAGCTCTCCGCGCCGGGCCAAGCTGTCCACACGCTGCATGCGGGCGAGAAAATCAAGAAACTCCTTACCCGTCATCCCCTCGATAAAAGCAATTTCTCCCGGCAAATAGCCGACCAGCTTCTGCACGACACCTTGCTGCTTCCACGTATCAAGCCCCTTAATCGACGCACTTCCGCGATCGGGCTTCATGAAGCCCATAATATGGCGGATGGTTGTGGATTTTCCGGCACCGTTAGGTCCAAGAAAGCCAAACACCTCTCCTTGGTCCACGGTAAAGGACACATCGGTAATCCCTCTTCCACCAGGAAAAAGCTTCGTCAAACCGTCTACGACCAGCATGCTGACCGCACCTCTTTTCGAAAGTTATGAAATATATTGAGACCTTAATTTCATGATTATGATAGGCTCGGTCAAAAGAGAAGTCAATGGGGTTATGAAATATTTATGTGTTATAATTTCATTAATCACAGTTGAATTAATAAGTTTCCAACAGAGGTTTTCTCATTCATACAAGAGCTGGAGGATCCTATGAACGGATTTGAAAAAAGAGCTGAGCAGCTCAAAGTCAAGATCAGGGCGGCCGTTATCAACATGCTGCAGAACTGTGAGCCGAAAAATATCCGCATCACCGACATTGCTGCCGAGGCAGGAGTGTCGCAGGTGACGATCTATAATTATTTTGGCAGCAAAGAGGATCTCATTAGGGAAGTCTTCAAGCAATATGTCACGGAGCATGTTGATGATTTTGAAGTCTTTATGAGTAAGGGCCCAACATTTCAGCAGTTTGTCCAGTATGTGGTTCTGGCGGATAAGGAAGCTTTCCGCAGATTTACGCCGGAATTCATACAGCAGATGATGAGCGGTGATCCGGCATTTGCCGTGTACATTGAGGAAATTACGCAGCAGAGAGCCATGCCGCTCATGCTTGCCTTCATAGAGGAATGCAAACAGAACGGGCAGATATCGGATAAAGTATCCACGGAGATGATCCTGACTTATATCAATATGTTTGTATTGCAATCCCAGAAGCTGCTGGAGCAGGCGCAGCAAAGCGGAAAGGGCGAGCAATTCTTCGAAGAGTTTCTCCACTTGTTCTTTTACGGCGTCTGCGGGATCGAGCCCGAATCTTGAGCTGCAAGGAATGTTCCGGCAACGTAATAATTGCTATTAAGCCCCGGCTATTGGTACAATACACCGTAATAGAGAAGACAAGGGAGCTGTATCGATTGACGAAAGCGAAGAAGAGCGGCATCGGACAAGGAACGGGCAAAAAGGGCTGGAGCCGCTGGGATAAAGCTGCAAAGAAGAAGAACGCAAAGCGTGTATTCAGCAAAGGGCCTAAGGCTGGCACAGACAAGAAGGATGCAGCCGACAGTAGTGGTGGAGCTGGAGACGGAGAATAATAGGATATTGCCTAATATTCACAGATCCGTTATAGTGGGAGTAATTGCATAATACGTGCGGGTGCTGGATCAAGTCCGGCTGAGATAGGCAACTTGTTTGTCTGACCGTTAATCTGAACCAGGTAATGCTGGCGTAGAGAACCGATTGAATTGTCGCCATTCGTGTATTCTCGAATGGCTTTTTCTGTTGTTCGAACGCCTTGCGTTTAGTTACCGAAGGTTACTAAAGCGAAGGAGTGGCAGGGAGCAATGAAGATTGAAACAACAACCGGCAGGTTTACCGGGAGACTATATGAAAGCTCGAAGGGCATCTGGGAACAGAGCCACCGTCATCCTTTTCTCGAGGAACTGAAGTCCGGGATGCTTGATCCCGCGAAGTTTGTTTACTACCTCAAGCAAGACTTCATCTACTTAATCGATTATGCCAAAATGTTCGCTTACGGCAGCATTAAGGCAAGTGACCTCCATACGATGGGGAAGTTCTCCGAGCTATGCCATTCCATTCTTAACGTGGAGATGGGGCTGCATCGACAATATGCCGAGCGATTCGGCGTCTCCAGAGAAGAGCTGGAGAGTACGGAACCGTCGCCTACTACCATTGCCTATACCAAATATTTACTTGATGTTGCCGCGCATGGCTCCCTCGCAGAGGTTGCGGCAGCTGTACTGCCTTGCATGTGGAGCTACCGGGAGATTGGCGTTTGGCTGGCGGATGTGCCAGGTGCGCTTGATCATCCGCTCTACCGTGACTGGATTCTGATGTACAGCTCTGAGGAGTTCGGCGAGTTAACCGACTGGTGCATCGGTATCATGGACCAATTGGCGGAGGGCTTGCCAGAGCAGGAGCTGTCAAAGCTCGAACAGCACTTCATCATGGCATCGAAGCTTGAATATATGTTCTGGGATATGGCCTACAGAGAGGAAGAGTGGCCGGTGTGAACGGACAGCAGGTTGGCGTGGCGCCGCCTCGGGAAGCGGGCATATCGGGTTCGGCTGGCTTGTGCGTTCAAGGGTTAACGTACCGATTTGATGGCGAGGAGCCGCTCTTCGAAGGACTTAATCTGGAGGTGCCCAAGGGACAATTCGTCAGTATCGTAGCTGCCAGCGGCATGGGTAAAACAACCCTGTTCCGTCTGCTCGCCGGTCTGCTCCAGCCCGAATCCGGCACGATAACGGCAGCAGGCACCGGGCCTGAGCAGCAAGCTCCAAGCGGCCGCCGCATCATTGGCTATATGCCGCAGCGGGATTGCCTGATGCCTTGGCGGACGGTGCTTGATAACGCGGCTATCGGCCTGGAGCTCGCCGGTGTGTCGAAGCGCGAAGCCAGGCGCAGGGTGTTGGAGCTGCTGCCGGAGCTTGGGCTTGCAGGCACGGAAGCGAAATATCCGCATGAGTTGTCCGGAGGGATGCGGCAGAGAGTATCCTTTCTCCGTTCCTTGCTTGCCGGCGGGGAGCTGCTGCTGCTCGACGAACCGTTTAGCGCGCTGGATGCGATGACTCGGGTTAGTATGCAGCAGTGGCTGCTGCAGGTGTGGGAGAAGCACCGGAAGACGATCCTGTTCATTACGCATGATATCGACGAAGCGCTGCTGCTCTCGGATCAGGTGCTTGTTGCTGCATCAAGGCCGATTACGAAGCTGGAGCCGCTGGACGTTGTTTTGCCTCGTCCCCGCACCTATGAGACCACGCTGGATGAGCGATTCGTTCATTTGAAGCGTCAACTGCTCCGGCAGCTGGGACGGATCTCCTCCGGTGAAGGGGGAGTCAGCTAGATGAAGATGCTGAAGGAGAAGCTGCCGATCCTGCTTTTTATCCTGCTGCTGGCAGCATGCTGGGAGCTTGGGACGCTTGTATTTGATATTCCGCCTTATATCATTCCGCGGCTGTCGGATGTATTTGCCGCGATTGGTCATCATGCAGCCCTTCTGGGCAAGCATTTTGCTTTGACATTGTGGGAAGCGCTGCTTGGTCTTGCTTTCTCGGTTCTGTTCGGAGTGCTATCCGCAATTTGGATCGAGAGCTCCAGCCTTGCGCGCAAGACGATATATCCGTTAATTGTCGCTTCACAGACGATTCCGATTATCGCGTTGTCGCCGATTATGGTAATGTGGTTCGGTTATGAGATGGGAAGCAAGGTTGCTGTCGTGATTTTATTTACATTTTTCCCGATTGCGGTGAATACGGCGGACGGCTTCCGGACGGCTGACCGTGAGATAGGGGAGCTGCTTCGCTCTATGGGGGCAGGCAAAGTACAGCTGTTTCTGAAGTGGAAGATTCCGTCCGCACTGCCATCCTTTTTTACCGGCTTTAAGATGGCGGCCGCCATCAGCGTTGGAGGCGCAACGCTTGGAGAATGGCTTGGCGGCGAATCGGGGCTAGGTGTATATACGAAACGGGCGGCGAATATGCTGCGCGGCGATGATGTATTCGCCGGCGTGCTGCTGCTGTCGTTAATGGGAGTCGCCTTGTTTGTTGCTGCGCAATTCATAGAGAGACTGGTGCTTGGACGACGGCAGGCTTAGATCATACTTACAAAGTAAGAATCGCCAATATGACTGGAACTAGTCATATAAATGACAATTCTTTAAGTGAATGCTTACGAAGTAAGAATCGCCAATATGACTAGAACTAGTCATATAAATGACAATTCTTTAAGTGAATGCTTACGGAGTAAGAATCGCCAATATGACTGGAACTAGTCATATAAATGACAATTCTTTAAGTGAATGCTTACGAAGTAAGAATCGCCAATATGACTGGAATTAGCCATATAAATGACAATTCTTTAAGTGAATGCTTACGAAGTAAGAATCGCCAATATGACTAGAACTAGTCATATAAATGACAATTCTTTTAAGGAGAAATCATACTCATGTTCAGAATTAATAATCGGTTTATGAAATCAGGATTAGCTGTAGGGCTTGTATTCGTTTTACTTTTGTCAGCCTGTTCCTCATCGAAGAGCAGCAATTCCGGCAGCAGCGCCGGGAAAGAAACGGAAGAATTAACCGTCCTGCTGGACTGGTATCCGAACGCGGTACATACGTTTTTGTATGCGGCGGAGGAGCAGGGATATTTTGCAGAAGAGGGACTTAAGGTCAAGCTTCAGACGCCGGCTGATACGAACGACGCCCTGAAGCTGGTCGCTACGGGAAAAGCCGATCTGGCGCTGAGCTATCAGATTCAAGTTGCGGTTGCCCGTTCGGAAGATATTCCGGTCATATCGGTCGGGGCTATTGTCCGCCATCCGCTTAATCAGCTGTTTGTTTCGGATAAGACAGGGATCAAAAGTCCAAAGGATCTGGCTGGTAAAAAAATCGGATACCCGTCTCTTCCGCTTGATGAAGCCATCGTAAATACGATGGTGGAGGCGGACGGAGGGGATTCGTCGAAATTAGATTATGTCGATATCGGCTGGGATCTGATTCCGGCGATGACGACAAATCGCGTTGACGGTATTATCGGCGGTTATATTAATCATGAGAAGCTGCTGCTGGAGAAGGAAGGCGAGAAGCTGACGGCGTTTAACCCGGCGGATTATGGCGTTCCGGATTATTATGAGCTGGTGCTGACGGCAAGCGAGAAAGAACTGGACAGCAAAGGCGATGCGATCAAACGGTTCCTCGCCGCCGCAGCGAAAGGCCAGGAATATACCGCAAGTCATCCGGATGAAGCGCTGAAGCTGCTGCTTGATAAACAGAGCACTGACTTCCCGCTGGATGCGGATATCGAGAAGCAGAGCTTAAGTATATTGCTGCCGCTGATGGATGCGGGTGATCAGCCTTTTGCCAGCCAATCGGAGGATTCCTGGAATAACATTATTAATTGGCTGACGGAGCATGGTCAGATCAAGAAGCCGGTGAAGGCAGCGGATGCTTTCCGCAATTTGTAGGCGATATTGGTTGATGCTTACGAAGTAGGAATTGCCACAATGGCCTTAAAGAGGCCATTGTGTGACAATTCTTTGAGTTAATGTTTTCGATGTAAGAATGGTCACGAACAGCCAATAAGGCACTTTGAGTAATCATTCTTTTTAGGAGGTTTGGCAGATGGATGAGAGACTGGAGAGATATTCTAGACAGATGCTGTTTGCACCAATCGGTGAGCAAGGTCAGCAGGAGCTGAGCGGCAGCTCGGTATGTGTGATTGGAATGGGCGCGCTTGGCACTGTGCTTGCCAATCATATGGTCCGGGCTGGTGTTGGACGGGTCCGCATTGTAGACCGGGACTATGTGGAGAAAAGCAACCTGCAGCGTCAGATGCTGTATGACGAAGACGATGTACGGGAGGGTTATCCGAAGGCGATTGCTGCCGAACGCAAGCTTCGCCGGATTAATTCCGATGTGCAGATTGAGGCGGTTGTGGCCGATGTGACGGTCCATAACATTGATGATTTGCTGGAGGGAATGGATCTCGTGCTGGATGGTACGGATAATTTCCAGACCCGGTTTCTGCTCAATGATGCGTGCTTCCGCAAAGGTATTCCATTCACGTACGGCGGAGCTGTCAGCTCGCGCGGCATGAGCGCCATTCTGGTGCCGGGCAAGACGCCTTGCCTGCGCTGCTTCCTTCCGTCTGCCGACAGCGGCGGCCAAACCTGCGATACAATTGGCGTTATCGCGCCTGTAGTTGATATTGTCGCTTCCTATCAGGCGGTAGAGGCGCTCAAATATTTGGTTAAAGCAGAGGGAGCCAGACGCAGCAGTCTGGTTACCTTTGATTTATGGAGTAATTACTATTATGAGATGAAGCTGGGTGAAGCGAAGAAAGAATGCCCTTGCTGCCAGCTGAAGGAATATCCTGCGCTGCAGGTGACGGAGACGAATCAGACAGTGTCCCTATGCGGGCGAAGCACCGTTCAGATCAGCGGACATGGTCCGCTTGATCTGGGGCAATGGCGCAAGCGGCTGGAGCCGGCTGCAGTGAAGCTTGAGCAGAATGCTTATTTGCTTAAGGCAGAGCTGCCGGAAGGCGAACGGCTTGTGCTTTTCCCGGACGGCAGGGTGCTTGTACAGGGGACAGAGGATGTCGTCCGCGCCAAGACATTGTATGCGAGATATATCGGCCACTAAAGAAATAAACCATAGAGGAGATGAGAGCAGGATGAAGGATTTTCGTCTGTATGCAATCACGGGAGAGCAGTTCCACCCCGACCGCGACATGCTGGAAGTGATGGAGGAAGCGATCAAGGGCGGCGTAGATATCATTCAGCTGCGGGATAAGGACAGCAGTCCTGAGGAAGTGCTGAGTAAGGCGAAGGCCTTGCGTGAGCTGACGCGGAAGTACGGCGTGACCTTTATCGTCAACGACTATATCGATATCGCGCTGGAAGTAGACGCCGATGGTGTCCATCTTGGGCAAAATGACGTCTCGCTCACAGAAGCAAGACGGCGTGTCGGAGACAAGATCATCGGGATTTCCACGCATGCGATTGAGGAAGCGCTGCTTGCTGAAGAGCAAGGCGCCGACTATATCGGCGTTGGGCCGGTATTCCCGACAAAGACGAAAGTGGATGTCGTTGATCCGGTAACGGTGGCCTACGTTCAGCAGGTAGCGGAGCGGGTCCGCATTCCTTTTGTCGCCATCGGCGGCATTAAGCTGGGCAACGTGGATGAAGTGCTTGCAGCGGGAGCGACAAGAATTTGCGCGGTGAGCGAGATTGTCGGAAGCTCCGATGTCGCGGGCACCTGTCAGGCGTTCCTCCGCAAGCTGGAAGGAGCGGGAGAGTCTCATGCAGCTGATCGTTAATGGCGAGACCAAGGAACTGGCAGCCCGCACGATTTCGGATGTCATTAATCATTTTGGCCTGGAAGGTCGGCCTGTTGTCGTAGAAGCGGATGGAGAGATTATTGCAAAGGAACAGTGGCCGGATATGGAAGTAAGGCCGCTGATGAAGATAGAGCTGGTTCATTTTGTCGGGGGAGGCTGAGCGTAGGATGAAGAAGGATGTATGGCATATCGGGGGACATGAGCTCAACTCGCGGTTTTTTATCGGGACGGGATTATTTCCGAGCCCTTATGTGCAGAAGGAAGCGATCCGGGAGTCCGGAGCGGAGGTGCTGACCTTCGCTATTCGCCGCATTAATCTGGCTTCAACAGAGGATGATTCCATCCTGCAGCATGTGGAAGGGGAAGCATTCCGTTTCCTGCCCAATACGTCCGGTGCGAGCACTGCGGAGGAAGCGGTGCGTATCGCACGGCTGGCACGGGCTTCCGGGCTTAGCGACTGGATCAAGGTAGAGATCAGCGCCAATGAACGTACGCTGCTGCCTGATCCGCTGGAGACGCTGAAGGCAACGGAGATTCTCGTAAAAGAGGGCTTCACGGTGCTTCCTTACACATCAGATGATCCCATTCTATGCAAAAGGCTGGAGGAGGCCGGAGCAGCGGCCGTCATGCCGGGAGCCGCACCTATTGGCACAGGCCTTGGCATTCTGAATCCATATAATATTGGCCTGATCGTAGAAGAAGCGAAGGTGCCGATTATCGTGGATGCGGGCCTTGGATCGGCAGCCGATGTGACGCAGGCGATGGAGCTTGGCGTGTCCGGTGTCCTGATGAATACACCGGTGGCCAAAGCGAAGGATCCCGTTGTTATGGCCCGGGCCATGAGGCTGGCGATTGAAGCCGGCCGGCTGTCGTATTTGTCGGGGCGGATTTCCAAGAAGCGTTATGCATCGGCAAGCAGCGGACACGAGCAGTTTATTGTGAAATAACATCTTCGACGGATTATAGAATAGAAAGCTGGTCTAACCATGGGAGAAACAATTGTCATTATGGGCGGAGGCGTAGTAGGTCTTTCCTGCGCCTTCGAGCTTCAGAAGCGCGGTCATCAAGCGATTGTTCTGGAGATTGGCCGCTGCGGCGGGCAGGCTTCCGGGGCGGCAGCCGGGATGCTGGCTCCTTACTCGGAGAATGTAGAAGGGCCGGATGATTTCTTCCGTCTGTGCAGGGAAAGTCTGGAGCTGTATCCTTCCTGGCGGGATGAGGTCAGGAAGGTATCCGGGCGGACGTTTGAGTATACGGACTCTGGCAGTCTCTATATTGCCTACCATGAGGCGGACCGCCTGGCGCTGGAGGGGCGCCGCCTATGGCAGAATGAGCATGGATCAAGCGGCATTGTACTGGAAGGGGATGAACTGTTCCGTCAAGAGCCGATGCTTTCCAGAGAAGTGAAAGCGGCACTTTACACGCCGGAAGAAAGCCATGTTTATGCGCCGGACTATGTTCTGGCGCTTGAGCATGCCTGCCGGTTAACCGGCGTTCAGATCTGCGAGCAGCTCGGGAAGGTTACCGTGAAAGAATGGCGAAGCGATCTGGTCGTTACCGCACAGGATGGACGGAGTTTTACCGGCGATCGGCTGGTCGTCTGCTCCGGTGCATGGGCGCAGGAGCTGGAAGAGGAGTTTGGCATCCGGATTCCGATCTATCCGATCCGGGGTCAGATCTGTGCCTATGAAGCAGAAGTGAAGCCGGTGCAGCATATGGTGTTCTGCAATCAGGGCTATCTCGTTGCAAAAACGAACGGCACGCTTGTATGCGGAGCCTCCGAGGATGTCGCGGGCTTTGATACCAGCGTAACGGAACGGGGAATTGAACGGCTGCGCAAATGGAACAAGCAGGCATTCCCGTTTCTGGCGGAGCAGGAGCCGTTCCACCGCTGGGCGGGCCTCCGGCCTTCCACGCAGGACGGATTTCCGCTGCTTGGACCGTTGCAGGAATCCGCAGGCCGTATAGTGATGGCAGCAGGTCATTACCGCAATGGCATTCTGCTTAGTCCGGTAACGGCTCAAGCTGTCGCTGACTATATCGATAATGGCAGCAGACTGCCGGCGTTTGCGCCGGAACGGTTTACCGTATAAGAACTTATAAGATTTCCGAGTATGCTGCCCCTCCTAAGGACGGCGCAGCCGTTTACGCTTGCCTACTAAACGATAGACGGGGTGAAATAGAAATGGCGGAATACTTAAGCGGGCAGGTAGCACGGGCATTAACGATTGCCGGCTCGGACAGCGGCGGCGGAGCTGGTATTCAGGCGGATTTGAAAACGTTCCAGGAGCTTGGTGTATACGGGATGTCCGCTCTGACGGCAATCACCGCGCAAAATACACTTGGCGTACAAGGCGTTTTTCCGCTGGCTAAGGAAGCGGTCAAGGAGCAGATTTATTCTGTCGGCAGCGACATCGGAGTGGATGCGCTAAAGACAGGGATGCTGTTCAGCGCGGAGATTATTGAGGAGGCGGCAGAGGCCATCGCTTTCTTCGGCTGGTCCAAGGTTGTTGTTGACCCTGTTATGATTGCGAAGGGCGGCGCTTCGCTGCTTCAGGTAGATGCCGTTCGGGCATTAACCCGGAAGCTGCTGCCGCTTACGATGATTGTCACGCCTAACATCCCGGAGGCAGAGTATCTGACCGGCATGGCGATTCGCAATAAAACGGATAAGCTGGAAGCAGCGAAGAAGCTCGTCGGCTTTGGTACCCGGTATGTCCTTATCAAAGGCGGTCATGAGGCCGGTGATGAGGCGGTGGATCTGTTGTATGACGGCAGCGGTTATATCGAACTGTCGGGCAAACGGATTGATACCGCGCGGACCCATGGAACAGGTTGCACCTATTCGGCTGCTCTGACAGCCGGCCTGGCGCGAGGGCTGGACATCGAGGAAGCCGTGCGACAGGCGAAAGCCTATATTCAAGCCGCTATAGAGGATGGCATTATGATCGGCAGCGGGCATGGACCAACGAATCATTGGGCATACCGCAAGAGAGGTTTTGTCACCAGGTAGCTGGACAAGATATGTCCTAATTTCGCGCTCCCGCTCATACATATGTGTTAGAGGAGCGTGAATAAGGTGGAAGATAAGACGGTCAAACGGTATTATCAGCTCAAGCAGAAGCAGAAGGAGATCGAACAGGAATTATCCGAGCTGCGCGGCGCCATCGTACAGCATTGCGCAGAGCTGGATGTCTCCGAGCTCGAGATTGGCAGTTATAAGGTAAAGATTGTCGCGCAGGAACGGAAAGAGTTCGATGAGGCTAAGCTGTTTGCCGCTCTGCCGGATGCGGAAGTATGGCGGCTGCTCTCAAAGCCCGATACCTCGAAGATCGCCGGACTCATTAAGTTAAATGTTATTTCGGAGGATACGATCAAGGATACGTATTCGGTTAAGCACTTATCTCTTCTTCAGGTTGATAAAAGATGATAAAAACCCGTTCATTTCGGCTTGCCGATTTGGGCGGGTTTTTTCAGTGATTAAATGTTGACAATATTAAGAATTGTGAGATAATTATAATAAGCTTAGTTCTCGGCGATGCCGGGAAGCGGGGAAACCAATCTTTTGGGGCGAATCAGCCGTTATTTGGCTGTAGGGAACCATCTATCCCGAGTCCGTCAGCTAACCTCGTCAGCTTTAAGATGGGTCTTTTGCGAACCAATTGCAAATGATAGACCCTATTCAGGGTCTTTTTCTGTTTCTAAAGGCCCGTAACGCGCACGCAGACCATGCTCTGTGCTGCCGGGGGCTTTTTTTATTTTCATGGGGGTGGGATGGGACTTCCCGGCATAGGTGATGGCGTTTAATAACCTTTTGGAGGGATGCGAGATGATACAACCAATTGCCGATAACGGTAGAACGGCTGGTCTGTCGGAGGCGGAAAGAGAACGGTTCAAGAAGCATTTTCGCGTCAATGATTATTACTTAAATCTGATTGACTGGGATGATCCGAAGGACCCGATCCGCAGGCACCTGATTACAGAAGCTGGAGAAGCCGGGCAAGGGATTCGAGAGGACAATCTGGAAGCGTACGGCTTTAAGCATCTTTATCAATCCATGGCCTTGCTCCCTGTATCCCAGGCAGCAGAAGGACTGGCTTACATCGCCGAACATAATGAGATTCATAAAGTTGTACTGACCGGGGGAGACAGCCTTATGTTAGGGACTCCCAAGCTTCGCAGAATTATCGAGCAGCTGCGGGAGATCGAGCATGTCGGCACGATCAGGCTGAGTTCCCGAATTCCGATTTTTAATCCGATGCGGATTTATGAAGATCAGGAATTGTTAGATATGCTCCATACATTCTCCAGTCCGGAGAAACGAATTTATATCATGACACCTATTAACCACCCGAGAGAAATTACGGCTGAAGCGAAGAAGGGCTTTAACGCGCTTCATCAGGCGGGAGCCGTCGTTGTTAATCAAACCCCCATTGTCAAAGGCGTTAATAATGACCCTCTTATCCTTGGCAAGCTGATCGATCAGTTGTCACAGGCAGGGGTAACGCCGTATTCCTTTGTTATTAACCGCCCTAATCCTTCGTATCCCGAGTCGCATTTGTCCCTGCAAACGATCTACTCCATTGTCCAGCAAGCCAAAGAGCTTACTGCAGAGCTTGGCCAGCGGATCAGGCTGCTGATGGCGCATACCTACGGCAAGATTGAACTGCTTGATATAGAAGGCGGCAAGGCGTACGTGAAATATCATCATTACAAAGAAGAGGGAAGCGGCCGGTTCATGATGCTGGACTGTCCTCCCGAGGCTTTCTGGCTGGATGATCTGTCGGGGCATGACGACCATACGGTATACCTGTCAAGCGGACATTTTCTTAAGAGCAATAAAGGATGTTCATAAGGAAGAAGAGAAGTAAGAAGGGATAACATTTCTCACATCCCGGGAGGCTTCTATTAATGAGAGAGTACAGCCAGGAACTTGTGAATGCCCTGCAGGCTCAGCAGGAAGAAGTGGATATGAACGGAACGCAGGTTATCTTGAAAGTAAATCCGGAAGAGGCAAGAGCAGGTTATTTGGATCCTTATGAGCTTAAGCTTATGATGAAATGGTTCGAGAACAGCCGGCAGCCGGCAGCTCCTGCCGCACCGTTATCGCCGGAGGAGCAGCTCGAACAGGTTCGTGATTCAATGGGATTTCCGAACCGGAATTTGAATACGGCAGAGATCTATACCGGTTATGAATGCGTGCGGTTGGGTGATAATGAGGTTGGTCTGTGGCGGTATTATCCGCGCAAGTCGATGCGGAAGCCCGATAAACCTTGTCTGATCTATATTCACGGCGGCGGCTGGATCGGCGGTACCGTGTTTGCAGTAGAAAATCCATGCAGGCTGATCGCTGAGCTGGCAGATGCCGTTGTTTTTAATATCGATTATTCATTGGCACCAGAGCATAAATTCCCTAATGGGTTTAATGATTGCTTTAACGCCGTTCAATATATTTATGAGCATGCTGAGGAGTACGGGATTGACCGGAACCGGATTGCGATAGGCGGTGACAGTGCCGGCGGGAATTTAACGGCTGCTGTGGCGGTGAAGGACCGGGATCTGGGTACCGGTATGGTAGCCGGGCAGATTCTGATTTACCCATGTGTAACGTTCCTTAATGGGGTGAACGGCTATCAATGGGAGCTCTCCCAATTCGAGATGGCAGATGAACAGCGGGCGATGATTGATCCGATGCTGGGCATTGGAAGACCTACCGAAGCCGACCCTGAAGTGAGAAAAGGCTGGGAGCTTTATCTGCCAAGCGAAGAGGATGTCCGCAGTCCATTTGCCAGTCCGCTTCTGGCAGACAGCAAGGGATTGCCGCGCACGCTTTGCATCGGAGCAGAATTCGACGGGCTGCGCATTCAGTCGGAAGTGTACAGCCGGCAGTTGGCGAATGCCGGTGTTCCCGTGAAGACGATCCGTTATAAAGGCTGCACGCATGCATTTATTGACCGGCTAGGCTTTGTGCCGCAGGCTGAGGATCTGTGTATCGAGATTGCGAATGCTTTGAAAGCATTATAATAGAAGAGATAGATCTGGCAAACCCGTTTTTCCTCAATGGAAGAGCGGTTTTTTGTGTGAAAATATGAAAATTACGAATTATAGCATAGAAAATTGGAGGCAACAAGCAAGAAAATACTCATCAAAGGCTCATTTGATTCTCAGAAAGTGGAGAAGACTCAAGAAACGCCTAGTTTTCAGCATTTTTAACGCTTTCATTTACCGCTCGCTGCCAATTTTTGCGGGTATTAAGTGGGTCAAGGCCTCCTTATAATTAGCCCTATCACCAAAGATAGGGAGTGAACAATTAATGAAATTCATGACAAAAATCGCGATGCTCTTGGTGGCCATTGCATTGCCGGTTACGGCGTTGTTGCATACAACAGCGGATGCTGCTTCGATGTCTGCAGACGCGAAGAGAGCAAAGGTTGTCCAAACCGCATTAAACTTGAAAGGTAAAGTTAACTATGTAAGCTGGCAGAACCGTCAAGAGAAGAAAGCCCCTTACGCGACAGATTGCTCCGGCTTCACGGCACTTGTATATAAGCTTGCTAATATTGGCGTTACTTTGGTTAACCGCGATGATGATGATCAAGCTAAAGTAGGTACTAAAGTAGGTTACGGGAACTTCAAGAAGGGCGATCTTCTGTTCTTCTGGAACAGCGGCTCCAAAAACCATAAAGACGTAGGTCATGTCGGTATTTACATCGGCAACGGTAAAATGATTCATAACGCAAGCGTGGCGAAAGACGTTATTATCTCGGATATTAACTCGAGTTATTATAAGGAGCGTTTCATCGTGGGGAGACGCGTAATTAAATAGATTGGTTGATTAGGTGAGTTAACACTGACACTGCGCATTCGAATATTCCTTTTAACCGCTGTTGCTTGGGGATTCGAATTCTCCGTTTGAGGTTAACTACAGCTAAAAGACAACTTATTTAATTGATAAAAGAGCAGAGAAAGGCCGTACGGAGTGTGATCCGTACGGCCTTTTTTGAGTTAATTAGATGATCTCCGCGCCTACGGAGGCGGGGTCTTTGACGATATGCTGGCGGACATGGTGGAGCATCCGCTTCATCCGAACGGCTTCGGCGCTGGAGGGGTCCAGCTTTTTTAAATGGGAGGTGAGAGGGAAGACCTTAAAGGCGCTTCGGCCTCCTGACTTGCTGATCCGCGTCCAGGTTGGAATGAAGTCGGCTTTCTTGATGCGGATGCTGCCATCGTCAAGCTTGCGCACCTGCAGCTGAGTGATGAGCCCGGTCAAGGTGTGATCATTGTAGTAGAGGCGGGTGGAAATAATATTGCCTAGGGAATAGATCGCGAACTTGCGGATGCCCGAGCCGCTGTTGTAGAAGACGGCCGGCTGTATGGTATGCGAGTGTGCTCCCAGAATAATATCCGCGCCATGTTTGAATAATAATTGCACCATATCCTTTTGCTTCTGTACCGGATAATTGGCGTATTCCCGCCCCATATGCAGGCATACGATAATCAAATCCACATTTTTGGCTTTTAGCCGTTTTACGTCCGAGACCATCTTGGTTGGATTAATGAGGTCAACCGCCCATTTATGGTCGGGGGGAACCGGAATTTTATTTGTGGTCTTGGTATAAGCAAGGAAGCCGATCTTGATGCCTTTCACTTCCTTGATGACAAGATGCTGCGCTTCGCTTGGCGTCCGGTAAGTACCGGTATGAGCGATTCCTTTGGCATCCAGTATTCTGAGCGTGCGTTTCAGACCGTTAATGCCGTTGTCCATACAATGATTATTGGCTGTCGAGACAAAGTCGAAGCCAAGGTTTTTTAACGTATCAGCGAAAGCATCCGGGCAGTTGAACATCGGCCAGTTCGTGCGTGGATGCCGTTTCACAACATTGTAGGCATCCTCGGATGTTTTGCCTGCGAATACTGTCTCCAGGTTGCCAATCGTCAGATCGGCATTGCGCAGATAAGGTGCGATAGGCTCAAACAAGTGGTCGAAGGAATACCCCTTTTCCCCTTTGCAGGAGTTAATAATTCGCGTCTTCATCAGAAAGTCTCCGACTGCGGCTATCGTTATTTCCGTGCTCATGATTCATCTCCGTTTATTTGGTTTTTGGAAACAGACTGCGAGCGTATTGGAAATGGGTGTGCAGGCTTTGTTCCCAAGCTTTTTGTCCGTACAGCTGCCGCATAATTAATTTTCCTGGCTTAATGTTAATCTCAAGCAGCCATAGCTTGCCGCTTGCATCAACGGCGAGGTCAATGCCAAGCTCGCATAGCCGCGACTTGTAAGATTTCTCAGTGAAGTCGGGAATATATTCTGCGAGTTCACGAATGGATTTGGCGAGCGCTTCGCCTTTCTCGTCACCAAATTCCTTCTTCAGATAAGCGCTTGCTTCATAAGCATGGCCGCCGCTCTTCAGGTTGGAGGTAATTCGTCCTCTCTTGGCTTCGCGTACAGCAATCCCTGCTGTTTGCCAATTATCCTCGCTTTTCTTCAACATTAGCGCACGGATATCGTAAATTACGCCTTGCTTGTTCCGGATATCAATCCACTGCTGCATCAAATGCCGTTCTTTACGCAGCGCTCTTCTAATAAAATTACGAAGACCAGAGGCGCTCAGCCTTTGCGTAAGCTCGTTGTTGCTCTGCACTTTGAATTGTCCATTCTCCAGTGTGACACGAACGATATCTCTGCCGCCCCAGCCGTTAATCGGCTTCAGCATAACGCTCCTATATTTTTTGGCAAAAGCAATAAAGCCGTCCGGGTCCTTCACTTGTTCGGTAGGAAGCAGATAGGGCCTTAGAACAGGCGAGGCAATCAGATGCTTTTGAATCCGGATTTTGTTGCCGATACCATAACCGGTAAACGGGAAAGCGGGAACTTTTTTGACTAACGTAGCCCTTGTGCCTTGTGACCCTGTGTAAAAACCGATATCCATATTGATCTTTGGAAAAGGCAGTGTTCGCTTGTTCCAGGTCCCGCCGCCTTTATATACGTAGCCTGTAATTCTTCTGGTTGTCAGATTTACATCTTTAGGGGTGTATACGAGAATACCGCTAAATTTCTCAGCAAGCGCCGATTTGGCATGTCTTGTAAAGCTGCCCGGATGGCCGATCCGATGGGTCATGATTCCTAAGATGTCGCTCATCTTTGTTTCTCCTGTCCTGTAGCCTTATGCTGTAATCGGAACTGTGTACTATCATATGAAGCAAGGCTATTGTCCGGTATGGATAAACGCCTATTCCTTGAGGAGCGGGCGGGTGCGGAAGGTACTTTTTTCAGCCTGGAGGAATAGTATGGAGCAAGCGACTAGCCTCATGCAGAAGGACATGTAATTGCTGTTCATCAATGGAGGAGATTCCACCATGAAAGGCTATATGATTAAATATCCGGGCAGAAAATGGTTAAAGCATGTAGCACTGTCGGGTGAGGAGGAGCTCCGCGATTATTTGCCGGATACGGAGCAATTTACACCTAAAGGTTTTGTCAGCATGATTGAACGTTACCCTGTCCTCTTCGTAAAGCCGGATCTTGGCATGAAGGGACAGGGGGTTATGAAGGTCTACCGTAAGGATGGCCGGATTATCATTCGTACGGAGAACGGCCGTTATGCTTTCCAGACCGCGAAGTTTGCGGCCATCAAGCTGAAGCAACTGATCGGAACGAAACGATATATTATGCAGCAGGGTATCGAGCTCGTTCAGATTGATGGGAATCCGATTGATTTTCGCATCCTTATGCATTTGAGAAAGGATGAGACGTGGAAATATTTTGGCGTGATGGGCAAGGTGGCGGCACCTAATCGGTTCGTGACCAACCACAGCAGCGGGGGAAGAGCCATCCGGCTCCACCATGCATTGGGTCTTACCAGACAGGAGTGCGAGCCGTGGGAGAAGAAGCTTCGGGAATTGGCGTATAAAATCGCACGCGGGATGAAAAAGCATTTTCCGCTTATCACCGAGCTTGGCCTTGATATCGCTATCGATGATCAACACCGCGTCTGGCTGCTGGAAGCTAATACAAGACCGCAGTTCCAACTGTTCCGCTATCATTCCAATCCAAAGCTGTACGCGCAGATTGCATCTTCGGTTCGGCATATCCGGGCAGATGGTTAAGGGCGGAGAGGTTGCAGGAAAGGAAGCAGCCTGCCGGGTATAACATCTGAAGAACCAATGTCTACTGTTGCCAGTATGGATATTGGTGTATAATGGTAGCCAAATAGCGTGTGAAGCACACCGCTCTTTTCCGTTGCTGACGGGAAGGGGCGGTTATTTTATTTTTAGGGGGAAATGAAGTGTTTGAGGCTCATTATGAGGAGTGGCTGGATGACCAGTTGAAGGCCGGGAGTATGGAGAGGCAGAGGCGTCTTAAAAATCATGGCTATGCGGAGAAGGTATTTATGGAACAGGTATGGTGGCCGGCAATGGGGCAGATGGAGCATTTGTATGGAGAGTATGAAGTGAATGATTTTAAGGATGGCGTTCGATTCTTGGATTTCGCCTATCTTCGTCATCCGCATAAGATTGCTATAGAGATAGACGGATACGGACCGCATTGCCGGGATATAGATCGGCGGGCATTTGCTGACCGGTTGGTTAGGCAAAATCATCTGATTTTGGACGATTGGATACTGCTTCGTTTCTCGTTTGATGATGTGAAGGAGCATCCGCGTCAATGCCAGCAAATGATTCAACAGATGCTCGGGAAGCTATACAGCCAAGAAGCCGTGAGGGAGCTGACGCTGCACCAAAGAGAGATCATTCGGATTGTATCGCATCAATTAAAGCCTGTACCGCCAGTTGAAATAAGCAATATATTAGGCATCAGCACGCAGTTTGCAAGAAAGCTTATGCAGGACCTGGTGGTCAAACAGTACCTTGCTTCTGCTTCCCAAGGGGAACGAGTGCGTTACTATCGTATTGGAAAAAGAAAGCTGGAGCGATAAGGCATCAGTCGGAGCCATGACATGGCCTTAACGATGTGTCACAGCGTTAAGGCATCCCTCGCGAGCTTTTTTGTGGAGCTTAAGCATCGTTAAGCTTGGGGAAAACAGCGCTTTGGGAGGGGATTCGGCCGGTTTGGCGCGCCTTAACGATGTGAGGCATCGTTAAGGCTGCTGGAACGGCGGCAGATGATGAGTTTAGCGATATGGCACATCGTTAAGGCGCTCCACAGGTCATCGGATGCTGGCAAAACGGTCTCACAGACGGAGCTTTGCTTCTTTTGCACTTTATAAGGGGCGAATTGAGTCGAAAATTTTACTTTTGGGAGTGCGTTAAAGTAAGATGGATACATAAGAATTTACGTGAGATTACCGTGGTATGGAGGGAATTCCCATTACGAACATGATGTTGAATGATGCGATGACAATGCTGAAGCTGACAAGCCGGACCTTTTATATTCCCATCAGCAAGCTGGTGCCTGAATTAAGAGAAGCGGTCTCGTCTGCCTACCTGTGCATGAGGGCGATTGATGAGGTGGAAGACGACGAGAAATTGCCGGCTCCGATTAAGAAAGATTTGCTGCTTGGAGCAGCGAAGGCCATGAAAACTCCAAACATCGGGGAAGCGCTTCACCAGGTCTGGCAGCCGCACCGGGACAAGCTTCCTGAAGTAACGGTACGGATGAACGAATGGGCGCAGCTTTGCCCTGCAGGCATTGCGCCAACCGTCTATAACTATATTACGAAGATGGCTGAGCAAATGGCGGATTGGGTTGGTACCTCGTGGCATATCCGCACGGAAGAGGATCTGGACAAATATACGTACAGCGTGGCCGGCATGGTAGGCGAGATGCTGTCGGATATTTGGCGCTGGTATGACGGGACGGAGACCGATCGTGACAAAGCGGTTGCCTTTGGCCGCGGCTTGCAAGCGGTTAATATTATGCGCAACCGGTCGGAGGATATGGAGCGCGGCGTAGACTTTTTCCCGGAAGGCTGGGATCTGAAGGATATGCTGCGTTACACCCGCCGCAATTTGAAGCAGGCAGATGAATATCTCGCGGATTTGAAAAAAGGCCCTGCACGCTCCTTCTGCCAAATCCCGTTGTCGCTCGCCCATGCGACCGTTAACCTGATTGCCGTTGGCGGCAATAAACTGACACGGGATGCAGTACTGAAGATCGTCAGCAAGTTGAAGTAACTCCATACAAAGAAAGTGCCCCGCAGCACCTTGCTGCGGGGCTAAGTATTTATATTATTAAAAGGGGGGTTGAGACCTATTATAGGCGATGTTCATTAAAGGAAGATGAACATTAGATTGCGAGTATGTTACAAATGATAACCAAACAATTCCAGTTCCTTGGACGAGCCGCTGCTTGGAGCCGGATGGCAGTGCAATTCGGATCAGCCAAGCCATACGGTTTCCAAGGGGGATATTTTTATAGTAAGATGGGTTTGTTAGGATTCGGATGCAGGGAGAGAAGCAATTATGAACGATTTGATGAAGACATTGCTGGCGCAGGAAGAGGAGCTTCAGTTCGATTCTTTCACCCATGAGGATGCACTGCAATTAGGCAGTATCGTGGTGCAGCATGCGAAAGACGTTATTGGCAAAGGCATCGCCATACATATCGAGAATGATGAGCATCCGCTCTATACCCACTATATGGCGGGGACTTCGAAGGATAATACTTATTGGGTAAATACGAAGAAGAACGTGGTGAACCATTTTGGCCACAGCTCTTTATATATCGGCGAGATGTTCCGTGACCAAGGGACAACCTTCCCGGAAAGCTCGGGCCTGCCGTTGTCGGACTATCAAGCTGAAGGCGGCTCGTTCCCGATTATCGTTCGCGGGCAAGGCAAAGTCGGGACCATTACGGTATCCGGCCTGACTGGCGAAGAGGATCATCAAGCTGCGGTCGACGGCATCCGCAAGTTTTTGACGAAATAAAACGATTTTTAAAATGGCAAAGACACCTCCGTTTAATCTTCGGGATTAGTTTAGGGGGTGTTTTCATTTTGCGTAAAGAGAGGAAGCTGTCTGTGATGAGAGCAAAGGCAATTTTTCTCGATTTTTATGGGACGCTGGTGCATGAGGACGATGATATTTTGCCGCCGATATATGAACAAATCCGGACAAGCTCGGCAATCCCATGTGAAGCTGCTGAGATTGGTCAATACTGGTGGAGGACGCTTTCCGGCTTGTTTAGCGTCAGCTATGGAGACCGATTCAAGGCGCAGCGGGAGCTGGGGCTTCAATCTTTAAGAATGACGATGGAGCATTTCCGGTCGGAGTATTCGGCGGAAAAGCTTATCGGGCAGCAGTTTGAGCATTGGATAAAGCCGGAGCTGTATAAGGATACTCTTCCTTTTCTCTCGACTTTTAGACATCTTCCGATTTATATTTTATCTAATATCGATACCGCAGATATTGCTGCCGCAGCTGTTTTTCATGGTATTGAGGTGACGGATATAGTTACCAGTGAAGATGTGCGGGCGTATAAGCCGCGTCCGGAATTGTTTCTTGAAGGGATGAAACGCTGTGGTTTGAAGCCTTCGGAAATTGTGCATATCGGTGATTCTTATACGAGCGATGTCGGCGGAGCCAGCCGGCTTGGGATACAGACCATTTGGTTGAATCGGTTGCATAAGCGGCAGCCGCAAGGGACAGAGCCGGATTATATCTGTCATGATTTGAAAGCGGCCGAGCAATGGCTGCTGCAAAGCGAGAAATATGAAGCGGGATAACAACAAGGGGGGATAGCATGATGAATAGGCCGCTTACAGGGATTGGAGCAACATATGGGCATAACAAGCTGCTTGCAGACAGCTACCGGAGATGGACGGGCCGGGATTTGGTGCAGGCGGCAGAGCATCGTGGCGGGATGAGCTTGGAGGAGCAGCTTTTTACGGCTCCGCGGGTTATTTTATCGCATGGAACGGAAAATGATCCGGTGTTGAATTACGGCAACCGTTTGGCGCTGGAGCTGTGGGAGATGGACTGGGAGCAGCTCACCGGTACGCCTTCGCGTTTGACGGCAGAGCCGATGGAGCGGGCGGAACGGGATCAATTCTTCACACAAGTTACGGCGAACGGGTATGTCGATAATTATACCGGTATCCGAATCTCGAGCTCGGGCCGCAGATTCTACATTGTGAAGGCAACGGTCTGGAATCTGGTGGATGAGCAGGGCGTATACCGCGGGCAGGCGGCAACCTTCCTGAATTACGAGTACATATAGGGTTGGCTCTCTCATATAGGCTTGTATATTCTATAAAGCTTTAATTGTTACGGCGTGTCCCGGTTTTTAATTAGTTACAAGCTGTGGGAACGGCATTTATAATTAACAAAGCACATGTCGCGGGGGAGGGGCTTATTATGTTAATTCAAGCCATTAATACGGCAAGCAAAGCCGTTGCTTTTACTTTTGATGATGGACCAAATCCGGTGTATACACCGGAGCTGCTTGAGATATTCGCTGAGGCCGGGGGAAAAGCAACCTTCTATATGATCGGGGAGCAGATCGCTGCTTATCCCGAGGTAGCAAGGCTGGTTCATGAGCAGGGGCATGAGATTGGCAACCATTCGTATACGCATCCCAATATGACGGAGCTGTCCGATGAGGAATTTGAAAGTGAGCTCGCGCGAACGGAGGAGCTAATTAAGCAAGTGACGGGCTCGCGGGCGAGGACGATGCGTTTGCCCTATCTGGCGGGTGATGAGAGGGTCCACGCGCTGCTGGAGCGTGCAGGTTATCCTTCCATCGGTGCTTTAAACATGGAAGCGAAGGATTGGGATATGCCGGGTGTGGATCATATTCTGGCTTGTTCGCGCAGAGAAGTGCGTAATGGCAGCATTCTGATTTTCCACGACGGATATGGCGATCGTTCACAGTCAGTTGAAGCCGTACGTGTGTTGACAAAGGAGCTTGCAGCAGACGGCTATCGTCTGGTGACCGTCAGCGAGCTGCTTCAGATGGCGGAGTAAGGTTATTACGTGGACAAGAAAAGCGGCGCTCTTTCCCTGCAGGTGTAGGGGAAGGGCGCCGTTTTCTTTATTGCCACATAAGCGTATGAAAGGCCTCGATAGAGGTTTTCTCATTCGGAAGAAGGAGGGCGCTTGCCGCTCTGCAAATCTTTGATCGAGTAGCCAAAGTCCATTTGCAGATGCGGGTAATCCTTGAAGCTTGTCCAATCGCCGCCCCATGTGAAACCTAGCTTTTTGGCAGCGGAGACGACCTCCAGCCAGTCGGATTTCCCGTTGCCGTTGCCGTCATATTCCATATCCCAGATAACATCGCCATCCGGCTTCACCAGCGCAAAATCAACGGCAAGGCCATAGTTATGGTATGAAGCGCCGCCTTTGACATTGGTAACGACTTGTCCCGGCTCGGAACGGCCCTGCTTATAAAGCGCATTCTGTTCTTCGCTTGAGCGGAAATCATCCGTAATCAGAATCTTGATACCGATTTTGCCGGTTTGAGCAACAAGCGAATCTGCCTTTGCTGCAACAATCGGGTTAAGGCCAGTGATCGTGGTGCTGCGTACCGGAGCTTGCTCCGGAGCAGGTGCGGACCGTTCCTGCACGGATTCAATCCATCTCCAGCCCATTACGATAATCGCAATTAAAACAAGCGAGGTCATTACCCGGCTTCGTTTCTGCTTCGGCGCAGGCGTAACATACGGCGGGCTTAGTCGGCCGGCGGTTGTCTCCCGCCGCGCCATAGGTTCGGGCATCTGTTAACCTCTCCTCTCCAAGCTGTCTCTCTCTTAATCTATAACTCTCTCTATTAGCATGCGCAATTATGTAGGCTTGTAAACAATCGGATTGTCCTATTGTAGCATAGTTGATTTGACGGCACCCCCGTCCAGGGTAGGGGATGGTCAAGAAGCAGGCGGAAGAGCAAGGCGGGATAGTGGCGAAGCTCGGACAGGCAGCATCGGATGATTATTTTTGCTGGGCGGCTCGGCGTTTTGCTTTCTTAACACACACAAAAGGCCCATCGAAATGGGCCTTTTGCTTGCGCTATAGGGTGCATATGCTGCTGGAGATGATTAGTGCTGATAAGCTAGGGATTAATAAAATTTACCAAAGCCGCAACCGCAAATAATGATCACCAAGAGTATAAAAAGCACCAGGATGAAACCTGTAGAGTTAACACCACCAACGTAACCGGACATTATACATGCACCTCCTTACGTCTTGAATACTCTATAACTTATGATGATTTGCGCCAAGGTGCTTGGGTGTTTGTTCCTGAGTCATCTGACCAATTACAAATGCGGCTCCATGATGCTTGTACCGGATCTACATATGCCCTGTATCCGAATTGCCATTTTCTTGCCGATGAACACCAGCTTGAACTTTGTTACCATAAAGAAATCATGATCATAATCTATGTGACCATTATTTTTAGGAGGGCATTCTCTTGATTGTCAGCAAGTTTAAGAGATGGCTCGCAGGCGTTGCGGCTTTATCCTGTCTCTTCGGAGTCGTGCCGGCCGTAGATGCAGCAAGCGCGGACAAGCTGCCTTTCGACGATATTGCGGGAAGCTTCGCGAAAGACGCCATTATACGTTTATATGACAAACAACTATTATCGGGTACTTCTGATAGAATCTTTTCACCGAAACAACCGATTACCCGGGCCGAATTTATTACGATTCTGGATCGCGTACTTGGCATCACGCCTATTCATAGTCCCATTAGCCCTTTTCAGGATATGAAGGACAAAGCATGGTATTACGATGCCGTAACAGCGGCGGTTCAGATTGGTCTCGCGGATGGCACCGGCGCACATACCTTTGAGCCTTCGAAGCCTGTGACCAGGCAGGAGGCGGCAGTTATGCTCGTTCGTGCTTTCAAGCAGTCGGGGATTAACGGCAGTACATCGGGTTATGCCGACGCGGCTCAGATTGCAGACTGGGCAGATCCGGCGGTTGGCGCTGTATGGTCGCTTGGTCTGATGACCGGCGATACGAATGACCGATTTCAACCGGCAGCCGGGATGACGAGACAGGAAACGGCTGAAGTGATTGACCGTGCGCTGCAAAATGTGAAATGGGCTTCAGCGCTTGCCAAGCCTCAGACTGCAACACGTATCCAATTCGGCTGGCAGTACGGCCAGACGGCCGCACAATATGAGCAATCCGTGGTACAAGCGAACGTAACGACTTTGTCGCCAAGATGGTATTTCTTAGATCCGGCAGGGACTGTGGCTGACTATACGGATCAATCTCTTGTGAGTTGGGCATCTAAAAACAAAAGACAGATTTGGGCCATGGTCGGTAATCGCTCCAGCCAGGAAGTGACGCATCAGAACCTGTCCAGCGTGACTTACCGCGGGAAAGTAGTGGATCAGCTGACGGCTAACGTACAGAAGTACGGCCTTCAAGGGCTGAACATTGACTTCGAAAATGTCTCTCCCGGGGACAGGGCGTATATGACGGCGTTTGTCAACGAGCTGAGTGCGAAGCTGCATAAGATTGGAGCCGTCGTCTCCGTCTGCGTCTCCCCCAATCTTGGCAGCGACTGGACGGAAGGCTTTGATTACGAGGCGCTTGGCGCTGCGGCAGACTATATCGTGATGATGGCTTATGATGAGCACTGGAGCACCAGTCCAAAGGCAGGCTCCGTCGCTTCTATGCCTTTTGTATATAACGCTGTAACCACGCTGTTGAAGGAAGTGCCGGCTGATAAGGTGATTTTGGCACTGCCTTACTACAACCGGGATTGGAAGATCAATAAAGACGGTACTGTAATCTCAACGGAACTGACCCTGATTGAGCAAAATAGCCTGGCCGAAAAGCGTTCGCTGCTGCCGGCATGGGATGCAGCAGTGCAGCAATATACCGCCAGCTATCAGCTTAACGGGTTAAAGCATCAGATCTGGATGGAGGACGGCCGCTCGCTGGCTGTCAAATACAAAACAGCGATGGAACATCATCTGGCGGGCTTGGCCTATTGGTATATGGGCGGAGCAAGTCCGGATATTTACACAAGTTTAAGCAATGCGGATCGGTTCTACGGATTAACTTTTAATTAGTATACGGATAAATGCACTTATTTATCAGCAAGACATAAAGAAATAAAGAAACCACCGCCCTTTGGCAAATAAGCCCGGGCGGTGGTTTCTTTATTTAATATAAACGCTCCCGAACGGAAGCGCCTCGCGCAGGATTCGCTTGATCAAGCCATCGTCCTGGAGCTGCTCCCCCAGCTTCGCGTCGCGGGAGCCGGTCTGAATCAGCACGGGACCGCTGCCGCGCAGCTCCCATTGCACATTCATGTGCTGGCTGGCCAATTGATTGCCGTATACTGACAGCCGGATGTCAGCTGTGTCAGGATAAGCAATAAGAGCTCTTGCCTCAACGAACAGCGGTGTGTCCGGTTGGAGCTGAATCGTTATCATATCACCGGCAGTGATGATTCCAAGCCGCCCGTCTCCGTAGAAGCGCATGCGAGTTAATTCTTTTGTTATCCAAGCATTCTTCAGCTTCTGCACGATCGACTTCATCTGAATGCCATCCGTGAAGAACATGATATGCCGCAAGTCAAAAAGCAGGTTGACTTGCTTATTGATCTCGACGACCTCCAGTGAGCATCCGGCAGGCAGACCAACGACAAGCTCAGACGGTCCTTGAAGCTGCGACTGAATCATTTTTCGTTTGTGGTAAATACGAGACAGATTCATAAGATTATCTTCCCGATGCTGCGGCGAGCCTTGAAAAGCGACAATCGACTTCGGATGCAGCAGATGAAGCTTGTCCGATTCTTGGAGGGAGATCTGCACATGTCCGATCCGTGCAGGTGTTTCGATATTCATCCGCTAATCCCTTCCTCCCCGAGCGGCTTATGTCTGCGCCATGACAAATAGCGCCATATTCGTATGGCTGAGAAGTAGGCTGCGAACAGTCCTGCGATGATGCCTGCGCTCAAGTACATTTTATGCTGAAAAGCTTCCTTCTTTTGCTGTGCTTGCGCGGCTTCCGCGTACAGAGCCGCATTCTGTTCCATCAGCTTCCGATTCTGCTCTTGTAAATTCGCATTCTGAGCTTGCAGCTCATCCTGTCTGCGTGACAGTTCCTCGGCAGCCTGCGTCGATTGCTCCAGCATCTGCGACAGCTGTTCGTTCGCTTCTTTATATTGCTGCTCGATCTGACTCAGCTTGTCCGGCGCGTTATAAATATCTTGGGCGCGACTGAAGAAGCTGGCCTCCGCAGGAGCCGCCGACCATGCGTATACCATTATGCTGAACATAATTATGATGCCAATTGTATGAATCATGGCGCGCATAGGCAAACCTCCTATCCGAAAAGTTGTTATGCGATGGTTTATTCTTATAATACAGCAAAATTGTCGAAAAAGTTGCAGTATAAATCAGGATTTACTATAATACGAGGCAATTTGTCGATAAAAGTGGAATAGCTGTTAGTAAGGTTAGCTAAGCTGATGTTTCCAAAATAAAAGAACGCTTCCCGGACCGTGCGGGCAAGCGTTCTTTTTGTTTTGGCGCGATTGCGTTATGGGTTCTTTACATAATCGAGGAACATCCCTTTGAGGATGAGCAGCTGCGGCCTTGATTCGAGATCCGATTCGAACAATAGAATGTTGTTTTGCAGCGACAGCTGCCGTGAAAAATGGCCAAAGGTGTTCATAATCGTCGTCAGCGTTTCTTTGATCTGCAGATCCTGGCGGATCGAGCGGTCCTCGATGCCGGACTGTACAATGGCCGCAAAATGCAACGAGATCCGCCGATGCAAAGCTACAAACGTCTCCATGTCCTCGACCGGCTCCTGCGAGTGGGCAGCGTAGCTGTCGAAATCGACCATAAATTTGGCGCTTGCCCGGTTATGCTCTGCGATAAGGTAGTCGAAGAGCTGTTCCAGCTTGTCCAGACAGGATAGCGGCAGCTGGGCGGTCGCCATAAAGGCATCATGAATTGGCTGCAGCAGCTTGGTCGCCACCGCAACAATCAGCTTCTCCTTCTTCGGAAAATATCGAAACAGTGTAGCGATACCGATATTGGCCGCGTCCGCGATATGCTGCATGGTGGTTTTCTCGATGCCCCGGCGTATGAACTCGCTTTCGGCAGCATCTAAAATCGCCAGCAGCCTCTGCTGTTTACCGTCGTTCCGTTCCTTCTCGTACCGTTCTTTAGCATCCATGTGTCGTTACCTTTCATAGGCTAATCAGCCATCAATTATATGGGTATTATAACGATGCCAACTCCTTCTAGGCAAGAAGCGTTGCGCTTGCCCAAGCATGATGATATAGTTTATATCATAGTGATATATATACTATCATTTTATTTTTGGGGAGAGATGATCCATGAGTCGTCTAGCAGATAAAGTAGCCATCATTACAGGAGCGGGAAGCGGCATGGGCCGGGAGGAAGCGTTATTGTTCGCCCGCGAAGGCGCAAAGGTGGTTGCAACCGACATTAATGAAGCAGCGGTCTTGGCCGTCGTGAAAGAGATCGAGGTGGAAGGCGGCGTCGCAACGGCGATTGCGCACAATGTTGCGTCCGAGGAACAGTGGATCAGCATTGTCGCAGCGGCGATAGAGACTTATGGCCGAATTGATATTCTCGTCAACAACGCGGGTATTTCATTTGCGGTCGGCATGCTGGATACCACGGTCGAGCAATGGGATAAAGTCATGAATATTAACCTATCGAGCGTATTTCTCGGGATGAAGCATGTTGTTCCTCATATGCAGAAAAATAACGGCGGGTCGATTGTGAACATCTCGTCGATTGCCGGCATTACCGGCAGCCAAGGCGCTGGGGCTTATACGGCATCGAAGGGCGCTGTCCGCATGCTGAGCAAGGCCGCTGCCGTTGATTACGGCAAGGACAATATCCGCGTCAACTCCGTGCATCCGGGTTTTATTGAGACGCCAATGAGCAAAGAGTTCGTAGGCAACGAGCAAATGCTCGCTTGGTTCCTGTCCCAGACCGCATTGCCGCGCGTAGGACAAGCGGTTGAAGTTGCGAAGGCGGTCCTGTTCCTCGCGTCGGATGACGCGTCGTACCTGACCGGCATTGAACTGCCTGTCGACGGCGGTGTGACCGCAAAGTAAGAATTTAGAAGAGTAGAAGTTATGGCGGGCTTACATTTCGCCTGCGGAATTTATCTAAGAACCACGCTGAAGGCGAATAACGCCCGGCGTGGTTCTTTTGCTTGGAGCTATTTTGTGCCATGATAAGATTATGCTTAGTAAGACGCTAACAGCGGCAGCAATTCTGTGGGGGTGACGGGGTGTATTCTGATATTCAATTCGCAAGCGACCGGCCGGTATCGATGCAGGTCAAGGATTATATGAAACGGCTGATGATAACGGGCGCGCTGCAGGCGAATCAGAAGCTCCCGTCCACACGAGAATTAAGCCTCTTAATGAATGTTGGCCGCAACACCATCGTGACCGCTTACGCGGATCTGGTGGATGAGGGATTCATATATGCCGTAAAAGGCAAAGGCAACTTCGTCGCGCAATCGGCGGGCGGTGTTGCAGCGGAAGAGGGCACCGGCAAGCAGCTTGACTGGAGCGAGCGGATCAATGATCTGGCCCGCGCGGCGGAAGAGCATGATCTGATGAAGCATGGCATCCGCGCGAAGCGGGGAGCTATTTCTTTTACAAGCATTGCTCCGGACGAAAAGCTGTTTGACCTGCAAAATGTAAAGCGCGCTTTCCTCGACCGGATGTCGCTGGAAGGCAACATTATTCTGAATTACGGCTATGCCAAGGGGTATAAGCCGCTGATCGAATTCCTGATGCGCTACATGGAGAACAAAGGCGTCGATCTGACCGGCAAGGATATGCTCATTACGAACGGTTTTACGGAAGGATTCGACCTTGTCCTGTCGGCGCTTGGGAAGCGCAGCGGACACGCGTTATGCGAGAACCCGACTCATCATACCGCAATAAAAAATTTAAAGATGCACCAATTCGCCATTACCGGCGTAGATATGGAGCCTGACGGCATTAGCCTAGAACAGCTGGAAGAGAAGCTTGGCGGACAGGAGTTTGACCTCGCTTATCTTGTTCCTTCGTACCATAACCCGACGGGGATCGTGATGTCTCACGAGAAACGGGCGGAGACGGTGCGGATGCTGAACGACCGCCGGATTCCGATTATCGAGGACGGCTTTAATGAAGAGCTTCGTTATTCGGGTGCTCATGTGGCCCCTCTGCTCGCTTACGGCGGCAATCGCAATAACGGAACGATCTATTTGGGCAGCTTCTCCAAAATTTTGTTCCCCGGCCTGCGCGTCGGATGGATTCTGGCGGATAAGGAGCTGATCGACTATCTGGAGAGCGTCAAACGCGCGCGCACCATTCATACATCAACTCTTGATCAATCGCTGCTCTATCAATATCTTCATAATGGCAATTTCGAGAAATATCTGAAGCGTGCGAAGGCGGAATACAAGCGCAAATACGAGCTGGCTGTGGAGAGCTGCAAGATGTATCTGCCGCTGAAAAGGCTGTCAGGCGACGGCGGGCTTCATTTGTTCGTCGAGTTCGAGGAGAACTTCTCCACAAGGGAGCTGCTGCAGGTCTGCACGGAACAGGGCGTATTGTTTACGCCCGGCGATATTTTCTACACGGACGGCGGCGGCCGCCATGCGATGCGGCTTGGCTTCTCCCGCGTCTCCGACGAGAATATCGTCATAGGGATCCAAAGGATCGGGGACGCTGCGAAAGCTATGCTCGGGAAGTAATTTGCAGGGAGTAAAGCATATGCTTACGAAGTAATTTTGCTCGTTAAATTTTATCTGCGTTTCACTCTCACAAAATTTTCAGGAGGCTTACACACAACATGATGAAAATCGGTGTTATTATGGGCGGTATTTCGTCCGAAAGAGAAATTTCTTTATTAACGGGGCAAGAAATGATCGCGAATCTGGATCGCAGCAAATACGAAGTTGTGCCGATCGAGATTAACTCGAAACGCGACTTGATCGATAAAACAGCCGGTATCGACTTTGCGCTGCTTGCTCTTCACGGCAAATACGGCGAAGACGGTACGGTACAAGGCACGCTGGAATCGCTTGGCATTCCTTACTCCGGCTGCGGCGTGTTGTCCAGCAGCGTAAGCATGGATAAAGAGCTGGCGAAAAAACTGATCCGCTTTGACGGTATCCTTACAGCCGATTGGATTAATGTCGCGAGCATGGAGGAGCTTGCCGCGGCAAATATAGAGCGCCTTGGCCTGCCGGTTGTCGTAAAGCCGAATTCGGGCGGCTCGAGCATTGCTACGCGTCTGGTCAAAACGCAGGAGGAAATTGCGGAAGCGGTAGCAGAAGCTTTGAAATGGGATGACTCCGTTATGATCGAGCAATTCGTTGGCGGGGAAGAAATCACATGCGCCGTGCTCAGCGGCAAGCTGCTTCCAATCGTATCGATTAAGGCCAACTCGGAGTTCTTCGATTTCGATTCCAAGTATCAGGATGGCGGAGCGACGGAAGAAGTGATCGAATTGCCGGCCGATGTGCAGGCCCGCGTCGAAGCGTCTGCGCTTGGCTGCTACAAAGCTCTGAAATGCAGCGTGTATTCGCGTATCGATATGATCATCGCGGGCGGTGTTCCGTACGTTCTGGAAGCGAACACGCTGCCGGGTCTGACGAAGAACAGCCTGCTGCCGAAGGCGGCCAAAGCGGCTGGTATCAAGTTCAACGAGCTGCTTGACTACATCATCGATTATTCTCTTGAGGAACGTAAAGAGAAATAATCGGCCAGGGAGAGGATTAACCATGTTGACGACGAGCACATGGGTGACGCCGCTAGTCCGCGATTTGCCGCCATCGGGTATTCGCAAGTTTTTTAACGCGGCTGAGGGAAACAAGGAAATCATATCGCTAGGGGTTGGAGAACCCGACTTTGCAACGCCTAAGGCGGCCAGAGAGGCCTGTATCCGGGCGCTCGAGCGGGGCAGGACGATGTATACGCCTAACGAAGGCCTTATGGAGCTTCGCGAGGAGATTGCAGCGTATATGGACAAAAGTTTTGGTGTCAGCTACGAGCCGGCCAAGGAAGTACTGGTTACGGTAGGCGGCAGCGAAGCGATTGACCTGGCGATGCGGGCGCTTCTTGCGCCCGGCGACGAAATGATTATTCCGGTTCCCGGTTACATTGCTTATGCGCCGATCTGCAAGTTGAACGGAGGGGTGCCGGTTGAACTGGAGATGACGGCGGCCCAATCGTTCAAGCTGACGGCAGATGCGCTGAAGCAGGCGATAACCCCCCGTTCCAAGGTGCTCTTTGTCAACTTCCCTAGCAATCCGACCGGAGCGGTCATGTCTTACGAGGATTGGCTGCCGATTACCAAGGTTGTGGAAGAGCATAACCTCATCGTATTGTCCGATGAGATTTATGCGGAGCTGACTTACGGAAGCAAGCATGTCAGCTTCGCTTCTTTGCCGGGGATGAAGGAGCGGACGGTAGTGATCAGCGGCTTCTCCAAAGCTTTTGCTATGACGGGAATGCGGGTTGGCTACGCATGTGGCGGTCAAGAGCTGATTGCCGCGATGACCAAGATCCATCAATATACGGCTCTCTGCGCGCCGATTGTTGGCCAGGTTGCTGCGATCGAATGCCTGCGGAACTGCATGGAGGATAAGGACGAGATGGTAGAGGCGTTTAATCAGCGGCGGCGGATGTTCGTGAAAGGCTTAAGCGAGCTAGGCCTTGCTTGCCGGGATCCGCAAGGAGCGTTTTACGCTTTCCCGTCCATCGCTTCGACCGGGCTCAGCTCGCAGCAGTTCGCTGCGCGGCTGCTGCAGGAAGCGAAGGTAGCGGCAGTGCCCGGCTCGGTATTTGGCCGGGGCGGCGAAGGCTTTATCCGCTGCTCGTATGCTTCTTCGACCTCGAATCTATCGGAAGCGCTGGAGCGCATTGGCCGCTGGATGCGGACAGGGATGTAGGTTGATAGCCGTGGTTGTTCCACACTTGGCAGCCTGGCGGTAATCCGACAGCCTACCAGTTTGCGTATTTGCTTGAGTGCGCGCGTTGTACAAAATGCAGCATATTCATCTGTTAGCGCTTCGGATCACCGTATGCTGCAGAGAATGCAGGATATTGAGCAGAAATGCTGCTCTGGGCAAGATATGCTGCAGAGAGCGGCTCGACCCCCTAAATCCGGAGTATCTCCGACCAAATATCAAAATTACGTAGCCATGCTCATTATTTCAGCCCTTTACATGGCTCTATAAAACATACTTCGATCCTCCAGCTCCATTACCCATTCGGA
>Ga0065721_10004234_pt1 | contig 34256 bp, 31 predicted proteins | sample Mesricmetagenome_FD_59108 | JGI IMG/M metagenome (GOLD analysis project Ga0065721, IMG submission 59108) | Mesophilic microbial community from rice straw/compost enrichment Sample: eDNA_1 v2 (version 2) | ecosystem: Engineered > Solid waste > Grass > Composting > Bioreactor | place: USA: Davis... | reverse complement strand
ATTTGTTTGGTTTGAGAATACGCGTGTAACGAATAGACGAGGAGGCATAAAGGCATTATTGCCTTTAGCAATCGTTTTGAGGGCATAATTGAGTAGTTATTGGTTAAAAATCGATTCGATCCAATTGTGTAACCTGTACACAATATAATAATTTAAAACCAGTTTATGAAAAAATTCGACTACACTACAGGGTAACCTTTACCAGGAAAATTGCTACTAAAAATCCAGCCTTAATGGAAGACGTCCCGGATCAAAATGGTAATGAAAGAAATTACCAACAACACAAAAACTGCTGAAAAGAAAGGTGCGAATGATATTAATATAGACAGCCTTTGTGTACAAAAGCTGCATAGTTCTTATACTAATATACAACCTTTTATTTTGCCGTCAATGTTTTACCGCCGGTTTGTGCGGGAAATTTTCCTGAATTGAATCGATATAGCTTGCCGGGGCGGTGGGGCACATCCTGCTCCAGTTCGTTCATATCCTCCAGCCAGTTCATGAGGAAGAACTTCTTCCGGAAGTTACGGCGGTCCATTTTTACCCCCAGGATGGCCTCATACAGGTTTTGCAGCTCACGCAGGGAAAACTTTTCGGGCAGCAGGTTGAATACGATGGGATGCTCTTCGATCTTCGACTGCAGCCTTTCCAGGCAGGTGTCCAGTATCTTTTTATGATCGAAGGCCAGGGTGGATATCTCGTTCATGGGATGCCAGTGCAGTTCATTGTCCGACAACTTCAACTGGTGGTCTTTGATATTGATGAGGGAATAATAGGCGGTGGTAATCACCCGGCCGGCAGGGTGGCGGGTAGCCTCGCCAAAAGTATATACCTGCTCGAGGTATACATCATCCAGCCCGGTTCTGTCTTTTAATACCCGGTACGAAGCATTGTCAAGATCTTCGTCGGGGCTAACCAGGTCGCCCAACAGCGACCATTGGTTGTTGAATTCCTCCAGGTCGCTTTTGATCAGGAGTACCTTCAATTCGTTATTGTCGAAACCAAAGATCACGCAGTCTACCGAATTGGCTATCTGGAAGTACTCACGGTCTTCGGAGCGCAATTGCCGGATGGTTCTTTGTAAGGCTGTTCCCATGGCTATTGATCAAATTAGGGTTAAAGAAGCCGGTTATATATAGTAAAGATATATTGATTGTCGCATTTGAAAGCGTTTGAATATTTTATTACCCCCTTTATACTATATTAGTTTGGTAATTTTGACCAGATATAAGTTTTAACTGCCACAATACTTTATTATGTATTCTCCCGACCAGACAAAAACATTGCAGAAGGCCACAACGAACCTGATGGATAAGAACTCCCGGGGTAAGATAACCGAGAAGGATATAGAAGAACTGCGCGAGGTGCTGCGTTTTCATGAGCACCGTTATTATATACTGAACGATCCGCTGATTGCCGATGTTGAGTACGATCAATTATATAAGGCGCTTGAACAAATTGAAACCGCAAATCCCAACCTGTTAACACCCGATTCGCCCACACAAAGGGTGGCCAGGGGCCTTACCAAAGAATTTCCCGCAGCCCTGCACCTGGTACCCATGTTATCGCTGGAGAACAGTTACAATGCCCAGGACCTGGTAGACTGGGATAAGCGCATCCGGGAGACTGCCAAACTAAAAGAGATCGCCTATTGTGTTGAACCCAAGTTCGACGGGGCCAGCATTTCATTGATCTATGAAAACGACATGCTGGCGCGCGGCGCCACCCGCGGCAATGGTGTGCAGGGCGATGATATTACCACCAATATCAAACAGATACGCTCGGTGCCCTTATCGGCTAAGTTCTCGAAATATGGACTGGAACAGGTGGAGATACGGGGAGAGGTGTTGATGAGCAAGGCCAACTTTAAAAAATACAATGAAGGGCTGGCCGAACAAAACCTGCCGCCGCTGGCCAACCCGCGCAATGCGGCTGCCGGCACCCTGCGTATCAAGGATCCAAAAGAAGTAGGCAAGCGCAACCTCGAAGCCTTCCTGTACTCGGTAAGCCATGTTACCCACTTACCCGGAACAAAGGAAGCCGAAGCCCTCAAAAGCCATAGCGGCAGCCTGCAAATGTTGTGGGACCTGGGTTTTCGCAGCCCGGTAAAAGAAAAGAAAGTACTGAAAGGCATCGATGCCGTGATCGAATACTGCGATGCATTTGAAAAGCTGCGCGACGAACTGCCCTATGAGATCGACGGAATGGTGATCAAGGTAGATGATATAGAACTACAGGACCAACTGGGTATGACCACCCACCACCCGCGTTGGGCCATGGCCTATAAATTCAAGGCACGCCAGGCCACCAGCCGCTTAAAGGCCGTTGAGTTCCAGGTGGGCCGAACAGGTTCCATTACGCCCGTGGCCAAGATAGAGCCCGTGCCCATTGGCGGCGTTACCGTAGGTTCCATATCCCTGTTCAACGAAGAGGTGATCAGGGAAAAAGACCTGATGATCGGTGATATGGTGCTGGTGGAGCGCGCGGGTGATGTGATCCCATACATTGTTAAGTCGCTGCCCGATGTACGTAGCGGTAAAGAAAAACCTATTGTGTTCCCTACCCATTGTCCCGTATGTGGCGATGAACTGGAAAAGCCGGAGGGTGAAGCCGTTTGGCGATGCAGCAATATCAACTGCCAGGCGCAGGTGCTACAAAGGCTTATCCATTTCACCAGTAAAGATGCCATGGATATACGCGGTTTGGGTGAAGCCAACATCATCAAGTTCTACGACCTGGGCTTCCTGAGAACCATACCCGACATTTACCGCCTGCCCTACGATAAGATCAGGCAACTGGAAAGATCGGGCGAAAAAAGCGTCACCAACCTGCAAAAGGCCATCGAGACCTCGAAGCAACAACCCCTGCACAGACTCATCTTTGCGCTGGGTATACGGTATGTAGGTCAAACCACCGCCAAAACCCTGGCCCATGCGGTGAAACATATGCTGGAACTGAAAGACTATACACTGGAAGACCTGCAAAACCTGGAAGATATAGGCCCCAAGGTAGCCGGCTCGGTACACCAGTTCTTTGGTAATGATGATAATATCAATGTGCTGAAGGAACTGGAAGAGCTGGGGTTAAAGCTAAAGAACGAAAAAAAGGATTTTGTATCGGGTGGCAACCTCACCGGGCAAACGTTTTTGTTTACCGGAACGCTGCCCACACTTAAACGCAGCGAGGCCGAGGCCATGGTAGAGGCCAATGGGGGCAAGCTGCTGAGCAGTGTAAGCGCTAATCTCAATTACCTGGTGGCCGGTGAAGAGGCCGGCAGTAAGCTGGAAAAGGCTAAGAAGATCACATCGGTTAAGATCATCAGTGAGGCCGAATTCCTGTCACTTATACAAAAGGGCTAGTACTGCGGGCTTGCATTTCCCTGGTTGGGAAGGCTGCTAAACACAGGCCGTTTTTTGCTATACTACCCAAACAACCCGATAGAGCAAACGCACTGTTGAAAAACTGTATGCTGTACGTTTAAAACCAGCGCCCATCAGCGTTTTATGAAACTAACAAAGGGTAGCATTTTCACAGCGGCTAACCCTTTTGGGTGATCTGCGGGTATACAAGTGGGGCATACAACCCTGTTGCCAGTCCTGATCTGGATTAATAAATGAATTGATATCGTCTATCCCTTATACATCATTGATATGATTCTTATCAAATGTTTGAATTTCACATTTGTTTTTTTGTAACTTTAGCCAAAAGGAAAAGGCGATGATAAAAAAACTCCCCGGAGAGGTGTGGAAACCTCTGCAGTTTCCAGGCTGGAAACACCTCCGAAAAAAGTATGCGTTGTCGTCAAGCGGACGCATAGCCAGCTACACAAACGACGTTGTTGAGGATGGTAAATTGTTACAGGGTTCTTTAACCACTGGTTACAGAACACTTAACCTGCATCGTCCAGGCAACAACGGTACTTTGTACATCCACCGCGAGATTGCCCGGTTATTTCTGAAAAAGGTTTCACCCAAACACAAGTATGTGATCCATGTCAATCACAACAAACTTGATAATGCGGTGAAAAACCTGAAATGGGCAACACTCGAAGAAATGATCGAGCATCAGCAACACAGTCCGGCCAAGATTGCCTACAAAAAAGTACAGGCAAACCGTACCGAAGGCTTGAAGCTGAATGCCAGTCAGGTCAAAGGCATTAAGAAGATCCTGAACGACAAAAACAGGAAGATCACCATTAAGAAACTTGCGGAAAAATTTGGCGTTTCTGAAATGACCATGTACCGCATCAAGAGTGGTGAGAACTGGGGCAGGATCAAATAATGAGTTGACAGCGATGTAAAAAAAAGAATAGGTGGTGTGAAGCAGTTTTAGGAAGGCTTGCGTTCACACCACTTATTTTTTTGGTAGGATGTATACACATAACTTAGCAACTCCTGAAAAAATCAAGTTATGTTGCAAGCATCCACGTTGAAGTATCTTAAAGACCTATCCAAGCACAACAACAAGCCCTGGTTCGATGCACATCGCCAGCAATACGATGATGCCAAAAAGGATTTCGAGACGTTTATTCAAACCCTCATTGATAAACATGGCAGGCGCGACACTTACATCAAAGAACTGACCGCCAAAAACTGCCTCTTTCGCATTAACCGCGACATTCGCTTTTCAAAAGATAAAACACCTTATAAAACAAATATGGGCGCCAGCATCAGCCGCGGCGGCCGTAAATCTATTTATGCCGGTTACTACTTTCACCTTGAACCCGGGCAGAGTTTTGTAGGCGGCGGTATTTGGATGCCTATGCCGGAAGAAACCAAAAAGGTGCGGCAGGAAATAGATTACTGCCTGGATGAGTTCAGGAAGATCGTGGAGTCGAAAAAGTTTAAAACCGTATACGGTGGTTTGTATATAGATAGTGAGACCAGCCTGAGCCGGGTGCCGCAGGGGTTTGAAAAAGATAACCCCGCTGCTGAGTATTTGAAGCTGAAGAGCTGGATTGCCACGCAGGCGTTGAAGGATGCCGATATTACTTCGAAGGATCTGGTGAAGAAGGCGTTGGTGGCGTTTGAGACGTTGCAGCCGTTGGTGGAGTTTATTAACAGGTCGTTGGAGGATTAAAAGAAACGACCGGCCAGGCCGGTCGTTTCCGGAGGTATCACTAAAGAAGTCCCTTACTCATTAAATACTCCGCAATCTGCACCGCGTTCGTAGCAGCGCCCTTGCGCAGATTATCACTCACAATCCACATATTAAGCGTATTCGGCTGCGTTTCATCGCGGCGCAGCCTTCCCACAAACACCTCATCTTTTTCATGGGCATCCATTGGCATGGGATACTGATGGCTGGCCGGATCGTCGACCACCACCACACCCGGTGAGCTTTGTAACAGGCTTTTTACCTCGCCCAGGTCAAAATCGCGGGTAAACTCTACGTTCACGGCTTCGCTGTGCCCGCCCATTACCGGTATACGTACCGTGGTGCTGGTAACGCGAATAGAATCGTCGCCCATGATCTTTTTGGTTTCATTTACCATTTTCATTTCCTCTTTGGTATAGCCATTATCGAGGAATACATCTATTTGCGGTATCACATTCAGATCGATGGGATATTTATAAGCCATGGGATATTCGCCATTCACGCCTTTCAGGGCTTTCTCGCGTTCGCCCATCAACTGGTCTACCGCTTTTTTACCCGTACCGGTAACGCTTTGATAGGTAGACACTACCACACGGCTGATATGATATTTCAAATGCAGGGGCTGCAGGGCCACTACCATTTGAATGGTGGAGCAATTGGGGTTGGCAATGATCTTATCGTCCTTGCCCAATACGTGCGCATTTACTTCGGGTACCACCAGCTTTTTGGAGGGGTCCATACGCCAGGCAGAAGAGTTGTCGATTACGGTGATGCCGGCTTCGGCAAACTTAGGCGCCCATTCCAGCGAGGTGCTGCCGCCTGCGGAGAACAGGGCTACGGCTGGTTTTGCGGCAATAGCATCCGTCATGCTCACTACCTTGTAATTTTTTCCTTTAAATGCCACTTCTTTACCAACTGAACGTTCAGAGGCTACGGGAAGCAGTTCGGTAACCGGGAAGTTCCGTTCGGCAAGTACCTGTAACATTTTGGTGCCTACTAAACCGGTGGCACCTACAACCGCAACTTTCATTGTTTTTGCTCCTTTTTGTTTTTTTGGTTGACCACGCTCTTTTTCAGGCCGAGCGGGGAATAAAAAAGCCCTCCCGTTTGTGGGAAGGCTCCTGAATTATGTTTGACATACAAGATAGTCCTCAACCTTCCCCGTGTATGGAGCATGTCTTGGTAACCTTCGTATGTTTCTTTATGAATTGCATGTACGGGGGCAAAATTAATCCGCAATTGAATTATCCCCAAATTTTATTTAGCAGGGGGTTATTTTTGGTATAAGGGTTTAATTTAATATTTTTGTTTGATCCACTACACGAAAGCTAGCTTTTTGTTCACCCGTTACGGCTATTAAAACTTACTCTTTATGCAAGAACAAAAGTTAGACAGAATTCTGAATGAGGTATTATCATTCAAATCAATGGCACTTGAAAGGTTCGATCAGGTCGATACGAGGCTTGATAAGATCGATGCGCGGATGGATGCGCTTGAAGTGAGGATGGATGTGCTTGAAAAGAGGATGGACGCGCTTGAAGCAAGAATGGATGCGCTTGAAAAGAGGATGGATAAAGTAGAGGCAAGGCTTGACGCTCTTGAAGCCAGGATGGACGCACTGGAAGCCAGGATGGACGCACTGGAAGCAGAAGTATCCAAACTTAAAGTTCTGGTTGATAAGCTCGAAGCCCGCGTAACCTGCATCGAAAGCCACTTAAGCATCATCTATAACCGACTAAACATGATCGATGTAACGCTAAAGTTCATCGATCAGCGCATCAGCAGTATCGAGCTATGGATACCAGTGGAAAACTCGCACCTCTTTCCACCCCGGAAAAAAACAGCATCCTGATCACGGTTTAATCACCTAAAAAATCCCAACACATGCCAGTTCTCCGCATAGGCATGGTGGCCCTTGTAGTTATGTGCACCTACACAAAACTACGAGGGCAAACCATCCCTCGTTTTGCCCTTGTCATCGACGAACTCTTACCCGATCCATCGCCACAAGTCCAACTCCCCAACGCGGAATTCATCGAACTCAAAAACACCTCCCCACACCCCATCGAACTCCGCCACTGTAAAATAACCGATGGCAGCACCACCGCCACTATCACGGTAAACTATACCCTACAACCCGATAGCTTCGTGGTTGTTTGTCCAAACAGCGCAAGCCACTTATTCCACCCCTCCATCGGCGTCTCCAGCTTCCCCTCCCTCAACAACGATGCAGACATCATTTCTTTATATGCCCCCGACGGCACACTCATCCATTCCGTAGCCTACACCACCGCCTGGTATCAAAACGCCATCAAAAGCCAGGGCGGCTGGTCGCTCGAAATGATCGACACCAAAAACGCCTGCACCGGCATCTCCAACTGGAAGGCGAGCAATGATGCCACCGGCGGCACACCCGGCCGTAAAAACTCCGTGGATGCCATCAATATCGACGACCAGCCACCCATCCTGATCCGCACCTATACCATCGACAGCCTCACCATAGCCGCCCTATTTGATGAACCGCTCGACAGCGCCGCCGCCGCCATTCCATCTAACTATAACCTAAACGGCCAACCCCTCAGCGCTACCCCGGTACTACCTTCCGGTGTGGAAGTGATTATAAAACTACCTGCACCATTACAACCCGCCACCGTGTACCAGCTCACCGTAAAAAATATCAGCGACTGCTCCGGCAATACCATCGGCGCATTCAATACCGCAAAAGCTGGCCTGCCTTCCCAACCCAACCTGGCCATCAACGAAATCCTGTTCAACCCGCCTCCCGGAGGCTTCGATTTCATTGAACTGTACAACAGGGGTAACACCATAGCCGACCTCAAACAGCTATACCTTTCCAACCAGCCCATCACCACCCAATCCTACTTATTCTTCCCCGGAGAATACATCGCCATTACCGAAAACAAACAATGGGTTCAACAGCATTTCCTGGTAAACAAGCCATCCACCATTATCGAATGTCCCGGCCTTCCCTCCATGCCCGACGACAAAGGCCATATCACCCTGCAGAACGCGCAGGGCGATAACATCGATGAACTGTCTTATGATGAAAAATGGCATTTTGCCCTGCTCGATAACCGCGAGGGTGTTTCTTTGGAAAGGATCAACTACCACCAATCCGCCTGGACTTCGGCAGCCTCCACCGCCGGCTTTGGTACACCCGGCGCACCCAATTCACAACTACGCGCCGATATACAGGTGCAGGGCCGGGTAACCATTACTCCCCCGGCATTTTCACCTAACAATGATGGTCTTGATGACTTTACCATTATTCATTGCCAATTACCAGAGCCCGGCTATGTAGCTAACATAACCATCTTCGATGCAAACGGACACCGGGTACGATACCTGGTACAACAGGCTACCCTTTCTTTAAACAATCAATTCAGGTGGGATGGACTGGGAGACAAACAAAACCGTTTGCCTTCGGGGAATTATATCGTATTAACAGAACTCTTCAACCTGGAGGGCAAAACAAAAAAGTTCAAACTGGTAGCTACAATAATAAACCCTGGCAGATGATCTGCCAGGGTTCTATCTCAAAAAACGATTTATCTAAACCAACTCAATATCAAAATTCACCAACTCAACAAACTGCTGAATCCTTGCATCAATATCAGCCCTCGTAATCTCCTTCAAACGCTCAGGTCCAAACTTCTCCACACAAAAAGACGCCATAGCCGAACCTACAATAATAGCCGTTTTCATATTATCGAACGATATATCCTTTGTGCGCGCAATATGCCCAATAAAACCACCTGCAAAGGTATCTCCCGCGCCTGTAGGATCGAATACATCTTCCAGCGGCAGAGCCGGTGCAAAAAATACCTGGTCGTTATGGAACAACAGGGCGCCATGCTCACCTTTTTTGATGATCAGGTATTTGGGCCCCATCTTCATGATCTCTTTGGCAGCCTTCACCAACGAGAACTGGGCGCTTAACTGGCGGGCTTCGCTGTCATTCACCATCAATACATCCACCATCGACAAAGCCTCTTCCAGCTCCGGCATGGTAGCTTCCATCCAGTAGTTCATGGTATCCATCACAATCAGCTTGGGGCGCTGCTTCATTTGCCTGATCACACTCATCTGGATCTTCGGGTCCAGGTTACCCAGCATCAAAAACTCGGCATCCTGGTACGATTCCGGCACTACCGGGTCGAAGTCAAGCAACACATTCAGATCGGTTACCAGGGTATCCCGGCTGTTCATATCCAAATGATAACGGCCGCTCCAGAAGAACGACTTTTTATCGGGCACCACCTTTACACCATCCAGTTGTACACCTCTTTTACGCAGCAGGTCCATTTCTTCTTTCGGAAAATCGAAGCCTACAATGGATAACTGTTGAACCGGCTGAACGAAATTGCTGGCGGCATAAGCTACATAAGTGGCTGATCCACCAACGATGCGGTCGGTTTTAGCAAATGGCGTTTCGATAGCATCAAAGGCCATCGTGCCCAAAGCGATCAATGACATAGTAGAATTTTTTAACCGCGCAAACCTACGCGAATTTTCTTACGCATAACGGAAAAACTGCATTTTGACCCATATTTTATTATCTTGCTAAATACCCGCTTCGTGTTAATGCCTGTAATCGTTAGTTAACTATTTTTATTTTTAAATCTTTAATACAATATACACTCCTAACATCTGTTAGTTTTTATTATCTTTGACCCCCCAGTGTTATGGCAAAAATTAAAAGAAACCGAAATGGCACCCGCAAGGATGTGATCATTGCAAAGGCCGCCAAACTCTTTCGTGAAAAAGGCTTCAGCGCCACCTCCATGCGCGACCTGGCCGAACATGTTGGCGTAGAAGCAGCCAGCCTGTACAACCACATTGCTTCCAAGGCCGAGATCCTGCAGGAGATCTGTTTCAAAACGGCTAACAACTTTACACAACACATCGAAGAGGTAGATGCCACACCCGGCAAAACGGCCATTGAAAAGATACAGGCCATCCTGCGGTTTCACATCAGGCAAATGGTAGATAACTATGAAGAGGTATATGTAACCGACCGGGAGTGGAAACATCTTACCGATCCCTACCTGTCGAACATGCAGGGCCAGCGCAGGGCCTACCGGCAGCGCATTGCGTCCATCATCGAAACCGGTATTCGCGATGGTGAGATCAAGGAAATCGATGCGCCCACGGCGGTACTTATTATGCTGCATGCCGTAAGCGGCATCGAATCATGGCACCGCAGTAAACAAAAGATCGCTGCCGAAAAACTGGAAGAAAATATGGTAATGATACTGGTAGACGGGTTGCGCCGCCAGTGATCATCTTGTAAATAAAAAACCGATTGTTTGGCTACGCATTTTCATCCACTCACGATTGCTGATATCAGAAAAGAAACTCCCGATTGTGTTTCCATCGCATTCAAGATCCCCGATGAACTGAAAGCCTTTTACCAGTTTAAACACGGCCAAAACCTCACACTACGCACCACCATAGATGGCGAAGAGTTACGCCGCTCCTATAGCATATGCAGCAGCCCCCTCGACGATGAATTGCGGGTGGCTATCAAGGAAGCGCCTTATGGCAGGTTTTCCACCTGGGCCAATACGGCGCTCAAAAAAGGCGATGTGATTGAAGTGATGCCGCCCACCGGCACCTTTTTTACCGAGCTGAATGCCACCCACAAAAAGCAGTACATTGCCTTTGCGGCAGGCAGCGGTATCACGCCTGTGATCTCTATCATTAAAACCACGCTGGCCACCGAACCACAAAGCAGCTTTACACTGATCTACTGTAACCGCAGCCGCGCCAGCATTATTTTTAAGGATCAACTGGAGGCGCTGAAGAACAAGTATATGAGCCGTTTTTCCGTGCATCATATACTGAGCCGCGAAAAAACCGATGCCGGGATCAACTATGGACGTATAAATACCGATAAGCTCAACCAGCTTAATAACAAACTCATTAATATCCATGCGGCCGATGAGATCTTTGTATGCGGGCCGGAGCAAATGATCTTTACGGTAACCGGCTGGCTGCAACAAAAAGGCATCGATAAAAAGAAGGTGCACTTTGAATTGTTTACCACTCCAGGTCAGTCGGCGGGCGCTAACGGTGTGCCGGTTGAAAAGGCGCCGGCGGCCACCGGTTCAAAAAGCCAGGTAACCGTAAAGCTCGACGGCATTGCCTTCGATTTCGATTTGCCCTACGACGGCGATACCATCCTGGATGCCGCCCTGAAACAAGGCGCCGATCTGCCCTTCTCCTGCAAAGGCGGCGTTTGTAGCACCTGCAAGGCCAGGCTGGTGGAAGGACAGGTGCAAATGGATACCAATTATGCCCTTGAACAGGATGAGGTAGAAGCCGGATATATTCTTACCTGCCAGTCGCACCCCGTTACCGAAAAAGTGGTGGTAGATTTTGATATAAAGTAAATGAGTTGGGGCTATCTTCGCGGCCTCAAAAAAAGGTTATGACCGGAATTGACAGCGTTCAGTTGCAACAGGTAATTGTGCATAAGGTAGGCAATCCCTCGCGCGGTGAAGACTTGAAACTCTCTGTTAACCCGCTTACTTTAAACGATGAGATCGTAAGAGGATTGCTGAACCGTTATTTTCTCAGCGCTTTTAATGAAAATGAACACTATCATTTTACACATCTCAGCGATGTGCAAATGAATGAAGTATATAATTATGTAAAAGGCATATTCGAAGAGCCGGATCACTTCGTTCAGCAATCGGTGCTGCTGGCCCAGTATCTCTACAGCAAATCAACCCATGTAAAAGTGAAAGAAGGCGAATTGTATGTGGTGCTTTTTAACGATGTGCCTTTTGAAGGGGAGCAGGTGCGTGCCGTTGGCATTTTTAAATCAGAAACCAAGGAAACCTTTCTGAAAATATTCCAGCATGGGCAAAGCTGGGAAGTCATCCAGGAAGAAGGGGTAAACATCAACAAGCTGGATAAGGGCTGCCTGGTGTTTAACACCAACCTGGAAGATGGTTATAAGGTTTGTGTGGTAGATAACACCAACAAACAAAACGATGCACAATACTGGGTCACCGATTTCCTGCAGGTACAGCCCTATGCCGATAGTTATCACCATACCGACAAATACCTGAGTCTTTGCAAAAACTTTATCACCAATGAATATCCTGAAAAGTTCGAGGTATCAAAAAGCGACCAGATTGATCTACTGAACCGTTCTATGGAATACTTTAAAACCAAAGAGCAGTTTAATATGCAGGAGTTTGCCAGCGAAGTGATTCATCACCAGGAAGTGGTGGATACCTTTATGGATTACAAACGCAATTTTGAATCGTCACGAAATTTCGAGATAGAAGACGGCTTCGATATCAATCTTTCCGCGGTAAAAAAACAACAGCGGGTTTTCAAAACCGTATTAAAGCTCGATAAGAATTTCCACATCTATATTCATGGCCGGAGGGATTTGATTGAAAAAGGTGTAGATGAAATGAGCGGTAAGAAATATTATAAACTCTTTTACGACGAGGAGAGTTAACTACATAAAATACTCCGACTTAAACACCGTAGAATGTACAATCTCCTTATCGATATGAAACGCCTCATTGGTTCGCGCCACCAGGTCGCGGAACCACTTAGGCGCATATGGCGATATGAATATCTTTTCTATTAACTCATCTAAATCAACCTGTATAAATACACCATCATAGGTATCCTGTTCTTCCCAGGTAAAATTTTTCTCATTCTCCTTCAATACATAACAACACCGCACCTCGTTCTCATATTCATACATACACCGCTTATGCAAAAAAGGCATCAACGGATCCTCCGTCGGCACCTGTTGATTGGTTTCGTTGAAATAAACAACCTTCCCGATATACACCGGCTTATCGGTTCCCCGAAAACTATCTTTCAGCCTTTTGTAATTGGTTTGTACAGCCAGCCCATAACTTTTGGCATAAATATTCCACATGGCATAGTTCTCAGCGTTGTTCATATGCCAGGTACTTACCGCAACGATCAATCCTTTATTCGATTCACGCCCCGGTGTATTATGCCTTCCTTCAAAAGGATCTTCAAAACGGTCGAACCGCGTAAAAAACAATTGTTTCCTGATCAACAGATCAAGATAGCGCGGGAGGTCCTGGTAACGCCAAAGCATATCTGTATCCCGTATCTGTTCAAATCCTTCCTTCTCCTCAAACATGATTGCGAGTTATATTACAATGCTGAAAATCGCATGCCATAACTATTTCCGGAATAATTTGTAGAAGCGCTCCAGTTCCAGCATCTCAGCCGGTGTAAGGGTTTCGTTGTTATCGTATTTCGATTTGAAGAATAATACTCTTTTATGTTGGGGCGCCGTTGCCAATACAGTGTCGATCATTTGTCCGGTACGTTCGTCTTTTTCATACAACGGTTTGGGCGGCGGGGGAGCCGATTTGTATTTGGTGTGTTTTTTAAGGATCACCGCCTCCAGTGTAGCCAGTTTATTGGGCGCCATGGTAGATATCTTCAATGCCTTATTGTACAAACCTTCCAATTGCTTTTTACTCAGTCCGCCCCGTTCCTGGTACTGGCGATACAGGCTTTGCACAAAAGTAGAATGTGGTTGTGCTTCCAACACAGCCTCCAGCACATCCTTGATCACATCTACATCTATCTTCTTTCTGAACATGGTGTAAAGAAACGGAATTGCTGCCAATAAAATATTTTTCAACAAATGCCCGTTTTTGCAGCTTTTTGCGGGTATAAAGTTCTTCAATCTTGCAAAAATCTTGTGTTAACTCCATAAATTCGATAAAACCTGCAAACTAACTTTTATGAAAAAAAATGTACTTGTCCTTTTAGGGGCCATAACGGCCCTGACGAGCCTTGCCCAAACCCCTCCCAAACGCGAATTCCGCGGCGCCTGGATAGCCACTTACACCGGTATCGACTGGCCCAATCGAACACAAACACCCGCACAACAACAGGCAGCTTTTGTCACCATTGCCAATCACCACAAAACCACCGGTATGAACGCCCTGTTTGTTCAGGTGCGCAGCCAGTGCGATGCCATGTACCAAAGCGATATCGAGCCCTGGTCGGCCGACCTCACAGGCACCCAGGGAAATGCGCCCACACCCTTCTGGGACCCCATGCAGTTTGCCATTGAAGAATGTCACAAACGCGGCATGGAGTTTCATGCCTGGCTGAACCCTTACCGTGCCGCGGGCAACAGCAACAATATTCCCAACTTTGCCGCCAACCATGTTACCAAACAACATCCTGAATGGTTGTTGAGCCAGGGCACGCTGCGCGTACTGGATCCCGGCATTCCCGCCGTGCGCGATTATATCGTGGGTGTTATCACCGATATTTTACGACGGTATGATGTAGACGGCATCCATTTCGATGATTATTTCTATCCTCCTGCTGCCGGCGCAGGTGTTACACCTTATAACGACGATTCGTCGTATGCCGCCGACCCGCGTGGTTTTACCGACCGCGGCGACTGGCGCAGGGATAATGTAAACCTGCTTATCAAACGTGTATACGACAGTGTAAAGGCCATCAAGCCCTGGGTGCAGTTTGGCGTATCGCCTTCGGGCATTTACCGCAACAGCACCAACCCCGATATCGGTTCCAATACCAGCGGGTTGCAACACTATGTAACGCTTTTTGCCGATACGCGTAAGTGGTTACAGGAAGGATGGATAGATTATTTATGTCCACAGGTGTATTGGTACATCGGTCAACCGGGCGCCAATTACGGAGTGATTGTACCCTGGTGGAATAACAATGCTTATGGCCGCCATATTTATATCGGCATGGCTGGTTATAAAGTGAATGATCCCGCACAAGGTGTTAACTGGGCCAACCCATCGATGATACCCGATGAGGTAAGGCTAAACCGCAGCATGAGCCATGTATACGGACAAGCCATTTACAATACCAACAGCCTGCGCAGCACCACCAAGCTGGGTTTCCGCGATTCGCTGCGCCTGGATTTTTACCGTAAACCCGCCTTGCTGCCCACCATGCATTGGCGCGACAGCGTAGCGCCCGGTGCACCGGCATCGGTAACGGCCGTAAAATATGGTAGCGATTCCGTGGTATTGAATTGGGTAAAACCAGCCGGCGCCACCGAACTGGACAAGGCGCGCCAGTTTGTAGTGTACCGTTCGGAAACTGCGGAAGTGGATATTACCAATGCCGAAAACATTCTTACCCTCACCAATACTGATACCACGGCATTTACAGATACTTCTATTGACGATAACACCACTTATTATTATACCATTACCGCCACAGACAGGTTGCACAACGAAAGCGCGCCCGGCAATACCGTGTCTACCTTAGCACCGGATATCCAATGCCCCGGCGACACCATGCTGGTGTTGAATAATACCTGTGCAGTAACAATGCCCGACTTTACGGCAAACGCAATTGTGAATGCCTCGTCTAACGTTAGCCTTACACAAATTCCGGCAGCGGGCAGTATCATCAATGGTATACAGGATACGCCAGTGCTATTGATTGCCACCGATGCAGCCGGCAATGCCGATACCTGCAGCCTTGTGGTAAAAACAGTCGATCATCAAAGTCCTTTGATCACCGGTGTATCGGCCGATCCCACACAACTGTGGCCACCCACATTGCAAATGCGCGATGTAACTGTTAACTACACGGTGAGCGATAATTGCGGACCTGTGAGCAGCTCCTTGTCGGTAACCAGCAATGAACCGGTTGGCGGTATTGGCCCCGACTGGGTAGTGGTAGATGAACATCATGTACAATTGCGTGCCGAAAAATCAAGCCTGGGTGTAGACAGAATGTACACCATTGCCATCACCGCCACCGACAGTTCGGGCAACGCCAGCACCCAAAACGTTACCGTCACTGTGCCCAACTGGCCCGACGACAACAATGCGGTGCTCACCGTGAAGGCATTCCCCAACCCAACGCCTTCGCAGTTCATCATTATGACGTTGAGCACATCGCCGCAGCCATTGCAAATAACCGTAGTCAACAGTACCGGCTCCATTGTTGAAACCAGGAATAATGTACCATCCACCGGTTTATTCTATATCGGTAACAATTACAAAGCGGGTACTTATTTTATGGAAGTAAAACAGGGAAATAAAAAACAAACAATCAAGCTTATAAAATTAGGAAGCTAACATTCCCCTCCTTTCTATGTGTAGAGGCCGTCTCATTTAAAGAGGCGGCCTTTTTCATGTGACAGCCTTTCTCTATCACGAGTTCCATACCTACACATCATGCCGCACAGAGGCATCGTCCCAACGGGACGACCTGTTGGTAGCCCCGGGGCCGGGCGCGGGGCCGTCAGTATCCAACCCGCTCCCTCAACTTCCTCAACACAAATTCCTGTTGCAACCGCTCCTGCTCCAACCACATATTCCCTGCTATCAACTGCTCATACGCCGCTCTTTCATGCGTTTGCAATAATGAAAGCTCCCTTCCCTTATATTTTTCCTGCTTGTTGTACACATCATCTTTATGAAACCCCAGCGTATCCACATCCATAAACAAACTTTCAACATGGGGATAATACCCTCTCATATCGTTCAACATACAAAACCCCCTCTCATCCATATCACCCCAATAATACAACCGGGTATATTTCAAAAACTCAATTTCTTTTAATAAATGCAAAGCCTGGCCATAACTGCAAATAGCTACACACCCGTTAACAGGCGGCAACGTGTACAGGTTGGTTTCATTTTCAACCAGTATCACTTTCTCCGGTTGCCAACTTTGTGTTTTTAAATAGTCAGCAGGCACAGCAAAGACCTGCATGCCTGCACTAAGCTGCACCGCCAGCCCTCCATCAAGCCAGCGAACAGGAAACAGAAACGGCTTTTTTTGTAATGATAACGCGTGCTCCAGGTCTGCATCTGCAATGGGAAAGCTACTTTTATCAAGACAATGTAAAATGGAATATATACCCCTTTTATGCTGTTCTAAAAATTTCGTATGCACCGGAACAGGGACGCTCCTAAGAAAAAACTCATCTACCTTGTTGTGTAACAAATAATCTACCACTGAAAATATTTTCGACCACTCCTGGCGAAGTTCCAAAACCTTACCGGGCCTGCCGGCCAGCCAACTCTGCATGGCGGGCCGCCAATGTAAGATGGTATCCAGTTGCGCTTTGAATAACCCAGCTTCGTTTCTTTTATTGATCAGATATAAAAAGTCATCTTCGGTGGCAACCTCGATCGTGGCCGGCCATTGTTGTTTGCCCAGCTTTTTACTTGTCCATTGCTGCCACTTTATTACCCATCCATTTCTACCGGCTTGCTTTTCATATTTTTGAAACGAGCGGATAGCCTGGTGCAATTCCACCGTGGTTTCAGGTTTTTTTTTACCGCCACGCAATGTGATCGGTTCAAATGGCCTTCCATTTACAAGGTCTTGTAAATACGGGGTATAGCTCTTTTGCAACTGCGCAATGTATAGCTCATGCATCATTGTACTAATACCTGGTTGGCTTCTTCGATGTGATCTTTTAATTCCTTAATCGTCATATTATACATTACGCTATGCCTGTTGTTCACCCGCTGCACCAAATGCACATGCGCAATAAAATCTTGTACAATCTGTATCTTATCACTGGGCGTAACCACCAGCAACTGCAGGTGCAGTTGTTTACACAATTCCATCAGGTACGTAGCTTTTTCTTCATCCTGGTTGCTGAAGCTTTCATCTACGGCTATAAAACGCAGGCTGCGGCTGTTTTTTCCTTCGCGGGTAATGCCAAACTGGTAGGCAATGGCGCTGCACAAAATGGTGTAGGTGAGCTGCGCTTTTTCACCGCCGGATAGCTGGCCCATTTGGCGGTAGGTTTTCTTTAACTCACTGGTATGGCGGTATTTTTCATCGGCCCAAAACTCAAACCAGTTACGTACATCCATAACGCGGTTGCGATAGGCTTCGTTTTTGTCCAGGTCGTCGATGAGGGGTTGTACTTTCTGTGTGAAGTGACGGCTTTTTTCGTCGAAACTGCTTTGCTGCCAATTGGCGGCCTGCGGTAGGGCATCCAGCAACCGGCTACGGAATTCCCGGATATCTGTACCGGCAGCCACAGGCCTTTTGCCCAGTTGAATATAGGTCTCGGGCGTGCGATTAAAATTAATCCCGCTTAACGACTGGTTCAACTTCTGCACGCTGTTGGTGATGTCACGCTCCCATTTTTCCAGTTCTTCGTTTAGTCCCCCAATCTTGTAGGTGATGGTATCGTTGATAAAGTTCTCGAAATCGCGTTTGTATTTGGGCAGGTTGTCGTGTACGAGTTTGTTCAGCCATTCAATGTATTCATTGGCATAAGCGGCATCTTCTGGAAGGTGCTGTACATCGCCTTCCCATTCAGGTGAAAAACGGGACTTTAGTTCGGAGGAAGGATTTTTGATGCGGTTGATGCATTTGTTCAGTTGTGTTTCTTCACGGTGCAGGTCGTCTTTTTGTTTATCGAGCTGTTTTGTTTTTTCAACCTTCAACTGCTCATACACATCATCGATATTCTGTAGTGTAATACTGGTGAGCAGTACAGCCTGCTGTTGCTGAAACTGTAACAATGCGTCCTTGTCCGACTCTTTCAGGTGCTGTAGCAGCGGCTGCAACAACCTTTGCTGCTCGCGGTATTGTTCCAGTTTGTCCTCCAGCCTTGTTTCTTCCCGTAATAAATAGCTCCTTTGTTTTTCGGCTTCTTCCCTGTTTTGTTGTATTTCCTGTAACTGCGCTTTCAGGTTGTCCAATTCCTTATTAGCCTTACGCAGTTCATTCACGTTTTCCTGCTTTTTGTGGATGTTCCGCTGAATACCTGCTACATCCAATTCGGCAAAACCCTTGTGGTCCTGTATATAGGAAATGGCATAAAACTGCTTTTGTATGCGCTCCGATTTGCTCTTACATTTCTCCAGTGCCTCACTACTCTTTATAGCCAGGTCGGCTAACTGGTTCCTTTTTTTTATCAGGGATTCTTTTTTCTTTTCATTATTCCAGCCCATCACATAATTGGTCGGGTCGTTCTTTTCAGGACGGTCGTCCTTTTCATGCCTTGACCGGTTTTTGATTAGTCCGTTCAGGGTAATGGCCTTATCATAACGGTCGATGGTTTTTTCATCATTTAAACAAAAATAATCGAACTGGTGAATAACCTGTTGTTCCACCCAACTGCTTAATTTATGATCAGGGTGAAACTCTAACTGCTCATGCACCGTGCCTTCCTCCGGGCTTTGTAACAAAGGCCTGTCGGTGATTTGTTCGTATACCAACCGGGTGTTCAAGTTATTGTTATTAACATACTTGTTCACCTTCCTATAATGTTTGTCGGGCACTAATAATCGTAATGAAAACGACCTTAACAATTTTTCAAGGGCAGGCTGCCACTGCAAAGATTCGCTTTTTACCTGCATGAGCTCACCCGAAAAGGGCAATTCGTTTTGATCGATGTGCAGGGCTTCGCATAGCTCCTGCCGCACTTTAATGAGGTAGAAGGGAATATTGTTTTTGCTTTGTAACAAGTTGTTCAGTTCATCTTCGACCTGCTTTTTTTCTATCTCGGATTTTTCTTTCGTGCTCCTGGCCCCATATTCATCTTCGTCGTTGATCCTTTGTTTGGTTTCCAGTTCCAGCTTTTTACGTTGCGCTTCTTTTTTTATACGAAGATATGTAGCTTCGTCGCCAACATGTTTTTCATCGACATGCAGTTCCCCGCACCAACTGGTAAACAGCACAAGATTATCCTCCGCCCGCTTCTTTTCTGCCTCCAGATCCTGTATTTCTTTTTCCAACTGCTGCATGCGCTGCCCTGCCTTGTTTTGATCTATCTGGTTCCTGATAATCCGCTCTTCTTCCTGCAACTGGTCGTACAATTCTTTGGCCGCCTGCGTTTTTAGCTGAATGTCCTGTATAGCGGTATTGCTTTCGGTTATAGCCTGCTGCAATAACTCGTTCTTTGTAAAACTGTTCCATATCCTGGCCGTTTGCAGCACCTGCTCCGTAGCGCCAATCGATTCGCTTAAAGTATTAAAGGCAGTAAAATGTTGCTCAACCGGCTGTAACAATTTTATCTGTTCCTCGGCCTTTTCAATATTACGCTGTGCATCGAGCAGGGTAGCCAGGTGCTTCTTCAATTCCTGGAACGATTCCTCCATGTTCCGGGGTTCCAGCATATGCGTCCTGATAAATTCATCCAGGTTGCCCAATACTTTAATGCCCACGGTTTGGTTAAACAACTGCAGCGCCTGCACACTTTGCATGCCCAGCACATTCACCAGTTGCTGCGCATACTTGCTGGCCGCATCAAACCATTCTACCTGCTTGCCTCTGCCTTTATTGTACCGCTGATCGATGGCGCGTTTCCAGGCGCCATTAAGATCAAAGGGTTTAAAATCTTCTTCTATATGCAGGGGCTTGTGCGCAATGCCAAACACCCTTTTCATATCGCCATTGGAGAAATATCGTACCTGGAAAAGCGTAACGGTTTGTTCGGCTTCATTGGCAAAATTGGCCAGCAGAATACTGTATGCCTCATCTTTGTTCTCGCGCAGGTACTGCGTTTTGAGGGCGCCGGTGCTTTCGCTGTTCATGGTGCCGTAACCACCCATTACATAGGTTTCTTCGGTTCGGTCGCCCTTTTTTTCGCTGCCGCTGCTCTGGTTATAAAAGCGGTATCTTTTTTCGGGAACGATCAATGTAAGCAGGGCATCTACAAAAGTGGTTTTACCGCTTCCGTTGGCGCCCGTGAGCAAACTGGTTTCACCCTGGGGTTTAATGCTGTGCACCACCTCATCAAACGTACCCCAATTGTATATTTCCATATACTGCAGGCGAAACCCGCTTTTCTGACTATCTGTACTAAAAACACTTAACTGCATAATGGTAATCAGGTTTTGCTACTGCACCAGTTTGGCTTCCTTATGTTTTTGAAGCTGCTGGTAAAACAGGTCTAACTCATCGGTACCCACCTTGGCCTTGATGATCTTTTTAATACGAAACTTTTGTTCATCGGTTATATCGTGGTTTTCTGTTTTATCCAGGAAACCATTCTCCTCGGCCTTATCTATCAGGCGGTCTATTTCCTTTAAAAATTTTACGCGGCTGGCATTTTCTTTAAAGAACATCTCTGCATATTCTTTGATCTCGCGCCGCTTTTTGATGAGCTCGCGGGTAGTGGCTTCGCCAATTTCAAACTCGGCCATCATTTCGCGTAGCAGTACCAGCATCACGCTTTCTTCGTAAGTAAGCGAACGGCGCTGTACCCAGCTCACGGTGCTATCGTCTTCTTCCGACAGGGTATGTTTTACATAGGCGTACCCATCCTGCTCGTCCAGCACCAGGGTAAGCCCCAGTTGCTGCAAAAACACGGTCAGCTCGGCTTTGTATTGAACCAGTTTTTCCCAGGCGCCTTTCTCAACATATTCAACAGGCCCTTTCAGCAGTTTTATAAAAACGCTGGTAAAGGGTAGTATTTTGGCTGGTGATTGCATGTGTTTTATTTACTGAATAACAAATAGGGCACTTCTACAAATTTGGTAGCTTCTTCATTTAATGGGATATGTTCGGTGGTATTTTGAATTACCTGTACCCGGCTGGCCTTATCGCGCAGGAAACTGTAATAGCTCACTACTTCGGCCAGGCCGTTTTCGAGTGGTTGCAATTCCACGATCTCTTTCAGGGTGGCGGTTTGTTTACGTTGCAGCGCCTGCTCTACTTTGTGCCAGAGTTTCTTTTTATCGATATGCGAGGTATTGATAATGCGGCTGAACCGTTCCGGGTCGGCAATTTTTTCCGATGCGGTAACGGGTTGTTTAACGGCGGCCACGGCTTTCTTTTGCTCAAACTGCAGTTTTCTTTCCATCACCATTTTTATTTCGGCGCCTTCTTCCAGGGTGATACCACATTGCACTTCATCATCCATCAAATCGAATATCAGCTCCTTGATATTACCTATTTGCTGGCGCAGGCGTTTATGACGGGCAATTTCTTTTTCGGTGATGATTCGGCTGAGTTTCTCGGCCATTTTATCGTTGGCATCGTACACGCTTTTGCCCTGTTCGAGTAACAACGACTTGATGTTTTGCAGAAAGGCTTCGTCTGCTTCTATGCCGCGGTCTTTTAACAACTCCAGTAATTGTTCGGTCAGCTCCTTCCAATCCTGCTGACCGGCGCGTGATATCAGGAAATCCCAGAACGCATAAAAACTTTTTCCCTGGTTGCTATTGCGAAGGGCGTCGTAGGCTTCAAAGGCGAAACCCACAATGGCGCCTTTATTTTGTTCGGCCTTGGTGTGTTGCTCTACAATGGCGCGGTGTATTTGTTTGAAATTATCTTCCACCTCCCTGAAATCGCTGATCAGCTCATAACAAAGGCGGGTAAACAACTCCAGTCTTTCCTGCACCTGTGCATTGCTGTAATTGTCGGGCGCCAGGCCATGTTCCAGCGCTTTGATCTCCTTATCTATTTCAGCCCGTTTGTCTTTCAGCATTTGCAGCCGCCTGGTTCGGTCATCCTCGGTTTTCTCAACAATATCCCTAAGCGAATTAAACAACAGTTTGAACCGGCTTTCGGTACCCACATGGTTGCGCACCTGCAGGGTGAGCAGCCATTGAAATACTTTCTCTGTATGCGCACTCAGCTGGTATTGTACGTTGCCGCCGGCATCCTGGAAATCCTGCAGTATTCTTTTTTGCACCCAGTTCAAAATATACTTGCGGCTCCTGGTTTCCTCGTCTTCGCCAAATACGATCTTCGCTTCTTCAAAATCTTCGGTGCCATCTTCCTGGGTAGCCAGTGTTTCTGTCAGCAACTGTATCAGCAGGTCTTCAGGAACAATAAAGCGGTTTTCTTCTTTATACACCCGGTATAAAAAAGGCAATATCCACCGGGCGCTTCGCTGCCGCAGCATGAGTATTGCCGGACTGGATGTAAGTAAAAATGCTAATTCTGCCTGTTTCATAATCTAACCATCACAAATACTGATCTTTCAATATACATATTTAAAGAAAAGCGCATGCAATTTAACGTAAAGTTATCAACAGTGCCGCGGAGGCAGCGTTTGCAGTAACCTTGCGTCATTTCAGCGGCGGATTGTCTTTCCAGCGCCACAGGTACATACAGGCATAACTGCGGTAGGGGCTCCACTTTTTGGAAATACGCATCATGTCTTCCCTGAATTTCTTTTTATCGGTGCGGTCCAGTTTGTACAAACCGATCATGGCGTTTTGAATACCCAGGTCGTCGAATGCAAAAACATCTTCGCGTTTCATCGCAAACATCAGCAACATTTCCACCGTCCAGCGGCCCACGCCTTTTATTTCGGTCAGGTATTCAATCACCTCCTCATCGCTCATTTTGCCCAGCTTTTTATAATCCATCCCTTTTTCCAGCGCAAAGCGGGCTACATTTTGAACATAGGCTGTTTTGGCATTCGACAGGCCAATACCTCTTAGGGTGGCGGGCGGTGTGGCAACGATCTGTTCAGGCGTAGGCTCTTTACCACCATACAGGTCAAGAAAACGCTGGTAAATTACCCGCGCCACCTTGGCCGACAACTGCTGGCTCATGATGGAAGCGCAGAGATAAATGCAGAGATTTTTTCTTTTGGTTAAAGTAAGTGTGCCGTGATCGTCGATAATCTTTTTTAATTTTTTGTCTTTGCAGAGATGAATGGCGTATTCCATAACCATAAATTTAAGATGTTAATTTTGTTCCATGCAACGAAACCTGGTGATAACAAAAGACGGATCCCATTCGGTGGAAATACCGGAATGGCAGGTTTCGTATCATTCCATGCATGGGGCGGTGCAGGAGTCGATGCATGTTTTTATCGAAGCGGGTTTGAAGTATTGGTGGAATAAACACCGGAAAGAATGCCGGGTGTTTGAAATGGGGTTTGGAACGGGGTTGAATGCCTTGCTTACTGTAAACACGGGATTAAAAGCGATATATGAGGCGGTGGAAGCCTTTCCATTGGAGCAAGAAATTACCGATGCCTTGAATTACGGTATGCCTGAATTAGCGCGTTTGCATAGCTGTGCCTGGAATACCGTAGTGCCGGTTACCGACACTTTCTCGATTAAAAAAGTACAGGCCAGCCTGCAGGAATATGCTCCCGGAATAGTAGTAGATGTTATTTATTACGATGCCTTTGCACCGGATGTACAGCCCGAGTTGTGGACAGAACCCATGTTTGCAAAAATGTATGGCATGCTGTCGCCGGGCGGCGTACTGGTTACTTATTGCAGCAAGGGCGCCGTGCGCAGGGCCATGCAGGCGGTAGGGTTTATGGTAGAAAAACTACCGGGACCGCCGGGTAAACGCGAAATTATACGGGCTTATGCAAACGAATAACTCACACCGCCGTCTTTCTCATCTTTCAACAAAATACCCAGTTGCTGTAACTGCTGCCTGATCTTATCAGAAGTGGCATAATCTTTCCGGGCCTTGGCTTCTTTACGTATTTCAATCAGCAGGCCTATCACCCCTTCCAGCTTTCCATCTTCTTTTTCAGCATCGTTGGTAAGGCCTAATATATCCTGCAGGTATACCTTGAAATATTTCTGCATCAGCGCCAGCGTGTCGCCGCTTAGGGCCGAATCGGCAATATGTTTGTCTTTTATGGAGTTGATCACCGGCACCAGCTCAAACATGTTGGCCAGCACGCGGGCGGTATTGATATCGTCGTTCATGAAATCGTCCATCTCCAGCACCAGCTTTTTCACTTTTGTATCCAGATCGGTATCGCCCGCCTGGTTGTTGCCGGCCTCCAGCTTTTGCAGGTATTCAAAGGCCTCCCATAAACGTTTCAACCCTTTTTCCGATGCCTGCAGGGCTTCGTTGCTGAAATCGAGGGTGCTGCGGTAATGGGTTTGCAAAATGAAAAAACGTATGGTCATGGGCGAATAAGCCTTTTCCAATAATGGATGATCGCCGCTGAACAGTTCAGTCAGTTTGATCACATTGTTATAGCTTTTGCCCATCTTTTTGCCATTGATGGTGATCATGTTGTTGTGCATCCAGTAACGGGCGGGCACATGTTTATTGCAGATGCTGCTTTGGGCTATTTCACTTTCGTGATGCGGGAACTGCAGGTCCATACCGCCTCCATGTATGTCAAACTCGGTGCCCAGGTATTTGGTGCTCATGGCCGAACATTCAATGTGCCAGCCGGGAAAACCTTCACCCCAGGGGCTTACCCAGCGCATGATATGCTCAGGCGGGGCAGCCTTCCACAACGCAAAATCCTGTTTGTTCTTTTTTTCATCCTGGCCTTCCAGCTCGCGGCTGGTCTCCAGCAGGTCGTCCATAATACGGCCGCTGAGTTTACCATATGGATAATTTTCGGCATATTTCTTTACATCAAAATACACCGAACCATTCACCTCGTAGGCATAACCTTCTTCCATGATCTTTTTGATCATTTCTATCTGCTCAACAATATGCCCGGTAGCCGTGGGCTCTATGGTAGGTTCCAGGTTATTAAATTCTTTCATGGCCCAGTGAAACAGGTTGGTATATTTCTGCACCAGTTCCATAGGTTCCAGCTTTTCTATCACCGCTTTTTTGGCGATCTTATCTTCGGCCTCCCGGCCTTCTTCTTCAAAATGCCCGGCATCGGTGATATTGCGAACATAACGCACTTTATAACCCAGGTGCATGAGGTACCGGTACACCACATCGAAGGTGATGAATGGCCGGGCATGGCCCAGGTGGCTTTCGCCGCTTACGGTAGGGCCGCATACATACATGCCCACATAACCGGGCGTGATGGATTTAAATACTTCTTTTTGCCTGGTGTAGGAATTCAGTACTTTAAGTTCGCTCATAGACTGCAAAAGTAATATTGAATAATGAATATTGAATGTTGAATGTTGAAGCATACCCTCCATCATTGAACATTCAATATTCATTATTCGATATTCAATATTCACTTCCTGGCAGGGCCAGGTCGGCTACCAGCGGGTAGTGGTCGCTCCAGGGCAATTTGAAGCGGTTATACTGCAGTACTTTGAACTTTTTATCGGCGAGTATATAATCGATACGCAGGGTGGGCGAGATAAATGAAAAACTGCGCCCGGTGCCCTTCCCCTTTTGTACAAAAGCATCCTGGCGGTTGCCCTTTATGGTAAAATAAGTATATGAATTGGGAATGTCGTTGAAGTCGCCGGCAATGATCTCCGGCACGGTGCAGCTATCGAGCTGGGCGCGTACCAGGTCGGCCTGGTTACCCCGTTGGTAATAGCCCATGCGCAGCTTCCTGATGATGGAGCGCGATGCCGTTACCAGGCTGTCGTCGGCCGATTTGATGATCCGGAGGTTCTGGTAATCATTTTTCCTGAACATTACCGATTGCAGATGGGTGGTATATACCCTTATACGCTGATTGTTTACCAGTATATCGGCCGAAATAAGGCTTTCTGCGGCCCGCAGGCTCGGTGGTCCCGGGTAGCGGATACGCTGGGTATCTACGATAGGATAGCGGCTGAAAATAGCAACGCCTACCTCATACCGGCCGCCCTTTTGCCCGTAATCGACCGCCCGGTAATGATAAGGATACTTCAATGCGATGAGCTCTTTTACATTACTGTAATTAAAACCCTTGCCTGGCTCTACGAATTCCTGGAAACACATGATATCTGCATTCTGCTCCTCGATAAACTCCATCATTTTTTGGCGGTAATGCCTGAATGCTTTGTATTTTTTCTTGTGTTCGCTAAACCATTCCACGTTCCAGGTAAGTATGCGCAGGCTGCCTTCTTTTTTTTCGGGTTTAAAACTGGTGGCAAAATGCATCCCCCAAAAAGCGCGTATGTTGGTAAATCCCAGCACCAGGGCCAGGGCCGACAGCACAAACCATTTATTTCGGACGATGATCCAAAATACCATGAAGCTGAACACCACAATGAGTAGAACGGGGAAAGCAAAACCAAGCAGCGAAAAAAACCACCATTTTTCCGGATGCAGCCAGGCGTTGGCGCAGGCTATCAGGAAAAGGTTGGCAAAAACCAGGTTTAAAACAATAAATATTCGCTTGGTAAGCTTTCTAACAAACCGGGCCATATTTAAAATTACAATTCTTCATCTTCTGCCGCCCGTTTCAGAATGTCTTTTTCTTCTTCGGTGAGAAAACGATAGCCTTGTTGATTGATTTTGTCCAGAATTTCATCAATCCTTTTCTGTGTAATATTTGGAATCTTTTTATAAGGTTGGGTGCCCCTGGTTTTGTAATGCAGATCGGTGCGTGCGGTTTTTTTCCAGTTTTGTTTATCGGGGTTGAAGAGGTTGCCAAGCCATTCAAACAGGTTGTTCATCCAGGCGCCTAAATCGCGGTTGCGGCGTAAATGGTAAATGTACATAAAGCCAATACCTGTGCCAGCCAGGTGCGCCAGGTATTCGCCGCCACTGTTTTTTGCCCCGGCCAGTTGCGCCAGGTCGATGATCAGGTACACCACGGTAAGTACCCAAAGCGGAAAGCCGCCGTTGATCATGGGGAAAATGCGATAATCCGGAGCCAGTACGGTAGAAGCCACCACTACAGCCATTACCCCCGACGAAGCACCCATCAGGGCCGAGGAAGGCACGGTAGGCACCAGCATGGGGATCGTATTATAACAAATCATGTATAACAATCCACCAGCCAAACCACCGTAAATAAAAAGCGGAATCAGCTTTTTATTGCCGGCCAGTTCCTGGAATATAAACCCGAATGCGCCCAGCCATAACAAATTGCCAAGCATTCTCCATACATCCATATGCACGAACATATGGGTGACCAGCGTCCAGGGCCGGGTGGCCATTTTCTGGAAACCGGCAGGTAAAGTAAACCAGTTGAGTATATTATTGTAAAAACCCTGGAGGTCTTTATCGGAGAGGTTGTATACTAACCAAATGAACTGGAAAATACAGAATACGATAGCAAGGATTGCAATCAACATCACCAGGTTGTTTCCATCCTGGCCCAGACCCAGTCTTTTCCTATACCTATCTTCTCTTAGCACGGAGTAATTTTTAGTGAATTTACAAAAACTGCTTTTACAAGCTATAATAACTACAACAGTAATTTAACAGTTAAAGGGATAGTAAGGTTGCCCTGGATTAATAAAAAGTACGCCGGTTATTTTTATTCCAAAACCATACCAGTAAAAATCCTACCAACGCCCCGCCCAGGTGCGCCCAGTGCGCAACACTATCGCCTGCCGAGTTCTGTATACCCAGGTATAATTCCATACCCGCATAGATCAATACAAACCATTTTGCCTTGATGGGAAAAAGGAAATAGATATACAGCAGGCTGTTTGGAAAAAGATAACCAAATGCGGCCAGGCAGCCGAACACTGCGCCGGAAGCGCCCACCGTGGGAATATTGGGGAAGAAACGCGGATGCCCTATAAGCCGTTGTTGTTCCTCGAGTGGCAGGCGGTAGAACTGTTCCCAAACAGGTGTGAGGTCGAAATACAATATCGCCAAATGCAATGCCGTGGCGCCCAGGCCGCTCAGCATATAAAAGGTGAGGAACCGTTTGGGGCCCCACAAATTTTCCAGTACGCTGCCAAACATCCACAAAGCAAACATGTTGAAGAACAAATGCGCCCATCCACCATGCAGGAACATATAGGTGATCACCTGGTGCGGTTTAAAATAGGCGGAGCGTATATCGTGCAACGCAAAAATATCTTCCATATTGAAACTGGGATTGCGGGCAAATGTGATCTGCGCGAAATACACCAGCACATTTATTATCACCAAGTTCTTAATAACTACCGGTATCGTATTGAATCCGCCTGGTCTAAAATCTGTCATGCCTGTTCAATTATTAGTTTAAATTACAACAATAACGCCTTACACCTTCAATCTCAACCTTACCACGTTTTCTATATGATGGGTTTGCGGGAACATATCCACGGGTTGAATATGGGTCACTTCGTATTTCTCATCCAGTAAATTCAGGTCGCGGGCCTGCGTAGCCGGGTTACAACTCACATACACAACTACGGGTGCGGCCGTTTCCAGTATCTTACGCACCAGCTTTTCGTGCATCCCCGCCCTGGGCGGGTCGGTGATCACCACATCGGGCGCACCATGCTGCTGAAAAAAGGCATCGTTGCAAACATCAATCACATCGCCGGCAAAAAACTGCGCATGTTGAATATGGTTGAGCGCGGCATTTTCACGTGCATCGTCCACGGCCTCCTGCACAGTTTCTACACCAATTACCTTTTTGGCTTTATCGCTCACAAACAAACCAATGCTGCCGGTACCGCAATACAGATCATATACGGTTTCGTTACCGGTGAGCCCTGCAAAATCGCGTGTCACCTGGTACAACCTTTCACCCTGCCGGGTATTGGTTTGAAAAAACGACTTAGGTCCTATCTTGAACTGCAGCGGCTTTTCGCCTTCCCCGGTGTTCAGCTCCTCGATGATATAACCCTTGCCTGCATACACCTGGGGCTGCAGGTCGTATATGGTATCGTTCTTCTTTGGGTTGATGGTGTACAGCAGGGTGGTAATGGTGGGCACCTGTTGCACCAGGTATTCAAACAAACGGTTTCTTTCTGTTTCATCATCGTAACCGAAACACACATTCACCATCACTTCGCCGGTGGTGGCTATACGAACGATAAGTGTACGCAGCCAGCCATGATGTTCCCTGATATCATAAAAACTATAACCCTGCTGCCGGGCAAATTCCCGAATGGTGTTTTTGATGGCATTCACCGGTTCGTTCATCAGGTGGCAGGTGGTAATATCAATCACCTTATCGAATAAACGGGGTACATGAAAACCCAGGGCATTTTCCTGGGGAATGGTATCCCGGTGTTGAATTTCTTCGGGTAACAGGTAACGCTTGTTGCTGAAGGTAAACTCCAGTTTATTGCGATACCGCGCGGTTTCGGTGCACCCGATGATCGGGAATATATCGGGCAATGCAATTTTGCCGATGCGCCGCAGGTTTTGCACCACTTCGTTTTGTTTGTATTGCATTTGTTTTTCATAGGGCAGCATCTGCCATTTGCAGCCGCCGCACACGCCAAAATGCTGGCAAAAAGGCGTTACCCGGTCGGCTGAATACTGGTGAATATGGATCGCTTTGCCTTCGGCCCATTCCTTTTTGTTCTTCGATAACTGCACATCCACTATATCGCCCGGAACGGCCCCTTCAATAAAAACCACTTTCCCGTCTATTTTGCTCAGTGCCTTTCCTTCTGCTGCATAGTCCTGTACCGGTATTTGCTGTAATACCGTGAGTTTTTTCTTCATGCAGCAAAAGTACGAAGTAAGATGTAGGAAGTAGGAAGTAAGAAGCAGGAAGTAGGATGGTGGCTGTTCTTTCTAACTTCCTACCTCTTACTTCCTACCTCTAAAAAAAAGGCAGCCCTGTAAAACAGGACTGCCACCTTCACGCTATTTATTACAAGCAAAAATCGACCGACGGTTAGAAAACCCCAGTCGTTATAGTAATAACAACTTCCGTTCGCTGAAGGTTGCTGTTATTTTCATTTTTGCATTGTATTATGATTTCTGAAACCCGCCGCGGGCGGCGCTTTCCGGGAACCGGGGCGTTTATTCCCCTTTTTGAGACGCATTGTATTTTTTCTCGGCATCGGCGGCCTTTTCAAAGTCCAGCACCACCCCATTGATGCAATAACGCAGGCCTGTGGGCGCCGGACCGTCTTCGAAAACGTGGCCCAGGTGGGCTTTACAACGGCCGCACATCACTTCGGTGCGTGTCATTCCGTGGGAGTGGTCGGGCGCATAAATGATGCTGCTTTTGCTGATGGGCTGGTAAAAGCTGGGCCACCCGCAGCCGCTTTCAAACTTGGTATCGCTCTGGAACAGCGCATTACCGCAGGCGGCGCAGTAAAAAGTGCCCACCTCTTTGGAATGTTCGTAGGGGCTGGTCCAGGGCCGCTCCGTGCCTTTTTGCCGGGCGATGGCGTACACATCGGCAGGCAAAATTTTCTTCCACTCTTCTTCGCTCAGGTTCACCTTCGATGAATCGTTACGCGAATAAACAGGATTGTTCTTTTTTGATGTATCCATAATTGCTTTTTTCGTTGTATGGGAACTAATTTGCTTTGTATCGGGTTGAGAATAACTGCATTGCTGCATGATCACGGCCAGCAGCACCATCCCCAGGTATTGAAAAGATCGCTTCATACACATAATTTACTTAAAGTTACGAAGCCGGCCGGGCGCCGGATGTCTGATGCCTTACAAACAGGTGGGCTTAACATTTTTTTGTATCTAATGAATAACACCGAAACCCCTGCCGAAGTTGGTGAAACCTGCGCCGGGATTAATATTTTTTAATCTTAAAGCCCGAATGCAGAACAATTTTTAACCTCGATACCTGTATATTTGCCCGCGTACAACCGTAAAGTAATAACATGTTCAATCTCATTTTATTCGGGCCTCCCGGAAGCGGAAAAGGGACCCAATCTGAAAAGCTGATCGAAAAATATGGTTGGATCCACCTGTCTACCGGCGACCTGTTGCGCAAGGAAATTGCCAACCAAACCAGGCTGGGACTGGAGGCAAAAAGCCTGATGGACAAGGGTCAACTGGTGCCCGATGCAGTAGTGGTAGGCATGATCGACTCAGCACTCACCGCCAACCCGCAGGCCAGGGGTTTTTTATTTGATGGTTTTCCCCGTACGGTAGCACAGGCCGATGCACTGGATAAGCTGCTGGCCAGCAAAAATTCCGAAATCACCGCGGTGCTGGCGCTGGAAGTAGGCCAGGAAGAACTGGTAAAGCGTTTGCTGAACCGAGGCAAAACCAGCGGCCGCAGCGACGATACCAATGAAGAAGTGATCAGGGCCCGCATTGTAGAATACGAAAACAAAACTGCCGCCGTAGCCGATCATTATGCCAAAAAAGGCAAAGTAGCCAAAATCAAAGGCGAAGGCAGTATCGACGATATTTTCAACCAATTATCTAAAGAGATCGACGCCAGGAGTTAATCCGGCGTTGATCACTTTTTTCCTGCCTCATTTATAGCTCCGCTAACGCCCCCGCATTTCGCCGGGTATCACGGTAACAGTGGTTTTATGCCCGCCACGCAACACCTGCACACTGATATGCTGCCCGATGGTATGCTCGTTCAATTGTTTATGCAAATCGTCTATGGAAGCCACGGGGTGATTATTAAAACCAACAATGATATCGCCCCTGTGCAGCTCGTTGTTGTACACCGGTATATCGGCCTCTATTTCTGATATGTACACACCGGTGCGGCGTTCGAGGCGGTTGGCGGCAATCATGCGTTCGGTAAGATTTACCAGCTGACCGGCCAGTCCCAGGTAGGCGCGTTTAACTTTTCCATGCATGATCAGTTTACCGGTTACATAGGCGGCCAGGTTGCTGCTCACCGCAAAACAAATTCCGTGTGCAGTGGGAATCATGGCGGTATTCACGCCAATTACCTGCCCCAGCGAATTCACCAGCGGACCGCCGGAATTACCGGGATTGAGTGAGGCATCTGTCTGGATCACATCATCGATCAGCCGCCCATCCGAGGCGCGCAATGTTCGGCCCAGGGCGCTTACCACACCGGCGGTAACGGTATGTTGCAAACCCAACGGGTTGCCGATGGCGATGGCTATCTGGCCCGCCTGCAACTGGTCGGAGTTGGCAAACGACAGGGCTTTCAGCCTGTCTTCATAAATTTTCAGCACCGCAATATCGGTAGAGGGGTCGCTGCCCTTCAGTTCGGCATTAACCTGCCGGCCATCGGCCAGTGATACTTTTATTTGCGCCGCATTTTCTATAACATGGTGATTGGTAACAATAAACCCATCGGAAGAAATGATAAAGCCAGAGCCGCTGCCCGGTTGCCGGCGTTGCTGCCCGCTGCGCCGGTCGATGGTGTTTTTTAATACTTCAATATGCACCACAGCCTCGGCCACCGAGCCCACCACATGGGTGATGGTTTTTGAATAGGCATCCAAAAGATCATGGTCGGTATGCTGTATTAGTTGGATAGGTATGTCTGTTATTTGCATACCCTAAGCCGGCAAATTATTTACCAGAAACAATTTGTGACAGGATGGCATTATTTGAACAGCGAATCGGCGCGGTTCAGGCTGTTCAATATGTTTTCTTTAACTATTTCCACTTTTTGTTTTTCGCTTTCCAGGTATTGTATGCGAAGTGTTTTGTTATCGGTGAGCGTATCGGGTCTGAACTTGTCCATCCACGCATACATGCCCGAGTCGGCGGTTTTCAGATCATCGTTCAGCGTAATAAGTGTGCGTTTATACGATTCGTTGGGTTTTGGCAATTTGTTGATACTGTCGATGGCCTTTTGCGTTTGGTCAATATATTTTCGCACTTTGCCGATCTTAGCCATACCCACATCATGCCCCTGCATTACATCATGATACAATGAATCTTCTTTTGTTTTTAGTTGAGGCGTGTAACCATCTTTACGTCCGGCAGGTTCTTCGTTACAGGCGAGCCATGAGGTAATGACAATAGCAATGAGTAAACGGTGCATAAGTATATTGCCTTGGGTTCAACAATAAATTAAGGTCAAAAATAGTTTCTTTAGAGGTAAATGCCTTTTAAAGTATTTTCGCACCACAATAACCAGAACAATGGCTACCTGTTTCAGGCTTACCTTTTTTGTTTTTCTTGTATTCATAACCAATGCAACAACAGCCCAGTACAATTCCACCCCCGTATTTCGTTTAGGTGGCGCCATTGCTTTCGGGTTGTCGCATATGGCTTCAAACAATATTGGCATTGGTGGTATGGCAGGTGCGGAAAAATTATTCAGCAAAAGTTTCGCTGCCGAACTGGAAACATCTTACACCTATTTTACCGGCGATAAAACCTATTATATGGATGGCCGCAACAAGGCCTTTACAGCGCCCCTGCTGGCCGGTATAAAAGCCTATCCCTTACGCAATGTATATGGCTCTCTGCGCACCGGCGCCGTATATTTCCTGTTGAACGGCATGTCTTCGGCCCGGGTCAGCCTGGGTTATGGCGCGGCCGGCGGCATCAACCTGCCCCGAAGCAATAACCGCCTCAACCTGCAGATCTCGTACACGGGCTTCCGTTTTGAGGGTATTAGCCGCGGATATACTACATTAGCAGCAGCGATCATCATCAGGTAAGGCTGGTGACGCCATAGAAAAAACAACTACAGTTATGAAAAAGCTGCACAACTACGT
>Ga0065721_10004233_pt1 | contig 34280 bp, 25 predicted proteins | sample Mesricmetagenome_FD_59108 | JGI IMG/M metagenome (GOLD analysis project Ga0065721, IMG submission 59108) | Mesophilic microbial community from rice straw/compost enrichment Sample: eDNA_1 v2 (version 2) | ecosystem: Engineered > Solid waste > Grass > Composting > Bioreactor | place: USA: Davis... | reverse complement strand
CGCGGTGTGTTCAATCTCCTTGAGTTCGATGCGGATCGCGCCGCCGTCTGGCATCGCATCACGCGCATTGACCGCGAGGTTGAGCAGGGCGAGTTCCACCTGGTTGGCATCGGCGGAGACCGGCGGGAGGCGTTCCGGAGCGGCGACCACCACCGCAATGCGCGAGCCGACTGACCGCTGCAAGAGGTCCTCCATCTCGGTGACGAGACGGGCGAGGTCAACCGGCCCCACCTGAAGGTCCTGCCGGCGAGCGAAGGCAAGTAGCCGCTGGGTGAGTGAGGCTCCGCGTTTTGCGCCCTGCAGCGCGCCATCGATCAGCCGAGTTGCCTTCACGTCGCCAGCTACGTGCTTGCGCAGAAGCTCCAGATTGCCTAGCACCGCCATCAGCAGGTTGTTGAAGTCGTGTGCTACCCCGCCCGTCAGCTGGCCGATCGCTTCCATCTTCTGTGCCTGGCGAAGCTGTTCTTCCGCACGTTCGCGCTGGCTCACCTCCGCCAGCACCAGCTGATGCGCCTCTTCGAGCTCGCGCGTGCGTTCGGCGACACGCTCCTCCAGAACCTCGTTGAGGTGACGTTGCTGCTCCTCCGCCTTCAGCCGTTCGGTGATGTCTGCCGAGACGCCGACGAGCTTGACCGGCCGCCCCGTGCGGTCGCGGTGAAGCTGTGCGCGGATCTCCGCGCCATGGACGGAGCCGTCGGGCCAGACAGTGCGATAGGCGACCGCGTAGTCAGTTCCCGTTTCGATCGTGTTGCGAACCGCTTCCTTCATGCGCCCGATGTCTTCGGGATGGATGGATTGCAGCAGGTCCTCATAGGTAAAGCCGTCATCCGGCCCACGGCCGAATATGCTCCTGCAGGTGGAAGATGTCGTTAGTGCACTGGTTGCGAGGTCTAGCTCCCATGCGCCAAGCCGACCCGCCTGCAGGGCCGTCTGGAGGCGTCGCTCCCCTTCGTCCAGCGCTTCCATGCGCATCCGTGCTTCGTACTGCCGGCGGCGCGCGCGCATGGCGGAGCGGGTAACACTGATGAATGTCGTTGCGTGGAAAGGTCGCTCGATAAAGCTGACATTGCCGAGCACCTCCAACAGCCGGGCAGCAGCCGGATTATGCTCCGGCCCACCGCCGCGCGCCGTCATGATGATGAAGGGCAGGTCCGACCAGCTTGGCTGGGCCTCGATCCAGGAGGAAAGCGGACGCAGGTCCGCCCAGCGCAAGGACTCTTCGGTCATCACTGCGAAGGCGGTCCTGTCGTCGAGGCTTGCCACCAGATCATCCAACGTGGGCGCGACTTTCGCGCAGAGTCCCGCTTCCTTAAGCAAGGTTGCGGCGATCTGCGCATCGCGGCCCAGCGGGGCATGGATCAGGCCAAGCACGTCGCGCTCAAGAATCGGAGCCATCCTCGTCATGGTTCTGCAGCAAGGGTTGCCTGTCGCCCACAAAGAGGGGGACGCCGCGCAGGATCCCCTGGAAGCCGGAAAGTGGCTCGCCGAGCGTCAGCCCCTTGGTGCCGATCTTGTATTCGCGAATGGTATCCTCGTGATGGCCCGTACGCTTCTTGATGACGGAAATTGCGCGGCGAACCCGCCCTTCCGCCTCGAAATAACGGAGCAGGATGACGGTGTCTGCAAGATAGGTCACGTCCACCGGGGACTTCATGTCCCCGACCAGGCCGTGTTGTGCGACGGTGATGAAGGTATTGGCGCCCTGCCGGTTCAGGTATTGCAGCAATTCGTGCATGTGGAGAATGAGGGCATTTTCCCCCGGCATCGCAGCCTGATATCCATTGATGCTATCGATGACGACGGTCTTTGCGGAGAAGCTGGCGACCCTGTCCCGTACACGCTGGGCGAACTCGCCTGGTGACAATTCGGCAGCGTCGAGCTGCTCGATGTAAACGAGCCCGTCAGCCTGCATGGCCTCAAGATCGAGCCCCATGGCCTTGGTGCGGGAGAACAGCAGGCCGAGTTCTTCATCGAAGACGAACACCGCCGCGCGCTCGCCGCGTCGAATCGCAGCTTCGACGAAGTGCAAGGCAAACAGGCTCTTTCCGGTGCCGGCCGGGCCGATCAGCAGCGTGCTTGATCCGCGCGCGATGCCGCCGCCGAGCAGATCGTCAAACCCGCTGATGCCGCTCCGCAGGATCGTCCGCTCAAAGCTGGACCTGTGCTCGATGGAACGCAGCCGCGGAAACACGGCGACGCCGCCAGTCTTGATGATAAAATCGTGGTAGCCGCCGCGGAAGGCTTGGCCACGGTATTTCAGGACGCGAAGTCTACGCCGCTCAGATCCATAATCCGGTGCAAGCTGTTCCAGGTGAATGACGCCGTGCACGACGCTGTGAACCGTCTTGTCCATGGCTTCCGAGGTCATATCGTCCAGCAGCAGGACCGTGGCATCGGAGCGGGAAAAGAAGTGTTTCAGTGCCAGGATCTGGCGTCGGTAACGCAGCGAACTTTGGGCGAGCAGCCGGATTTCCGAAAGGCTGTCGATGACCACCCGATGCGGCTTCACCCGCTCGAAGGTTTCGAAGATGAGCTTGGTGGTTTCGCCGAGCTCCAGGTCGGAGGAGTAGAGCAGGCTCTGCTGCTGGTCCGCATCAAGCAGGCTCTCGGGCGGAACAAGCTCGAAGATCGTGACCTGGTTCCCTATTTCCTTGCCGTGCGACAGAGCGCTTTCGCGCAGCTCTTCTTCAGTCTCGGACAACGTAATGTAGAGGCAGCGTTCGCCGATACTGGCACCTTCCAGCAGGAATTGCAGCGCAATCGTCGTCTTGCCAGAGCCGGGTTCACCCTCCAGCAGGAAGACGTGACGGCGTGAAAGTCCGCCGGATAGAACGTCGTCCAGCCCCTCTACCCCGGTCTTCGCTTTCGCTGCTGAGATGTCTGTCATTCATCCTCCATGACGGCGTGTGAGATAGTGCGATCGTTGTGTTTTGGTAGAAGGCAAGACGCGGAGGCAGTAAAAATCGTTCCGGTTGAAGAATTGCCGGCGGGGATGGGCCGCAAACCGGAGTAACTGGTACTTATATGCTCGGTTGCGGTTCGCTCGCCAGTCAGGGCTCTCCTGCCTCGCTCGACCGACCGATCTTTCTGCGCAGGTTGGCGATGATCGTCTCCAGCCCGTTCAGTACCTCGTTCCGCTGTTCAGCGGACAGGTTCTCACAGAGCACCTGTTCGTGCTGGTCCGCCTGTTCCACCAGCGTGCGGACGACCTTCTCTCCCTCCGGCGTCAGCCAGACGGATTTTGCGCGACGGTCTGTTTCCGAACTACGACGCTCCAGGAGCCCGTCGGCTTCGAGACGATCAAGAATCGTCACGAGGCTGGAGCGCTGCAGGGCTATTGCCTCCGCCAGCTTCGTCTGGGTCTGGCCGGGATTGGCGCGGATCACACAGAGCAGACCGAGGTAGCGAGGCGCGGCGCCAAAACCTTTCACCTGTTCCTCAAACGCCTGATATGCCATGATCTGGGCAAGGCGCAGCTTGTAGGCGATCGAGCGTTCTTGGGAGCCGGCTTTCAACTCGCCGCCGTTTTGATCTTCCACGCTCACCCTCATTGACTCCAAATACGCCAGCTATATAGTTCGACATCGAACAATTAGGCATCGACCAATGAAGCCATTCTAGCGGATTGCACGATCGTGTCGAAGACTTTCGTTTTCGGGGAGGAGAACGCAAGGTGGCAGTTCATGACGGCGTTGCACACTGGCATCCGGAAGGGGAAGGTGCGTCGCTACACGATCTGACGGTGGGCGAGGCGCTGCGGCAGCGCGCTCAAAAAGATCCGCAGGCGTCGGCCTTGGTCTTCGAAGATCCGGCGAGTGGCCGACAGCTCCGCTGGACCTATGGCGAGCTTGATCAGCAAGCAGACCGTGTGGCCCAGGCGCTGCTCTGCTGGGGTGTCCGCGCCGGCGACCATGTCGCTGTCATGGCCGCGAACTCTCCTGAATGGGTTCTGCTGGAATACGGGCTTGCGCGGATCGGCGTCGTTCTGGTGACGATCAACACCGCGCTGCGCCGCGACGAAATCGGCTATATCCTTGCCAAATCCAAGGCGAGCGCCTTGTTCTTTAACGCCGACCTGCGCGGGTATGATGTCTCCTCGGCCCTCTCCTCGCTGCGGCCAGGCCTCCCACACCTGGAGAAGCTCTGTGTGATTGGTGACGTGGCCGCGGCGGGTGCGATCGGGTGGGACGAGTTCATGTCGCTTGCCAACCAGTCCAACCCTGAGGCGCTGGCACAAGCTGAAGCCGCCGTCTCTCCGTCCGATGTCACCCAGATACAGTTTACCAGCGGCACCACCGGCTCGCCGAAAGGCGCGATGCTGCGGCACCTCAGCATCGTCAACAATGCCAATCTCATGTCTGAGCGGGCAGGCTTCCATGCGGATGACAGGCTTCTGAGCGCCATGCCCCTGTTTCACACCGCAGGTTGTGTCTGCAATGTGCTTGGCATGCTGATGTCGGGTGGATGCCTCGTGCTGATGCCGGGCTTTGATGCGCGTCACATGGTGGAATTTGGCGCAAGGGAAGGCATAACCGCCATCAACGCCGTACCGACGATGTATCTGCGCATGCTTGAAGAACTGGACCGTCTTGGAGATCGCGCACCAGACCTGTCTTCCCTTCGCATCGCCTTCACGGGAGGCACCTCGATTCCACCGGAGATGATGCGGCGTCTCCATGACCGCTTCGGTGCCGAGCCGATGATTATCATGGGCATGACGGAAGCGAGCCCGATTATCACGCAGACTAGTGCGGATGACGACTTCGAGCAGAAGATTTCTACCGCCGGCATACCCTTGCCGCATACTGAACTACGCATCGCCCACCCGGAAACCGGCGCCACGCTGAAGTGCGGTGAAATCGGCGAGTTGAAGATCCGCGGCTACCAGATCACGGCGGGCTATTTCGACATGCCGGACGCGACGGAGAAGGCGATCGATGGAGAGGGCTGGCTCTCGTCGGGCGATCTCGCGGTTCTCGAAGCCGATGGCCATCTTCGCATCGTCGGCCGGATCAAGGACATGCTGATCCGCGGCGGCGAAAACATCTATCCGGTAGAGATCGAGACGTTTTTGCAGAGCCATCCGGATGTCGCGGATGCCTATGTGGTTGGCGTGCCCGACCGGGATCTCGGCGAGGAGATCTTCGCTTTCGTCAAGCTCCGACCGGGAGTGACCCTGTTGCCTGAAGCTCTGCGGCAGCATTGCAAGGACAACATGAGCCGCCAGAAGGTGCCGCGCTACATTCATTTTGTCGAGACCCTGCCGATGACCGCAAACGGGAAGGTGCAGAAATTTGCGCTGCGGGAGATGGCCGCGGCGATTGCCAGTGAGAATTTGGTAGGATGATGAAGGACCAGGAACCGGCCCTGCTCAGCGAAACGCGTGATGGCATTCTGCTGTTGACGCTCAATCGCCCCCAGGCGCGCAACGCCATCAGCCCCGAAATGGCGTGCCGGCTGTCAGATGCCTTTGCCGCATTCGCAGAGGATCCGGACCAGCGGGTCTGCATCCTGACAGGCGCGGGCGATAAGGCATTCTGTTCCGGCGGCGATCTCGCGCTCACCCTGCCGCTGCTGACAGGTGCGCGCAAACCTGAAACGGAATGGGATCATCGGGTGCTGGACGATCCGACTGTCATGAGCCGGTCGGCGCTGCGTAACTTCGAACTCAACAAGCCCATCATCGCCGCGATCAACGGCGCCTGTCTTGCCGGCGGCATGGAAACGATGTTGGCTACGGACATCCGCATTGCCGCGAGCCACGCCACCTTTGGCCTTCCGGAAGCCAAGCGGGCCCTGATTCCATTCGCCGGCTCGCTCGTCCGGCTGCCGCGGCAGGTCTCTTATTGCGTTGCGATGGAGATGCTGCTCGTCGGCGATAGCCTCGATGCAGAGTCCGCGCGCCTGGCGGGGTTGGTGAATTATGTTGTTCCGCCTGAAGAGGTGCTGCCGCGCGCCTGGGCGCTGGCGACTAAGATCGCGGCCAACGGTCCCGTTGCCATCAGCGAGATCAAGAGGACTGTACTCGCCTCCAGCGGGCGCACCCTGGAGGAGGGGTATGTGCTGGAAGACGCCGCCAAGGATCGCGTGATGGCGACCAGTGACGCACGCGAGGGACCGCGCGCCTTCATGGAAAAGAGGCAGCCCGCCTATGTCGGACGATAACATGGCAGCATCGATCGACCTCTCGGGCAAGTCGGCAATCGTAACCGGGTCGGGACGCGGAATTGGCCGCGCCACTGCGCTCGCCCTGGCGGGCGCCGGCGCTTCGGTTATCGTCAATGATCTCGATGGTGATGCGGTGGAGGAAGTCGTCGCCACCGTATCCGAAGCTGGGGGAAGAGCCGCGCCTGCTGTGCATGCCATCGGCTCCAGCGAGGCAGCACAGGCCTGCATCGAGACCGCTCTTTCGGCGTTCGGTCGTCTCGACATCATGGTGACGAACGCTGGCAACCTTCGCGACCGCGTGCTCTGGAACACCGGCGACGAGGACTTCGATTCCGTCATAGAAACGCACTTGCGCGGAACCTTCACCTGCGCGCGCGCCGCTGCACGTCACTTCCGTGAAGCCGGCGGCGGTGGACGGCTGATCCTCGTGTCGTCGCTGGCAGGCCAACGCGGCAACTTTGGGCAGACAGCCTATTCCGCGGCAAAGGCCGGAATTGCCGCCATGACCCGCACGTGGTCGATGGAACTCGCAAAGGCGCGTGTCACGGTGAACGCGATCGTCCCGAACGCTCTGACGCGGATGACGAGTACGATACCCGCGCTCCAAGGGTATGCGGAAGCCGCCGAACGCGGTGAGCCCCTACCGGACAACCTGCGCGCCAGCATCGGTATCGGCACGGCTGAAGATGTCGCGCCGCTTGCCGTGTTCCTGGCATCTGACAGGTCTTCAACGATCACCGGCCAATGCATAGGCATCGGTGGGGACAGGTTATCGCTTTGGTCTCACCCGCAGGAAAAGCAGGCGGCGCTTTGCAAGGGCGGCTGGAGCGCGGACGAGATAGCGGAACGATGGGCGTCAGATTTTGCCGGACTGGAGGAGAGTGTCGGCATCACGATGGACGGTCTTTGATCAACACAACCGCATAGGAGAGCGGTCCTTGGGAGGAGAAGGAAGATGAAAGCTACATTCACTTTGATAGCACTTGGCATGGCGGCGGTCGCCGCTCAGGCAGCAGGAGCCGCTGAGCTCAGGCTCGCCCACTGGCTGCCGCCGCAGCACACGCTGCAAACGACGGGTTTCGAACCTTGGATCAAGTCGATCAGCGAGGCTTCAGGCGGCAAGGTCACGATGACGATCTTCCCGGCGCAGCAACTGGGCTCGGCGACCGACCACTACGATATGGCGCGTGACGGCATCGCCGACATCACCTTCGTCAACCCCGGCTACCAGCCGGGAAGGTTCCCGATCATCTCTGCAGGCGAGCTTCCCTTCATGGTGACGAATGCCAAGGGCGGGTCCAAGGCGTTCGACAGCTGGTATCGCGCCTATGCCGAGAAGGAGATGGCGGACGTCCATGTCTGCATGGCTTTCGTCCAGGATCCCGGCACGATCCACTCCCGCGAAGCGATGCGTGTTCCGGGCGACATCAAGGGCAAGAACATCCGGCCTGCCCAGGCGACCATGGGGAGCTACGTGAACCTGCTCGGCGGGGCGAGCGTGCAGGTGCCGGCACCGGAAGCCCGAGAAGTCATCGCCCGTGGTGCGGCTGACGCCATCACCTTCCCTTGGGACAGCGTCTATCTCTTCGGCATCGATGCGGTGACGAAGCACCATATCGACATGCCGCTCTACACGACGACCTTCGTCATGGCGATGAACAAGGCGAGTTACGAGGGTCTGGCTGACGACGAGCGCAAGGTCATCGACGACCATTGCACCAGCGANTGGGCCGAAAAGATCTCTGCGGGCTGGGCTGACCAGGAAGCNTCNGGACGTGAGAAGGCGCTCTCGCAGAANGATCACACGGTCTACAAGCCNACCGCGGAAGAGATGAACGCATGGAAGGAATCAGCCAAGCCGCTGACGGACAAGTGGCATGAGCAAGTGAAGGCTGCCGGTGGAGACTCGGAGGCCATTTTCTCGGCGTTCAAGTCTGCTCTCGCCGCTGAAAAGGCCCTCGCGGAATAGGCCGAAAAACATGGACAGGCTGGAACGGGCCTTGAATCAACTGACGCGTGGCGTGGAAGTGATGGCGGGGCTTTGCCTCGCCATCGTCACCGTCGTGATCTTCGCGTCGGCGATCGGGCGGTATCTATTCGCTTACCCGATCCCGGATTCCTTCGACATCGCCCGGTTGCTGCTCGGCATCACCGTGATGTGGGGTTTTGCCGTACTTGGCTTCTCAGGCCGGCATATCACCGTCGACCTGCTGGCCGAAGCTGTGCGGCCAGCGTTCCGGCCTGCCATTGATGTCTTCGCACAGGCCGTCTTGCTACTGTTTTCGGTGCTTCTTGCATGGAAGATCTTTTCGCGACTTGCCAGCGCCTATGCCAGCCACGAGGCAACATTCGATCTGAGGCTGCCGGTGTGGCCCTTCATCGGCATCATCTGGATTGGCGCGCTCATGGCGGTGGCCATGGCCCTGCTGCGCTTTGGCATGCTCGCAGCCGGCCGGCAGGCAAGCCCGATCTCACCAAGCGAGAACATTCATGACTAGCCTGGACTGGATTGCCATCGGCGGCTTTGTCGCCTTGTTCGCCATGCTCGCGTTCCGGGTGCCGATTGGCGTAGCCATGAGCCTCGTCGGGGTCGGCGGCTTTGCGGTTGTTGCCGGCTGGAAACCGGCGCTGAACCAGCTCGCGATCTCGCCGCTGCGTACGATCACCGACTACAACCTCTCCCTTATCCCAATGTTCGTGCTGATGGGGGTTTTCGCCACCCATTCCGGCATGTCGCGTGAGCTGTTTCGAGCGGGACAGGCATGGCTCGGGCAGTTGCGAGGCGGGCTGGCGCTCGCCACCATCTCCGCCTGTGCCGGCTTTGCCGCGATCTCGGGTTCATCGGTCGCCACGGCGGCGACCATGAGCAACGTGGCGCTGCCGGAGATGCGCCGCTTCGGCTACTCCGACAAGCTTGCGACCGGGGTCATCGCCGGCGGTGGGACACTAGGCATCCTCATTCCGCCATCGGTGGTGCTGGCGATCTACGGCTACATCACCGAGCAGGATGTGGGAAAACTGTTCATCGCAGGCATTATTCCCGGATTGGTCGCCGTCCTGATGTACATGGCCTGCGTTTACGTCGCCTACTGGAAACACCTCCCGCCGGGTGCCAAGGTGTCAGGCGGCGAGCGGCTGCAGTCGCTGAGGGCCATCTGGGCCGTTGCCCTCTTGTTTATCGCCATCATCGGCGGGATCTATGCTGGCGTGGTGACGCCGACGGAAGCCGCAGCCGCAGGTGCGTTCCTGACGGCGCTGATCGGTATCCTCCGCGGCAGGCTGAATACCCGCCGGATCATGGAGTCGCTTGTCGAGGCGCTGACGACCTCGGTCGCGATCTACACGATCCTGATCGGCGCGATGCTCTTCAACTACTTTCTGGTGATCACCCAGACGCCGCAGAAGATCGCCGCCTTTCTGGTCCATCTCGATCTCGGGCCCTATCCGACGCTGTGGCTGATCCTCGGCTTCTTCCTGCTGATGGGCTGCATCCTCGATGCAATGGCGATGGTGATCCTCCTGGTGCCGATCGTCTTCCCGGTGATCACCCAGCTTGGCTTTGATCCGATCTGGTTCGGCATCATTGTGGTGATGACCGTGGAACTTGGCCTGATCACCCCACCGATTGGCATGAACGTCTTCGTCATCAACTCCATCAACAAGGACGTCAGCCTCGTCACGATCTTCAAGGGCATCATCCCCTTCGTGATCACGGACCTGTTGCGGCTGATCCTCTTCGTGGCCTTCCCGGCGATCGTGATGTTCTTGCCGAACTCTATGTAGCGACCAGCCTCAAGCCATGGCGGAAGCGGGCAGCTGCTCGAGAAGAGCCGCGACTCTGGCGCGCGCATCGGCTTCGCGAACGTCGAGGAACATCATACCGGCGCGTCGCGCAGCCTCGATGCCCTGCGTGCTGTCTTCCAGCACGAGGCAATCGGCAGGCGAGGTGGCCAGACGCTCGGCGGCAAGCAGGAACATGCTTGGGTCCGGTTTTCCCTCCGCGACATCATCGACCGTGACAATCGTGTCGAACAGGTGAAGTAGCTGGCAGGCTTCCAGCGTGGCTTTCACCACGGAGGCCTCGCCGTTGGATGCCACGGCAGACGGCCGGGCTCCCCAAGCGTGGGCGAGTTCGGCGACGGGCGGGTTGGGGGCCGCATGACCTCCAGCGGCAAGCGCACGCGCTTGCTCAAGACTTTCCCGGTAAAGCCGGGCAGGTTCGACCTGCCGGGCTGAAGCGCTGTTCCACTCTTCGATCAGCGCCTGCCTAGAGAGGCCGGTGCGTGTGTCGTAGAACGAACGCTCAAGCGTTGCCCCCTGGGCAACGAAGGCATTCGCAAACGCCTTGAAATGCAGTTCGCCTGTGAGCGCGAGCGTGCCGTCGCAGTCGAAGATGAGGGCTTTGGGCATTGCGATCATGCAGGCAGGCTTTCATGGATGCAGGCCGCCAGGGCGGCGGATGTCAGCGGTTTGGTGAGGCAGAAAATGCGGCCGGCAAAGCGACCGGCAAGAGGTGAGGTGTCCGGAAGATTGCCGGACACGACGATGACTTTCGTTTCGGCGGAGCGGGTGAGCGCCGTCTCAGCGATACGCCAGCCGGCGGCTTCGCCCAGCAGGTTGAAGTCTGTTACAACGAGTTCGAACGGGTCGCTTGAAGCAAGAATATCCAACGCCTCGGCTGCCGAGCAGGCTTCGATGAGTTTGGGAATTCCGAGCAAGCGCCGGGCATGTGCGGCGTCGACGGGATTGTCTTCCACCAGCAGGACCGGGCCTGGAAGGATGAACTTCCTGCGTTCGACCGATGCGAGTGGCAGAAGTAGGCGTACTGTCGTGCCATTGCCGACGGTCGATGTCATCTCCAGGTCACCGCCCGACTGGCGGATGAAGCCGTATACCATCGCAAGCCCAAGCCCGGTCCCGGTGCCGTCAGCGCGGGTCGTGAAAAACGGTTCGGTCGCCTGTGCCAGTACTTCCGGCGACATGCCGCGCCCGGTATCCGAAACCTCTATCTGGGCGATGTCGTGTGACTTCAGGCTCAGGCGGATTTCGACGCGACCCGCCCCGCTGATCGCCTGCCCAGCATTCAGGCAGAGATTGAGCAGCGCGCTTTCCATCTGACCAGGATCGACCCTCACCATCAACGGCTTGTCAGCCACCTTGATTTCAAACTTGATGTCTTCGGAGAGGGCAAACCCGATGAGATCCTCGACGCCCTGAAGCAGGGTATTGAGGTCCACGACCTCGGGCTCGAGGTTCAGCCGGCGCGCGAAGGCAAGCAGTCGTTGCGTGAGCGATGTACCGACTTCGAGCGCCGAACCGATCGACTGCCGCAGACCTGACATTCGCTCCGGGGAAGCTGTTTCCATGAGATGAAGGCTGGTGGAGATCGTCGAAAGAATATTGCCGAAGTCGTGTGCGACTTCTCCGGAAATCTTGCCCAGCGCTTCCGTGCGCTGGACCGATCGAAGCCTGTCTTCCAGCTCCCTTCGTTTCGACGCATCCGAGAACAACATCACCGACCCGCCGGTCGCCAACCTGCTTTCGCGTAGTTCCAACACGCGTCCACTGGGATGATGCAGTTCGGCAAAGCCATCAGCACCATCAACGCGCGTCCAACCTGCTTCCGCTAAAAGATCAGCCATAACAGGCCGGCCAGCCAATGCTTCTGTTGCGACCCCCGACACTTGCGAAAATCGGCTGTTACGCGCGACCAGGGCACCGGTTTCCGATAGAATCGCAAGGCCGTCGCTCATTCCGTCGTAGAGGTTCTGGAACAGCGCATTACGCTGGGCAAGCTGTCGGTTGGAGCGATCCAGCCGGAGTGCGTTCGCGCGGAATGCGCGGAAGGACTGAAACAGCTTGCCGATCTCGTCGCCCGGGTGGGTGGTGCGCGGCAGGCGGCTCGAGCGGTCGCCGACCGCCAGGCGCGACATGGCCTCCGATATGGCCCGCAGGTTCGCTGCCACGTAACTCGAGACAAAGATGCCGGCCGTGATCGCGACGACAGCGCTCGCAAGAACGGCAATCAGGATGATGCTTTTCGCAAGCGTCAACGAGGAGCGGGCGCGGTCCCGCTCGGCAGCGATATCCGCCTGCGCACGAGCGCCGGTTTGCGCTGCGTAAAGATTGGTGGCTTCGGCTCCAAGCCGGATGCGATCGAGGGCAGCTTCCGCCTCGATCTGCCGCGCGAGCTCCTGCCTGCGCAGCTCGAACAGGCCGTCCGGCCCCTCGGCGCGAGAACGTAGGTCCCATGCTTCGCCGGAGGCACGAGACCCCAGGCGGGCGATCATGACGCGAAACTCGCGTTGATACTCTCCAACTGCAACAAGATTTCCGGCACGTCCTGCGCCGATAAGTGCGCCAGCCATCCGCTGCAGTTCAAGCCATTGATGCGCCTCGGCAAGTGACCTGTCGGTTTGGCGGGCGTTATCAGAATAACGCCGTTCAAGGATCGCGATCTCGGCATTGATGCGCAGGATCCGGTCGGTCAGGCGGGCACGTTCGCTCGCAACGTCCGCCAATCGGTTGACGTTCTCCGAAAGCTTGCGAAGATTGGCGACCATCTCGGCATCATCAGGCGAGACGCCGCCGAGGATCTCGTTGACCGTGCGGTTGGCCTCGTCCGCTTGTTGGCGAATACGAAATGGGCTCGGCAGCGTCAGCAAATACGGCGCCTTGGTCGCAAGATCAGAGGCGCGACGCGACAGAGCGAGCGCCTGTTCCGCAGATGCCAGCGTCACGTCGTGCAGATGGTCGAGCTTGGAATTCGCCAGGCTTAACGCTGTCCAGCTCGTGCCGCCCACGACGAGGGTCGCCAGGGAAAGGGCGATCAGCGTGAGAAGCAGGCGAGTGCGGACAGACGTACGTGTGGCTGTCATGTGGTCGTGACGAAGATGTAGCCGTGTCCACGGCGGGTCTGGAGGTGGACGGGCTTGGCGGGAACAGGCTCGATCTTGCGCCGCAAGCGCATGATGAGCACGTCGATCGTGCGGTCCATGTATTGCGACAGGTCGCTGCCGAGTTCACGCAGGAGGTCGGTTCGCGGGATCACCCGGTCTGGATTTCGCACGAAATATTCGAGCATCCGGTATTCGGCATTCGTCAACGGTATTTCATTGCCGTCAGGGCCGATGAGCTCGCGCCGGCTCTGATCGAGGCGGAAGCGGCCGAAGGTGCGGATCTGGTTCTGGCTGCGGTCGGGCAGCGACAAGCTGGCATGCCCGGTGCGGCGCAACACCGCCCGCAGGCGTGCAACGAGTTCACGCGGGTTGAACGGCTTCATGATGTAGTCGTCGGCACCTGTTTCCAGCCCGATGATCTTGTCTGTCTCGTCGCCACGGCCGGTCAGCATGACGATGGGCAGGCCCATCCGCTCGCGAATATGAATTGCCAGTGTCAGTCCGCTTTCTCCCTGAAGGCGAAGATCGATCATGGCGAGATCGATCGTCTGGTTGGCTGCCGCCGCAAAAAAGCCTGCACTGTCTGCGACCGGTACCGGCACGAAGCCGTTGTCGATCAGCAGGGTGGCGATGGATTGACGCAGTTCCGTATCGTCGTCGACGATCGCCACCACGGCGCTCCCCGCAGGCGCAAGAGAAGACATATGACCTCCTTCGGCGAACCTCCCTGCCGTCATTCTCTATATTGCCGTATTACAAAGAACGGGACGAGGATTATCGCGTGTCGTTTATGACCGCCGGGAAGCGGCCTCTGTAACATTGTTCATCAAGTGCCCCGGTAGCTGAAGTGTTGTTAATCAATGACCATTAGTCACTGCTGAGGCGCCTGTGGCAGGTTCTCCAGGAGCGGATTTGGAGATCCGTGGATTCCCTTGGGAGGACATTATCATGAAGACGATAGCGATTAGCGCACTGGCGCTGGCAGCCTTTTTTACCGCCAATTCTGCAAATGCTGAACAGTTGAACGTCGTTTGCTCCAATGAGCAGGCGTGGTGCGACCTGATGGCGCAGAATTTCAAGATCGACACCGGCATCGACGCGGCCATGGTCCGCAAGTCGACCGGCGAAGTGCTGGCACAGCTGCGCGCTGAAAAGGGCAACCCGAAGGTAGACGTCTGGTGGGGCGGTACGGGCGACCCGCATATCATCGCGGCAAACGAAGACCTTACCGTTGCGACGGGCGTGGACGTTTCCGGCCTTCTCGGCTGGGCACGCAACATGACCGAGATGACCGGTGGTCGCGCCGTTGGCGTGCACGTCGGCCTGCTCGGCTTTGCCTACAACAAGGAATTCCTGGCCGAGAAGAAGATCGCGCCGCCGGCCTGCTGGCGTGATCTGGCGAAGCCGGAATACAAGGGCGAGATCCAGGTCGCCAACCCGAACTCCTCGGGCACGGCCTACACGGAACTTGCGACCCTGGTACAGCTTTTCGGCGAAGATGAAGCCTACAAGCTGCTCGCCGAGATCGGCGCCAACGTCAACCAGTACACCAAATCGGGCTCTGCGCCGACCAAGGCTGCTGCACGTGGCGAAACGGCAATCGGCATTGGCTTCATGCACGACATGGTCAAGCTGAAGAAGGAAGGTTTCCCGATCGAGATCGTCGCACCTTGCGAAGGCACGGGCTACGAGCTCGGCGCCGTTTCGGTCGTCAAGGGCACGCCGAATCTCGAAGCTGCCAAGAAGTGGGTTGAGTACGTGATCTCGGCCGAAGGTCAGTCGCCGGGTCTGGAAGTTGGTGTCTACAACATTCCGTCCCACCCGGACGCGAAGACCGACCCGGAGGCTCCGTCCATGGCCTCGATCAAGCTGATCGACTACAACTTCGCGACCTACGGTGCATCCGAAACCCGCGAGCGCCTGCTGGCGCGTTGGGAAAAGGATGTCAAGGGCGCAGGCGGCGCAGTCGAAAACTAAGGTCTTCCGGACTCGCGCTGCAGGGCGCGAGTCATCTCTTTTCAGGATATCGTTGCGATGACGCGCACCACCAGGCTCTGGAGCTCCGTGGGTTTGGCAGGCTTCTGCTTGCTGCCATGGTATATTGTGCCAGGGGGCTTCTGGTCCCTTAGCTGGTTGAGCGACCTTGGCAATCAAGGCGCTTCCGGACTTGTTCATGGTTTGACCGGCAAGTTCTGGCTAGTCGCGCCCGCGATCGCGCTCCTCGCGGCCCTCATCCTCAGCCGCATGCGGCTCTCCGCACCCGCGCATGCGCGCGCCTCGGTCGCCGCTGGTGCTCTTGGCCTGCTGCTCCTAGTTGGCCAGGGTCTCATGGTCCTGCGGCAGGGCTCACGCTTCGACCTGCTTGGCAATGTCTCCCAGGCAGGCATGGGCGCGGGGGCGTTCATTGTCGCCTTGTCGCTGCTCTTCGTCATGACGACCGGCATTTCCGGCCTCGGCAAGGGCAGGGGTGACGCCTTCGTTACAGGCCTTGTTGGCTTGATCCTTGCGCTGGTCGGCGTCTTCGTCTTCTATCCGATGGCCTTCATCTTCGTGCAGGCCTTCCAGTTGCACGGCGGAGCGGGTTTCGGTGTATCCGAGTTCCTGCCACGTCTTTTTGATCCCACTACATGGTCGCTCCAGTGCCTGGTCGGACACGGATATTGCGGACCAGCGGTCAACTCGCTAGCCCTTGCACTGCTGGCAGGTCTCGGCACGACAGCTCTCGGCCTGGCGTTCGCGCTGATTTTCACGCGCACCTCTTTTCCGCTGAAGAAGCTGCTGCGTGTCCTCACGGTCCTGCCTATCATCACCCCTCCCTTTGTCATCGGTCTGGCCCTGATCCTCCTTTTCGGCCGGACCGGGACGGTGAACGTCCTGCTTGCCGATGCCTTTGGCTGGGAGAAGACCCGCTGGCTCTACGGCTTCTGGGGTGTGTGGCTCGCGCAGATGCTGTCGTTCACGCCGATCGCCTTCCTGGTTCTGATCGGCGTTGTGGAAGGCATCAGCCCCTCCATGGAAGAGGCCAGCCAGACGCTCGATGCCAACCGCTGGCAGACGTTCCGCCGCGTATCTTTCCCGCTGATGCGTCCGGGTCTCGCCAACGCGTTCCTGCTCGGGTTCATCGAGAGCCTCGCCGACTTCGGCAATCCGCTTGTGCTTGGCGGCAACTTCAACGTCCTGTCGACGGAGATCTACTTCGCGATTGTCGGCACGGTTGCCGATCCGGCCAAGGCTGCGATCCTGTCGATGATCCTGCTTGCCATGACACTTGGTGCCTTCGTGGCGCAGCGCACATGGCTGGGCAAGAAGAGCTACGCGACCGTGACCGGCAAGGCCGACAATGGGCAACATGCCAGCCTCAACCCGACGCTGAAGTGGGCCTGCTACCTCACCGCACTGCCGTGGGCTGCCTTCACGCTCGTCCTTTACGTGCTGATCGTCTTCGGCAGCTTCGTCAAGCTATGGGGCTACAACCACGCCTTCACGTTCGAGCACTATGAGAAGGCGTTCCGCATCGTCTTCCGCAACGGCGTGCATTTTGTCGGCGCGGCTTGGGACAGCTACTTTACCACGCTCACCATTGCCGCGGTTTCAGCTCCGCTAACCGCGATCGTCGGCCTGGCAACGGCCTACCTTCTGGTGCGCCAACGGTTCGCGGGACGCGATGCATTCGAGTTTTCGACGATGTTGTCGTTTGCCATCCCGGGGACCGTCATCGGCGTCGCCTATGTCATGGCGTTCAACTTCCCGCCGATCGAGCTTACCGGTACCGCCATCATCCTCATCCTGGTGTTCATTTTCCGCAACATGCCGGTTGGTGTGCGCGGTGGCATCGCAGCGATGAGCCAGCTCGACAAGTCGCTCGACGAAGCATCGATCATGCTGGGCGCCAACAGCTTTACGACGCTGCGCCGCGTAATCCTGCCGCTGATGGGACCGGCCATGCTCGCCGCCGTCACCTACAGCTTCGTTCGCGCGATCACCTCCGTGTCCGCCGTCATCTTCCTTGTGTCGGCGCGCCACAACATGGCGACGAGCTTCATCGTCGGGCGTGTCGAAAACAACGAGTTCGGCATTGCGATCGCCTATTCCACGGTCCTGATCGTGACCATGCTGCTTGCCATCCTGATGCTTCAGGCCGTCATCGGCCGACGTCGCCTGCGCCGCGCTGATCGCGTCGCGGCCTGACATGAAAGGGCTAGACACAATGACCAAAGGCTCCGTTCGCTTTGAATCCGTCACCAAACGCTACGGCCCGGTGGTGGCCCTGAAGCCGCTGACGCTCGAGATTGAATCCGGCACGCTGTGCACGCTGCTTGGGCCCTCCGGATGCGGCAAGACGACGACCCTGCGGCTGATCGCTGGCCTCGAGAGTGCGTCAGAAGGGAAGATCCTGATCGGTGGCGAAGACGTAACCCATCTTTCCGCAACCTACCGTCGTGTCTCGATGGTCTTCCAGTCCTATGCGCTTTTCCCGCACATGACGGTGGCGGACAACGTCGCCTATGGTCTTTCGGTCAAGCGCGTGCCGAAGGGCGAAGCGGTTGCACGAGCCGACGCGGCCCTCGAAATGGTCGGCCTCAAGGGCTTCGGCAAGCGCCTGCCGTCCGAGCTATCAGGAGGCCAGCAGCAGCGCGTTGCCGTTGCCCGCGCCATCGTGCTCGAGCCGGAAGTCCTCCTGCTGGACGAACCGCTCTCCAACCTGGATGCGAAACTGCGCCGGCATGTGCGCGAGGAAATCCGGCAGATCCAGCAGCGGCTGGGCCTGACCGCGGTTTATGTGACGCATGACCAGGAAGAGGCCATGGCTGTTTCTGACCGGATCATCGTCATGAACAATGCCGAGATCGCCCAGGCGGGAACGCCGCGCGACCTCTACGAGCGCCCGGCATCGGCCTTCATCGCGGACTTCATTGGTGATGCCAACCTCCTGGATGTCGAAGTGGCGCAAGCCGGGTCGGAGACAAATGTCCAGTTGCGCGAGCACTCGTTCAACCTGCCGCGGCCAACGGACCTTAAGGGGGCGGCGAAGCTGGTGCTTCGTCCGCATCAGGTACGCTTGTCACAGGCGCCGTCCGTGATGTCGCTTCCGGCCGAGGTTGCCTATGCCGCCTATCTCGGAAACTGCATCCAATACACACTGGCGACGGCCGCCGGAGAGATCTTCGCAATCCTTCCTCCCTCTGGGCAGCCCTTTGCCAAGGGCGACACCGTGCACGTGACTTGGGATCCGGAAGACCTGCGCCTCGTCGCAGCATGACGGTGCGTTCGATGTAAATTGACTGGGGCGCCTAGCGCTTCCAGTCTTTTGACATCCGGACTTTGTCGCCCCACAGGAAGCGCTCTTCGTGAGTGCTTGCGAAATCCGGGTCAGCATAGATGTAGAGCCGTCTGATCAGGTCGCCGTCAAAAGCGAATACGTTGGCGAAACGTCCTTCGGAGCGCCCTTCAATAGGCCACGGTGTGCCGTCAGCCATCACACCACTCTCGAACCCTTCGACGATCAAATGCTCGCCGGCGACATGGAAGGTCAGCCGATCGATGTCATGGCGGATGCTCTTCAGCGAGCCCATCAGCCCGTTGGCAACCTCCATGAATTCCGCCTTTCCATAGCCAACGCCGAACTTCGGGAAATACACCTCGACATCATCGGTAAACAGGTCGAGGATCGTTGGATCGCCTCGGTCGATCCTGCGGAAATACTCGGTCGCGGCTTCGATGCGACTGTCCGCAGAATGAGCCATGCTTTTTCCTCGCTGGTGGTGATCGGCCTGCCGAAAAGTATAGGGCGGGCAAGCAACAAACCAATGCGCTCGGCTCGGGAACCTCGCGAATCCTGTCACGTTTCCGCAAACAGGAGCATCAACAGGAGGTTCTTGATGACGACCAGTCTCCCCAAACGCTTTCGCCGAACGGAGTTGAAGCATTGAACCGCATTGCATCCATTTCAAAACAGGCCGGGCACGCGGCGGTGCCACGGGAGGACGCAGGTACTGAAGCCGCGGAAACTGAAACGACTCCTGATGAGCCGCGAGGCTTTCTCGCACAGCGCCAGCGGGCTGAACTGTCGATGATGTTTAACAAGGATGCCGGGCTGAAGGCCAAGGTTGAGGTCAGTAACGGTGGGCTGCTTTCGATCGCCGCACTCGTGTCGAGCATCCTGCTCACCACCAGCGTTCTTGTTCATGTCGCAGTTCGCGACGGAAAGCGGAGCCGCTGGCTTAGTTGACGTCGCGAGGATTTTACCCGCTGAATTCCGTCTGAAAACAGGGTACTGCCGTGCGATTGAAGTCTTCGCTGTTGACTTTATTTTGCTCCTAATCGACCTGTTCCACTGCAAAGCAGTTGCTGAAGGTAAGGTAGATTGGCCAACGCAGTCGTAGGTGCTCACGATATAATTCTGGTCGTGCTGGCGGTGCTGATCGCAGTCGCTGCCTCCTATACTGCGCTCGACATCGCCTCGCGTATTGCAGCTGCCCCGACGCGCCTCGGATCTGCTGCATGGCTCGCGACTGCTGCGGTGTGCATGGGCGGCGGCATCTGGTCGATGCATTTCGTCGCGATGCTGGCCTACGTCTTCCCCGGGATGATGGTCGCCTATGATCCGGCGCTTACCATCCTGTCGCTGCTGATCGCTGTCGTCGTCACGGGCGGCGGGTTCGCGGTGGTCTCTCGCCCCCGAGCCGGGACAGTGGCCCTTGTTCTGAGCGGGCTCTTCATGGGAGGCGGCATCCTCGCCATGCACTATGTCGGCATGGCCGCGATGCGCATGCACGCGACCCTCTCCTATTCGATGACCTGGGTGGCGGTCTCCGTATTCATCGCGATGGGCGCGGCCATTGCTGCCCTTTGGCTCGCCTTCCGTGGCGGCGGCTATCTCCAGAAAGGTTTCTCGGCACTTGCCATGGGTCTCGCAATCTCCGGCATGCATTTTGCCGGCATGCGCGCCGCGTCTTTCGGCATGCATGAAGGCATGGAGGCGGATGCCGACCTCGCCAGCGTCGATCAGGGCACGCTTGCGCTTGCCGTGGCCTCCATCACCTTCCTGATCCTTCTGGCGGCGATCGTCGCAGCGATGTTCGACCGGCGGTTTGCGGCACTCGCGACCAATGAGGCACTGGCCCTGAAGCGCAGCGAAGAACAGTTCCGCTCGCTCTACCGCCGCACGCCGCTGCCACTGCATTCCCTGGATGACGAAGGCCGCATCGAGGACGTCAGCGATGCCTGGCTCGCCATGCTCGGCTACCAGAGGCGCGATGTCATTGGCCGTCCGCTGATCAATTTCATGACGGAGGAATCGGCCCGGCAAAGACTTCTCGACTGGAAACAGCTCCTGGAGGCAGGCGAGTTGCGCGAGCGGGAATACCGGCTCGTGACCCGCGACGGAGACTTCATCGACGTTCTGGCCACCTCCCGCGTCGAGCGGGAGGCCGATGGGCGTTTCTTGAGAAGCGTTGGCGGGCTGGTCGATGTCACCGCCCGTCGCCGCGCTGAAGCTGCCTTGCGCCAGGCGCAGAAGATGGAGGCTGTCGGGCAGCTGACAGGCGGCATCGCTCACGACTTCAACAACATTCTCGCGGTCATTCTCGGGAGCCTGGAGATGATCCGCAAACGCGTGCCGGCGGATGAGCGTACGGCGCGCATGGTGGAGAACGCGATCGAAGGGGCCAAGCGGGGAGCGGCGCTGACGCAGCGGATGTTGTCCTTTGCCCGCCGCCAGAGCCTGAACCCGCAGCCGGTTGACCTGCGTTCCCTGGTTGAAGGCATGCGCGACATGATGGAACGGTCTCTCGGCCCGAGGGTGTCGCTCCTTGTCGACCTGCCGCCGGATCTGCCGATGGTTCAGGCGGACCCACACCAACTCGAGATGGCCCTGCTGAACCTTGCCGTAAATGCCCGCGACGCCATGGATGAAGGTGTGATCCAGATTACCTCCGACCCCGAGAAGACACCGCCTTCGACGCTCAGCAAGGGGAGGTTCTGTTGCCTCAGCGTCATCGACAACGGCAAAGGCATGGACGAGGCGACGCTTGCGCGAGCGCAGGAGCCGTTCTTCACTACAAAGGGCGTCGGCCGCGGCACCGGCCTTGGCCTTTCCATGGTCAGTGGCTTTGCGGAGCAGTCGGGCGGGCTGCTAGACATTACCAGCCGAAAGGGTAAGGGGACGCGAGTTGACATCTGGTTACCTCTGACGGATGCGTCGGCTCCGGCCGCTGATGCCGATGCAGACACCCCGGCAATCCCGGTTTTCGCCCTGGCGGGCAAGTCGGTCCTGATCGTCGACGATGAACCGCTGATCCTCATCAACACGGAAGCCATGCTGCAGGAGGCAGGTGCACGGGTTCGGTCGGCAGCGACGGGGATCGAGGCGCTTGAGATCATCCAGAGAGACCCCGAGATCGCCTGCGTCGTCACCGATTATGCGATGCCCGGCATGACGGGAGCGCAGCTTGCCGCTGCGATCCGCGTCACGAAGCCCGGCATCCCGATCATCATCGCGACGGGTTATGCGGACGCACCCGAAGAGATCTCCAAGTATCCGCGGCTACAGAAGCCGTTCACAGCGGCAGGCCTTATCAGCTCTGTCACTGATGTGCTCTCCACGTCCACGGCCGAGGTCATCGAGTTCCCGAAAGGCCGCCCAGGTACGTCGTGAGGCAGTAGCCCCGGATCGAGGCTGCCGCCATATCTCCGGTCAGTTCGCGAACAAGCCTTTGAGGCGTGACGGTTGGCATCGCAGGTATTGCGGTGCTGCCTGCACCTGTGCGCCAAGTTCAGCCGCGGCATGCCATGGCCAGCGCGGATCGTAGAGGACGGTGCGGGCGAGTGCGATGAGGTCCGCATCGCCGGTGGAGATGATCGCCTCTGCCTGCTCCGCATCGGTGATCAGGCCAACAGCCACAACGGGCATCTTGACCGCGGCCTTGACCGCACGCGCCAGTGGAACCTGATAGCTTGGCCCAACCGGGATCTTCTGCTCGATATGCAGGCCGCCGCTCGACACGTGGATCGCGTCGCAGCCTCGTTCTTCCAGCATCTGCGCGAACTGGACCGTTTCCTCGACGCTGAGGCCGCCGTCCACCCAATCGGTCGCCGACACACGCATGGTAACGGCCTTGTCCGGAAATGCCTGGCGCACGGCTTCGAACACTTCGAGCGGGAAGCGAACGCGATTTTCCAGCGAGCCTCCGTATTCGTCGGTGCGTTGGTTGGACAGAGGCGACAGGAACTGGTGGAGAAGGTAACCATGCGCTGCGTGGATCTGCACGGCGTCGAGACCAAGCCGCGCCGCACGTACCGCAGAAGCAGCAAAGGCATCGCGGATGCGTGTAAGACCTTCCTTGTCGAGGGCAGTCGGCGGCGTGTACGCAGGATCGAAGGGTATCGCCGATGCCGAGACGGTCTGCCAACCGTTCGGGGCATCGGGCGCGATCTGGCGACCGCCCATCCACGGCTTCTCCGTCGATGCCTTCCGGCCCGCGTGGGCAAGCTGGACGGCGATCGGGATGTCTGACCATTTGCGGATACCCTCGAGTGTGCGACCCATCGCCTTTTCCGTCGCATCATCGTAGAGCCCAACATCGGCATAGGTGATGCGCCCATCTGGCGTCACGCCGGTTGCTTCGATCGTCAGCAAGGCAGCACCGGACAGCGCGAGCTGACCCAGATGGATCAGGTGCCAGTCGGTCATGCAGCCGTCTTCCGCCGAATACTGGCACATTGGTGCGATCACGATTCGATTGCGAAGTTCGACATTGCGCACACGAAGCGGCGTGAAAAGTGCGGGCGTAGCCATGTGATTCCTATCGTCTGGAGGAACAGCGAGGTTCCTTGGGGCAAGTACAGCGGGTGATAACGCTTGAGAGGCTCCGAAGTTTGTCAAACTTCGCCAGGAAGACAAGCCGCCTGTCGCGGCATACAGGCGTGACAGTGCTGTACCGCGTGATGCTTGTGCCACATTGGCAGCTTCATTGCTGTCCCAGTCGCGCCAAAGCGATGAGCTGGAATTTGCCCTGCCTAAGACAGGCACTAAAGTAAGCGGCACTTCAGAAACACCCGCATGAAATAGGTTCGGCAGCTTTGGAAACCATAACGATCGCTCTCGTCTTGCTCGTCGCTGTCGTTGTGAGCGGCGCGATCTCGCGCAGCCTGCCAGCCCCAATACCCCTGCCGCTTGTCCAGATCACGCTCGGCGCAATGATCGGCATGGCGGCCGACCTGCGTGTCGCGCTGGAGCCTGACATCTTCTTTTTGCTGTTCCTGCCACCGCTCCTGTTTTTGGATGGTTGGCGTATCCCGGCTGATGAGCTGATGAAGGATCGCGCGACGGTTCTGGAGCTCGCTCTCGGCCTTGTCGTGTTCACGGTGGTCGGCGTCGGCTTCTTCATCGACTGGATGATCCCGGCCATGCCGCTAGCGGTCTGCTTCGCGCTTGCCGCCGTCGTCTCACCGACAGATCCGATCGCCGTTTCCGCGATCGCCCAACGCGTACCGATCCCGCGGCGCATGATGCACGTGCTTGAAGGCGAGTCGCTGCTCAACGATGCCTCCGGCCTCGTTTGCCTGCGTTTCGCGATCGCCGCGGCCCTTACGGGAACCTTTTCCCTCTACGACGCCACCTTGACCTTCCTCTGGGTCGCAATCGGAGGACTGAGTGTCGGCGTCCTGCTGACCTGGGGCGTCACGCGGATCAAGGACTGGATCACCCGGCGCATCGGCGAGGAAAGCGGCTCGCAGATCCTTGTCAGCCTCCTCATTCCCTTCGCCTCCTATCTTGCTGCCGAGCACCTTCATTGCTCGGGCATTCTGGCCGCGGTCGCGGCTGGCGTGACCATGAGCTTTGCGGAAGGCAAGGGAACGGCGCTTGCTGCAACCCGTATTCGCCGCAACACCGTCTGGGACGTGATCCAGATCACCGCGAACGGCATCATCTTTGTCCTGCTCGGCGAGCAACTTCCCGGAATTGTCGCTCGCTCGGCTGAGACGGTGAAGCTGACGGGCCATGAGAGCGCCTGGTGGCTTGTCGTATATGTCCTGGCGATCAATGCTGCTCTGGCGGCGCTTCGCTTCATCTGGGTCTGGGTTTCGCTGCGACTTACCATGTTCCGCGCCGGTCGTAGCAGCCATTCGCCGAATTGGCGGATTGTGGCGGCGATGTCCTTCGCCGGTGTGCGGGGTGCGATCACGCTCGCAGGTGTCCTTACGCTGCCCTTCGCCATGGGTGATGGATCACCGTTTCCGGCACGCGACCTCGCCATATTTCTCGCCGCAGGCGTGATCATCGTTTCGCTCATTGCAGCGAGCATCGCTCTGCCGCTTCTGTTGAACAACCTGCAGATGCCGGCCGAACCTGCGCATGATCGCGAAGAGGATATCGCCCGCATTCACGCGGCCGAGGCTGCGATCGCCGAGATCGAGCGTGTGCAGCACAAGCTGGCCGAAGGGCGCAAGGACGCCGACCTCTACGTCGCCGCAGCCTCTCAGATCATGGAGCTCTACCGGCACCGCATCGAAAGCCGCAACAGCGAAGGGGAAGCCGGCAATGCTCTGCGTCAATCTGAAAGGATTGAACGCGAGATGTGGCTTGCTGCCATCCGCGCAGAGCGGCGGGAGCTTTTCCGCAAGTTGCGCAGGCGCGAACTTGGAAGCGGCACAGCCCGCAAGCTCATCCGGGAACTGGACCTTCTTGAAACGCGATATGCGGACTGAAAGGCGGCTCAACTTACGGTCGTCAGTCTGTCAGTTAAGCTATCCGGTGCGGTTCATGCGCACCGCGAATGCGATCCCTGTCGCGATTAACATTAACGCCGAAGCCGCCTTGACCGAAGCAAAAGATCGGGTAGGGGACCTTGGCCACATTTCGTGGTGCAAGGGGAACTTTTAAATGAAACTTGATATTCGTGCGGCTTTCGCGGCAGCATTGCTTTCGTGTGTCTGTGCTACCTCCGCTCTCGCCACCGGTGCTATCGCAGTCAACGATGAAGCGGGCACTTCGGCCGAAGATGCCGGTTATGCAGTCGGTTACGGCGGCAACAAGAAGGAAGCCTCCGCCAGCGCAATGTAGGAATGCAAGGCTGCTGGCAACGAGTCCTGCGAAGTTGTTCTGACCTTCGAACAGTGCGGCGCCTATGTCGGCAACAAGGCCTATTATGCAACCGGCATCGGCTCGACCGAAGCTGCCGCGCAGAAGGCTGCGCTGGCGGAATGCCCGACCTGCAAGCTCATCGTTTCCGACTGCCACTAAGACACCGGCTTCCATGAACATGGTTAGAAGCTACGGCCTTGCGGCGCTCGTTTGTGCGACGGCGCTTGGCGCCACACAATCATCCGCATTCGCATGGGGCTGCGTCGCCGTGTCTGATGAAGGCACTTACGGCTACAGCTACAACTACAAGACGGAGAACGCGGCGCGCAAGCGTGCGCTGAACGAGTGTGCCAACCGCACGACCGAGGACTCCGAGTGCGAAATCACCGAGTGCGACGAAGACGATTGATATAAACCTGACGAGCCGGAGAAAACCTCCGGCTCGTCCCCGGACTGTGTGAACCGCGCGCCTTACTCGAACAGTGCCAGTATGTTTTCCGCATTGGTATTGGCGATCTGCAGGCTCTGCCGCGCCAGTTGCTCCTGCGTCTGCAAGGCCTTCAGCCGCGTCGATTCTTCGTTCATGTCAGCGTCTACCAGACGGCCAACGCCGGTCTTCATGACGTCCGACAAGGTTGTCGCGAATCCGGCCTGCATTTCGATCCGCTTCTGCAGCGAGCCGAGGAGGCTGGCACTCGAGATCGAGCGCTGCAGCATGTACTCCACGCCCGTGATGTATTCGTCGATGGTGAACAGCGACTGGGTGATATCCACCTCATCCAGATTGAACTCCAGCGCCCATGTGGGGATCGACCACACATCGCCCACCGCAACACGGGCCGCACGATTGCCCGCCTCGGGGTAGATGGTCTGGTCGGCGGCGAAGGTGATCGTGTTGCCGCTCGGCGTCGCCTTCAGCCCGCTACCGGCAGAGACGAACTCGATCACTTTGGCGAGGTCCACAGCATTGGTCACGGCTCCGTCTGTCGTGCCTAAAGCGGCGTCCACGACCGGCTTGTCGATCTTGTATGTCGTGTTCATGCCGGGACCGACCTGAACATCGAAGTAGATCTCCGATTTGGGCGAGACGGTGAACGGCTTCGTGAAGCTGATGCTCGCCTGCGGATACATGTTGTCATGGTTGCTTTCCGGCGGGTCCTCGAGCCCCAAGCCGAAGCCAGGTGGATGGGCGCCACCCCATGACGTGGATGTAACGGTAACATCGATACTGGAACCCGGATGTCCGGATGTCTCAAGGGATGCGATCTCGAACAGCCGCGTGTTCGTTACCGACCCGCTGAAGAGAACCTCATTCGCCGTGGCCGGCACAGATGCCGCCGCGAAGATGTGGTTGAGAACGTTGCGCATGTCCTCGGCACTGTTGATCGTGCCATCGGTGACGCCAAGGGCGGCGTTGACGGCGGCACGGTCGATCCTCAGACCGCTTTGTGTGACGCCAGCGGTATGGGCCCCGGCGTCGATAACGAGCGTAAACTGGACGAAGTCGGTGGCCGAAAACGTCGCGGGACCCGTGAACACGTGTGTCTCGTGGCCCTGGTGCGCCACCGAATTGATATTGGTGCCGCGGAAGCCGCCGATATCGCCGACGCCCCAAAGCTCTTTTTGCAGGATACCGCCACCGCCTTCGTTCAGCATGCTTGTGGTCTTGAGGTTCACGTCGACAGTCTGCACCGAAACGCTCCCGGCTGGAGTCCGAACGAAGGACGAAACGACGTTCGTGGCAAACGGACCGGTTTCCATCAGATGCGTTGGAACCGAGGTCTTCAACCAACTCTCCCCGCTGAAGCTCGAGGAACCGACAATCGTCTCCACCTGCTGGTTCAGTTGTACGAGTTCTTTCTGAACCTTGCTTTTGTCGACGCCCGGTTCTTTTGCAGCAACAAGCCGCGCCTTGAATTCGGACAGGATGTCGACGATTGAACTTGTGCCCGTATAGGCGACATCAGCCAAGGCTGCGCCCATGCCAAGGGCATCCTGCACGGACGACAGCGCACGTCCATCCGAACGCATGGTGGTCGCGATGGACCAATAAGCCGCATTGTCAGCTGCGGTCTCGACACGCAGCCCACTTGCTACCCGCTGTTGTGTTTCTTCCAGGCCTGATGATAATGTACGAAGCGTTTGCAGTGCTGCTAACGCAGCAGTATTCGTAAGTATAGAAGCCATTTATTACCTCTCCCGATACCGAACGGCTATGGGGCGAAGCTGGTCCGAGGCTTGCTACGTGCGGTTTCAGGTTATGGAATAATGCAATCCAGGTGGTGCGCGCTCTTAACGTTAGTCGCACGCATCTTATGACGCACTGGTAGTGCCGAATTGGGCGCCGATTGTCCAAGAGCGGCCAACTGCAGATATTTCCGGGACCATCTGTGGGTGACATGATGTTCGCGTTGCGAATCCGGCTGCGGAAGGCGAAGCCGTGCGCCATCGTGGAGAACCACATGACGACGATCCCCACTGCAGCGCTGGTGGCGCTCAGCCTGGGCTATCCGCCTGCCCCATTCTACGAGCGACTTACTCTACCTAGAACCACTGCAGCAGTGACTGTGTAACCCCACCTGCGTCGGCGAGGGAGTAACAGTCCGATGTCCAGGCTAATCAACTTACTGATATAGTATCATATTTTCGCGGGTTACTTCGCCACATTGGTTAACGAAAAGTTAGTTTTGCGCAAGCCCCAGTAATTATGCGTTTTTATGCACGCAGCATCAGAGGGGGCGTAGATGAGTCTGTTTGGCGCAATGAACTCGAGTGTGTCTGGAATGAAGGCGCAGTCGGATCGGCTCGGAACAACGAGCGACAACATCGCAAACGCAAGCACAGCTGGTTATAAGCGTGCTGATACTGCCTTCTCAACACTCGTAATGCCGCACCAGCCACCCGGAGGATATTCTTCCGGAGGCGTTGGGACGACTATCCGCAGGTCGATCTCGGAAGCGGGTTCTGTCTCTTATACCAATTCGCCGACCGATATTGCGATCGTTGGAAATGGCTTCTTCGTTGTGGAGGATGCCGATGGCACGCAGTATCTCACGCGTGCCGGCAACTTTCAGAAGGATGCCCAAGGGCATCTCCTCAACAGTGGCGGCTATCGGCTGGCAGGTTATGATTACCGCGACGGCGAGGGCCCCGGTGGCGATCTCGTAACTATCGACCTCAGCAATGCTCCGCTGATCGCCAGTGCTTCGACCGTTGGTACCTTCAATGTCAACGTGCCGATCGAGGCAGACCAAGTCAGTTCGATCATGGTGGATACGCCTCCTTCCGAGAATGGACCCTCCACCCGCTACACCAAGCACCTGCGGATGACATCAACCCCTGACGGTGGTGTGGGCGTTACAACGGACATTTATTTCACGAAGCTCGCCGAAAATAAGTGGGAAGTGACGTCCTTCGTAGCCTACGGATCAGGTGCGACCGGTTTCCCTTATGACCTGGCAAGCGGCGACGTAGTTATGGCGTCGACGGTTCTCACGTTCGATCCCATAACCGGCAAGGTGGTCGACGGTAATCCTAAACTAATCCCAGATCCTGCCGATGACTTCTACTATGACCTCTCGTCGCTGCTTGAAGAGGATACCGCGAAAGCCGGAGCGATAAAGCTAAAGGGAAACTTCATATCCGACACTCCGCAGATTGACAGGGCTGCTGGCGAAGTGCCGCCTTCCGCGAACGTCGCGAGTTCGGTCTTCACGCGAAAAGATACCTATTCGGGTTATGCTGGTTTGCCTTATGATGTCGCCATCGACATGTATTCTACGAAGGTTGGCGAGAACACCTGGGAGGTGGCGTTCTTCAACCAAGCTGATTCGACTTCTGGCGGCTTTCCTTACGGTGAGCCAGGATCTGCCCCGCTGGCGAAGGCAACTTTGACATTCGACCCCGCCACGGGCAGTCTGGCAGACGCGACGGGAGCCCTGGATGTGGAGATCCCAGGGATTGGGTCCTGGAGCGTTGAGCTCAGTGACATTGTGTCCAAGCCGGCCTCTTTCTCCACCGCTGATGGCATGAGCATTTCACTTGATCTCGCTCGATCTTCAGAGACAATACAGCCGCATCTCTTCGGTTCGGTGGCGTCCCAGAACCAGGTGGGAGCGAAGTACACGGGCAAGTCCGCGCTCACCGCCTATGACACCGCTGGCCGTGCCGTCATCCTCGACATCTATTATTCCAAGGGGCCAGACAACAAGTGGGAAGTGAGTGTGTTTGACCAGAGGGATACGTTGACTGGCGGCTTCCCCTACGGTGTTGCCGGCTCACCGCCATTGGCCACCACGATCCTGACTTTCGACCCGACCACCAATCGCCTAACGGGCAACGGCGTCTTGGAAGTTCCGATTGCCGGCGGCGAGACGCTGAAGCTCGACATGTCAGGTTCAACCCAGCTTGCAGCCGAATTCAATGTTTCCAAGGCGACCGTCGACGGAAGCAAGGCCAGCAACCCCACGGGCTACTCCATCTCCAGCGATGGCATCGTTTCGGCCACTTATGATGATGGTCAGGCCGTAGCCCTTTATCGTATCGCACTCGCAGACGTCATGAGTCCCGATAACATGACCGCTGTGAATGGTACGGTCTATCTTGTGAATCGCGAATCCGGCGAGGCCCTTATGGGTTATCCGGGTAGCGGCAATCTCGGGAAGCTCTACTCGGGAGCCTACGAGAATTCCAACGTGGATCTGGCTGACGAGATGACCAACATGATCGAGTCCCAGCGCGTTTATACGGCGAACTCGAAGGTGTTCCAGACGGGGTCGGAGATGTGGGATATCGTCAACAGCTTGAAGCGCTGATTTGGACCGGAGGGACATAGCTCAGTTGTAGCCTTCAGCCGAAATGGCTGGAGGCTTCGGCGTTAGTGCATGATCTGCTGAGAGTGCCTGGAATGCAGGCAAGCATCCAAACGGGCGGTGAAACCAAGTTGGATTACCACCCCATAAGGGGTGGATAAAAGTGGGACAATTTCGGGCAAAAGATCAAGCAAAAACAATGCTTGAAAAATGGAATGGTGCCCAGAAGAGGACTCGAACCTCCACACCCTTTCGGGTACCAGCACCTGAAGCTGGCGCGTCTACCAATTCCGCCATCTGGGCGACGGAGAGCGATGTACGGGTATGACCGATTCAAGTCAACATGGTTTTTTCAACTTTCTTGCCGACAGCGAAAATAGTTTTGGGTTGAAGGAATTTGACACGCAGCAAGGGTGCCATGGTCACCAGACTGCAACCGTCGACACGGTGCTAGCGCTGCCTACGGGAGGTCTAGGCTTATGACTCTGCAAGACCTGGAGCAGCGCCGCGATGTAACCATGGGTGATGCTCTTCCTCCCGCTGAGGCGCTGTTGCTCCGAAAGCGAGCATAACCTGAGGCTCCTTTTGAACAGTTGGAAGGTTCGCGCATTCGCTGGAGTGGAAGGCGCAATTGCAGTGTCCGCTTTAACATCGCTTTAATGAGAAGTTTCTAACGTACACTGCAGGATCTCTGATGCCGTGGAGCGAGTGGCGAAGATGGTGCTGGGACTTCGTTCAGATCAGGGAGAGTGCCGGGCTTCAGCAGAACTGACGGCAGTGACCAGCGCATTGAAGGCCCTGCCGATGCCTCTCGTGTTGATCAGCCCGTCGCTGGATATCGTCGCCGGCAACGACGCCTTTGGTCGGGCCTGGGCGCCAGCAGGCATGCCCGTCGACATGCTTGACCTCATTCACAAGGATGACCACGGAAAGCTGTCATTGGCCGTCAGGCGAGTGCTGGAGGAAAACAAGGATCAGGTCCTTGAGGCACGTTTCATGACCGGCGGCCTGCCGCGCTGGTCTCGGATGAGTCTGACGCCTGTCCCGTTGACCTCCGAGGATACGGGTTGCGTTCTGTTGGCACCGACGGACGCGGAGCGTGAGAAAGCGGCCCAGCTTGAACTGGAAGAGCGCGAAACGCGCTGGAACAATGCGCTCGTCTCGTCTGATCTCGGCGTGTGGGACCACAACAACGCACTGCGGCGCAAATACTATTCGAACACCTGGCGCAAGATCCGTGGGCTTGCGCCGGAAGATCCGCTAGCGGCCAGCAAGGAAGAGTGGCTGCAAAAGGTTCATCCCGATGATCGGAACAGGGTTCTTAAGGCGATGGAGCGCCAGAGCGACGGCGATCCGGACTACGCGATCTTTGAGTATCGCGAGCAGCACAAGGACGGCCACTGGGTCTGGATCGAGTGTCGCGGTGCTTGCGTGGAGCGCGCCGCAAACGGCGCTGCCCTGCGTATCATCGGTACTGACACCGACATCACCGAGCGCAAGGCGGCAGAAGCGGAGTTCCTGCGCCTCAGCCGCCGGTTGGAGATGGCGCTCGAAATTTCCGGCGTGGGTGTCTTTGAGGCGGATTTCGACAGCGGCGTCACCGAATGGGACGAACGCATGTTCGCCATCTATGGCCTGCAGGGAAGGGGCATCATCGAGATCGGCGGTTTGTGGGAGAGTCTCCTTCACCCAGATGACAAAGAGCGCGTGATCGACAACGTCATTCAAAATTGGGAGCGCGAGGCACCGTTTGCGGACGAATATCGCGCTATCCTGCGGGATGGCACGGAGCGCACGATCCGAAGCTACAGCAAATGTTTTGTCGACACCGACGGCCACCGCAAGATGGTCGGGGCGAATTGGGACATTACCCGGGACGTCCTTCTTCGGCGTGAACTGGAACGTCCCAAGCTGCTCGCGGAAGCGCGAAGTGCAGAGCTTGAGGCCGCCCATGGGCGGGTGGAACATATCGCGCTCCACGACCACCTGACGAGCCTTCCCAACCGCCGCTATTTCGAAGACGTACTGGAAGCCGCCTCTGCCATCGAGCACAGCAAGGTCGCGGTCCTGCATATCGATCTCGACCGCTTCAAGCAGATCAACGACACCCTGGGCCACCTAGCAGGCGACCATGTCCTGAGGGTCGTAGCCGAGAGGCTGAAAGGCTGCGTGAAGGCACATGACTTCGTCGCGCGCATTGGCGGCGACGAGTTCGTGTTGATCTGCATGGATGCGGGTTCGGCGAGAATGTTGTCGGCACTCGCCCAGAGGATCATCAAGGAGATCGGTAAGCCGCTCACCTATGAGAGCAATACATGCCGGGTGGGCGCCAGCATTGGCATCGCGTCGGCCGATTCTGGGACATCCGCCCGCCAGCTTCTTTCGAATGCAGATATTGCACTCTACCGCGCCAAGAGCCGCGGACGAAACTGCCACGAGTTCTTCTCGCAAAGCGCGCTCCAGGAGATCACCAGCGCGAAACACCTTTCGGACGATATCCTGCGTGCCCTGGAGGCCAGGGAGTTCGTGCCATTCTACCAGCTTCAGTTCGACGCGAAGTCACTGGCGGTCGTGGGTGTCGAGACGCTTGTGCGCTGGGCGCATCAGGATGGGCGACTGCTGTCGCCCGACAGCTTCCTGCCCATGGCCGAGGAACTCGGGATCGTCGCCGATATCGATGCCGTGGTCCTGGAAACGGCTCTTGCCGATGCGCGGCGATGGCGCGGGATGGGGTTCTCGATCCCGAAGATCTCGGTGAACGTATCCTACCGGCGGCTGAGCGACCCGACGCTCCTGAAAAAGCTGGAGAAGCTTGCCATTCCGCCGGGCACGCTCGCCTTCGAGCTGCTGGAGTCGATCTTCCTAGATGAATGCGACGGTGAGACGCTTGAACGGCTTGCACAACTTCGGCAGCTCGGTATTGAGTTGGAAGTGGACGATTTCGGCAGTGGCCATGCCTCGATCATCAGCCTGCTCAAGGTATCGCCGCATGCGCTCAAGATCGATCGCGAGCTCATCAAGCGCATTCCGCAGTCAAGGAAGCAGCAGAAGCTGATCAGCTCGATCATCGATATCGGCAAGTCGCTCGGCATCAATGTGATCGCTGAAGGGGTGGAAACGAACGAGCATGTTCGCCTCCTGCAACAGCTCGGATGCGACGTGCTGCAGGGTTATGCGCTCGCGAAGCCTACGCCGTTCGACGGGATCGTCGACGTTCTAACCATGCGGCGCCTTGCAGAGCTGCGAGAATGATGACCACGCCCACGACCACGCGCGTTTCCGGCACCTCATCGAAGAAGACATAGCCGGTGATGGTGACCATGACGATCGACAGATAGCCGATCGGCGCCAGCACGCTGGCGTCCGCGATACGGTAGGCGCGCAGGAAGCAGTATTGGCCAACCTGCGCCAGGAATCCGATGCCGAGCAGCGGGATCCAGTCGAACGGCAGGACCGGTTGCCAGGTGAACGCTGCTGGGATGGCCGTGATGACGGCAAGCCCGACGGTGTAGAAGACCATCATCACCGTCGTGTTCTCGTCCTTCAGCGCACGCGTCTGGATGATTGCCAAGGCTCCGAACACGACCGACACCAGCACGACCAGGACCTTCACGTCGAAACTCGAAGTTCCGGGCGCCATGACCACCAGCACGCCGATAAAGGCTAGCCCTGCGCCGACCCAGCGGATGCGGCTCACGGTTTCGCCGAGAATGGCCACGGCAAGTCCCATGGTCACCATCGGGCGGGAGAAGCCCACCGCGTTGACCATCGCGAGCGGAAGCATGGTGATGGCAAGGAAGTTGCTGGTCAGCGCAATGGCGTTGCAGCAAATGCGGAAGAGGTTGCGCCAGGGGTGCTTGATCCGCGTCAGTTCCACCCGATGATGCCAGATTAATGGCAGGATGAAGAAGAGGCCGATCATGGCCCGGATGAATACCAGCTGGAAGGCCGGATAGGTCGCTCCTTGCGCCTTCACGAGCGCCGTCATGCCGCCGGCGACCAGCGTCATGTCGAGAAGCAACCAGCCGATCGCTATGCGGGTATTGTTCTCCCGCACCGGTTCATCGAGTTTTGTATCGGGGGCCGTCACGCCGGCTGCACGAGGTTTGCCATCAGGCGGAAGGCACCGGGCACCAGCTTGTCGAGCTGGTGATGCAGCACGAGGCTGGTGTGCGTATGCCGGCCCTTGCCGATGGCGCCGGAGATTAGCGCGCCCTTCAGCGGCTGTTCGTTCTGGTCGTGCATTGCGAGCAGCGGCTCATAGACGTCATCCCAGCGCGACACGAAATAAAGGCCGCGCTCCTTGTCCCATCCCTG
>Ga0065721_10004232_pt1 | contig 34286 bp, 33 predicted proteins | sample Mesricmetagenome_FD_59108 | JGI IMG/M metagenome (GOLD analysis project Ga0065721, IMG submission 59108) | Mesophilic microbial community from rice straw/compost enrichment Sample: eDNA_1 v2 (version 2) | ecosystem: Engineered > Solid waste > Grass > Composting > Bioreactor | place: USA: Davis... | reverse complement strand
GGGGGGGGGGGCCTTGGTCAAGGTGGAGGAGGAAGGCCCCCTCACCCGACCCGAAGATGGGTCGACCTCTCCCCCAAAGGGAGAGGTGAAAGCGGCCGGTATGCCTGTCAGCACCATCACACGCTCCTTTCCACATAGCGCGTCTGCCAGGCGGCGAGGGCGTTGGTGGCGAGGAGGGTGAGGAAGGCGACGAGGAGCAGGACGAAGGCGAGGGCGGCGGCGGCTTCGTAATTGTATTCGTCCAGCCGGATGAAGATCAGCAGCGAGACGATTTCGGTGACGCCCGGCAGGTTGCCGGCGATGAAGACTACGGCGCCGAATTCGCCCAGCGAGCGGGCGAAGGACAGGACGCAGCCGCTGATGAAGGCGGGCAGGATGGTGGGCCAGACGATGCGGGTGAAAATCTGCCAATCGGTGGCGCCGAGGGTGCGGGCGGCGGCTTCCAGGCCATGGTCGAGGTCTTCGAGCACCGGCTGGACGGCGCGGACCACGAAGGGAATGGAGGTGAAGGTCATGGCGGCGACGATGCCGAGCTGGGTGTAATTGACCTTGATGCCGAGCGGCTCGAGGAATTGCCCATACCAGCCATTGTTGGCGAAGAGGGTGACCAGGACGAGGCCGGCCACGGCGGTGGGCAGGGCGAAGGGGAGATCGACCAGCGCATCGAGCAGGCGGCGGCCGGGAAAGCGATAGCGGGTCAGCACCCAGGCGAGCAGCAGGCCGAGCACGCCGTTGAGAATGGTGGCGTAGAAGGCCGAGGAAAAGGTGATCTGGTAGGCGGCGACGGCGCGGCGCGAGGAGATGATGCGCCAGAATTCCTCCCAGCCCATGCCGGCGACCTTGAGCAGCATGGCCGAGATGGGCAGCAGGATGATGAGGGTGATGTAGAACAGGGACACGCCCATGGTCAGCCCGAAGCCGGGAAGCAGATGCTTGCTGCGGGTTTTGGGCATGATCCTCTCTCGGCGGCCGGTCCGAGGCCTGGCCTTCATCGTCATTGCCCGGCTTGTCCGGGCAATCCAGCGGCGAGCGCTGGCGTCAAAATGGATCACCGGGACAAGCCCGGTGATGACGGAATATCAAAAATGCGGAGACGGACGGGCTATCTCCGCAGTTAGTTTGCCTACTGGTTCACGAAAACCGTATCGAGCAGGCCGCCATCGGCGAAATGTTCCTCGGAGACCTGGTCCCAGCCGCCGAAGGTGTCCTCGACAGTGACGAGGCGGATTTCGGGGAAGCGGTCGGCGAATTCGGCGGCGACGGTTTCGTCAATGACGCGGTGGTTGCGCTCGGCGGCGATGCGCTGGCCATCGGCCGAGTAGAGGAAATCGAGATAGGCCTTGGCGAGGTCGCGGCTGCCGCGGGCATCGACGACCTTGTCGACGATGGCGACGGGGAATTCGGCGAGCAGGCTCACCGACGGGGTCACGGCCTGGTATTTGTCGGCGCCGAGCAGGTCGACGGCGCTCAGCACTTCGGCTTCGAAGGTGATCAGCACGTCGCCCAGTTCGCGTTCGGCAAAGGCGGTGGTGGCGCCGCGGCCGCCGGTTTCGAAGACCGGCACGTTGAGGAAGACCTTGGTGAGGTAGTCTTCAACCTGGGCCTGGTCGCCGCCGAATTCCTCCTCGGCCCAGGCGCGGGCGGCGAGATAGGTATAGCGGGCATTGCCGGAGGTTTTCGGATTGGGGAAGATCACGCCCACATCGTCGCGCGCCAGATCGGCCCAGTCATTGATGTTCTTGGGATTGCCGGCGCGGACCAGAAAGGCGGGGAAGGAATAGAAGGGCGAGGCATTGTTGGCGAACTGGCTCTGCCAATCGGCCGCAACGAAGCCGCCATCCACGAGCCGGTCGATATCGGTCACCTGGTTGAAGGTCACCACATCGGCCTGGAGGCCTTCGAGAATGGCGCGGGCCTGGGCGGAGGAGCCGGCATGGGATTGGTTGACGGTGACGGCGACGCCATTGGCCGCTTCATAGGCAGGCACGAAGGTGGCGTTTTCGGCCTCGAACAGCTCGCGCCCGATATCGTAGGAGGCGTTGAGAATATCGGTGGGCTGCGCCAGGGCGGGGCCGGCGGCCAGCGCCAGGGCAAGGGCGGCGGAAGCGAGGAGCTTGTTCATCGGACGCTAAAATCCATCACTGGGGTCGAGTTGCGACCTTGATGCGACGGGGTCCGGCGTGGCGTAAAGCGCTAAATACTTGCTTGGGATGAGTAATTTACGGCGATTGGCGCTGGGGCAAAGACGTTGCGCGGGGAAGGCGCACGACGCCAAATCCTTCCTGGAGACGGCCGGCCCCGCAGGGCCGGCCGGAATTCTATTTCGAGACGGCGCGGCCGATAATGATGATGATGCAGGCGCCGATGAAGCCCGCGATCAGATAGCCGACCCATCCGCCGAAGGAGATCCCCAGCAGCCCGAAGACCAGGCTGGCGAGAATGGCGCCGACAATGCCCAGCAGAACATTCTTGAGCACGCCGCCGCCGGCATTCATGAACATGCTGGCAAGCCAGCCGGCGAGACCGCCGATGATGATGGCTGCGAGCCAGCCCACTCCGTCAAAACCCATTATGCTTCTCCTCTCGCAACTGAGTCTTACGACAACGTGAGCGTGGCACAGTGGTTGCGAAAGGCAAGAGCGCGTGTTTGCGGCGCCCGCAGATGGTTTCACTCGACGCCCCGCCATGCGACAAGACGGCAGGGAGGACCATGATGAAACGATTGCACACGACATTGGGGCCGTTCGAGCGGCATCAATTGGGGCTGATCCTGCCGCATGAGCATGTCTTCGTGGACCTGCGCACGCCCGACCAGCCGGGCTATGCCGAGGCGGAGGCCGGCGATGTCGTCGCGCTGATGGGGCCGCAGATCGCGGCGGCGCAGGCGCGGGGCGTGACGGCGATCGTCGAATGCACCACGGGCGGGGTGGGGCGCCGTGCCGATATCGATATCGCGGTGTCGCAGGCCACGGGCATGCCCATCGTGGTGCCGACGGGCAATTACCGCGAGCCCTGGATACCGGCCTGGGTGGCGGAGGCGAGCGAGGCGGAGCTCGAACGCTGGATGCTGAGGGAACTCACCGAGGGCATGGACGAAACCGGCGTGCCGGCCGCATGGATCAAGCTGAGCGCGGGCGACGAGGGGATAACGCCGCTGGAGGCGAAAATCCTGCGGGCGGCGGTGCGCGCCGCCATCCCGACCAATGCGGTGATCGGCTCGCATACGATCAAGGGTCGGGTGGTGATGGACCAGCTCGATATCATCGAGGCCGAAGGCGGCTCGGCGGCGCGGTTCATTTCCATTCACAGCCAGGCGGAACCGGATTTCGCGCTCAACCAGGCGGTGGCGGCGCGCGGGGCGTGGATCGAATATGACCATATCGGCCGCGATCCGGACGATGCGGTGCTGGCGCTGGTGCTGCGGGCGCTGGAGGCGGGGCTGGAGCGGCAGATGCTGCTCAGCCATGATCTGGGATGGTACGATCCCGCGCTGCCGGGCGGTGGGTCACCACGGCCCTATACGCACCTGATGGACTGGCTCCTGCCGGCCTTGCGGGCGGAGGGGGTCGAGGAAGCGACGATCACGCAATTGACGGCGGACAATCCGTTCGAGGCGTTTTCGCGGTAGGGATGGCGCGAAATTATCCACTCCTGCGTACCCTCGCCCCTCAGGGGAGAGGGTTGGGGTGAGGGGTGAGGGCTTCTCGGTAGGGCCTTGAAACTGAACCCCTCATCCGGCCTTCGGCCACCTTCTCCCCTCAGGGGAGACGGAACAGGGCCCGGGGCTAGCTTGCCGCCGGTTCCGCGAACAGGTCGTATTCGTCGTTGTCGGTGACCTTCACCGAGACGATGTCGCCGATCTTGATATTGGTGGCGCGCTCGATGATCACCTGGCCGTCGATTTCCGGCGCGTCCCATTTGGAGCGGGCGATGGCGCGGTTTTCCTCGGGGCGGACATCGTCGACGATGACGTCGATGGTGCGGCCGACCTTCTTCTGGAGCTGGCCGAAGGAGACGTTCTGCGCCACTTCCATCAATTGGGCGAAGCGCTCTTCCTTGACCTCGTCGGGCACCACGCCTTCGAGCTCATTGGCGGTGGCGCCGGTGACGGGCTCGTATTTGAAGCAGCCGGCGCGGTCGATTTCGGCTTCCTCGATGAAGTCGAGCAGCATTTCGAAATCTTCCTCGGTCTCGCCGGGGAAGCCGACGATGAAATTGGAACGCACGGTCAGGTCAGGAACCTGGCGCTTCCAGTCGAGAATGCGGTTGAGGGTCTTTTCCTGATGTGCGGGGCGGCGCATGGCCTTCAGCACATTGGGCGATGCATGCTGGAAGGGAATGTCGAGATAGGGCAGGACGAGGCCTTCAGCCATCAGCTCCATCACCGGATCGACATGGGGATAGGGATAGACATAGTGCAGGCGCACCCAGGCGCCGAGCTCGCCCAATTCCTTGGCGAGGTCGTAGAACTTGGCCTTGACCTCGCGACCGCGATATTTACTGGTCGCGTATTTGAGATCGAGGCCATAGGCGCTGGTGTCCTGCGAAATGACCAGGAGCTCCTTGACCCCGGAGCGGATCAGGCCTTCGGCCTCGGAGAGAATGCCGGCGGCCGGGCGCGAGGCGAGATCGCCGCGGATCTGCGGGATGATGCAGAAGGAGCAGCGATTGTTGCAGCCTTCGGAAATCTTCAGATAGGCGTAATGACGCGGGGTGAGCTTGAGCCCGGTTTCGGGGACCAGGTCCACGAATTTGTTGGGCACGGGCGGCAGGTGGTCATGCACCGCGCTGACCACGCTCTCATATTGATGCGGGCCGGTAATGGCGAGAACGGAGGGATGGGTCTCGCGGATCAGGTTTTCCTCGACGCCGAGGCAACCGGTCACGATGACCTTGCCGTTCTCGTTGAGGGCTTCGCCGATGGCCTCGAGGCTTTCCTGCTTGGCCGAGTCGAGGAAACCGCAGGTATTGACCAGCACGATATCGGCGCCGGCATAGTCGCGGCTGAACGAATAGCCCTGCGCGCGCAGGGTGGTCATGATGCGCTCGCTGTCGACGAGCGCCTTGGGGCAGCCGAGGCTGACGAGACCGATTTTGGGCGCCTGATTCATGCGCGTCACGTATTCCGCTTGCTGGTTCGAGCATCGGGGGCGGTCTCAAAACCCGCCGCACATATTCGGTCCGATGCTTTCTGGATGGCGCGTCATACAGAAAGTTGGGCGGTTACGCAATGTGACTGCCCTCCGCTCCAGGCGGGGCAGGGCTGTCCGCAGCGGTGAACACGGCATCTTGATCTGACGAACAGTGTGTACGGAAACGCACCTGTTTCCACCGCAAGGACTTTCCGGCTAACCATTTCGTCCCCGCGCCCCAGGGCGCAGCATGAAGGAGTATTTCATTGTCCGATCGTCTCTCCGCCTATGCGCCGCAGGCCCTCGCCGTGCTGCGCATCGTCGCCGCGCTTTTGTTCGTCCTGCATGGCACGCAGAAACTGTTCGGTTTCCCGGCCGCTCCATTCGCGCCGCCGGCCTTTTCGATTTTCTGGTTTGCGGGGGTGATCGAGATCGTGACCAGCATCCTCATCGCCATCGGTTTCTACACCCGCCCGGCGGCATTCCTCGCCTCGGGCACGATGGCCGTGGCCTATTGGATGGCGCATGCGCCGGGCGACCTGTTTCCGACCAATAATGCCGGCGACGCGGCGATCCTGTTCTGCTTTGTCTTCCTCTACCTGATCTTTGCCGGTCCGGGCGCCTGGAGCGTCAACAAGAAGTAGGGGGCTCCCATGTCACCGTCACCACCGGGCTTGTCCCGGTGGTCCATGGCTCGCAGTGAGATGGATTGCCGGGACAGGCCCGGCAATGACGATAACCCAGATATTTATGAAAAAGGCCGCCTCATCGGGCGGCCTTCTTCATTTCAGGGCGTCGGTTTCGGCGGGGTGCGCCTGGCCGTCCGGCGGGGCTTGTGGGTTTCGCCGGGTTTGGTGGCGGGCTCGCGCAGCGGGGCGGCGCTGGCCGGCGGAGCCGGGGCCACCGGCGGCGTGGTGGGCAGGGGCTCGGTGGCCGGGGTGATATATTCGTCGGCCTCGGCATAGTCGCTGTCCTCGCCTTCCTCGGCCAGGTCGCGAATCGCGTCGCGGACTTCATCGAGCAGCGAGGCCGAATAGCGCGAGCGCTGGACGCTGTCCCCGCTCTGCTCATGGCTCTTGAACCAGACCAGCAGCGCCTCGCAGCCGATACGCAGCCCCACAAAGGCCAGCAGGCCGAAAACGGCGATTTCCAACAGGCCCCAGAGGCCGTCGCCGAAACCGGTGCCGAAGCGGAAGAAGAAATGGCTGATGGCCCAGAGCAGGATGGCGGCCAGGCCCAGCGCGTAGAAAATCGGCACCAGGCGCGGCGACAGGATGGCATCGAGCCGGAACAGGGTCTGGCGCGTCAAAAGGCGTTTGAGATCGTCCAGGGTCATGTGCGGCTCCTCGAATCCGGCTCCTGCGGTAAATTGGTTGCAACGCCGGCTTATGGCAAGGGCGGCGTTAAACGGGCGTCGAAACGGTCGGCCCGAAAATGGCTTCGAAGCGCCCGCGCAGCACCGAATCGACTTCGGCCATGGAGAGCAGGACGCCCAGATCCTCGAAGGAGGTGACGCCCTGGTCGCTGATGCCGCAGGGCACGATGCCGTCATAATGGCTGAGATCGGGCGCGATATTGAGCGAAATGCCGTGGAAGGTCACCCATTTGCGCACGCGCACGCCGATGGCGGCGATCTTGTCCTCGCTGCCCGGCCCCTTTTCCGGGCGCGGCACCCAGACGCCGACGCGGCCCTCGCGCCGTTCGCCCCGGATATTGTGGGCGGCCAGCGTGTCGATGACCCATTGCTCCAGGCCCTGGACCAGGCAGCGGATATCGCGGCCGCGCCGTGTCAGGTCGAGCATGACATAGGCCACACGCTGGCCGGGGCCGTGATAGGTATATTGCCCGCCGCGCCCGGCCGCGAAGACGGGAAAGCGCGGATCGAGCAGGTCCTCGGGCCGGGCGGAGGTGCCGGCAGTGTAGAGGGGCGGGTGTTCGAGCAGCCAGACGGCCTCGCCGGCCGCGCCGGCGGCGATGGCGGCGACGCGCTCATCCATCATGGCCAGGGCGCGTTCATAGTCCAGCGGCGCCTCGAAAATGCGCCATTCCACGGCGCGGCCATCGTCGCGATGCAATTTCGCGCCGCTTTGGCACGCCTGGTCGATATTTGTTAACGCTTCCATAACCAGCCCTGGCCGACTTTCATACTTACCGAATCCGCTCGCGGGGCGCGGATCATTTCGCTCGAAACCTTATCTATGAGCACGCTGGACAATATTGAAGTCGATATCACGGTGGAACTGGGCGCGACCACCATGCCCATTCACCATTTGCTGCGCATGGGCCGGGGGGCGGTGATCGAACTGGACGCCACCGAGCACGATCCGCTGAAAATCTACGCCAACAATACCCTGATCGCCAAAGGCGAGGTCAGCGTGGAAGAGGGGCATTTGCGGGTCCTGGTGACCGACAAGGTGTTGCGGCTGGGGTAGAGAGGGCTGGCGCTGCCCTCTAGAACTGCGCCACTTTCACTCATCGGCCGAGACGGCAGTCGCTCTCACTCGACTTCTCCGTCACTGCCGGGCTTGTCCCGGCAATCCATCTTGCGGCGGGCATGGACCACCGGGACAAGCCCGGTGGTGACGGTGGGATATGCAGTCGTTTCAGATCAACAGTGAAACGAACTGGCTCTCATGACCTTCTCGCCTCAAGTCGCTCGATTGGGGCGATTTCTCCTTGGAATGGCGCGACACACAGAAATCGTCATTTAAGCGCTTGAGGTTGTGCCGGACCTTTGCTACATCCCCACTCGCTTCGGCACCGCTGGTGCAGAAGCTTCTACCACACAGTGCGGTCGTGGCGGAATTGGTAGACGCGCAGCGTTGAGGTCGCTGTGCCGCGAGGCGTGGAAGTTCGAGTCTTCTCGACCGCACCAAACTCTCCCATTCTTGTAATGGGGTCAAAGAGTTGAAGGATTACAGGCACTTGTAGCCGCCCACCCACTACAAAGGGCGCTACAAGTGGCCATCCTCATGCCAAAACTTTCCCGAGCAAAAAATGGCGACTGGTTTGCCCGCAAGGTCATCCCCCCGGATGTGCGGGATGCCTATCAGCGCGCCTATGGCGTTCGTCAGGAAGAGCGCTTCCGGCTCACTACCGACAAATCAGCAGGCGAGGCCAAGGCAGCCTTTGCGCAGTGGGTCGCTGACATTGAGGGGCGAATTGCTGCATTGCGTTCAGCGGCCTCCGGTGCGGCTCTGGAGCTATCTCATCGTGAGCTGCACGATCTGGCGGGCCGCTGGTATGACTGGTTCATTGATCAGTATCAGGATAGCGATGCCACGGTTGAAGTCTGGGACCATCACTATGAGCGTTATCAGGATGCCCTGAGCCGCTTTAACAGCGCCCATGAGGAGGATGAGCCTGACGATGATGCTCAGCGTCCTCCTCTCGTTACTGCCTATATGCGGGCAACGGTTCTTGAGCTTTCGCGGCTGCCCACATTCCTCGCTGATGAAGGCATAGCGCTCTCGCCAGTCTCCCATGCCGCGCTTGTGGACACCATTGAGCGTGATCTGCTGGCCGCTATGGCATTGCTGCGGAGAAGGGCAGGGGGTGACTATCGCCCTGACAAGCACCGCGAGCGTTTTCCAAAGGCGGCTCCCGTCAATCCAGCGAATGTGAAGCTGAGCGGCTGGAATGCTTGGGAGGCGTTTGAGGCGTGGGTGGGGCCGCGCACATCAGCTCATCTGAAGCTGGCCGTTCGGTGGGTGCCATGGCTGTGTGCCTATACGGGTGCCCGGTCTGGTGAAATGACCCAGCTCCGCAAGCAGGATATTGAGCGGCATAAGGATGGCTTTTGGCTGGTCCACATCACGCCCGATGCGGGCACGGTGAAGGGCTCAATGCCCCGCACTGTGGTCTTGCATGAGCGCTGCCTCGACCTCGAACACGGAAGCATCTGGGATTTCGTGGCGGTGAATAACATGGAGGACCGTTAGGCCAGCATTCTTGATGGCTTTGATGCGGTCCAGCTTCGTGCCAAGGTTCTGGTCATCATCACCAGCGGCCACCTCAGGCACACCCTCAGCGTGATCAAAGACCCGGTTATTCTTGCCCTTGCCGACATAGAAGGTTTCGCCGTTGCGTGGGTCGATGAGGCGATAGACATAGTTGCCGAGCTTCTCACAGACCTCTTCAGGGAAACGCTGATGCTGCACGGAAAGGGCTCCTCTTTATTGTTTACTGATCGAGAGTTAGCGTGAGGAAATGACAGAAGGTGTCACTTGCGCAAGCCTCATCTGTGATCTTCGCCTAGTCGCTTTTATCATCGTGCAACGGGCGTGGCTTATCGGTGGGTTGTCTTGGCCAGCTCAAGCTCAATCGCAGGACTACCCAATCTTCCACGTGCAGTTGCGCCAGCCACAGCCCGCATCGTGTTGTCCGAAAGCGGCAGCTTCGCTTTGGTCGCGGGTCCATTTACGCAGAGCTTTGCGGAGACGCTACTGGCCGAATGGATGCGTAACTCAACCGTTCCCAATGATGCTTATCTTAGTTCGGGAAGTCGGCGTGAGCCGTGGGCGTCAGAAGAGCAACGAAAGCGCAAGTGAGCGCCGCTTTGAGTGTGTGTTGGCGTCGAAACATGAAAAGTCCCCCAGAGTGTTTTGAGGGGAGCGAAGGAGTAATTCAAGCGAGGTCTTTGCTGATAGTTAGGAATGCTGGCAGTTGAGCCAAAACGGGCATTACCGTAGCCAATTCGCGTTCGGCGGTCGCAGGGTTGGCCAAGCGGCAATGTTAGTCATCTTCAAAGGCTTTTTTGGCAAGGTTGTAAGTGTATGTTTTTGTCCCTGGTATCTTTAGCTTGATCAGTTCGGCCAATTTCTGAATTGCGTCTTCTCGTCTGTAAGGCAATATCGATGCAATGGCTGCGCCCTCCTCTGTGAGTGGGTACACTGGAACTTGTAAGCGCTCGCCCACCAATTCGATGATGTCGTTTCCCGGCCCTAGGGGTCATCTCTGCACTAACAGAGACCTCGTTGTTTAGTGGGTCGTCACCCGACATGCGGAGTTTCCTTAGCGATTGAGGCGTGTTTATTCTTGCCATCTAAGGAGACCTCGTATGCTTACAGCAACGCAAGAGGAAATAGATGAAGTCACCAGCTACTTTGACTGGCAAGCCCCTGACCTTAAGGCTGAGTTCTCCCAAAAGGTGTATGCTGAGACCATTGCTGGGCAAAGACCTTAGCGAGGCGTCGGACGCACTGGGGCAGGCACAAGGCGGCCGACTTCCAAACTGTCGGAAGTTCGCTACCGCGAGGTGTTGCTCGCGTTTGTCGCGATTGCGCAGGACGAACAGGACTGGCCACCAGCGGAGCCGCTGAAGCCGGGGAAACGCTTGACCATCGCTACAAACGCCGCTACAAACCACGTTAACGCGGCTGTAAAAAGTCCTGTAAAATCAACGGTCATGGGCGCTACATCGCGTTTCTTCTCGACCGCACCAGTCACTCCGGTGACGAACAATAAGCTGCCGCAAGGCGGCTTTTTTGTTGTCTTGTGTTCAGAGCGGGGTCTGCTGGTGCTGGACGAGCTTGAGTTCGCCGTCGAGCACCAGATAGGTCGATGAGCAGAGGGCGCTATAGACGTCGCCGCCCTCGCGGCGCGCCTCGGCCTTATAGGCGATGACTATGGCGACGGAATCGCCGGGCGTGGTCAGCGTGGTCTCGGTCATTTCGACATCCTGCCAGCGCGGTGCCTGTTCGATGGTCTGCAAGATCTGCCCGCGATCGAGAATGCCCATCGGGCCAAAGACCATCACGCATTGATCGGCCATGCGTGTTTCATAGGCCTCGATGCCGTCGAGCCACAGGCTGCGTTCGATAGTCCAGACTTGCTGCATGATTGCCTCCATCGCTGCTCGAAGCTCAACTATCGGGGCAGCGATGGGTTCAATGCAATCGGAAAGGCGTTCAGCGCGCCGTCAATTCCACGACCGGAATGGTCCGCGCGGTCTTCTTCTCGTAATCGGCGAATTGGGGGAAGAGGCTGGCCTGGCGGGCATAGATGCGGTCGCGCTCCTCGCCTTCGACGATGCGGGCCTTGACCGGAATGCGCGAGATTTCGGTGCCGTCGCCAATCGAAATGGCCGCGTCGGGATTGGCCTTGAGGTTGTGAAACCAGTCCGGATTGCTGTCATTGCCGCCATAGGAGGCAAAGACGAACCAGGGGCCTTCGCCCTCCCGCTGATACATGAGGGGCAGGGTGCGCTCCTGGCCGGACCTGGCGCCGATGGAATGCAGCAGCAGCACCGGGGCATCCTTGAAATAGCCGCCGGGCTTGCCCTTGGTGGCGTTGAAATCGTCGATCACCTGCGCATTGAAGTCGGACATGCAAACCTCGAAACATGAAAGCTGGGTCCCCAATATGGGGCGGCGGCGCCGGGCCGCCAAGGTGGAGTGCGATTATTCCGGCACGGCGATGCGCGGTGACCTGAAGCCCATGGCGATCCAGGCGAGCAGCAGCTTGCCGTAGAAACCGGCAGTGGCGGCCTTGCCGGCGGGCAGGGCGTCATCGAGCAGGTGATGCTCGGGAAGGTCGGAGGTCATGGTGCGGATCTGCGTGGCCGGGCGGGTGGCGTCGGGCCACAGGCCGGCATAGAGGCTGAGCCAGTGGCCGCCCTGGAATTCGAGAAAGACGGGGCTGTTGCAGCAGGTGGTGAGCACGCGGCGCGTCGGCGCCTTGTCGCCGAGGCGATGGGCGCGCAGCAAGTCAGTGCCGTCGGGAAAATGCACGCGGTCCTTGCGGTAGAGGATATAGGGCGTGCCGCCATTCGGGCCGGCCAGCGGGAAGGCCGGGGACAGGGCGTCGAAGCGCCGGGCGGCCTCGCGGCAGGAATTGCAATGGCATTCGGTGGCGAAGAACGGGTCGCCGGTGAGTTCGACATGAAAGCGGCCGCAGGCGCAGGCGAGCGTCGTATTGGTCTTCATGGCCGTTTCTCCGTCGAGCGATGGTTTCGACTGCATGACGAAGGGCAAATCCGCATTTCGACACGGCTGGTCGGAATGCTAGCCCTGCCGGGTTTTCAGCTTTTCCGGGGCCTTGAAAATCCAGGCATCGTGCAGGCGCAGGGACAATTCCTCGTCATCGATGCGGTCGAGCCGGACGAGCATGGCGTCGTAGCCGACATAATGCTCGGTCTCGTAGTAGATGTCGGGAGAGATTTCCATCAGCAGCACCTTCTGGTCCACCGGGCATTGCAGCACCGCGGTCTGCGCATCGAGCATGCGCACGAAGGCGGCATCGCCGACCTTGAGCGCGGGCGTGCCATAACTGGTGGAAGCCTCCACAGGCGCCAGGTTGCGGGCCTGGACCAGGCGCAGCAGGCGCGCGAAGCCGGCATCGAGATTGGCATTGTCGGTCATGTCGAAATCTCCCCGGATCGGAGAAAAAGCCTTTCGCCCACACTGGCGCAATGCAGGCCGATTGGCTACAGCTTGTTCTGCCCCTGAAACAATCAGGACACGAAAGGGCTCCCGATGAGCGACGAATCCGAAATGGCGCCCGGCCTCGAAACCGGGATCGACAACGATGCCTTCCGCGATGCGGAAGGCTGGATCAGCGCGCTTTGGCTGGAGCGATTGCGGGCCTTCATCGAAGCGGGCCGCACGGAGGACGTGGCGCTGGTCATGGCGCCACTGCACAGCTCCGATATCGGCGACGTGCTGGAGCAACTCGATCAGGGCGAGCGGCTGGCGCTGGTGCGCATGCTGGGCGAGAAATTCGACTTCTCGGCGCTGACCGAAGTGGATGAAAGCATCCGCCTCGAGATCATGGAGGCGCTGTCCAATTCCGAAATCGCGCGCGGCGTCGCCGAGCTGGACAATGACGACGCGGTCTATCTGCTCGAGGACCTGGAAAAGGAAGACCAGGACGAGATTCTCTCGGCGCTGCCGGCCTTCGAGCGACTGGCGCTGAAGCGGAGCCTGGATTTTCCCGAGGATTCCGCCGGGCGGCGGATGCAGACCGATTTCATCGCCATCCCGCCCTTTTGGACGGTGGGGCAGACCATCGACTACCTGCGCGCCGACAAGGATTTGCCGGACGAATTCTACCAGATCTACGTGGTGGACGCGGCCTATAAGGTGCTCGGCACCCTGCCGCTGGACAAGTTCCTGCGGGCGCAGCGGGCCACCAAGATCGACGCCATCATGAACGCCAATCTCGTTCTGGTGAAGGCCGAGGACGACCAGGAGGAAGCTGCGCGCATCTTCGAGCGCTACGACCTGGTGGAAGTGGGCGTGGTGGACGAAAACGGGCGGCTGGTGGGCGTGCTGACCATCGACGACATCGTCGACGTGATCCAGGAAGAGGCCGAGGAAGACATCAAGCTCCTGGCCGGCGTGGGCGACGAGGACGTGTCCGACACCACGCTCGACACCGTGCGCAGCCGCGGCCCCTGGCTGGGCGTCAACCTGGTGGCGGCGGTGCTGGTTTCCTTCGTCATCGGGCTGTTCAACGCCACGATCGAGCAGATGGTGGCGCTGGCGGTGCTCATGCCCATCGTGGCCTCGATGGGCGGCAATGCCGGGGCGCAGACCATGACGGTGACGGTGCGGGCCCTGGCCATGCGCGAACTGGACGGCGGGCGGCTTCGCCGGCTGATCCGGCGCGAAATGGTGGTCGGTTTCGCCAATGGCGTGATCTTCGCCGTGCTGCTGGGCGTGGTGACTGCCCTGCGCTATGGCGATGTGGGTTTGGGCGTGGTGATCGGCATGGCCATGGTCATCAACATGATCGTTGCCGGCACGTTCGGAATTCTCATTCCGCTGACGCTGGACCGGCTCAAGGCCGATCCAGCCATCGCCTCGGCGGTCTTCGTCACCACCATTACCGACATTGTTGGTTTCTTTGCCTTTTTGGCCATTGCCGGGCTGTGGTTCGGGCTGTTCTGAGGCGTAAAAGTGAACGAAACGCGGCTGTGGAGTGTTGCAGTTTGGCCGCTTGCTTCCCATCTGGCGGGCGGTTAACGATTCACTACCGGCCCTTGCGGGGGTCGGAGTGGACGACTGACAAGGAGCGATCTATGCGCAGTCAACCGAAAGCCAATGTCTTTCACACCGTGAGCTGGGCGCTGGTATGCCTCGTTTCCATGGGGCTGGTTTTCTCCGTAGTAGCTGGCGTCTAGGACATTCCAACCATAAGGCTGCCGAGCCGCCGGACCGGGTCCGGTTTTGCTTAAAAGCGCTATGGGTCTACGCTGGAGTTATTCACTCGACAGATTACGGCAAGGGCGCCCGGCCACTGGGCGCCCTTCGTGTTGAGAATGAGGATATTCGATGAAGCTCTTGATCGGGAATCGTAATTATTCAACCTGGTCGCTGCGTCCCTGGCTGGTCCTGCGGCATTTCGAGATTCCGTTCGACGACGAGGTGTTGCAGCTTTCCGGGCCCGATTGGCGCGAGAAGATCGCGGCGCGCTCGCCGACGGGCAAGGTGCCGGTGCTGATCGACGGCGACCTGGTGTTGCCCGAGACCATCGCCATCATCGAATATCTGGCCGACACTTTCCCCGACAAGCCGATCTGGCCGGCCGACCGCAAGGACCGGGCGCTGGCCCGCGCGGCGGCTGCGGAAATGCATGCCGGGTTTTCCGCCCTGCGCAATCACGCGCCGATGAATTTGCGGGCCAGCCATCCGGGCCGGATCGACCTCGATGCGGTGCGCAAGGACCTGCATCGGGTGGAAACGCTGTGGGGCGCGCTGCTGGAGCGTTCGGGCGGGCCCTATCTCTTCGGCGCCTTTTCGGCCGCCGATGCGATGTTCGCGCCGCTGGCCACACGGCTGCGGACCTATGAGCTGCCCATATCGGACATGGCGGGGCGCTATGTGGAGGCCATCTATGCGCTTCCGGCCTTCCAGGATTGGCTGGGCATGGCCCTGCAGGAACCCTGGATCGTGGATGACGACGAGATCGACGTGATCCAGGGCCGCGTGGCGCCGGGGACGCTGGTATGATCCATATGGTCAAGCTCTGCGTCGGCGTGGCGACGGTCGAGGAACTGGAAAGCTATCGCGACGAGCGCGCGCATTGGTGGGGCGCCGATTACGGCGAGGATGTGCATGTGCACCGCACCCGCATGATGCCGAAACGGCGCGAGGAGATGGAAGGCATTTCCTCGATCTACTGGGTCATGTCGGGCACGATCTGCTGCCGGCAACCCATCCTGCGGCTGGCCTCCTATACCGATGCCGAGGGCAAGGATTATTGCGACATCATCATGGCGCCCGACATCGTGCGGACCTTGCCCTATCCCAAGCGGCCCTTCCAGGGCTGGCGCTATCTGCGCCCGGAAGACGCGCCGCCGGACATGGAAAGCAACGACAACGAGAATTCAGCCGAAATTGCCGCCGAACTGGCGCGAATGGGGCTGATTTAGCCCGTTCAGGTCGTAGCACCTAAGCGTGCGCGTTCCCGACCTCGTGGTTCGACAGGCTCACCATGAGGTCTTGGGGAAAGCTGGCTCCTTCCTTCTCCCCTTGCGGGAGAAAGTGCCCGAAGGGCGGATGAGGGGGGTGCGGTCTTATCACTCGCTCCTCTGCGGAGGAGAGAACCCTCACCCTGATTTTCTGCTGAACGCAGAAAATCTGCCCCTCTCCCGCAAGGGGAGAGGGGAGGCCGGTGTCGGGGCTTGAAGCCTTACTCCGCCGCCCGCGTGGCGAAATGCGGCCGGCGGTCCATGACTTCCTTGAGGAAGGTGCCGGTATGCGAGCGGGGATTGGATGCCACTTCCTCGGGTGTGCCCACGGCGACGATTTCGCCGCCGCCATCGCCGCCTTCGGGGCCCAGGTCGATGATCCAGTCGGCCGTCTTGATGACTTCCAGATTGTGCTCGATGACGATCACCGTATTGCCGCCCTCGACCAGTTCATGCAGCACCTCGAGGAGCTTGGCCACGTCGTGGAAATGCAGGCCCGTGGTGGGCTCGTCGAGCATGTAGAGGGTGCGGCCGGTGGCGCGCTTGGACAATTCCTTGGACAATTTCACGCGCTGGGCTTCGCCGCCCGACAGGGTCGTGGCCGGCTGGCCGACCTTGACATAGCCGAGGCCGACGCGCTGGAGCGTGGCGAACTTGTCGCGGATGACCGGGACGGCGGAGAAGAAGTCGACGCCCTCGTCGATGGTCATGTCGAGAATGTCGGAAATCGACTTGCCCTTGAACTGGACTTCCAGCGTCTCGCGATTGTAACGCTTGCCCTTGCAGACGTCGCAGGTGACGTAGACGTCGGGCAGGAAGTGCATCTCGATCTTGAGGACGCCGTCGCCCTCGCATTTCTCGCAGCGGCCGCCCTTGACGTTGAAGGAGAAACGGCCCGGGCCATAGCCGCGCGCTTTCGCCTCCGGCAGGCCGGCGAACCATTCGCGCAAAGGCGTGAAGGCGCCGGTATAGGTGGCGGGATTGGAACGCGGCGTGCGGCCGATCGGCGACTGGTCGATATCGATGACCTTGTCGAGGAATTCGAGGCCGGTCAGGCTTTCATGGGGGGCGGGGACCACGCGGGCGCCGTTGAGCCGGCGGGCGATGGCCTGGTACAGCGTGTCGATCATCAGCGTCGACTTGCCGCCGCCAGAGACGCCGGTAATGGCAACGAACATGCCCAGGGGCACGTCGACCGAGACGTTCTTGAGATTGTTGCCGGTGGCGCCCTTCACCGAAAGGGTCTTGCCCTTCTTGCCTTCGCGGCGCTCGGCCGGGACGGGAATGCCCATGCGGCCGGAGAGATATTTGCCGGTGAGCGAGTCCGGGTGATTTAGAATGTCCTGCGGGGTGCCCTCGGCGACGATATTGCCGCCATTGACGCCGGCGCCGGGGCCGATATCGAGCACGTAATCGGCGGTGAGAATGGCGTCCTCGTCATGCTCGACCACGATGACGGTATTGCCCAGGTCGCGCAGGCGCTGGAGCGTTTCGAGCAGGCGGGCATTGTCGCGCTGGTGCAGGCCGATGGAGGGCTCGTCCAGCACGTAGAGCACGCCGGTGAGGCCCGAGCCGATCTGGCTGGCGAGGCGAATGCGCTGGCTTTCGCCGCCCGACAGCGTGCCGGAATTGCGCGACATGGAGAGATATTCCAGCCCCACATCGTTGAGGAATTTCAGCCGTTCGCGGATTTCCTTGAGGATGCGTTCGCCGATCTGGCTCTGGGTGGGGGAGAGCTTGCCCGACAGGTCCGCGAACCATTTGCTGGCATTGCGGATCGACATTTCGGTGACCTGGCCGACATGCAGGCCATCGATCTTCACCGCCAGGGATTCCGGCTTGAGGCGATAGCCGCCACAAGCCACGCAGGGCTTGGCCGACATGTATTTCTCGATCTCCTCGCGCATGCCGGCACTTTCGGTTTCCTTGTAGCGGCGCTCGAGGTTGCCGATGACACCTTCGAAGACTTTCGAGGTCTTGTACTGGCGCAATCCGTCGTCATAGACGAAATCGATCTTGGTCTTGTCGGTGCCGTAGAGCACGGCGTGCTGCACGTCGAAGGGCAGTTCGTTCCAGGCGGTGCCGGTGGAGGCGCCGTAATGCTTCACCACGGCCTGGAGGGTCTGCTGGTAATAGGGCGCGCTGGTCTTGGACCAGGGCAGGATGGCGCCGTCGCGCAGCGACAGGGTGGGATCGGGGACGATCTGGTCCGGATCGATCTTCTGCTCGGTGCCCAGGCCATCGCAGACCGGGCAGGCGCCGAAGGGATTGTTGAACGAGAACAGGCGCGGCTCGATCTCGGCAATGGTGAAGCCGGAAACCGGGCAGGCGAATTTTTCCGAGAAGGTGATCTGGCGGGCGGTGCCGTCCTCGTTCTTCTCGTCGGCAAATTCGATCAGGGCGATGCCCTCGGCCAGTTTCAGCGCCGTTTCGAAGCTTTCGGCCAGGCGGCCGGAAATGTCGGGCGACACCACCAGGCGGTCCACCACCACTTCGATATCGTGCTTGAACTTCTTGTCGAGGGCGGGCGCGTCCTCGATCTCGTGATATTCGCCATCGATCTTGACGCGCTGAAACCCCTTGCGCATCAGGTCGGCCAGTTCCTTCTTGTATTCGCCCTTGCGGCCGCGCGCGATGGGGGCCAGCAGGTAGAGCCGCGTGCCCTCGGGCAGCTCCAGCGTGCGGTCCACCATCTGGCTGACGGTCTGGCTCTCGATGGGCAGGCCCGTGGCGGGCGAATAGGGAATGCCGACGCGCGCATAGAGCAGGCGCAGGTAATCGTAGATCTCGGTGACCGTGCCAACGGTAGAGCGCGGGTTACGCGACGTGGTCTTCTGCTCGATGGAAATGGCGGGGCTGAGGCCCTCGATATGCTCCACATCGGGCTTCTGCATCATTTCGAGGAATTGCCGCGCATAGGCGCTGAGCGATTCCACATAGCGGCGCTGGCCTTCGGCATAGATGGTGTCGAAGGCGAGCGACGACTTGCCCGAGCCGGAAAGCCCCGTCATCACGATCAGGCTGTCGCGCGGCAGCTTGACGTCGATGCCCTTCAGATTGTGCTCGCGGGCACCGCGCACGATGATTTCGCGGTTGAGGCTCGGCTTATCGGTCATTCTTTGTCCAATTGGTGTCGCACCGGCGGGGAGGGGGCGGGCGAAGGCCAAGAAATAGGGCTTCCACGGCGCGCCCGCAAGTCAACTTGCCGGATCAGAATGTCGTGAACGTAACCAGAACGCAGGGGATTCGGTCAAGATGGGTTAGGGCAGGGCTGCTGACAGGGGGAGTCAGCAGCGGCGCGATTTGCCGGACGGGGCCGGGCGCGGGCCAGCGGGCGAGATCGGTTGACAAAAGCGGGAATGAGAACATAAATAGAACAAAGCGCCCCAACAAACGCCCCGAAAGGTGTGGGTAGGCGGTAAATTTACCGGTGGGGCGCGGCCGAAAGGTTTATGCTGCGGCGAACGGGCAGGGAAGCGCATGGGCTCCATGACCCTGCAGGCGCAGTGAGCGTCCCGCGATCCATGCAGACCGGGACTGAATTGGAAGGAATGGTGCCATGGCTGGCAGCGTGAACAAGGTTATTCTGGTCGGCAATCTGGGCAATGACCCGGAAGTGCGCACCCTGAACAATGGCGGCAAGGTGGTGAACCTGTCGGTGGCGACATCGGAGCGCTGGAAGGATCGCAATACCGGCGAGCAGCGCGAAAAGACCGAGTGGCACCGGGTGGTGATCTTCTCGGAAGGCCTGGTGCGCGTGGCCGAGAGCTATCTGCGCAAGGGCTCCAAGGTCTATCTCGAAGGCCAGCTCCAGACGCGCAAGTGGCAGGACCAGTCCGGCCAGGACAAATATTCGACCGAAATCGTGCTGCAGGGTTTTAACGCCTCGATGGTGCTGCTCGACGGGCGCGGCGACAATGCCGGCGAGGGCGGCGGTTATGGTGGCGGCGATAGCGGGTTCCGCGGCGTGCGCGACAATAGCGGCGGCGGCGGCGCGCGCCGGCCTTCGGCCAATGCGCCGGCCTTCGAGCCCGGCGGCATGGACGACGACATCCCGTTCTGAGCGGCATCGCCAGGGCACATTTGCAGACTGTCCGGCGCCGGCCGGAACATCACCCTCGCGTTCTTACGCGGGGGTTTTTGTTTGAGTGCCGGGGAGCGGCAGACGTCGGCGTGGGGACAGGAGTAGACCTCATCCTGAGCCTGTCGAAGGGCGTGGTCGTGGCACTCAGACTTCAGCGGACCCGACCTCGTGGTTCGACAGGCTCACCATGAGGTCTTCTGGGCACTTGTCTTGCTCGACACGCTACCCCTCGGCCATCCCTCACCAGGGGCGCGGCCCTCTTACCGGCTGAACGGCACTTCGGCGCGGAGGCTGTCGCCGGTTTCGACGTAGATCACCTCGAACACGACGTGGATGGCTTCCTGGCTGAGCTGGATCTGGGCGGAAATGTTGAGGTCCTTGCCCTCTTCGTCCTTGTCGCGCTCGCGCAGGTTGAAGAGCAGGTTCTGGCCGCGCTTCTGGCCTATGGCGACGCCGTTGAAGGTGGCGTTGGAGCTCATCACGGCCTCGTAGCGCCGATTGGCCTCGACATAGGCCATGGTGCCCGCGACGGACAGATTGGTGCCGGCCAGCGTGCAGCGGCCATTGTAATTGACCTTGTCCTGGTTGCCCTGGGACAGGGAAAGGCGGCAGACCACGCTTTCCTGCCGCGCGCCGATGAGCACGCCGCGTCCGCGCCATTCCCCGATATAGGACTTGAGCAGGGCGACATCGGCCGGCGCAGCCATGGCCGGGCCGATGGCGGCAGCGGCCGAAACGAGAAGGCCGGCCAGTGCGAGCGCACGGGTCAGAGGTCCGAAGGTGATCATGGCGTCAGCGCCTCCAAATGGCAAAACGAGCCCCCCGGCCGTTCGGCGAATCTTCGATATCAAATTTATGCGCGGCTTGCGCGGGCATTTGTCGGGACGTGATGGACATTGCCGGGTTCATGAGGCGCCGGGCTGCCGGATTTCGGCCGGTCTGCCCTGGCGGGTCGTGTGGGTATCGGCCATGGGATCGTCGGGCGTGGGATCCTCGTCGGCCATGCGCACGCCGATCCGGCCGAGCGGGTGGAAGAATTTGCCGCCGGCGGCCAGCAGGGCCGGCAGGATGAAGAGATCGCCGATCAGCGCGAAGGCCAGGGTGGAGACGAAGAGCGTGCCGAACAAGGCGACCTGCGGCAGCTCGGAAAAGGTGACGATGATGACGCCCGCGCAGAGGATGATCGTGGTGGCGACGATGGCCCCGCCGATGCGGTTGAGCGTGTGCTTGACGGCGTCCAGATGCGACAGGCGCTCGTCGCGGCGCGAATGCAGGTAATGGGAAAGGAAATGCACCGTGTCGTCCACGGCGATGCCGAAGGCGATGGTGAGGGCGATGACGGTGGTGAGCTGCAGGCCCTGGCCGGAAAAATACAGCCAGGCCTCGGTGCCGAGGACCGGGAACAGATTGGGGATGGCCGAGGCCAGTGCGACCCGGAAGGATTGGAACGCGAAGCCGATCAGCCCGAGATTGACGATCACCGACAGGGTCAGGTCGAGCTGGAGGCCGCGCACGATATCGTCGGTGGCGAAGGTGGTGAGGATGCGGAAGCCGCCGATTTCGGCGTCGGTGATGCCGGCCGCCGCCAGGTCGGCATTGAGGTCGTCCACCAATTGCTTGAGCAGGTCGGATTCGATGATGGTCGGCATGAAGCCGGTGACCAGAGCCTGTGTGCCGTCATCGGTGACGAAGCGGCGCTTCATGAAGGGGCCGACGGCGTCGAACACCTCTTCGCGGGTGAAGCCGGCCGCGGTGTAATTGGTCATGCTCGCGGCCGAAATGACCTTGTTCTGCCCCAGATGGCTTTCCACGATCTGGTGCACGACGCGGATCTTTTCGAAATCCACCGGCCCGATATTGGGATCGTCGCCGATCAGGGGCACGCGGACATAGAGCGGCGCGACGCCGCCCACTCCGTCGTCGATATCTTCCGCCGCCGAGAGCGCGGTGGAATCCCGGGCCACGAAATCCTCGAAGGAGAAATGCGGCTTGATCAGCGCATAGGGGACGAGCAGCAGGATGGTGACGATGATGGCGATCACCGAGACCGGCCGGCCGAAGCGCCGGGCGACGAGCCAGGCAAGGGGGAGCGGGGCGGTCAGCACCATGCTGGTCCTGGGCGGCGCCTTGAAGCCGAGGCGGATGGAGAGCTTCAGCAGAAGCGGCAGGAAGGTCATCAGGCAGACGAAGAGCAGGAAAGTGCCCAGGGCGCCGGCCATGGAGAATTCGCGAATGCCCTGGCCCGGGGTCAGCGCCAGCGAGGCGAAGCTGACAAAGGTGGTGAGCATGGTCAGCGCCGCTGCCGGGCCGACCAGCTTGACCGTGGCATCCACCGCCTTGTTCGGCTCCATGCCGTCGCGCCAGAAGGCGAGCCAGTTGAAGACGAAGAACATGGATTCGGCGAAGGAGATCACCAGGACCAGCGTGGTGACGATGATGGTGAGGAAGGAGAAGGAGCCGAAGAACATGAGGATCATGCCCATGGACCACATCACCGCCAGGAAGGGCGTGGCGGCGACGATGATGGCGCCGAAGAAGGAGCGCAGCGCTAGAAGCGCGATCAGCGCGCCGAGGCCGAAACCCCAGATGGTGAACTTGACCTGGTCGGACACCGAGGCTTCGAGCATTTCCGTGGTCCAGATCGGCGGGCCGGTCAGCTCGATCTGGATGTCCTCGGACTGGTAGAAGGCGATGGTTTCGCGCAGGCTGGCGATCAGCGCCTTGGCGCCATCGGCCTTCACCTTGTCCTGGTCGGGGAAAAGAATGATCACCACGCCGGTCAGGTCCGGGGTGATGAGATTGCGCATCATGGGATCGTTCTGCTGCAGATCGATCAGTTCGAAGGCGACTTCGTCGGGGGTGAGCAGGCCTTCGGGGATGGCCGGGACCGAGCCGCCGCCGGGCAGGGGCTTGCGCAGCGTGAAGGGCGACATGGTGCCGACGGCGTAGTCGTTCAGCTCCAGGTCGAAGGCGAGGAAGCGGATTTCCTCGATGATCTCGGGATCGGCGAGGCGCTCGGAACTGACCAGGACATAGATGTCGTTCTCGAAGGTGCCGAACGTGTCCGACAGATGCTCATAGGCGTCGTAATATTGGCCTGAATGGGCATAGACGCGCAGCAGGTCGCCATCGACATTGGCCTTGGGGATTTGCGAAAAGGCCAGGATGGTGAAGGCGAGGACGGCCAGGGCCACCAGGCGCGGGAAGCGCAGCGTGGTCAGCCCGATATGTTCGAGGCCGAAGCCGATGGAGCGCTTGTGGGTAATGCGGTCGCGGGCCCGCTTCAGAAATGAACCAGAAGACACCGAGACCCGACTCCCCCATCCGGCGAATGCGCGGATTTTTACGGGGTGGCGCAGGGTCCGTCCAGTATTCACACTTATGATCGCGGGCGATCATGCATGGCGGCGGACCCGCGCCGGGCACGGGTCCGCGCCCGGCTCAGCCGGCCAGGGCGGCCTTGTTGGCGCGCAGGAAGTCCCCGAGGGCCTGGGGCTTCCGGCCCGTATAGCGCTCCACCACATCGGTGACGACGCCATGATGGCCGGAGACGGCGTCGCGCTGGAAGGCGACGAGGACTTCGGCAAAGCCTTCGGGAATGCCGGCGGCCACCATGCCGGCCTTGAGATCGACGGGGGTGAGCGGGACGACGGCGACCGGCTTGCCGCTGATGTCCGCATAGAGGGCGGCGCGCTGCTCATTGGTGACCGCGGCGGGGCCGGTGACATCCTCGATGCTGTCGCCTTCGGCCGAGAGCAGGGCGCCGGCGGCGGTGCGGGCGGCATCGGCCCGGGTGACATAAGCGGTGCCGCGATCGCCGATCAGGCCGAAAAGCTGGCCGGACGCGATGACATGGGCGGCGTCGGCCAGGTTGTTTTCGGCATACATGTGATTGCGCAGGATGGTGAAGCCGAGGCCGGAAGCGGCGAGGGCGATCTCGGTCCAGAAATGTTCGGGATTGAGGCCGGCATCCGCATTGGGCCGGGCGGCCGGGGCGGAAGTATAGACGAGGTGCCTGACGCCGGCCTGTTTCGCGGCGGCAATGGCGGCTTCGTGCTGCGCGCGGCGGGCGCCGACGCCGTCGGTGGAGACCAGAAGCACGCGCTCGACGCCGGCAAAGGCGGCGGGCAGGCTGGCCGGATCGTTGAAATCGAGCTTGCGCAGCTCCACGCCCTTGGCGGCCAGATCGGCGAGCTTGGACGGATCGCGGGTGCCGGCGATGATCCTGGTGGCGCCGCGCGCCAGCAATTCCTCGACGGCGATGCGGCCGAGATGGCCCGATGCGCCGGTGACGAGAAGGGGGACATTGTCGAATGCGCTCATGATGTTCTCTCCTGAACAGGGAAATGGATATCGGCTCGCTCCTCTTGTTCCGCTGCGGATGGGAGAGTAAGTATCGAAAAGTGAGTGTCTATCTAGTGGCCGGCGCGATGGCTGAAAAGGAGGCACTTTTTCGGCAATAGATTACCTTGGGGTAAGTGCATGCAGCAGGGTCAGGAACTGGCTTCACTCTATGTGGAGCGCTGGAATGCGGCATCGGGCCTGCCCGGACCCTGTCCGGTGCGCGACGTGCTCGACAAGATCGGCGACAAATGGAGCATGCTGCTGGTGATGACGCTGGCTTCGGGGCCCAAGCGCTTCAACCGGCTGCACCGGGACATCCCCGACATTTCCCAGAAAATGCTGACCCAGACCCTGCGCGACCTGCAGCGCGACGGGCTGGTGGCCCGCCAGGTCTTCGACACCAAGCCGCCCGCGGTGGAATATCGGCTGACCCCGCTCGGCCATTCGCTGATCGTGCCGTTCGGGCACCTGATCGAATGGGCCAATGAGAGCATCGGCCGCATCGAGGCGTCACGGCTGCATTTCGACGCCGATTGAGGGCGCGGACATGCCCAGGGCGCCCAGGCTCAGCGCATGGACCAGGGGCGCGATCTTCCGTCGCTGGGCAAAGCCGAGCCCTTCGAGGCCACCCCACATCATGCGGACGGTGATGGCGACCTGATCGGCGGTGATATCCGGCCGGACCAGGCCGGCGGCGCGGGCGCGGGGAACCAGTTCGTCGAGATGGGCGCGGAAGCGACTGCTGAGATTGCGGTCCAGCGCGGGATTCTGGCTGATCAGGTAGACCAGCCCGCCGGTCTTGACCTGCTGGTCGAGGATTTCGGCGAGGAAGAGCGCCAGCCCGTTCGGGTCCTGGCCGGCGCGGGCCACCACCATGTCGAGCTTGTCCAGATTATTGCTCATGATCGCGTGGACCAGGGCGATGCGATTCTCGAAATTGCGGTAGAGCGTGGCCCGGCCGACGCCCGCCGCGGCGCAGATTTCCTCCAGCGGCACATCGAGGCCCTTTTCGGCGAAAGCGATTTCGGCAGCGGCCAAAATGGTTTCGCGCCGCGCCGCCGCATCCTTTCGCTGTCGCTTTTCCACCATCGATAGCCTCTTGACTGTAAGCGGACACGGGTGTCCACTTTTGCGATCCGCCGTAGGAGGCGGGTCGTTCGCGCCAAGCCGCAATAACAGAGCCGGGATAGGCTGGCCAAGGCATGCGCGGGCAATTGGGGTCATTTCGGAGGCAAGGGAAATGTCTAGTTTGGCAGCGGGCGCCTGGACCCGCCTGCTCGCGCCGCGCATTCTGGCGGTGGTGATCGCGCTTATCGGCGTCGTCCTGACCGTGGGCGGCGCGCAATTGGCCGCCCTGGGCGGCTCGCTCTATTACGTCATTACGGGTCTGGCCTGCCTGGCCAGCGGTTTTTTCCTGTGGACCGGCCGGATGCTCGGCGTGTGGATTTTCGCCGCCATGCTGGCCTGGACGCTGGTTTGGGCCATCTGGGAGGTCGGCTTCAACGGCTGGGCGCTGATGCCCCGTCTGGTCGGCCCCTTCGTCATCGGCCTCTATATGGCCCTGCCGTTCAACTGGCGTCCGCTCCGGGGCGCGCCCAACCACAAGGCGGCGTAAGACCGATGAAAGCGCATACATCCATTCTGGCCGCCCTGGCGGCTTCCACCATGGCGCTGCCGCTGATGTCGGTGGCGCAGGAAGTCACGGTTTCGCCCTCCATCGAGGAAGGCGCGCCGGGGCAGAACACCGTGCCGACGACGCCGGACGTGCAGCCGCCGGTCCTGGTCGAGGAAGGGCAGGACCAGCCCGTGACCACGACCGGCCCCGCCGAGGCGCCCACCCGGCCCATTCCCGGCATCGCCGCGCCAGGCAATGAATGGCGCTATGCCAGCGGCGCCGCCAATGGCGCGAAATTCGCGCCGTTCGACCAGATCACGCCGGAAAACGCCAAGGACCTCGAACTGGCCTGGCAGGTGGATTTCCCGGTCGATGTCACCATGTATAACGGCATCACCGCCGCGCCCATCCAGGTGGGCGACACGCTCTATGGCTGCACCAACAACAACCTGATCTTCGCGCTGGATGCGGAAAACGGGGAGCAGCGCTGGCGCTTCGATCCGGGCTCGGACCTGTCCGGCGTCATGTCCAAGAAGTGCCGCAGCGTTTCCTATTACGAGGCCTCCCAGCCGGTCGAGGAATGCCAGAGCCGCATTCTCGCCGCGACGGTGGATGCGCGGCTCTTTGCCGTCGATGCGCGCTCGGGTGAATTGTGCACCAGCTTCGGCGAGGACGGCTTCGTCAATCTGCTGACCGATCTGGGCGAGGTGAAGAAGGGCTTCGTGCTGTCGACCTCCGGCCCGACCGTGACCAATGGCGTCGCGGTGATCGGCGGGTGGATTTCCGACGGGCAGGAAGTGGGCGAGCCCTCGGGCGTCGTTCGCGCCTTCGACGCGGTGACCGGCGATTTCGTCTGGGCCTTCGATCCCGGCAAGCCCGATTATCATGGCCGTCCGCCGGAAGGCGAGATTTACGAGCGGGGCAGCCCCAATGCCTGGGGCCTGTTCAGCGCCGACGAGGAGAATGGGCTGGTCTTCATCACCACCGGCAATGCCACGCCCGATTACTGGGGCGCCCATCGCAGCGAGAATTTCGAGGAATTCACCTCTTCGGTCGTGGCGCTGGATTCGGCCAGTGGCGAAGTGCGCTGGCATTTCCGCACCGTCAATCACGACATCTGGGACTATGATGTGGGCGCCCAGCCGGCGCTGGTGGACCTGCCCGGACCGGACGGCGAATTGATCCCGGCGCTGCTGCAGCCGACCAAGCGCGGCCAGGTCTTCACGCTTAACCGGCTGACCGGCGAAGCCATCGATCCGATCGAGGAGCGGCCCGTGCCGCAGGGGGCGGCGGAAGGCGACTTCACTGCGGCGACCCAGCCCTATCCCACCAATATGCCGTCCTTTGCCGGTCCGGACCTCACCGAAGCCGATATGTGGGGCATTACCCCGCTGGACCAGCTCTGGTGCCGCCTGGAATTCCAGAAGCTGCGCTATGAAGGCCAGTTCACCCCGCCATCGGTGGGGGGAAGCCTGCAATTCCCCGGCTATATCGGCGGCATCAACTGGGGCTCGGTCTCCGTCCACCAGGACGAGAAGGTCATGATCGCCAACTGGACGCGCATGCCCAACCGCGTGCAGCTCATCCCCCGCGAGGAAGCCAACCGTCGGGGCTGGGACGCGGCCGATGCCGAAGGCAATTTCACCGTCTCGATGGCGCTCGGCGCCCCGCAGATGGGAACGCCCTTCGCCGTCACCAACGAGCCCTTCATGTCCCCGCTCAAGGTGCCGTGCCTGCGGCCGCCCTATGGCATGCTGACCGCCGTGGACCTGGAGACCTATGAAGTGCTCTGGGAGCGTCCGATCGGCACCGCCGCCAATTCCGGTCCCTTCGGCATCAAGTCCGGCCTGACCTGGCAATTGGGCGCCCCGATGACCGGCGGCACGCTGGTCACCAGGACCGGCGTGGTGATCTTCGGCGGCTCGCAGGACGGCTATATCCGTGCCGTCGACATGCGGACCGGCGAGGAATTATGGACCCACAAGCTGCCCAATGGCGCTTCGGCCAATCCGATGAGCTATGTCAGCCCCTCGGGCAAGCAGTTCATCGTCATTGCCGCCTCCGGCGCCACCGGCATCTACGACAACCTCAATGGCCATCTGGTGGCCTATGCCCTGCCGGACTGACTAGGCCTGTCCTGACGCTTGCAACGGGGCCGGACATCGTCCGGCCCCGTTTTTTGTGGCCTCAATACATATTGCAAAGATATCTTTGCAAAGATTTGTTTGCAGTTTATCATCTGGCGAACGAGAGGGGTCTGCCCATGTCCGAACGCCGCACGATCAGCCGTATTCGCCCCGATGCCATGGCATTGCGGGCGCTGGCGCATCCGCAGCGCCTGCGCATGCTGGGCCTGTTGCGGATCGAGGGGCCGGCCACGGCGACGAGCCTTGCGGGGCGGCTGGGGCTCAATAGCGGCGCCACCAGCTATCATTTGCGGCAATTGGCGCGGCACGGCTTCATCGAGGAGGATGAAGGGCGCGGCAATGGACGGGACCGCTGGTGGCGGGCGCGGCATGAGTCCACGACCTTCCTGGAGGATGACAGCGACGAAGACGCGCTCGATGCCGGCATTGCCTTCGCCCAGGCGGCGCTCAATGCGCAGATCGCGCTGATGCAGCGGGCGCTGGAGCGCCATATCGAATTGCCGCCGGAATGGCGCAAGGCGTCCACGGCCAGCGATTTCAACATTCCCCTGACCGCGGGGCAGGCCGAGGCGCTGGTGGAAAAGCTGCATGCGGTCCTGTGGGAGGCGATGGAGACGGCGCCCCAGCTTGGTGCCGCCCGGGAGGCGGGGATGGAAACCGTAACCATCCTGCTACACGCCTTTCCCCGCGTGCCGGAGGAGTTCTGAGATGGGCGGCAAGGGCGCGCTGATGGCGGTGGCTGGGGCCACGATCGCTTCGGTCGGCGGCACCCGGGTTTCGGTGGTGGCCATTCCCTGGTTGGTGCTGACCACCACCGGCAGCCCGGTGCTGACCGGGCTGGTGGGCATGGCGGAACTGCTGCCCTATGTGGTGGCCAAGGCCCTGGCCGGGCCGCTGATCGACCGCGTCGGGGCACGGCGGATTTCCATCTGGAGCGATTGCCTCTCGGCCCTGGCGGTGGCGCTGGTGCCGCTGTTGTTCTGGGCAGGCATCCTGTCGATCTGGCTCCTGCTGCCGGCCGTGGCGTTGCTCGGCATCCTGCGGGCGCCGTCCGACGCGGCCAAGCAGGCCCTGGTGCCCAGCGTGGCGGCCTTGGGCCATATGCCGCTGGAGCGGGTGACCGGCGTTCTCGGCGTCAGCGACCGGCTCGCCGGCACGCTGGGCGTGGCGGGGGCAGGGGTGCTCATCGCCCTGATGGGCACGGCGCCGGCCCTGCTGGTCAATGGCCTGACCTTCCTCCTGTCCGCGCTGCTGGTCTGGTTGGGCGTGCCGCGCGCCATGCCGGTCGAGAAGACAGAACGCACGAGCTATCGCGCCGATTTCGCCGCCGGCTGGGCGACGCTGCGCAACGACCCGGTGCTGGTGGGCATGGTGGCGATGATCGCGGTGACCAATCTGTTCGACCAGGCCTATGCCATCGTACTGCTGCCCGTCTGGGTGCAGGGCGCGGGGCTCGAGGTGACCTGGGTGGGCCTGTTCCTCGCCACCTTTTCGGCCGGCGCCATCGGCGGGGCGGCCGTAGCCGCCGCCTTCGCCGAGCGGCTGCCGCGGCTGGCCATCTATGTCATCGGCTTCATCTGCGCCGGGCCCTCGCCGATGCTGGCCCTGGCGTTCGCGCTGCCGGTTCCGGCGATCCTGGCCATTCTCGCCGTCAGCGGCTTTGCGGCGGGCTTCCTCAATCCCATCATCGGCGCCATCCTGTTCGAGCGCATCCCGGCGCCCATGGTGGGCCGCGTCATCGCGCTGGTGGGGGCGCTGGCCTGGGCGCTGATGCCGTTTGGCGGCCTTTATGCGGGCGTTCTGGTCGATTATGCCGGCCTGTCCGTGGCGCTGGGCCTGACCGGGATGCTCTACCTGGCGGCGGCTTTGTCGCCCCTGGCCATCCCCCGTTTCCGGCAGATGAACCGGGCGCGGCCGGCAAGGGCGTGATCTCCACAGCCCCGGCCGCCGGAAATTGGTAATTTGCGCCGGAATCGCCTATCTATCGGGGAACGCGAACCAACGTAGAATCACCCCGTGACAGATACGCCTGAAGATGTGAGCGGCGGCGCGCCGTCCTCGGACATCGCCCCGATCTATATCACCGACGAAATGCGCAAGAGCTATCTCGATTACGCCATGAGCGTGATCGTCAGCCGCGCGCTGCCGGACGTGCGCGACGGCCTCAAGCCCGTGCACCGGCGCATCCTGTTCTCGATGAGCGAGAACGGCTACGAATATAACAAGCCGTTCCGCAAATCGGCCCGCGTGGTCGGCGACGTGATCGGTAAATATCACCCGCATGGCGACAGCGCCGTCTATATGGCGCTGGTGCGCATGGCCCAGCAATTCTCCATGGGCGAGATGCTGGTGGAAGGCCAGGGCAATTTCGGTTCGGTGGACGGCGATATGCCGGCGGCCATGCGTTACACCGAAGTGCGCATGCAGAAGATCACCAATTCCCTGCTCGACGACCTCGACAAGGACACGGTGGATTTCCGCGACAATTACGACGGCTCCGAGAAAGAGCCGAGCGTACTGCCGGCGCGGTTCCCCAATATGCTGGTCAATGGCGGCGGCGGCATCGCCGTGGGCATGGCCACCAATATTCCCACCCACAACCTGACCGAAACGATCAATGCCGCCTTGGCGGTGCTGGACAATCCCTTCATCACCACCGAGGAATTGCTGGAGCACCTGCCGGGCCCCGATTTCCCGACCGGCGGCATCATCCTGGGGCGCGCGGGCATCCGCCAGGCCTATGAGACCGGGCGCGGTTCGATCATCGTGCGCGGGCGCTCCACCATCGAGGANGTGCGCAAGGANCGCGAGGCCATCGTCATCACCGAGATTCCCCTATCAGGTGAACAAGGCCTCGATGGTNGANAAGATCGCCGAACTGGTGCGCGACAAGCGCATCGAGGGCATTGCCGANNTGCGCGACGAATCCAGCCGCGAAGGCATGCGCGTGGTGGTCGAGGTCAAGCGCGACGCGTTGCCCGACGTGGTGCTGAACCAGCTCTATCGCTTCACGCCGCTGCAATCCTCCTTCGGCTGCAATTTCGTGGCGCTGAACGGTGGCAAGCCGGAATTGATGAACCTGCGCCAGATCCTGGATTGCTTCATCGAGTTCCGCGAGGAAGTGGTGACCCGCCGGGCCCGGTTCCTGCTCAACAAGGCGCGCGACCGCGCCCATGTCCTGGTGGGCCTGGCCATCGCCGTCGCCAATATCGACGAGGTGATCGCGCTCATCCGCACCGCGCCCGATCCGGCCACGGCGCGCGAGCAATTGATGACCCGCCGCTGGCCGGCGGCCGATGTCGAGCCGCTCATCAGGCTGATCGACGATCCGCGCCACCGCATCAACGAGGACGGCACCTTCAACCTCTCCGAGGAACAGGCACGCGCCATTCCTCGACGCTGCGCCTTGCCCGTCTCACCGCCCTGGGCCGCGACGAAATCGGCGACGAGCTCAATGGCCTGGGCGCCGAAATCGAGGATTATCTCGACATCCTGCGCAGCCGCGAGCGCGTGCGCGCCATCATCCGCACCGAGCTCGAAGAGATCCGCGAGCAATTCGGCACGCCGCGCCGTACCGAGATCACCGACCACGCCGCCGATTTCGACGACGAGGACCTGATCGCCCGCGAGGACATGGTCGTGACGGTCAGCCATAGCGGCTATATCAAGCGCGTGCCGCTCTCCACCTATCGGGCGCAGAACCGGGGCGGCAAGGGCCGTTCGGGCATGTCGACGCGCGACGAGGATTTCGTCTCGCGCCTCTTCGTCGCCAATACGCATACGCCGGTGCTGTTCTTCACCAGCCGGGGCATTGCCTACAAGCTCAAGGTCTGGCGCCTGCCTTTGGCGGCCGCCAATGCGCGCGGCAAGGCGCTGATCAATATCCTGCCGCTGGAGCAGGGCGAGCGCATCACCTCGATCATGCCGCTGCCGGAGGACGAAACCTCCTGGGGCAATCTCGACATCATGTTCGCCACCACGCGCGGCACGGTGCGCCGCAATTCGCTGGCCGATTTCGTCGAGGTGCGCCAGAACGGCAAGATCGCCATGAAGCTGGACGAGGGCGACGAGATCGTCGGCGTCGAGACCTGCACGATCAACAATGACGTGCTGCTGACCACGGCGCTCGGCCAGGCCATCCGCTTCCGGGTGGACGATGTGCGCCTGTTCAAGGGCCGCGATTCCATGGGCGTGCGCGGCATCCAGCTCGCCGAGGGCGACACGGTTATCTCCATGGCGGTGATCAACCATTCCGACGCCACGGCCGAGCAGCGGGCCGCCTATCTCAAGCGCAGCCGCGCCATGCGGGGCGAGGTGGACAGCGAGGACGTGGCCTCCGACGAGGCCGGCGTGGAAGCCGGCGAGCTCGACCAGGAATTGTACGCCAAGATGGGTGCGCTCGAGCAGTTCATCCTCACCATTTCCGAAAACGGTTATGGCAAGCGCACCTCCAGCCACGAATACCGGATCACCGGGCGCGGCGGCAAAGGCATCGTCGCCATGGCGGTCAACAAGCGCAACGGCAATCTGGTCGCCTCCTTCCCGGTGGAAGACGAAGACCAGATCATGCTGATCAGCGATGGCGGCCAGACCATCCGCCTGCCGGTGGGCGGCGACAAGCCGATCCGCATCGTCAGCCGCGGGTCGCAGGGCGTCATCGTCTTCGACACGGCAGAGGACGAGAAGGTCGTCTCGGTCGAGCGCATCAGCGAGCCCGAGGGCGATGAAGACGAAGGTGGCGCGGCGCCGCCGGCCGAACCGGCAAGCGAATAGGCAAAGGGGCGCTGCGGCGCCCCTTTTTCATTCGGCCGTGCGGCGCATGATCGGGACATCTTGCCAAGCGCGCGGCGGCGTGGCTTGCTGCGGGAAAGGAGACGATCATGATCGACCCGAATATCATCCTGCCCTATGTGCTGGCCTGCCTCCTGTTTTCCCTGGTACCGGGGCCCTCGGTATCGGTGGTCGTCGCCAATTCCTTGGCCGGCGGCACGCGCGCGGGCCTGCTGACCATTCTCGGCACCGAATTGAGCATGCTGTCCATGGTGCTGATCGTCGCCATCGGACTCGAGGCGGTGATGACCTTCGTGTCCGGCGCCTTCGAGATCATCAAGTTCTGCGGGGCGGCCTATCTGGTCTGGATCGGCTGGAAGATGTTCAGCGCGCGCGGCCACATTGCCCTGGAAGGCGGCCGGCCCGAGCCGGTCCTGCGCTATCTCTGGCAGGGCGCGGTGGTGAGCTGGTCCAATCCGAAGACGCTGCTGTTCCTCTCGGCCTTCCTGCCGCAATTCGTCGATCTTTCGCGCCCCGCCTTCGGGCAGATCCTGACCCTGGGCCTGATCGTCATGGCCGTGGCCACGCTGACCGACGCCATCTATGCCGTCGCGGCGGGACGGGCCCGGCATGTGCTGACCGCGGCGCGGGTACGGCTGGTCAACCGCGTCTCCGGCGTGGCGCTGATGATCGGCGGCATCTGGCTGGCCCTGCAGCGGCGCGCCTGACATTTAACGTCAAGGATTGACGCCAATGCCTTCTACCAGAATCGAAACCCGCCAGGGCTGGCTCGGCGCGCGGCGCGGGGAATTCATCGAGGCGGTGCAGAAGGCGCTGGTGGCCGGCATCCGCATTCCCGATCGCGACCGCTGCGTGCGCCTGGCCGAATATGATGCGGAGGCGATGATCGTGCCGCCCCATGTGGGGCCGCATTACACCATCGTGGAAATCAGCCTTTTCACCGGCCGCTCCATCGAGGCCAAGCGCCGGCTCTATGCCGAGCTGGTCGCGGCCGTGGCGCCGTTCGGCCTCGCCCCGCACGATCTCAAGGTCATCCTGCACGAAGTGTCCCGGGAAAACTGGGGCCTCAAGGGCCTGCCCGGCAGCGAAATCGAACTCGGCTTCAAGGTCGATGTCTGAACGCGACGCGCGACTGGCGGGGCTCCTCACAAGACTCCCCTCGGGTCAAGGCCGAGGGTGACGAGCGGTGGGTGGCGGGATCCCGTGGCAAACGCCGGCCCGACACCTCCCCCTCGACGGGGGAGGTAGCGCAGCTTGGCCGATAGGCCTAGCGAAGCTGGGAGGGGGTGCCCCCGCGCACCGGCGCCTGATTTCGGCACCCTGCCGCCCACCCCCTCACCCGTCTCGGCCTTCGGCCGATCCAGCCCTACCGGGCCTTGCTCGCTGAAATCGCTCCACCGGAGCGATTTCCGGGCGCTTGCAAGCCTCTCCCCGACGGGGAGAGGAATAAGAGGCGCTGTGCCAAAGCAAACGCCGGTCCATTCTTCTCCCCCTCGGGGAGAAGGTGGCCCGTCAGGGGCGGATGAGGGGCTTCGAGCCGCCCCGCAGGGCAAATCTCTCCGGTGGAGAGATTTGAGGCGAGAAGGCCATGAGCGCTACGCGCGAATGGCACGAACCCGCAAAAAACCGAAACTTATCCCCACCCCCATCACCCCATATTACTCTCCCCTCATCAGCCGGGTGGAGATGGGGTTGCAACGATCAACCGCCCGGCGACAGTCGGGAGGCCTCTGCATCGTTAACGGAGGCTGGGTCCGGG
>Ga0065721_10049438_pt1 | contig 34299 bp, 23 predicted proteins | sample Mesricmetagenome_FD_59108 | JGI IMG/M metagenome (GOLD analysis project Ga0065721, IMG submission 59108) | Mesophilic microbial community from rice straw/compost enrichment Sample: eDNA_1 v2 (version 2) | ecosystem: Engineered > Solid waste > Grass > Composting > Bioreactor | place: USA: Davis... | reverse complement strand
CCAGCGGCGCCTCGTCGGGCAGCCACGACCACGCCGGCTCGCGCGGGGCGAGGTCGGTGATCTCGACTTCAGCCTTTTCAACAGGCCGGATCGCCAGCTTGTTCATGCCGCTCAAAGACGCCCCCGGGTGACACAACGTCGTCCGGAAGGCGGGAACGACGAGCCATGCTGCATCGCAGCACGAACCCTATAGTCGATCACATTCGCGCGATTTTCAATCACGCGATGTTGATGGGAGCGAAAAATATTTGGGGGACGTCAGCGCGGCTCTCCGGCCACACCGGTCGGGAGCAGGCCCGACTCCGCGGGAAGGTGGTCGCGCAGCTTTCGCTCCAGCACCCAGGCCGCGACCCCGACCCAACAGACCAGGACGATGGCGTAGGCCCGCTCCCACCAACCCACATTGGACGGATTGACCGTGCCCGGAAAGATCAGGTGTTTGGTGAACAGGGTCAGCGCGGCCATCACCACGAAGGTCGCCGCCAGGAAGATCTTCAGGCGCGGCAGGTCCCGACGCGCGGCCAGCCCCCACAGCAGCAGCAGCGGCGCCAGTTGTATGCCCAGGCCCAGGTTGATGACCATGTGGCGCGGATCGGGCCAGGGGTAGAGGGTCGACAGCGACAGGCCCATGCCTGCCAGCACGAAGACGACCGCCGTCGCCGCGCCGGCCAGCCGGGCCCGCGTCAGGGCGTAGATGGCCAGGCCGAAGCCCAGTCCCGCCACGCCCGCCATGACGCCCGCAAGAAACACCCCGGCATTGAAGATCAGCGGCGAGCGGGCGGTGGCGCCGCCCAGCTCGCTGAGGAACTGGGTGGCGTTGTCGAAGCCGGGATAGGCGGCGCTGGCGGCCAGGACCACGGCCAGGGCGACGACGGGCGCAGCCACGCCGACGGCCAGCAGGCGGCGCCGACGTCGATAGGGCGTCCGCGACCCTTGATCCTCCCGCGGCTTCAGGCCCCACATCGGGCGAAGCCAGTCGATGCGCCGGACGATCTCATAGATGAGCAGGCTGCCCAGGAAGGTCGCGGCCACAAGAGCCGACGCTTCGAGCGGCGCCGGCAGGTTCGCCGGACGCACGATCCAGACCGCGACGACCAGGACCGTCTGGTGCGCCAGATAAAGGGGAAACGTCGCCTCGGTCAGATAGGTCAGCACCCGGCTGGACCGGTTGCGCAGATATCGGCCGCCGAAGCCGAGTATGGCCACGATAACCACCCACTGGTCGATCCCGTACACGACCGCCTTGGGCACGCCCCAGAAGGCCCGTCCCCCCGGATGCCAGACCTGCAGCATCATGATCGGCAGGGCCAGGGCGGCCAAGCCCAGGGCGACCCAGCGCCAGCGCTCGAACCCGCGCCAGATCGAGTCGCGTCCCACGGCGGCAAAGCCGAATAGGAAGGCGCCCAGCGAAAGGGCGTGATTGTACCAGTCGAAGGGCAGATTGTTGGTCAGGCCGAAGAAGGGAAACAGCGCGATCCGGATGACGATCAGATAGAGGATCGGCAGGATCAGCAGCCAGCGGCCCACCAACCGCCGCTCCAGCCAGTCGCCCATCCGCTCGACGAGCCCCGCCCGACGCCACAACAGCACCGCGACCAGGCTGTAGGCCGCGATATAGACGACGAACCACAGATGGTTGACCGGCACCCCGTCCATCAGGCCGCGCCAGCCGAACTCGTGCCCCAGCCAGTCCAGATAGCCGTCGAGGCCGCCCGGCCATCCGGCCTTGTCGCGCGCCTCGATCCACGACTGGATCGGCACCAGCACCAGGGCGCCGAAGATCAGCGGCGGAGCCAGGCGCTCGAACCGCGCGCGGAAAACCTGTCGGGGCGTGCGGCGGAAGGTCATGAACCGCAGCGCCGCTCCCGACACCAGGAACAGCAGCGTCAGCCGCCAGGGGTTGGTGACCAGAACCGCCTCTCGCATCCACTCGAAGGTGTGGACGCTGTGAACGTGCCAGTCGTAGACGCCATAGACCAGGCCGACGTGATACAGGATCAGCAGGCCGAAGGCGCCGACCCGAATCCAGTCCAGATCGTAGCGGCGGACAGACGGGGCGGGCGATGCGGTCACGATTGCGTCTATGGTCCTCACGACCGCGTGAGGCAAGCGACAGGTCGTCCCGCTCGCCTTCGCCTCAGGCCGGCGCCGCGGCGGCAAGGTCGAGGCCCATCGCCTTCAGCGTCGCCGCCAGCGAGGCGTCCTGTTCGGCGCGATACAGCGCCATCTCGTCCAGCACCGCGCGGCCCAGCGCCGCCTCGAAATCCGCCCTGGCCGGATCGACCGCATAGCCGGCGTCGCGCGCCTCGGCGCCCAGGTTGGACTGGAAGATTCCGGCCGCGCTGACCGGCAGGAAGTCCTCATAGGTGATCGGCTGGGCGGCGATGTCGCCCGACGCGATCAGCGCGTCGAGGTCGCCGGACAGTCGGCCGGCGCGGGCCAGGCCCTGTTCGGTCGGAACGTAGCGGAACCAAGCCAGGCCCTGGCGTCGCAGGGCCGTCCAGTCGTCCGGCAGGGCGGAAAAGTCCTTCTTCGCCAGCGCCTCGTCATAGAGGGCCCGGCCCGTCGGGGTCAGGGCGCAGCCCCGCTGCTCGATCTCGCCGAAGCGGGCGGTGTGGGTGCCGGCCGTCGCGCCCTGGGCGCCCGGGAAGGCGATCCTTTCCTCCAGGGCCTTGAAGCTGGTCTGGCGCAACAGGATGGGGCAGGCGCGGGCGGGCGGTCCCTCGATTGTCTCCTTCGGCGTAATACCGCGCCGGGGCATCTCCGCCTGGGCCGCGTCAATGTCCAGAGTGCGGGGCGTCAGGTGGTTGATGTGCGGTCCCTTGAAACTGACTACGTCGGCGATCAGGCGGTGGGCGGCGACCAGGCGGGCGTAGGTCTCGGCGCTGACGGTCGCCTCGGCGTGCCAGCGGAAGGTCTCCAGCAGCTCGGCCACGAACCGGTCGGCCTGGGCCTCGTCCAGCCCACCCTGGCGCTCGGCCGTACCGATCAGCGCGCGGGCGTCGGCGGTGAAGATGTCGCGCCGCGCTAGGGCTTCGGACGCCTCGGCGCGCAGGCCCTCGTCCTCGATCAACTCCATCCGCAGCAGCGAGCAGAAGACGCGGAAGGGGTTGCGGCTCAGGGCCGCCGGATCGACGGGCCGGAAGGCGGTCGAATGCACCGGCACGCCCGCCGGCGCCAGATTGTAATAGCTGACCGGCTCCATCCCCATCACGGCGAAGGCGCGGGCGATGGTGGCCAGTTCGTCCGCCGTGCCGACCCGGATGGCACCGTGGCGCTCTTCCGACAGCCGCCCCAGTTCGCCCGCCTGTCCCAGCCCCTCCGCCAGCGCCGGATTGCGGTCCAGCACATCCGCGTTGATGTCCGCCACAAGGGTCAGCAGATCGCCGTACTGGGGCACCTCGGCCCGGTACATGGCGGACAGCGCCGCCGAGAAACGGCTGCGGATTTCATCCGGATGGACGTGGCCGGCGGCGGCGGCGGACATGGGCGGGCTCCCTGATCTTTTGGCCCGTCCTACGCCGGTCGGCCGCCGGGGTGAAGCCGGCGGCCCTCGGACATTTCGTCAGGCCTCGACGCCGACGCCGATCGGGCAGGTCACGCCGGTGCCGCCGATGCCGCAGTAGCCGTTCGGGTTCTTGGCCAGATAGCCCTGGTGATAGTCCTCGGCGAAATAGTAGGGGCCGGCCGGCTGGATTTCGGTCGTGATCGCGCCGCGTCCCGCCGCGGTCAGCGCCGCCTGATAGGCGTCGCGCGACGCCTCCGCCTCGCGCTGCTGCGCGTCGTTCAGCGTATAGATGGCCGAGCGGTAGGTGGTGCCGATGTCATTGCCCTGGCGCATGCCCTGGGTCGGGTCGTGGTTTTCCCAGAACGCCTTCAGCAGTTCGGCGTAGGATATCTCCTTGGGATTGAACACCACCTGCACCACCTCGGCGTGGCCGGTGCGGCCGGTGCAGGTCTCCTCATAGGTCGGGTTGGGCGTGATCCCGCCCGAATAGCCGACCGAGGTCACCCACACGCCCGGCAGGTTCCAGAAGATACGCTCCACGCCCCAGAAACAGCCCATGCCGAAAAGGGCGGTCTCGAACCCCTCCGGATGCGGCCCCTTCAGCGGGCGGCCGGTGACGTAATGGACCTCGTCGGTGCGCAGCGGCTCGGACCGGCCGGGCAGGGCGGTCTCGGCGGTGGGCAGCTCGGCGCTCTTGTGGAACAACATGGGGCGTCCTTTCGCGGAAAATGTCTTCGGACGCCATATGGGGCGTCCGACGGCGCTTGCCGAGAGGGACGGCTTGCTCTATCTGCCACGCCTCTCCGCCGGGCCCGCCCCGGCGGCGTTCCGTTCCCCTCGCCGGGAAACGTGGACTGGACAGGTGGCCGAGTGGTTGAAGGCGCACGCCTGGAACGCGTGTATAGGGGCAACTCTATCGGGGGTTCGAATCCCCCTCTGTCCGCCACCCGCTTCATTTTCTTCATCCTCTTCAACGTATTGGCCGCGAGTTTGTCTAACTTTTCGGCCTTGGTTAGACAGTTTTGTTCCGGCTTCGTGCTCAGCCGATCCGTTTCATCGCTGTGTCCGCCAGCCCACGACGGGCGGCCTCTCGCGTGTAGCGCTCCACCTCTTTCAAGCTCTGGTGTCCGGTGATCGCCATGATTTCGTGGGCAGTGCAGCCCGCTTCGGCCAATCGACGGGCCGCCGCTTTGCGCAGGCCGTGGGCTGAGCAATGAGGCAGACCGGCACGCTCCGCCGCCTTGCTCACCCAATTCCCAAAGCCTTTGTCAGTGAAAGGCATGCCCTGCTGCGTTGTAATCAACGTCAGGTGCTCGCGCCTGTGTGCCGCCAGTGAGGCCTGAAGATTAGGGTGTTGCGGGATGTCCACCAACTGGCCCGTTTTCTCCTGTCGCACCGAGACTCTGCCGTCGCGGACTTGTTGACGCGTCATTTGTCGGACGTCGCCTGACCTTTGGGCTGTGTAGAGCAAGAGGTCGAACCCGAGCCGCTCATTTGTGCCGACCGGCCACTTGGCTTCGAACGCCATAATTTCCTGCTCGGTCCAGGTGTGGAACCCGTCACTCCGATAGCGGAGCATTCGCACACCGACAGTCGGATCGCTTCGGACAAACCCCCTGTCCAGAGCGAAGCGCATCACGGCGCGCAGGACCTTCAGCAGATTGTTTGCGGCCGCCGGCGTCGACGCCATCTTGTCCATTTGCCCCCGAATGTGCCGGGCCTCCAGCAAGATGACCGGGTTGTCGCCATACTTATCGCGATAACGGTCGAAGATGCCCTTGTAGGTCTTCTGGGTGTTGGGTTTGAGTCCGAGAAAGTCGGCTGAGGCGTAGTAAGCAACGCCTAGGGCATGGATTGAACCCGGCTTGGTGCGGTTCGCGCCGACAGGTCTTGGCTGTGCGTTCGATGCAGCAGAGTACCAGGTCCACCAAGCCTCAGAGCCGAATAATTCCCTCGTCTGGATTTCAGGAAATCCGGTCCGTCGAAACCTCCATCGCAACACGCCGTGTCTGTCACGGTATGCAGACACGTATGGCGGCCGCTTCACGCCGCCGCGTCCCAGGGATTGTGGAGGCCGTCCGGCCCGTCGTCCGGGAGTGCCCAGAACGCACGGTCGAGGGCGTCGCGGTCCCATAGCTTGCGTCCATCAATGCGCTTTGCAGGAGGCATTCGCCCCTGATCAACAAGCTGATCGAATTTCGTCGCGCTGATGCCGATGTATAGGCTTGCGAGTTCGCGGCTGAGGCCGCGAGGGGGCAAGCTGGATGGCAGGTTCTGGCGCTTAGTGCTCATTGCCGCGCCTCTCCTCGGCCGCGTCAGGTCGACGGACGAATGGCGCGCTGATGCTTCGAACGCAGTTCATGCCGACGTGCGTGACCCCAGGGTAGATTCGGATGGCAACGGATTTTCCAACGGGCCTATGCGCGGCAGAACTGTCGATAACCGGGTGTCTTTGACGTCCGCTCGGAGAAAAGGGCAGTGACAGACTATCGCCCCCCCTCAGAAAGACGTGGATTTCGCCGAACCACCCAGCGCGATCATGGCGCACGAGAATTGAAACCTCCGAAGGGCGAACATCCGCCTGTAGGCGCAGGGGTGTATGAGCGGTACCCAAGTCGATTGAAGCTGTGGCCATCGATCCCACCGCGGTTGGTCCATTGGCGTGAAGAAGGTTCGCAATCTACCGAGTCGTAGGGTGAGAGCAGGGCTGAAGGTTCGCGTTCTACCGAACGCATCGGCCCGGCCGAGGCGTACTCAGGGGTGAGGAAGGTTCGCGATCTACCGAGTCGTAGGGGTGAGAGCAGGGCTGAAGGTTCGCGTTCTACCGAACGCGTTGGCCCGGCCGAGGCGTGCTCCAGGGGTGAAGAAGGTTCGCGATCTACCGAGTCGTAGGGTGAGAGCAGGGCCGAAGGTTCGCGTTCTACCGAACGCGTCGGCCCGGCCGAGGCGTGCTCAGGGGCGAGAAGGTTCGCGATCTACCGAGTCGTAGGGTGAAAACAGGGTGGGACGGGTCGCGTTCTACCGAATATGCCGGCCCAGCCGAGGCGTACTCAGGGGGCGGAGAAGGTTCGCGATCTACGGAGCCGTAGGTTGGAAGCAGAGCCGAAGCTTCGCATTTTACTGAGCCCACGTTGAGGAGTGCGAGACGTCTTCATCGAATCGTTGTTGCCGAGCACGGTTGGCGTGTTTCAACATGCTAGCCTTACGACCCCGCCGTCTTCACAAGAGGAACTGCCAAACATGCGGCGCGATGATGCCTTGGCGACGCTGCGCGCGTTAGAGGAAGCGCTGCGAAGCCAAGGCGTGGCTCATCTCTATTTGTTCGGCTCTGTTGCTCGAGACGAAGCAACGGCTGGCTCGGACGTCGATGTAGCGTTCGACGTCGAATCCGGTACCGACTTTGACGCCTTCGACCAGGGACGTATCTGTCTCGACATCTCTGATGCGCTGGGAACGTCCGTCGATCTAATCGAGCGAAAGACGCTTTCACCCCGGATGGCGCTCGAGGTTGAAGCGCAACTCATACCTATATTTTGAGTGCCGGATTTGACTCAAGCCAGACTATGAGGGCGTCCGCTTGCGGCAGCTTTGGGGACACGCAGGCCGATCGTTCGCCAGAAAAAAGAGCGCCCTTGCGGGCGCTCGGCGGCATGAGGGAGAAGCCGCAGTTAGGGGAGCGTCATGCTGGCGGCGCGAGCGAGGCGGCGGCGTCTTCCGGCGTGACGTAGTCTTCGGCGTCGCGGCGGCTCAGCCGTGCGCGGGTAGGATCCGCGACGGCGTTCCAAATGGCGAGGGCGGTCAGAACCAGGGCGCAGCCGGAGGCCAGGTAGAGGCTGTACTTGGGATCGTTGAAGGCGTCGCCGAGCAGGCCCATGGCCAGGGGCGCGAGGACCGCGCTGACGCAGGTGAAGAAGAGCAGCAGGCCGGCGATCTGGCCGTGGCGGCCCTTGTCGAAGCAGCTGATGCCCTTGGAGTTGATCGTCGGATAGAGCACCGACATGAACAGGCCGGAGACGGGCAGCGCCAGGGCGGCGGCGCCGCGGTCGCCCAGCACCGCCACGGCGAAACAGACAAACATGCCGGCGCTGCAGAGGGCCAGGACCGCCTGCCAGGACAGGCGCGACAGCAGCCAGGCCCCGAGGAACCGGCCGGCGGCGCGCAGGACGAAGAAGATCGACACCGCATAGACCGCGAACCAGGTCCATCGGCCCTCGTAGCCGGCCAGATAGGTGGGCGCCCAGACATAGACGGCCGCCTCGGCCGCGACATAGAGCATGAGGGCGAGACCGAAGCCGAGCGCGTGGGGATCGCGCGCCAGCGCCAGCGTCCGGCCGAGGCTGGCCGGCGCCCGCGCCGCGGCCGGGGCCGCGGGGCGGACAGGGTAGCGGGCCAGGCTGGAGGCGAGCACCAGGCCGCCGCACAAGGCCGCGGCCACCACATAGAGCCATTTCCAGTCGGCGCCGGACTGCAGCAGCCAGGCGACGATGGCCGGGCCAAGGATAGCGCCCACGCCGAAGAAGCCTTCGACCGTGTTCATGGTGGCGGAGTGCTCCCGGGTCGAACCGGAGATGTCGCCGATGAGGGCCAGCGCCCCGGACTTGAAGACGCCGATGCCCAGGCCGCCCACGAACAGAAGCCCGACGAAGAACAGAAAGTGCTCCCCCACCGCGAACAGCGCGGACGAGGCGCCGAACAGGACCAGCCCGACGACGATCGTGGCCTTTCGGCCCAGGCGATCGGCCATGAAACCCAGCCCCAGGGCGGCCAGGGCGATGCCGCCCATGGTGGCGTACTGGAAGGCGCCGCCGGCCGTCATGCCAAGGGAATAGCGCTCGATCACATGCGGGATGATCACGCCGACCGAGTCGGTCGTCATCGCGAACATGGCGAACATCAGATAGGTCAGGATGCGCAGCAGCCGTCGGTCGGCGGGGGTCGCCATGATTTCCTCCTCGTAAGGCCGCCCTCGCGGCCGCCGAACTGGCGTCGGCTCGCGACCATGTGAGCCCATTTTTCGCTGCGACGCAATCGATAGCATGGCCTCTTGCGGCATTCTGCCCTGAACGCCGGCGCATTCTTCGCCGCCAAGCCCTTGCAAGTCGCGCCGTGCAAAGGCAAACGATTGCATATACAAGCGGTCGAAAGACCCGGGGAGGATGAGAATGGTTGATGCGCTCGCGAAGACGGGTCCTGCATCGGCGGACGACGCCGCCTGGGCCGTGGCCGCATCGTCATTGAGCGTCCTCTACGGCGACAGCCCCCGCTTCGCCGCCTGGCTGCAGGCCCTGCGCGCCCTCGTCGACGACGCGATCGCGCGTCGCACGGCCGAACTGAAGCGGTGGGACGCCGCCTCGCCGCCCCAGGGCTGGTGGCGCCAGGGCTCGACCGTGGGCTATTCCGCCTACGTCGATCGGTTCGGCGGCACCCTGCGCGGGGTCGAGGCGCGGCTGGACTACCTCACCGATCTGGGGGTCACCTACCTTCACCTCCTGCCGTTCATGAAGCCGCGCGCGGGAGAAAGCGACGGCGGCTATGCGGTGGCCGACTTCGAGGATGTGAATCCGGCGCTGGGCGATCTCGCCGATCTCCGGGCCTTGCTCGACACGGCCCGGAACAAGGGCGTCCAGGTGGTGGCCGACCTGGTCTGCAACCACGTCGCCGACGACCATCGCTGGGCGCGCGCCGCCAAGGCGGGCGATCCGAACGCACGCGCATTCTTCCATGTCGTGGAGAGCGAAGCGGAGGTCGCGGACTGGGAGGGCGCCCTGCAGGACGTCTTTCCCGACAGCGCGCCGGGCAACTTCACCTGGTCGGAGGATCTGAAGGCCTTCGTCTGGACCAGCTTCTATCCCTATCAATGGGATCTGAACTACGCCAATCCGCAGGTCTTCACGGCCATGACCTCGGCCCTGCTCAACCTGGCCAATCTGGGGCTGGGCGGGTTCCGCCTGGATTCGACGGGGTTCCTGTGGAAGCGCCAGGGCACGTCCTGCCGCAACCTGCCGGAGGTCCATCATGTCCTGGCCGCCTGGCGGGCCATTCTGGACATGGTGGCGCCCGGGGTGGTGCTGAAGGCCGAGGCGATCGACCGGCTGGAGGAGGTCCTGCCCTATTTCGGGCCGGACGCGCGGCCGGAATGCGACCTGGCCTACGCCAACGGCGTCATGGCGGGCGCCTGGACCGCGCTGGCGCTCGGCGACGCCGAGCCTGTCCGGCGCATGATCGCCGCCGGCGCAGTGCGACCGGCGCACGGCGCCTGGGTCAACTACGTCCGCTGCCACGACGACGTCATCTTCAGCGGCCTGTCGCCCCATGTCGACAGGGCGCGGCAGGCGCAGGCGGCGACGGCGTTGACGCGGTCCGCCGCCGACGCCTTCGGGACCGGCGAGATTTTCCAGGTGTTCGACGGCGTGCCGAGCATCAACGGCATGGCCGCGTCGCTGACCGGGGCCGACGACGTCGACGACCCCCTGGGGGCCGCGCGTCTGCTGTTGCTCTATGGGCTCTGCTTCGCGCTCGACGGGGCGCCGATCATCTTCATGGGCGACGAGATCGCCCTGGGCAACGACGAGAGCTTCAGGACCGATCCCGCCCGAGCGGCGGAAGGCCGATGGCTGGGGCGGCCGGCGATGGACTGGGCGATCGCCGAGGCGGCGCGCGCGGGGCAAAACAGCCGGGCGACGCGGATCCGGGCGGCCTTCCAGCGGTACGCGACGCTGCGGGCGCGTCACGCCGCCTTCGACGACCTGACGCCCGTGCGTGTCCTCCCCGGTCAGTCTGACCCCGTCCTGGTCTTCGAGCGGGGCGCGGGCCCCGACCGCCTGGTCGTCGCGGCCAACTTCGGCGCCGCGCCCGCGACGGCGCGCCACGGGCTCGAGACCTGGAGCGACCTGCTCTCGGGGGAGGGCGGGCAGGGGCCCGCGCCGCTGGAGCCCTACGCCGTCCGGTGGCTGGAGGTCGGGCGGTGACCTGCGTCGCGGCCATCGAACTGGGCGGCACCCGCGCGGCGGTCACGGCCGGGTCCGGACCCGACCGCCACGCTGCGCCCATCCCGGTGCGCACCACCACGCCGGAGGAGACGCTCCAGGCCCTCGGCGACGCGCTGGCGCAGCTGCGGTCTGACGGCCAGGATTTCGAACGGATCGGCGTCGCCAGCTTCGGTCCGGTGGGCGTGGTCCCCGGACGCGCCGACTGGGGCCGGATCGGCGCCACGCCCAAGCCCGGCTGGTCCCAGGCCGACATCGCCGGGCCCCTGGGCGCGCGCTTCGGGGTTCCGGTCGTGATCGATACGGACGTCAACGGCGCGGCTCTCGGCGAAGGACGCTGGGGCGCCGCGCGAGGGTGCGGCACCCATGTCTATGTCACCGTCGGCACCGGCGTCGGCATGGGCGTGGTGGTGGACGGGCGCCCCGTGCACGGCGCGCTTCATCCGGAAGCGGGGCACCTGCGGATTCGACGCCTGCCGGACGATGACTTTCCCGGGCGCTGTCCCTGGCATGGCGACTGTCTGGAGGGGCTCATCTGCGGCCCCGCGCTCGCCGAGAGAATCGGCGGGGCGGCGGACGGGCTCGCGGACAGTCACCCGCTGTTCGGCCTGGCCGGCGCCTATCTGGGCGAGGCGCTCGCCGCCGTGGCCCTGACCGTATCCCCGCAGAAGATCGTGGTCGGCGGCGGCGTGGGGCGTCGACCCGCTGTGCTGACCGCCGCCCGCGCCGCCTTCTGCGCGGCCTTGGCCGGCTATATCGAGACACGCGCCGCCGATGGCTCCGACCTGCTGGTCGCGCCGGCCCTGGGCGAGCATTCCGGCCTGTTCGGCGCCTTCGCCCTTGCGCTGGATGCAACGGAGGGCTTGCAATCGTTTGCGTAGCGTGCTGATCATAAACTAACGGAGAATTCCTGACGGGGAGCGCAACCGATTGCGTCGCCCTCGTACAGGGAACGGGAGGAAACCATGCGCACCATTCAACGCCGTCAGGCGAACCCTTCGCTGCGCGCGCTCGCCCTCGGCGGCGCCGCCACAGCCCTTGTCCTCACCTTCGCGGGAAGCGCCTACGCCCAGGCGGCCCCGGCGTCGTCGGCGAGCGACGTCATCACCCTGCCGCAGGCTGAGGAGGAGGCCCAGCAGGCGACGCAGGTCGACGACATCGTCGTCACAGGCACCAGCATCCGCGGCATCAAGCCTGTGGGCTCGGCCACCGTGCCGTTGACCCGCGAGGATATCCAGCAGACCGGCCTGACCTCCACCGCCGACGTGGTGCGGACCCTGCCGCAGCTGCAGAATCTCGGCATCGACGAGACCCGCAACTCGGGCTCCCAGGACGCCGGCACGAACCACAGCCGCGGGACGGCGCTCAACCTCCGGGGTCTCGGCGCCAACGCGACCCTGATGCTGGTCGACGGCCGTCGCATCGCTCCGTCCGGCACCACCTCGGCCTTCGGCGATCCGAACCAGATCCCGATCGCGGCCCTGGAGCGGGTCGAGGTCGTCACGGACGGCGCCTCGGCCATCTACGGCACCGACGCCGTCGGCGGCGTGGTCAACTTCATCATCCGCAAGAACTACGACGGCGCGGAAGTGACCGGCCGCTATTCGGCGGCGGACGGCTACGACCAGTGGGGCGCCGCCGCCGTCGTGGGCAGGTCTTGGGACCGCGGCAACTTCGTCCTCGCCTACGATCACGACGACCGGCGCGCCATGCTGCGCGGCGACAGTCCGTATCTGCGCCAGGATCTGCGGCCCTTTGGGGGCAATGACAACCGCATCAACGGAACGACGGTCACCGCCCGTGTTCCCGTCATCATCACACAGGGGGGCGGCACGATCCGCTACTTCAGCGTTCCGGACACCTATGTGGGCGGCCCGCTGACGGCGTCGGACCTGAGCATCGACGCCGACGTGGTCGATTCGGCGGATTACACCGACTACCTGCCGCGGCGGGAGCGTGACGCCCTGACGGCGTTCGGCAACTTCGACGTCAGCGACAGCCTGTCGCTGTACTACCAGGGCTTCTTCAGCCGACGCGACAGCACCCTGCGCGGCTATCGGGTCGACACCCTGACGGTTCCCGCCAGCAGCCCCTTCTACATCAGCGGTCTTCCCGGCGTCGCGCCGGGGCAGTCCCTGACAGTCCGCTATCCGTGGCTGAAGGACTTCGGCCGCCGCTATACGATCGCCACCGAGCGCAGCTACTCCCACACGATCGGCGCTACCTGGGACGTCGGAGGCGGCTGGCAGATCGACGGCTACGGCACCTACGCCCTGGCCAAGAACTGTCAGTGCGAACAGGGGCCGAGCGCGGGCATCAACAACACCGCCGCCCTGAACGCCCTGATCGCCGCCGGCGACCCCAACTTCAATCCCTTCAGCAACGAGCCGGTCAACGACTACATCCGCCAACGGGTGTTCGGCGAGAACAAGCTGCGCAACCGCACGGCTCTCAAGGACGTCGTCGTCAAGGCGGACGGGCCGCTCTGGACCCTCCCGTCGGGCGAGGTGCGCGCGGCCGTGGGAGCGGAGTTCCTCCAGCTCGACGGCTCGTACCGCAACGCCGGCACCACGACCAATGTCGATAACCAGTTCCGCGCGACCTATTCGGGAGACAAGACGCGCGAAGTGACCTCGGTGTTCGGCGAACTGTTCGTGCCGCTGGTCGCCGACGGCTCCACCGTACCGCTGCTGCGCCGGCTCGATCTCAGCCTGGCGGCCCGTTACGAGAACTATTCCGACTTCGGCGAGACCACCAATCCGAAAATCGGCCTGACGTGGGAGCCGGTGCAGGACCTGACCATCCGCGGCACCTGGGGCAAGTCGTTCCGCGCGCCCAGCCTGCAGGAGAACAACGAGGACGTGGTGACCATGTTCGGTCTCGCCTCCTATTCGAACGGCGCGAACGACCCGCTGATCCCGGTAACCAATACGGCTACCGGCACCAGCAACGTCTTCGCGCGCACCCAGGGCGGCAACAACAATCTGGGACCGGAGCGGGCGACCACCTTCTCGATCGGCGCCGACTATTCCCCCGCCTGGCTGGAAGGCCTGCGCGCCTCGATCACCTACTACAACATCGAGTACAAGGGTAAGATCGTCACCATCGGCGACCAGGCCTCGACCTTCCTGGCGACGCCCGAGAATCGCGCGGCCTTCGCGGCCTACATCGTGCCGGCGCCGCAGCCCAGCACCTGCGTGGAGGGCGATGTCTCGACCTACAACCCGGTCTATCGGGACCTGATCAACCTGGGCTATCCGATCCCGTTCAGCGCGACGCCCTACTGCTCGCTGGTCGCCTATCTGAACGGCCAGGCCCAGAACCTGGGCACGGTCGAGCAGGACGGCATCGACCTGAACGTCGGCTATGATTTCGAGACGCGGCTGGGCCAGGTCACGACTGGCGTGGCCTGGACCGAAATCCTGAACCTGAAGCAGACCCTGTCGCCTACCTCCGGCCTGCTGGACGTGCTCGACACCCTGAACAATCCGGTCAGCCGACGCATTCGCGGCAACCTGGGTCTGCGCCGGGGTCCCGTCAACGCCAACCTGTTCGTCAACTATGTCGGCGGCTACACCAACACCGCGCCGATCACCGTCAACGGCGTGCGGCGTCCGGTGGAGGAGATCGACAGCTGGACCACCCTGGACGCGAACGTCTCCTGGTTCGCCCCCGAGGATTCCATGGCCTGGGTGCGCGGCGTCCGGGTGTCCCTGTCGGTCCAGAACCTGACCGACGAGGATCCGAACGTGGTCCTCACGGGCACCAATGCCTTCGACACCCAACAAGCCAATCCCTACGGCCGCATCTGGTCGTTTGAGGTCACCAAGAGCTTCTAAGGTCCAGGAAAAGGAACGCCATCATGCTGCGCTCAACCCTCGTCGCCTGCGCCGCCCTGCTCGCCGCAGCTTCCATCCCCTTGGCCGCCCAGGCCCAGGCCCAGGACGCCCGCCCCGCTGCGGCGTCGGGCTCGCTGCGGGCCGGCGCGGCGCGCGTCGACATCACGCCGGCTCCGAACGCCCTGCCGGCGAACTATCTCGGCGTCAATGATCCCATCTACGTCCGCGCCATCGTGGTCGGAAACGGGACCACCAAGGCGGCCATGATCACCGTCGATATCGGTGGGATGTCGGACGAGACCTGGTCCGCCGTGACACGGCGCGTTCAGTCCGAGCTGGGCATACCGCCGGAGCAGGTCATCCTGACCGCCACGCACGCCCACAGCGTGCCGCGTCTCTCGGGGCCTGAGTTCGAGAACCAGATCTTCCAGGCCGTCCAGCAGGCGGACGCCAAGATGCAGCCGGTCCAGATGGATTATGGAACGGGCGTCTCCTACATCAACGTCAATCGCAACATCATCGACGCCGAGAACCGCCGCTGGTGGGAAGGTCCCAACTACGACGGCCCTTCGGACAAGACGGTGGCGGTCGTTCGCTTCCGGGACCTGTCCGGCAAGCCGGTCGCCGTCTTCTACAACTACGGCATGCACGCCGTTCTGAACGGCCAACTGGATCAGATCAGCGGCGACGTGCCCGGAGAGGCGTCGCGGTATCTCGAAGAGTCTCTTGGCGACGACGTCGTGGCGGTCTGGTCGAACGGGGCGGGCGGCGACCAGAACCCGCTCTACTTCCAGCAGACCTACGACCTGCGCAACATCCGCATCGCCGACTATGCCAAGCGCGGCGAAGACATCTCCAACGCCATGCCGCCCGGCGGGGTGGGCCTGGATCGCAATGATCCCGAGGTCGCCCGGCTGATGGACCAGCAGCGTCGCATGACGCGCAGCCTGGGCCAGATGATCGCCGAGGAGGTGCTGCACGTGGGCCGCGCTAGCATGGAACGTCCCACGACTTCGGACGGCATCTTCGGCGCCCAAAAGGACGTGACCTGTCCGGGGCGCCGCCGCACCAACACCGGCCGCGCGGGCTATGCGGGCGAATATGTGGACGCCGATCCGATTCCGATCCGCCTCAGCCTGCTGATGGTCGGCGACGTCGTGATCGGCGGGGCGAACGCGGAGATCTTCAACCCCATCGCCGTGCGCTTCAAGCGGGAGTCGCCATTCAAGCACACGCTGTTCTCGTCGCTGACGAACGGCCGTGCGAACTCGGGATATATCCCGAACGATGCGGCTTATGGGCAGTACACCTTCGAGGTCATCTCCTCGCGGCTGAAGCCCGGCTGCGCCGAGACGGCCATCGTCGACGGCCTACTCGATCTGATGGACGGCGCGGAGGTCGTGCCGCCGGCCGCGCGCTAGGCGGCCGGCGTGATGGAGTTCCGCTCGATCAGCTGGATGGGGAGGGTCGCCGAGGGCGTCTCTTCCCCCGCCATCCGACGGAACAGGAACTCGACCAGCGTCGCGGCGCCCCGCTTCAGGTCCTGGCGCACGCTGGTCAGTCGGGGATGGGCGTGATCGGCGATCTCGAGATCGTCGAACCCCACCACCGAAACCTGGTCGGGCACCGACACGCCGCTGGCCTGCAGGGCCTTGAGCGCGGACATGGCGATCAGGTCCGAGGCGGCGAAGACGCCGTCGAAATGAACGCCGCGCGCCAGAAGGTCCTGCACCGCCGCGAGGGCGGTGTCGCCGGTGAAATGCGCCTGCAGGACCAGCTCGTCGTCGATCGGAAGACCGGCGCGCTGGAGGGCGGTCTCATAGCCCTTGAGGCGCATCTGCACCTCGGGAAGCGCGGCCGCGCCGAGGAAGACGATGCGCTTGCGCCCGGCCTGGATCAGGGCGTCCGTCGCCACCCGGCCGCCGCCGACGTTGTCGGACCCGACCGAACAATAGGCCTGTTCGGGCAGATGGGCGCCCCACACCACCAGGGGCAGGAAGGTCCGGGCGGCCTCGTTCAGTTCCTCGTGCTGGTCGCTCTGGCCGACCACGATATAGCCGTCGGCCTTCTGCGACTGGACGTGGCGGGTCAGCCAGCCGGGGCGGGGCGAGGGGATGCGCGACAGCAGGATGTCGTAGTCCCGCGCCGAGACCTCGTCGGCGAGGTGGCCCAGCAGATGCAGGAAGAACGGGTCGGAAATCAGTTGGTCGGCCTCGTGACCCAAGGGGATCGTCACCCCGATCGTCCGCGTTCGGTTGGAGCGCAGGCGCTGGCCCGCCTGGTTGATGACATAGCCATGCTGGGCGGCGATCTTCTGGATCTGCCGGCGCGTCGCGGCGGGTATCAGCGGACTTTCCGCCAGGGCGCGCGAGACCGTCGACGTCGAGACGCCCGCGATGCGGGCGATGTCTGTCATCTTCAGCGTCCTGGAGGGCGCCTTGGGAGTGCGTGAACCGGCCATGCAAACGATTTACCCCATGCGGACGGTCCGCGCCAAGGCGAAGCAGACTGGTCGGACGGTCGGCTTCGACGCCTTTCGTCGCGCCCTGGTCGCCCTTCTGGTCCTGGGCGTCTTCGCCCTGTGCTGGGCGGCGGCCGACGCGGCCCGCGCCCAGCCGGCCGGACCCCCCGTCGGAATGGTCGAGGCGCCGTGTCCGCCGCCGCTGTCGGCGCCCTCGCCGGGCGAGAGCGAGGCGGACGTCGCGGCGCGACAGGAGGCGGCGGCGCAACGGCGGCGCAACGACTGGGCCGGCCTGTGCCGCCACCGCGCGGCCAATGCGACGCTGGGGTCGACCCCGGTGGAGGCGGTCTTCATCGGCGACTCGATCACGGAGTTCTGGGAAGCGGCCGCGCCCGAGTTGTTCCGCGACGGCGTGATCAATCGCGGGATCGGCGCCCAGACCTCGCCGCAGATGCTGGTGCGCTTCTATCCGGACGTGGTCGCCCTTCATCCGCGGGTGGTTCACATCCTGGCCGGCACCAACGATGTGGCCGGAAACAGCGGGCCGAACCGACCCGAGGATTTCAAGAACAACATCCGCGCCATGACCGACCTGGCCCAGGCCAACGGGATTGCGGTGGTCATTGGCGCCATCCCGCCCGCCGACGTCTTCTACTGGCGGCCCGAGCTGCGGCCCGCGGCGCAGATCGCCGATCTGAACGCCTGGCTGAAGACGTTCGCCGAAGCCCGCGGGGCCCGCTTCGTCGATTATCACGCGGCCATGGCCGGGCCTGCAGGCGCGCTGAAGTCCACGTTGACGGCCGACGGCGTCCACCCGGACGCCCGCGGCTTTGCGGTCATGACGCCCCTGGCGCGGGCGGCGATCGACGCGGCGTTGAGGAACTCCCGCTGACGCAGGCGGGCGCAGGTCACGGCGGTCAACAGCGGTTTGGCGGCAGCGCGGAGGACCCCCGCCGCCTTCGAGAGTCTCAAAGCCGAGTCGAGAAGCGCCCACGCACGTCGGGAGGACGCGCTCAGGATGGCAAAGAGCGCTCTGCGCCAGCTGCAGGACTGACAGGTGCAATGGGACGCGTTCAACGCCGAGGTTGCCCTTACCCACAGCTCCCGAATGTCGCGTTCCCGGCGGACTGCCAATGACCGCAAATGGCGCTTCTCCGACTGATCGTGAACTGCGAAACGAGTGGAGAGGGCGAAGTCAGGCTCGATGCGCCCGAGGGGACAGATCGCCCCGGGCGCGGCCAGTCACAGGGTCAATCCGCAGGCTTGGCGAATAGCGATCTGTACGGGCGAGGGTGGCGACGCCGGGTCGAATTCGGCCCGAGGAAGAAGGGGTGGCTGGGCCATAAAGCGCGGTTCAGTTCCTCGGTGCGCCTGCGCCGCATGAACGAGGAAAGGATGGCACAGGAACACCGTGCCGGCAGGGCCTGTCGCCAGGCTGACCGGGCAATCGCGGGTGGAAGCAAAGCCGCCTGCCGCCAGCTGCCGCAGGGATGCACCCCGCTCGCCACAAGGCAGGAGCTCGCGAGCGATCACGGAGTGCGATCCTCGCCGTATGCGGGTCGGCGCGTCATCGTCACCGACGTCGGACAGCAGAATGAGCATCAGGAGCGCCCGTCCGCTGCTCTTGATGTTGGCCCTCCATTCCATGAAGTCGGGCGAGTCGCCGAAGCTCACGTCGACGTGCCAGCCGTCGTCCCCTGCCGATAGCGGCGATGGAAAGCGTATCGGAAAGGTTCCGAGACCGAGTGGGGCAAGCCAGCGCCCATTGCCGACCAGTTGATCATAGGCCCTATGCAGCCGTGCGGTATTGGCCGCCTGGACAAAGGGCTCGGACGATCTGGACACGACTCGGATCACAGGCTGCGTCCACCCTGTAGGGTCATCGGGGGACAGTCCGATCTCCGACCACAACTCGTCACGGCACCGGGCCGCGACATCGGCACTGAACGCGTTGTCGAGCCTGACGAAGCCGTTGCTGATGAAGTCCTGGATCTGACCGTCGGTCAGACCCTCATGCTCATGATGAGGCACAGTTACTCTCCCTGGCCCTCTCCGGGCCGAATAATGATCTGAGCGACGCCTACAGGCGCCGGGGCGAGCACGCCTCAGATCAGCGGGAAGAAGGTGGCCTTCATCATCATCCCTCGACTATGCCAGCGTTTTAAAGCGGGCGGCAAGCTGAGTGGGAGGGCGGCCTGTTCAAAACATCTGCCAAGCGACGGGGGTGGGCCCTCAACTGAGCCCACCTGAACGTCCGGTTCTCGGCAGCCAAGCTATGTCCGCTGATGGCGCTCACGTATCATCAACAGTCGGCGAGGAGACATGCCGCTCGGAACGGTGCTTGGCTTGGGAGAGCGAGAAGCCCGCTTCTATGTCTCGGCGCTTGAGAGCCTTGCACAGCGTCCGGGCTGGATGGCGGCGCTGTGGCGGAGGCCGTGTGGTGCATATGAGCTGTGGGAGCCTAGCGAAGCTGGCGTTCCACGGCGGATTGGGCGAAGAGCAGGCGGCGATACCGATCAGGATGGTTTGCATGGCGAGCTCAGCTCCCGGTGCATGGCAAGAGCCTGCGGCTTTGGCGGCTGCTTCGAAAACGTCTCCAGGGCTGGACGGCGCTGCGGTCAGGAGCTTGTTGCGAGGGGCGGAGCTGCGGGGGCACGATCCGTTGGCGATCCTGGCCCGCGCCGGCATCGACGAGGCGGTCTACGGCGACGTCGGCCGCGCGATTGACGGACGGTCGCTGTTCAGCCTTGTCGAGCAGCTTCAGGAGGCGCTGGATGACGCCTACATCGGCTTCCTGGCCGAGCGGTGCCGCATGGCGCTGGAGATGGAGCGCACCCGGGCCTACGTCCACTGCGACACGCTGGGTGAGGCCGTCAGGGTCAGCATTCGCTTCACCCAGGCGCTGTCGCTCGACATCGGTCCCCAGCTTGTCGAAGACGATCCGCAGGGGCCGAGGCATGTGTGCGTCTATCACACCATCGAAGGGGTCGATCGCGACATCTTTGTGTGGCTGCGCTTCGTCTGGATCTACCATCTCTTCAGCTGGCTGATCGGTCGACCGCTGGCGCTTCGTGGCGTCGCCGTTCGCGCGTCGCCGCCTGTACAGGCCAACGGTTTCGACCGCTTCGCGATCTTCGGCTGCCCCATACACTACGGCGCGCAAGAGGATTCGCTCTGGTATGATCGGCATGATCTGAGCGCGCCGCTGGTCCACGGCGCCCTGGCCGAATATCTCGACTACAATGCAAGCCGGCCCGACTGGTTTTCAACGCCCAGCGGCGGCCTTACCGCACGAGTGCGAACGGAGCGGGCGATCATCGCCCTGCATCGGCGCGGGGACTGGACGCCATCGTTCGAGGCGGTGGCGGACCGGCTGCGGCTGCAACCGCGACGCCTGCGCAGGGATCTGTTGCGTGAAGGCGAGAGCTTCCAGCAGATACGGACGCGCCTGCGGGGCGAACTTGCCGAGGCCTATCTGCTGGCCACGGACGTTCCCGTGGCGACGGTGGGCTACCGCGTCGGGTTCAACGAGCCCAGCAGCTTTTCGCGCAATTTCGTCGCCTGGGCGGGAATGACCCCGTCGGAGTATCGCGAGCGGTTCAGAGGCGACGGCGCCCGCATCGCCTTGGCGACCACCCGATTGACGGAACGCACCGCAAGCTGACGAAGGCGACCCTCGTGGTCACTTCGGTTAAGTGGCGGCGTCAATCGGGTCATGGGCATATTTCGCGCGCTCGGCCACTCCTCCAAAGCGCCCCAGATCGGCTGAATGGCCCCTGGGGAAGACAAAAAATATATGCCGGGGAGGCGACATGTCACAGGTTTTCAGTTCACGCCCGAAATCCGTCCGCCTGTTGCTGGGCGGCGTGTCCGCCCTGGCGATCCTGGGCGGGGCGTCCGTCGCGAGCGCGCAGGAGCAGTCTGACGACGGTGAACCGCGGGCCGGCGCGCAGCAGCTCGAAGATGTGGTGATCACCGCGGAGAAGCGCCGCGAAGGCCTCCAAAATGTTCCGATCGCCATCACCGCCGTTACCGGTGAAACGCTCGAAGCTGCGGGAATCAAATCCGCCGGCGATCTGCCGCAACTGGCGCCCAGCCTTCAGTTCGGCGAGCGCTTCGGCAATGTCTTCTTCTCCCTGCGCGGTATCGGCCAGGCTGGCCAGGACATCGGCAACCAGTCCGGGGTGTCCGTGTCACAGGACGGCGTGCCCTATCTCAGCCAGTTCATGATGAACGCCACCTTCCTGGACCTCGCCCGGGTCGAGGTTTTGCGCGGCCCGCAAGGCACGATCGCCGGGCGGAACGCGACGGGCGGGGCGATCAACCTCTATAGCAACCTGCCGACCGACACGCTTGAGGGCGAGCTTACGGCCGGCGTGGGCAACTACGACCAGCGTCTGGTGCGGGGAATCATCAGCGGGCCGATCAATGGGGATCGTCTGTTGGGCCGGTTCGCCATCCAGGACGAGGAGGCCGACGGGTGGCTGACCAACGCCTACCTCGGCATCAAGCGGAACAACACCGACCGGACCGTGGCGCGCGCCTCGCTGCTCGGCCGTGTGGGCGATACGTTCGAGGCCAACCTCAGCGTCGAGGCGTTGAAGGACCGCTCGGATCCGCAATTCGTCACCCTGTTCGGCCGGGCGCGGGCGGACATTCCCATGGCCAGCGAAGTGCTCGGCCTGCCGATGAACGATCTCGAGAACCTGATCGTCTACACCGACAAGCCTGATTACCGCGACGTCGAAAGCCTGAAGGGGACGCTGAACCTCCGCTGGGATCTGACGCCGAACATGAGTCTGACGTCCATCACCAGCGCGATGGACTACGATCTGGTGTTCACCGACCTCGACAACGACGGGACGCTGGCGCCGTTGTCGGACTTTCCCCTGATCGGCATCTATCAGAACCAATGGTCCCAGGAGTTCACCCTGACCGCCGATCTCAGCGACCGGTTCGATCTGATCGGCGGCTTCTACTATCTGAACGGCGACAGCCAGGAAGACCTGATCACCAATCTGGTCGCGCTGCCCGAGCCGAACAACGACTTCGCTTTCGGATCGGTGGAGAAGCTGGATTCCTACGCCGTCTATGGCCAGGCCCGCTACCGGTTGACCGACACCCTGCGCCTGACGGTGGGCGGCCGCTACACGATCGAGGACAAGACCTACGAGAACGCGACCACCTTCGCGGGCGCGCCCTATGCCAGCGGGCAGGGGGACGGATCCTGGGAGGCGTTCACGCCGCGCGTGGCTCTCGACTATGCACCGACGAACACCCTTTTGGCCTACGCGACGGCGTCCCGCGGGTTCAAGGCGGGCGGCTTCCGCACCTTCAGCGGCACCGACACGGACGTGGTCGATCAGTTCGATCCCGAGTTCGTCTGGAACTATGAGGCTGGCGTGAAGACCAGGCTGTTCGACAACCGGATGCGCCTGGGCGGCAACGTCTTCTACATGGACTACACCAACCTTCAGCAGGTCATCTTCCGCTACGACTCCGTGACCAATCGCCGGATCATCACGGTCGAGAACGCCGCCTCGGCCCATGTGAAGGGTCTCGAACTGGAGTTCGACGCCCTGCCGTTGCCGGGCCTCTACGTGATGGGCTCGGGCACCCTGCTGGAAGCGGAGCTGGACGACTCCAGCAGCTTCGATCCGGTGTACCCCACGACCCCCACCTCCGTGCCGGTGGATCTGACCGGCAACCGGCAGCCGCAGGCGCCGACCTGGCAGTTCAGCCTTTCGGCCCAGTACACGCGGCCCCTGACCAGCAAGTTGAACTGGACGGTGCGGGCCGACTATCGTCGTCAGGGCAAGATCTACTTCGACGTGTTCAACGACGATCTGAACAGCCAGTCCGCCTACGGCCTGCTCAACCTCTCGGCCAGCCTGGCGAGCACGAACGCCAACTGGCAGCTGACGGCCTTCGCACGGAACGTGACGGATGAACGCTACATCAGCCAGGCCCTGACCGCGACCGACGCCTTCGGCGGCGTGTTCGCCGGCGCGCTCGGCGCCCCGAGAATGTACGGGGTCAGCCTGACGCGGCGTTTTTGATTGCGACCGATCTCGCTGTCCGCCCTCATCGAAAGGATCATCCATGCTTGACCTGAGACGGCCTGCCGCCTCGCCTCTGGATGTGCAGCCAGATCAGTGGGTCGGCGTCGTCGGCGCGGGCCTGATGGGGGCGGAAATCGCCCTCGTCTTCGCCCTCGGCGGACGGACGGTCCTGTTGAACGACAAGGACCCGGCGGCGCTCGACCATGCGATGACGCGCTTGGCTGGCGTCCTGGACAAGGCGGTGGCGCGGGGCGCCTGTTCCGTGACCGATCGCGCCAAGGCCCTGGAACGGATCCGGCCCACGACGACGCTGGCCGACTTCAACGTCTGCGACATGGTGATCGAGGCGGTCTACGAGGCGCTGGAGGTCAAATCGGATATCCTTCGTCGCCTGGACGAGGCATGCCGGTCGGGCTGCATCATCGCTTCCAACACCTCGACCCTGCCGATATCCACCCTGGGGGCTGCGCTATCACCGGCGCGACGGGCGCGTTTCCTGGGCGCGCACTTCTTCTCGCCGGTCTCGCGCATGCCGCTCGTGGAGGTGATCCCGGCCTTCGAGACCGATGAGACCGCCGTCGAGGCGGTGATCCATATCCTGGCCGACATCGGCAAGTCGCCGATCCGGGTCAAGGATGTGGCGGGCTTTGCGGTCAATCGCATGCTGCACGCGCTGCTGATCGAGGCGATCCGCCTGGTCGAGGACGGCGTGGCGACGCCCGAGGATCTGGACGCCGCATGCCGGCTGGGCCTGGGCCATCCGATCGGGCCGTTCGCCCTGATGGATGCCGTCTCCTCGAGCCTGTGCCTGCAGGTGCAGGAGATTTTGCAGGAATCCTACGGGGAACGCTTCCGTCCGCCCGCCCTGCTGAAGCAGCGGGTCGCGGCGGGATACCGCGGCGGGCGAGGCAGGCAAGGCTGGCTGCCTCGCGCACAGACAACGGCCACCGACAGTGCGAGGGCGTCATGACATCCGATCCCAGACCGGCGGGGCGGCCGCGTCTCGTGCTCGCCATCCTGTCGTTCGTCTATGTGCTGAACTTCCTTGACCGTCAGCTGGTCTCCATCCTGGCCAAGCCGATCCAGGACGCCCTCAGCATCACCGACGGCGAATTGGGGCGGATCACGGGCCTTTATTTCGCGCTGTTCTACTGCACCATCGCCATCCCTGTGGGCTGGCTGGCCGATCGCACGAACCGGGTGAAGGTCCTGTCCATCGCCTGCGGTCTCTGGAGCGCCGCCACGGCGGCCTGCGGCCTTGCCGGCTCTTATGGCCAACTGGTCGTGGCGCGAATGATGGTCGGCGTCGGCGAAGCCGGCGGGGTGCCGCCGTCCTATGCGATCATCTCGGACTCCTTTCCGCGCGAGAAGCGGGGCACGGCGATGGCGATCTTCAATCTGGGGCCGCCCATCGGGTCGGCGCTCGGCGTGGCCTTCGGCGCGTCTCTGGCCGCAGCGTTCGACTGGCGGATTCCCTTCTATGTGGTCGGAGCCGTCGGAATAATCGCGGCGGTGGTGGTCTGGAAGCTGATCCCCGAGCCCGCGCGAGGGCGATATGACTGCCCTGTGGCGTCGACCGCGATGGAAAGGGTCCCCTTCTTCAAGGCGCTGGGCGCCTTCTTCACGCACCCGTCGCTGCTGCTGGCGTCGCTGGCCAGCGGCGCGGCGAATTTCATCACCTACGGCCTCAGCAACTTCGCCACCCTTTTCCTGATGCGGGAGAAGGGGATGGACCTGAGCGAGGTCGCGCTCTTCTACGCCCTGGTCGTCGGGCTGGGCATGGGCGGCGGCATCTATTGCTCCGGCCGTTTGCTGGACCGTTTCGTCCCGCGCTGGAAGGCGGCGTCGGCGCTGATCCCCGCCGCGTCGCTTCTGCTGGCGCTGCCGTTTTTCCTTGGCTTCGTCTGGGCTCCGGCATGGCAAGGGGCGCTGCTGTTCCTGGCGGTCCCGATGTTCCTCAACTCCTTCTTCCTGACCGCGACGGTAAACTTCGTTCAGGGGGAGGTGAATCCAAACCAGCGGGTCATGGCCGGGGCCCTTCTGCTGCTGGTGATGAACTTCATCGGCCTGGGCCTGGGCCCGACCTACGTCGGCATGATGAGCGATCATTTCCGTCCCGCCTATGGCGACCAGGCGTTGCAGGCGGCGCTGTACGCCCTGGCCCCCGTCTATGTGTTCGCCGCCGGGCTGTTTCTCCTGCTCGCCCGCCTGATTCACCGCAACCGGACTGCCGAAGGAGCCGCCTGATGTTCGTTCGATCCGCCCTCGCTGCCCTCTTCGCCGGCGGTCTGGTCGTGCTGGCCGCAGCGGGCGCCGCACGCGCCGTCGAGGATGACGGCCCCGTCATTCGTGCGCCAGCCGGCGCCTTGCAGGGCGTCCGGGAGGGCGAGGCGAACGTGTTTCGCGCCGTGCCCTACGCCGCGCCGCCGACCGGCGAGCGCCGCTGGAAACCGCCAGCGCCGCTGGAACCCTGGAGCGGCGTGCGGGAAGCCGTGACGCCCGGCGTCGCCTGCATGCAGCCGCCGATGGCGGCCGGCCCTTACAATCGCGGCGAACAGGCGATGAGCGAGGACTGCTTGACCCTCGACATCACCGCCCCGGCCGGCGCAGTAAAGGCGCCGGTGATGGTGTGGATCCACGGCGGCACCCTGATCTGGGGCACGGCGCATTCGCCCATGTACGATGGTCGGCGGTTCGCCGAGCGCGGGGTCGTGCTGGTCTCGATCAATTATCGCCTGGGCGTGCTCGGCTATCTGGCGCATCCCGCGCTGAGCGCGGAGTCCCCGGACCATGTGTCTGGCAACTATGGCTTGCTGGACCAGATCGCGGCCCTGAAATGGGTGCGCGAGAACATCTCGGCCTTCGGGGGCGATCCGGACAATGTGACGATCTTCGGCGAGTCGGCCGGGGCGCTGAGCGTCGAATATCTGCTCGCTTCGCCGCCGGCGCGGGGCCTGTTCGACAAGGCAATCGTTCAGAGCGGCTATCTCTTCACCATGCCGGAGCTGCGGGCTGCGCGATACGAGGAGTTCTCGGCCGAGGCGATCGGCGCCTGGGTCGCGGGTCAGATCCACGCGCCCGATCTGGCGAGTCTGAGGGCGATGGACGCCCGGACTCTGGTCGATAAGTCCGCCGCGACGGGCTACCTCCCTTACGGCACGATCGACGGCAAGGTCCTGCCGCGCCAGCTGGTCGATGTCTTCGATCGCGGAGAGCAGGCCCCGACGCCGCTGATCGCCGGGTTCAACAGCGGGGAGGTGAGGAGCCTGCGCGCCTTACTGCCGCCGCTACCGGGCGACGTCGACGCCTTCGCCGCCGAGATCCGGAAAAACTACGGTGACCTCGCCGAGGACTACCTGTCGCTCTATCGCCCCGACGACATCGAGGAGACCGCGCTGGCCGCAAGCCGCGACGTCGTGTTCGGCTGGGCCGCGGAACGTCTCGTCCGCAAACAGGCGGCGATCGGACAGCCGGCCTTCCTCTACTTTTTCGACCATGACTACCCCAGCGCTACAGCGGCGGGCCTGAGCGGATTCCACGCCGGCGAGGTGCCGTTCGTATTCGGCACGTTCGACGCGACCCCGCCGAACTGGCCGACCATTCCGGACACCGCGGAACAGCGGCTGACATCAGACGCCATGCTGGACTATTGGACCAGCTTCGCCCGCGACGGACGCCCATCGACCTCGGCCGGACCCGATTGGAGGGCTTTCGGCGAAACGCAGGCCTATCTCCATTTCGAAGAGACGCCTGAGGCTGATCAGGCGCTGTTCCCCGGCATGTACGACCTGCACGAAACGGTCATGTGCCGCCGCAGGGCGGGGGGACAGTCCTGGAACTGGCGCTCGGGAGGGGCGGCGCCCCCGTTGCCGCCGGCCACCGCGGACTGCGGCCACACCCCGTGACAGACGTGTGACCGAGCCTCTGAGATCTAACGCTTACGGAGCGCGCCAATCGTCTGGCCGGTCCATCGCCGGACCGCGCGCCGCAGGTTTGCGGTGTCGCTGAAGCCCACGTTCCAGGCGATGTCGTCGGGGCTCATTCGCGTGGTCCGGAGATATTCGAGGGTCAGCTTGCGGCGCACGTCATCGACGATCTCGGCATAGGCGACGCCTTCCTCGGCAAGCCTGCGCCGCAATGTCCGCTCCGTCATGCCCAGCTTTGTCGATGTCGTCTCGATCGTGGGCATCCGCGTGGGGGTGAGCATCAGCATCTGATAGATTTCCCCCGATACGCCCGAGCGAAGGGTGGCCTCGCCGAGAAGGCGATCGCAGGTCTCTTCAAGCAGGGTGCGGGTCATCCGGTTGGCCAGTTCGGGCGCCCGGTCTAGGATGCTCGCGGGATAATGCAGTTCGTGCGCCGGTTGGTCGTAGACGCAGGGACAGCCCAGGCGACCCGCATCGGGGCCGTCGCCCGCGCGACCCGGCAGGGCGAAGAGCGCGCGAAGGGGGCTGGCGTCAGTCCCCGCCACATCATGGACGTGAGTGGCGGTCTGCATCATCTGCTGACGGATGAGGAAACGCCTGAGGTCGGCGCTGATCAGATCGCTGTAGAGTTCGTCGAACTGCCAGATCGCCAGATCGCCTTCCCGGCGCCAACCAAGCCGCAGGGTCGGCGTGGCCAGGAGATGGTAGCGAACCGCGAAGTCGAAAAAGTCCTTCATCGTCGGCGAGCACATCAGGGCGTAGCCATACATGCCGTAGGCTGAAAGGCGCAGCCGCGCGCCGACGTCGAAAGCCGCCGACTGATCGATCCCGCAGGCGAGGGCGTTCTCACACGCCTGCAGATACTGATGAACAGAGGTCAGCGTATGCGGATCCCTGACATCAGCCATGGTCAGGCCGGTCCGGGGCAGAACGGCTTCGGCGGAAACGCCGTTGTGCGACAGTGTTTCGATCAGGGTCGCGATCTTGTATGGCGCGAAGATTGGCCGGTTCAGCATCGCGCCGGACGCGCTGGCCACGGTCTTTGAACGTATCGCCATGGCGATCTAGGCCTCGTGAAGCCGCCCGCAGGGCCGGTGGATTTGTCCGCAAATGACATACATGCGTCCGCTCCAGCCCTCAATCGACCGGACGCGCGATCCTATGCTGTCGCAAAGCCGTCATCAGATTCGGCACGGCGACCGCCCGGTCGCCAAGGAGGAAACATGATGCAGGAAACGGCCAGCCTCGGCCCGGCGCAGGCGCGCGACCAATGAGCGGCGCTGCAAGAGGTTCGAAGGGCTCCACGGTCAGGCTCGCGCTGACATCCATCGGCGCCGCCGGCGTCGAATGGTACGATTTCTTCGTTTACGGCACCGCTGCGGCGCTGGTCTTTCCGCACATCTTCTTCTCGCCGGACCTGTCGCCGGTGGTGGCGCAACTGGCGGCGTTCAGCACCTTCGCGGTCGGCTTCATCGCGCGGCCGCTGGGCGGTGTCGTCTTCGGGCATTTCGGCGATCTCTACGGGCGCAAGAAGACACTCGTCGTCGCCCTCCTGACGATGGGGATATCGACCCTGCTGGTCGGCTGCCTGCCGACCTACGCCACTGTGGGCGCCGGCGCCCCCCTGATGCTTATCCTGCTGCGGTTCGCCCAAGGCGTGGCGGTCGGCGGGCAGTGGGGCGCCGCCGCCCTGATCGCCATCGAGAACGCCCCGGAGGGGCGCCGCGGCCTTTTCGGCAGCTTCGTCCAGATCGGCGTGCCGTCTGGCGTGGTCCTAGCGAACGTGGCCTTCATCCTGTCGGACGGCTTCATGTCGCGCGCTGCGTTCGAGGCCTGGGGCTGGCGCATCCCCTTCCTGCTCAGTGTCGTCGTCGTCGGCCTGGCGGTTTACGTCAATTCCCGGATGCAGGAATCGCGAGAGTTCGAGGCCCTTGCGGAAGAGCGCGCCAAGGCGCCGCCGTCCGCCATGCCCCGCCGGTCGCCTATCCTGCAGGTGATCGCCTCGAGCTGGCCGCTCATCCTGCTCGCCGGCGGGGCGTTCATCGCCAGCAACGCATGCTTCTACGTCATCATCACCTGGGTCATCTCCTACGGCACGTCCGAGCTTCAGCTTTCCCGTGAGATGGTCCTGGGCTGCATCATGTTCGGCAGCGTGTTGATGATTCCGGCGCTGATCGCCGTGGCGCATCTGTCGGACCGTGTCGGACGATATGGTGTCTTCCGGATGGGCTGCATCCTGACCGGGCTCTGGTCGCTGGCCTTCTTCCCGCTGCTGAATACCGGAACGGTGTGGGGCGCCGCGGCGGCGATCGGCGTGGCCCTCTGCGTCGTCGCTTTCATGTATGGGCCGCAGGCGGCGCTCTTCGCGGAGCTGTTTCCGACGGAGCTGCGGTATTCGGGTGCGTCGCTCGGTTATCAGGTCGGCGTGCTGCTCGGCGGCGGCTTTGCGCCGATGATCGCCACCGCGCTGTTCGCCTGGTCGGGCAGCAGTTTCTCAGTGGCGCTCTACATGGCGGCGGCCTGCCTGATCTCCCTCATTTGCGTGTCCCTGCTTCACTGGCGGCGCGCCGCTGGATCCATGCAGGCGGCCCTCGAGACAGAAGGGGGGACGCCCCATGCGCCGACCCAGCGCTAGGTCGCAACCGGCCGGCGCGGGGATCGCCCTCGGTCTGATGCTGACGGTGGCCGCCCCGGGGCCGTCACAGGCGCAGACGCCAGCGGAACCGCCTCCGCCTGTCCAGGTCCGTCCCTTCATGCGGGGCGTCTCGCCCGCGGCCTCCGGCGTGCCCGCCTGGTTCGGCCTGCGCACGCCAGGGCCTCAGACCGATCCGCGTCAAGGGCCGTACGGACCTGCCGTCGTCACATTGCCGTCGCGCGGCGCGCATTTCGCGCCAGGCCCGATGGACCCGGTCTTGGACGGCGGCGCCGTGCGGGCCGACGTGGCCGCCATCGTGGACTTTTCCCACGAGAGCCGGGCGGCGGGCGACTATCTGTGGGGGCGCGTCACGGGCCGTCCCGCCTATGACAAGACCATCGACTGGGTCGCCGGCCAACTGCGGGGCGCCGGACTGTCCGATGTTCGACTGGAGCCTTTCCAGGCCGACGCCTTCAGCCTGCCGGTCTCGGGCGAGGTGCGGCTTATCGGCGAGCCTAGCCTTGGCGCGGGCAGCGCCGACATCGTGCTTCAGTCGGCGATGGTCGGCGGCGATGGGCCGGTCAACGGCGCGCTTACCGCGCCGTTGGTCTATGTCGGCCAAGGTCTGGCGGGTGATCTCGCGGGGCGCGATCTGCGAGGCAAGATCGCGGTGATGACCGCGACGCCGGACCCTAGCCTCTACGCTGCGGTTCCCTATGCGCGGATGCCTGAGGCCATCAAGGCGGGCGCGGCCGGCGCCATCGAAATCCTGGCCCAGCCCGGCAATCTCAGCAGCTTCGATCGGGATCGGCACGGCTGTGGTCAGGGCCTGTGCTTCACCGTCGGCGGCGAAGACGGCTTCTTTCTGCAGACCGTGCTGGGACGCGCGGCCGAAGCGGGAACCACGGTGTCCGCCGCCCTGTCCGCCCGATCCGAGACCCTCTCGCCGAGAATCTCGAACGTGGTCGCGATCCTGCCGGGTCGCACGGACCGCACGGTGATCATCGCCGCGCACGCCGATGGCTGGTTCGGCGGGGCCGACGACAACGCGTCGGGCCTGGCGGTGATGATCGCGCTGACGCGGCACTTCGCCAGGCAGCCAACGCTGGAACGGACCTTGGTGTTCGTGGCGACCGCGGGCCACCACAGCGGCGGCGCCAATGGGCTGCGCGCCTTTCGCGCCGCGCATGGCGATGACCTGTTGGCCAGGGCTGACCTGGTGATCAATCTCGAGCATCCCGCGCAGAGCGCCATGATGCGCACCTACATCGAGCGGCAGGAAGACAACTTCGGTTCCGACATGGCGCCGGCGTCGGGCGACCTGCCCAAGCAGGTGGCGGTCAACAATCGCGCGCCTTTCCTCGTCGACCTGTGGCGGCAAGGCGTACAGTGCTTTGGCCTCGATGTGCAGAGGATCGTCGATGACAAGCTGCCGGGCGATCTGAACGCCCTGGCGGACCTCAAGGACCTGCCGCAGACACAGATGATCGCCTCGGGTCCCGTCTATCACACATCGGGCGACGACCTTTACGCAGTGTCCCCTGAGGCCCTTGAACGCGCGGCTCGCTTCCATGCCTTCTTGATCGCGGCTGCCGCCAGCGCCTCGTCGGAACAGCTTCGCGGCGGGTCCTGGGCGGCGCAGGAGGCGTGCCCCGCCACCCCCTGACGCCAGACGCCATGCCCTACGACACGGATCCCGTTACAGCCCCCCTTGAAGCCCTCCGCAGCGGTCTGGACGGCAAGGCGGTGCATCACTTGCTACAGGGCGCCATCGCCCGGGGCCTGGATCCGGTCGTGATCCTAGAGGCGGCAGCGATCGACCCGGAGGTTCAAGGCGATCCGTTCCGAGTCGTCGATGGCGGCGCGCTGGTGCGGCTGGTGCGACAGATCCAACTGACGCTCGACGACGTCTATCTTGGCTTTCTGTCCCCCGGATGCCGGCTGGCTTTGGAAACCGAGCGGCTTCTGTCGATCCTCGGCTGCGCCACTTTGGGTGAGGCGTTGCGCGTCAGCATCCGGTTCACCAACGCCATGTCCGCCGACGTCGGGCCCGCCCTGGCCGAGCCGGACGGGGCGGTTCTGCACCATATCTGTCGCTACCACACGTCGGAGGGCCTCGACCGCGACGTGTTCGTCTGGATCCGCTTCGTATGGATCTACCATTTCTTCAGTTGGCTGATCGGCCGCCCCTTGACCCTTCGCGGGCTGTCGATCCGCGGGCCCCGGCCTGTCCAGGTCAACGGCTTCGACAGGTTCGCCCTGTTCCGGTGCCCGGTGACCTTCGGCGCGTCGGTGGATGCGCTAATCTACGATAGGGACGACTTGTCCCGGCCCCTGATCCGTCATTCGATTGAGGACTACAACGCCTACTACGCCGCCACGCCGGACTGGCTGACCAGTCCGCATAAGGAGGCAAGCTGGTCCGAGCGCACGCGTCGCGCCCTGATGGAAGCCCAGCGGGCGCGCGCCTGGTCGCCGACGGTGGAGGCTGTAGCGATGCAGCTTCGCACCGCGCCCCGGCGACTGCGCCGGGAACTGCAGCAGGAGGGCGAGAGCTTTCAAAGCCTGCGAACGCGGCTCCGCGGAGAGATGGCGGGGGCCTATCTGCTGGCCAGCGACCGGCAGATCACGGAAATCGGCTTCATGGTCGGCTATCTCGATCCCGCCAGCTTTTCCCGCCAGTTCACCGCCTGGGCCGGGATGACCCCCTCTGCCTACCGCGCGCGCTTCATCGCCGACGCCGACAAGGTGGTGGCGGCCACAGCCCTGCTGAACGAGCGTCGTGCGGCGTAAAGGCCCTGGGGTTGGTCAATTAGGCCAAATTCCGCTGTCAGCCGTGTCATTGCCTTCGCACCGGGCGCACCGCTCAATCTCCCGACCGAGGCTTCAGACCCCGGATGACCAATCGAATGGATTGGATAGGGAGGGTGAAAATTGAAACGGATTGATCTGCTCCGTCGTGGGAGCATGCTTGCCCTGGGAACCGCAGCCATGCTCGCCGGCGGCGGCGCGTGCAGTGCAGCCTGGGCCCAGACCCAGCCGCCGAGACCTTCGCAAAGCGACGTGGTCGAGGACATCATCGTCACGGCTGAAAAGCGCGCCGAGGGACTTCAGAACATTCCGATCGCGATCACGGCCGTGTCGGGCGAAACCCTGCAGAAGGCCGGCGTGCGGGAGGTCGGCGATCTGGTTCAACTGACGCCCAGCCTACAGTTCGGGACCCGCTCGACCAACGTGTTCATCGCCATGCGCGGCATCGGCCAGGCCGGACAGGACATCGGGAGCCAATCCGGGGTCAGCGTTTCGCTCGACGGGGTGCCGCTGCTCAACCACTTCATGATGAACCCGGCCTTTTTCGATCTGGAACGGGTGGAGGTGCTGCGCGGACCTCAGGGCACGATCGCTGGACGCAACGCGACCGGCGGCGCGATCAACATCTACAGCAACGGACCGACCGAGGATCCATCCGGCGAAGCGACCGTCACCCTGGGCAATTACGACCGAACAGGCATTCGCGGCTTCGTCAATGGTCCCCTGAGCGACAATCTCTTCGGCCGTCTGGCGTTCCAGTCCGATCGCGCCGACGGCTGGCTGAACAACGCCTTCCTGGGGCGACGCAATGACGACACGGATGTCACCCAGGTGCGCGGCACGCTGCTGTACAAACCGTCCGAGAGCTTCAGGGTCCGCGCCCTGGCCGAGTACACGCGCGATCGCAGCGACCCGTCCTTTGCGCTCATCCTCGGCCGCGCCGTGCCGGACGTTCCCACTCCAGACGAACTGCCGGGCTATGCCTATCCCCGGAACGACCTGGACAATTTGACCGCTTATTACAACGAGCCCAACACGCGCGATGTCGAGGATTTCCGCACCAGCGTCCTGGCGACCTGGGACGTGAATCCGAACCTGACCATCACCTCGACCACTGGGTTCATCCAGCACAATATCGATCTGGAGAACATCGATAACGACGGCACGCCCGCGCCGACGTCCAAGTTCAACCTCATCGCCATCGACGCCAAACAGTGGACGCAGGAGTTCACGGCGACGGCGACGTTGAACGACCGGGCGGACCTGATCGCGGGGGTGTTCTACATGCACGGCGAGTCGGCCGAGCCGCTTTATCTGAGCACCGCGACGGTGAACAACTCGCTGGTTCTGCTGCCGTCGGAGGAACTGGATTCCTACGCGGCCTACGCCCAGCTTCGCTACCAGCTGACGGACCGACTGCGCGCCACTGTTGGCGGGCGGTACACGATCGACGAGAAGTCCTATTACCTGGACGCCGTCACCTCCAACGTCATCAAGACGGCGGACGACAGCTGGAAGGCGTTCACGCCCCGTTTCGTGCTGGATTACACCCCGACCGACGCGACCTTGCTCTACGCGAGCATCTCGCGCGGCTTCAAATCAGGTGGGTTCAACACCCTGGGCGACGTCGGTCGGCCCGTGAACTTCTTCGATCCGGAGTTCGTGTGGAACTACGAGGCCGGGGCGAAGGCGACCCTGTTCGACCGGAAGCTCCGTGTCGGCCTGACCGGCTTCTACGCCGACTACACGAACCTTCAGGCGAGCATCTTCCGGATCAACGAAGATACCGGCGTGCGTTTCCCCAGGGTCGAAAACTCGCCGACAGCCAAGATCAAGGGGGTCGAATTCGAGTTCGAGGCCACCCCGATGAGCGGGCTGCGGTTCATGGGCTCGGTCACGCGCCTGGACGCGAAATACGGCGATTTCTGCAACAACGATCCGCTCTATCCAAATCGGCCCACCGATCCGGGCTGTGTGGACGCGACCTTGTCCGACGGATCGCCCCTGCCGCCGGGCGCGATTGACCTCTCCGACAATCAGCTGGCGCAGGCGCCGAAGTGGCAGGCGAGCC
>Ga0065721_10049437_pt1 | contig 34307 bp, 31 predicted proteins | sample Mesricmetagenome_FD_59108 | JGI IMG/M metagenome (GOLD analysis project Ga0065721, IMG submission 59108) | Mesophilic microbial community from rice straw/compost enrichment Sample: eDNA_1 v2 (version 2) | ecosystem: Engineered > Solid waste > Grass > Composting > Bioreactor | place: USA: Davis... | reverse complement strand
TTCGACAAACCGTCGCAGCACAACAGGAAAAACTGAATGCAACCGAAAATCCGCCCGCCGTCGTGGAGGAACGCGCTTCTCCAGCGGTCGCCATTCCAACGCGCATGACTCCCGCCACGCTCGGATGTTTTGTTGCCGCGCTCTCTTTGCTGGGAATTGGTATCGCCATCGCCCGAGCCGCAAGCCCTCAGCCGCGCCGGCGAAACTGATTTTCCGCTTTGCTCAAATCGTCGCCTGCCTATGCTGGCGCGGTGCTTGAGCCATTGATTCAACAACTTTCGGAAGGGAAAGCGCTTTCCGCCGCGCAAGTGACTGACGCAGTTGCGGCGCTGACGAGCGAAAGCATCTCCGTTGAAAGCAAAGCGGCGTTGCTTACTGCGCTCGCAAAGAAAGGCGAGACGCCTGAAGAAATTTCTGCCTTCGCTCACGAGTTACGCGCCCGCTCGATTCAACCGCCGCTCGATGCGGAAACGCGCGCGCAGGAAATTCTCGATGTCTGCGGCACGGGTGGTGACCACCTCGGCACGTTCAACATTTCCACGACCGTAGCGATCGTTTGTGCCGCCGCCGGCGTGCTCGTCGCCAAACATGGCAATCGCGCCATCACTTCAAAATCAGGCAGCGCCGATGTGCTCGAAGCATTGGGCATTCGCATTGATCTTTCGCCAGCCGAAGCGGCAGCATCGTTGCGCGACCATGGTTTCGCGTTTTTCTTCGCACCAAACTATCACCCTGCGTTCAAACACATCGCTCCAGCGCGAAAGCTCTGCGCCGAACGCGGCCAACGAACCATTTTCAATTTCCTCGGCCCCCTATTGAATCCGGTGCGTCCCACCGCACAATTGCTTGGCGTACCAAAACCCGAACTCTGCGCTCCACTCGCACAAGTGTTGCAATCACTCGATCTGCGCCGTGGCATGGTGGTTTGCGGAGAAATTCCGTTGGTGAAACAATTCCCATCACTGGACGCCGGCTCAATGAATGGCGCGGAACTTCTTCGGGTGATTGATACTGATGGCAAATTGATTCCGAGTCTGTCGGTTCAGGCCGCGTGTGAATTGGCCCAGACGCGAAATGCCACGTTGATTGCGCTGGCGCCGAAAGCTAATCCGCCTGTTTATCGCCTGATTCATTCCCACGTCATCGAACGGCTTCGTCATGATGATTCACCCAAGCAATGCATTCTGGATGAACTCTCGACGCTTGGACCGAATCGCCTCGCAGAATTTTATCAGGAACGCGGCTTTGCCACTTCGCAACTCGATCCGAAAGAATTTCCTTTGCAACCGGCGACGTTTGCTGATCTCGTCGGCGGCGACCGCGAAGCCAACGCAGAAATGATACGAGAAATTCTTGGCGGCACTGAGCGCGGTCCGAAACGCGATGCGGTGTTATTGAACTCGGCGGCGGCGTTGTTTGTGGCGAATCGCGTCCGCTCCATGAGTGAAGGTTGGGAATTGGCGTCCGAGGTAATTGATAATGGCAAAGCCACCGCGAAGCTCGCAGAACTGCAGCAGCGGTAAATCGCTAAATTTTCCGCGCTTGCACAAAGCGCCGCAGAACGTTAGGGATAATTGCGCAGTTCATCGCAACCCGGATTCACCATGTATAAAGTCATTGGCGCGGACGGAAAAGAATACGGCCCGGTCAGTCGTGAAGAGTTGCTTGATTGGGCGAAACAAGGTCGCATCGGCCCGCAAACCCGGGTGCGAATGGAATCCGGTGGCGACTGGCAACCGCTGTCTGCCTTTCCTGACCTGAGTACGGTGATCAATCCACCACCGCTTTCCGCGGCGTTAAACCCGCCATCGGTCGCTGATCGCGCATCGAAGAAAATCGCCGCCGGCATTTGCGGAATTTTACTGGGCACGTTGGGCATTCATAAATTTATTCTCGGCTACACCGGTGCAGGCCTGATCATGCTGCTCGTATCAGTTCTGACTTGTGGATTTGCCGCACCGATTTTCAGCATCATCGGATTGATCGAAGGCATCCTCTACCTGACCAAATCGGATGAAGAGTTTGTGCGGATCTACGTGGACGGACGAAAAGAATGGTTTTGATCGCCGGTAAACTCCCCGAACAAATACACACTCAACATGTATAAAATCATTGGCGCGGACGGAAAGGAATACGGTCCCATCAGTCAGCAACAAATCAAACAATGGCTGGCGGAAGGCCGCCTGAATATGCAATCCCGCGTGTTGCCGGAAGGCACCACCGAGTGGAAAACCCTGGGTGAAATCCCCGAACTCGCGACCATTGCGCCACCGCCATCAGCCGCTGGAACAGGTTTTAATCCCCTGCCGCCGTCCAGTGATATTCCGAATTATCTTTGGCAATCAATCGTCGTCACTTTGTGTTGCTGTCTGCCGTTCGGCATCGTTGCCATCGTCTATGCCGCGCAGGTGAAATCCAAAGCAGGCGTGGGCGATTACACCGGCGCACAGGAAGCGTCGAACAAAGCAAAGATGTGGTGCTGGATCGGTTTTGGCGTCGGCTTGCTGACCAACGGTATCGCCATCGCTATTCAAATCATGGCAGCCATGGCCGCCGGTGCCGGTGGCATGTAATCGGATTTTACGATGAACGCGTCAGAGGCCAACGCCATCAAACCACCAACAACCCGCTTCTGGCTTTGGAGTTTGCTGTCGGTCGTGGGGCTGGCGTTGGCTCTGTTCGCTTTCTTTCGCTTTAATCCGAGTGAGCATTCTTTTTTTCCTCGCTGCGTATTTCATTCCGTGAGCGGCTGGAATTGTCCCGGGTGCGGCGGCCAACGCGCGTTGCATCATTTGTTGCACGGGAATTTTGCCGCCGCGTTACAACACAATGCGCTATTCGTCGTGCTCTTACCGCTCGCCATCTGGTCATTGGCGCAAACGTTTTGGAATCGCTGCTTCGGCAGTCCCAAAATCGGTCTCTTCAAACATCACCTGTGGCCGTGGGTGCTCTGTATCACCGTGATTGCGTTTGGCGTGCTGCGCAATCTGCCGGGCTTCGGCTGGCTGCGTCCGTAGCTCGCTATGAAATTCTCACTGCGTCTCGGCGACAGCCAAACGCTCAGTCGCGCCGATGCCTGGGCCTGTTGCACGAGTAATCTGGCTTTTCCCGGCAGCGGTTCATTGCTGGCCGGTCGGTGGATTGGTTATCCACAAGTGGCGCTGACGTTGGCTGCACTCACTTTGACCACCTGGCACGGCGTCCGTTTCTTTGTGTGGGCATGGCAACATTGGTCACTCTTAGTCTCCGGCGATGATCCCGCTGAAGCGTTGATGGGACTTTGGCTGGCCGCACGTTGGCCATTGTTCGGCATGGCATTATTCGTAATTGCATGGATCTGGGCGCTGTTGACCAGTCTGAGTGTGATGAATCGCGCCCGCCGCGAGGAACTGCTACGCGAACAACCGCCGATAATTGGAAAGCAATTCTGACGCAGTCTTTAGCGGCTTTGCGCGTGACCCGCAGCCATAGTTGTGGCATTCAATTAGAGTGAAAAAATTATCGGCAGCGGAGATCAAATCGGCCCTCGCCGTGCGACCGGGTTGGAAGCGCACGGGTAAAACCATCGCCCGAACGTTCGAGTTCAAAAACTTTCCGCCGGCAATCAAATTCGTGAATGCCGTTGCCAAGCTCGCCGAAAAGGCCGGTCACCATCCGGACATCGACATTCGTTGGAACAAGGTCAAACTCACGCTCACCACGCACGACGCCGGCGGGCTGACTGATAAAGATGTCGCGCTGGCCGCTAAAATCGACCGACTCTAATCCAAGCAGAACAGTTTCACCATTTGTCAGCACCACATACCACATTCATGCAAGACGCCGTCGCTCTGTTTAAATCGCATTTCAAACACGCACCCACCCATCAGGTCCAGGCTCCGGGCCGACTCGAGGTTCTCGGCAATCACACCGATTACAACAACGGCCTCGTCATGTCCGTGGCGGTGGACAAATACATTTTCATCGCCGCCTCGCCGCGGCAGGACGGCAAAATCGAATTGATTTCCACGGCATTTCCGACGCCGGAAATTTTTTCAGTCAGCGACATTCAACGTAATCCCGCCGCACGTTGGGCCAACTACATTAAAGGCGTGCTCGTGCAATTGAAACAACGCGGCGCGCATTTCACCGGCTTCAATGCCGCGATTCACAGCACCGTTCCGATGGGCGCAGGCATGAGCAGCTCCGCCGCACTCGAAGTCGCCACCGCGATGCTGATGCGACGCTTGCATCCGTTCACATTGACCGACACGGGACTTGGCGCGGCACCACAGCCGGATGAACGCGGGAAATTGCCGCCCGTCAACACGACTGAGCGCATGAACTTCGCCAAGCTGTGTCGCGCGGCTGAAAATGAATTTGTCGGTGTGCCGTGCGGAATTCTCGATCAGGTATCATCGCTGTTCGGCAAACAGGCGCATGTGATGGAAATCGATTGCGCATCGCTTACCGTAGGTCACGCCCCACTCTCCGGCATCGCAATGGTCGTGTGTAATTCCATGGTGAAACATGAACTCGTCGGCGGCGAATATCGGGAGCTGCGCGAGAATTGCGAATCTGCCGCGCGCAAACTCGGTGCGAAGTTTCTGCGCACGGTTGAATTGAAAGACGTTCTCGCCGCGAAAGACAAACTGACGCAACGCGAGTTTGAATGCGCGCATCATGTAGTCAGTGAAATCGCTCGTGTCGTGGCAGGGGAACGCGCATTGCGTTCCGACGACATGGCGCAGTTCGGTCAATACATGTTCCAAAGTCACGAAAGCTCGCGCGATTTTCTGAAGAACAGCACGAAGGAACTCGACGCGTTGGTCGAGCTGGCGCGGAAGCATCCAGCTTGTCTCGGCGCGCGATTGACCGGTGGCGGCTTCGGCGGCGCGACCATCAACATGGTGAAGTATCACGAAGTCGAGAGCTTCATTGCGCACATGGAGAGCGGTTACGAAAAAGCGACCGGCATTCAAATGAAACCGCTCGTGTGTCAGGTGGTGGATGGGGCGAACTGAGTTTTTAAACGACGAAAGGATTTGAACCCGACAAAGGTTCCGCGAATGGCGTTAATTGTCGGGAGTTCAGATCGCGTTCGTGATTAAGCCGCATGCCCATCTTCCATGATTGTCAACGTTGCACGGCTTGTTGTCGCTGGCCGGGACAGGTGCGCGTGAGTGAAGCCGAGATCGCGCGTATTGCAGCGTTTCTTCAACTCAGCGAATACGACTTCATCCAACGCTACACACGACTCCAACACGATCGTCGCGGGCTGGCATTGCAGGAAAAACCCGATGGCGCGTGCGTGTTGCTGGACGGGAATCTCTGTTCGATTCAACCGGTGAAACCGCAACAGTGCCGTGATTTTCCGAACCTGTGGAAGTATCCCGGCGCAGAAAAATATTGTCGCGCCATTCCGCGCGAAGTCAGCGAGGCGGAATATGTGCGTCTGGTTGCAAATGCGACCGGGCGCGAGGAAGAGGCAATCCGAGAAATTCTGAAGCGCGAGAAACTTTGAGTTTCACGCCAAGGACGCCAAGGAAATCACCTTTGCGCCCGTGGCGTAAAATAAAATTCCTGCTTAGCGCAATCGCCAGGTAATACGACCTTTGTTCAGGTCGTAGGGCGACATTTCCATCTTCACGCGATCGCCAGCGGTGAGTCGCACAAAGCGTTTGCGCATCTTACCGCAGATTGTCGCAAGAACGAGGTGTTTGTTATCCAGTTCCACCCGAAACATCGTGCCGGGCAGGACCGTGTGAATATTACCTTCTACTTCAATATGTTCTTCTTTCATCAAATCAATTCCGACCAATGCCTAAAGGCTTTTTCTAATCCAGAGAAAGAAAGGCGAGGCTCGAGCAAAAACCCGAACCCCGCCGTGAAACTTCAGTTACGCTTAGTAACGGCCACCGCGACCACCACGGTCGCCGCCGAATTCGCGACGCGGACCGCGGCCACCGCCGCCGGCCGGGCGTTCTTCACGCGGACGGGCGATGTTGACGGTCAACGCGCGACCGTCCAATTGCTGACCGTTCAACGCGTCGATCGCTTTTTGCGCTTCTTCGGGTGAACCCATGGTGACGAAGCCGAAACCACGCGGACGGCCGCTCATGCGGTCCATCATCAGGTTGGCTTCCACGACCGTGCCGTGCGCGGCAAACGCGTCCGACAAATCGTTTTCAGTGGTGTTGAAGGAAAGGTTTCCAACAAACAGTTTTGTGCTCATGTGACTTTGATACTGTCCGAGACTAACTCTGCAATTTTCCAGACTGTTCCCGACTGCCGGGTTTCAAATCATCACTGAACGAAGTTCACTTGAAGATTCACCATGACGTGGAAGCTAAAAGCATCTACAGACGAGTTGGAGACTGACCCGTTTTCGAAGAATAGCAAGGACTATCTCAAAAAATCTTCCGATGTGCCTGATTGCCAACGAGCGAATGTTAATCCGGTCAGTTACCGATGATCACCATTTTTCGAGGCAGCATTGCTTCAAAGCAGACTCACGACTAAGTTGGACTCACTGGAAACAGAGCGTTTTGATGCGAATCAACCGAGCCTTCGAGATGAATTTCAGTGCCGTCATTCTGGCTGGGGGAAAATCGTCACGAATGGGTCGCGACAAAGCGCTCCTCGAAATTGATGGTCAACCTCTGTTGTCCCGGCAAATTGCACTGGCGCGAGCGGCGGGCGCTGTGCAGGTGTGCATCTCCGGACGCGCTGAACTGGATTACACCATCTTCGGCTGTCGCGTCGTGATGGATCGATTTCCCGAAGCCGGACCGCTGGCCGGTATCGAACGCGCGCTGGCAGCAACTTCCGAATCGCATCTGTTGGTGTTGGCAGTGGACATGCCGGCATTGACAGCAGATTTGCTGCGACGATTGCGACCGATGGACACGACAACTGGAGTTATTCCGCTGGTCAACGGACGCATTGAACCGCTCGTAGCGTATTATCCGAAAGCTGCAGAAATCATCGCCGTCGAACTGCTCGACCAGGCAATTTCAGGACAGTGTCAGTCACCCGGTCCGACGGATTTCGCACGCGAATGTGTTGCGCGATCGATGGCACACTTTGTGGAACTACCGGCCGAAGATGCGCGCGGATTCAAGAGTTTGAATTGCCCCGGCGACTGGCCCGCGCAAAGCGAGTCGCGGAGTTTTCCGCGACCATAACGAAACAGAACTGACGGGTAAATTCAGGTCAGTGCTTGGGCCGCAGCAGAATTGCTTTCTTCTCCGTCCCTTCGACTTCGACGCTTTGCGTTTCGATGTCCGGATCGTCTTTGAGCGTCTGATGCACAATGCGCCGTTCGAACGCAGTCATCGGCTCGAGTTCCACGATATCGCCCCAGCGCCGAACTTTTTCCGCAGCGTCTTTGGCTTTTTTCACTAACGCCTCACGCGCCTGCGAACGATAGCCCGCAACGTCCACCATGACTTTCGGTGCGTTCTGATCCTGTTGGAACAGTAGCCGATTAGCGATGTATTGCAGGTCCGCCAACGTCTGGCCCTGGCGGCCAATCAGACGACCGGAATCTTCGGTTTTGACGTCGAGCATGAGCCCATCGTCCAATTGCTGTTCTTCGACAGTGGCCGTAAAACCGAGCAATTCGAGTAATTTCTCCAGCGTGGCTTTGGGTTGCGCAGGCATAACAACAAATCAGGAGGTGATTATTTCTTCTTTTTCGACGCGGGCGTCAACACGGAAGCTTTGGTTGGCGCAGCGATTACCGGCGCCGGCGGTGCGTTTCGCTTCATGAGCCACGTCTGCAAAATGGTCAACAGGTTGTTGACGGTCATATAAAGCGCGAGGCCGGATGAGAAGTTGTAGAGGAACAACAGGAACATCAACGGCATCCAACGCATCATCTTCTGCTGCATCGGATCCATCGTCGGCGACATCGGCGTCATGTGCGTTTGCCAGATCGCCGTCGCGATGTAGAGCAGCGGCATCAGATTTAATGGCAGACCTCCCGGCGTGCTCAGGAACGGAATAAAGGTAACCCCCGGAATGACGAACAGCGTGTCCGGCTGCGACAAATCCGCTGCCCACAGGAAGCTCGCGCCGCGCAACTCGATAGCCGTGCGCAACATCATGAACAAACCGAAGAACACCGGCAATTGCACCAGCATCGGCAAACAACCCGCCACCGGATTGATTTTGTTCTCGCGGAAAAACTCCATCTGCTTCTGCGAGAGCTTCGCGGGATCGTCTTTGTATTTTTCTTTGAGCGCAGCCAGATGCGGAGCAACGGCAGCCATCTTTTGAGCCGATCGGGTGCTCGCCGCCGTCAACGGCCAGAACAAAATTTTCAGCAGAATGGTAAGAACAATGATCGCCCAGCCGTACGGAATCGAAAGCGCCTGATTCAACCAGTTCATCACCAGCAACAGCGCTTTCGAGAAGAACCCAAAGAAGCCGAAACCCATCACCAGATCCGCGTTGTTTTTATAACGACCGGCAATCGTCGCCAGAGTGCGATATTCCTTCGGCCCGGTGAACAATTGCAATTGCTGCTCTGTGGACTGTCCTGGCGCGAGAATCGTCGCCGGATAAACGAGCGTGGTTTCAAATCCCTTCCGCAACGGACTCGTCGCAAAACTGAACCGACCGGTTTCAGGTCGCGGCATCGGAATCGCCCGGGCGACCACTTGTTGCGCGGGTGTTTGAGGCATCGCCAGCAAGGTGAAGAACTGATTGTGCGCCGCGGCCCATACAACATTGCCTTCGCCGGCGCGATATTCCGTACGTGGCGTTCCCGGGAAACAACCCAGCTTCTTGTTATCAAAATAAGCCGTCAGGGTTTCCTGGGATTTATCGCCGTTATACCACATCAACCCCACCGCCGTGCCGTCGTCGTTATCGCCCATCGGCGTCGCGGTACCGATGACCCATTCCTGCAACGGCAAGGCCACCGCATTACTGCTGGTGTTTTCCCAACGAATCGTCGCGTGAACGAGGTAATTTGTGCTCAGCTCAAACTCCTTCACCAACCGCAAACCGTTGCTCAACAATTTTTCGGCCCGAACGCCGGTCGCAGTTTGCGTCAAGGTAAACAAACCATCGCCGATCAGTTGAGAATCGCCCACCACAGCCAACACCGGCAATTGAGCGGGCGTATTGAGCGTTGCGACGTTGTCCGGCGCGGGTTGACCTTTGCCATTGCGGGTGATGGTTTCGCGAAATTTGACCAGCTCGATTTGCTTCAAACCGCCGCCGCGCGAAGTGAAAACGTAACGCACATTTTCATTCGTCAGCACCAGGGTTTCTTCTGCCGCATTGGTGGCAAAAGTCGGGCGCACCCATTCGCCTGCAGGAACGTTCGGGGCGGGAGTGGTAACCGTTGCGACAGTTTGCGTACCGTCTGCAGCAGGAACATTCGTCGCGATAACAGCGCCTGGTGCTGGCGGCTTCGGTGGGTCAGTGAAATACTTCGGCACTAACACGCCTTGCCACAAAAAAATCAGCGCGATACAGACAACGAAAACGGTAATTGATTTACGATCCATGAAAATGACTTAGCTGACGCGGCCCACCGGCGTAGGAACAGATGTGAGCGATGGCGCGAATTTTTTGGGCGGCACGGGGTCGTGTCCACAACCGCCCCACGGATGACACCGACACACGCGACGCGTAGCGAGCCAGCTTCCTTTCATCGCGCCATAAACACGAACGGCCTCCGCCGCATAAGCGGAACAGGTCGGCGTGAAGCGACAACCCGCACCCGGCCCGAAAAACGCGCCCAGCGCGGGCGATACGGCGAATCGATAGATTCGCACGGCCAAAAGTAAAAGGTGTTGAACTGGATTCACTGAAGCAATCCCGCCTGGCGCAACGTGGTGATGAAGTCCCGCTCCACGGTGGAAAAATCCTTTTCCGCAATGGAAGGTCGCGCCACGAGCACTAAATCAATCGGTTGCACCAGTTCGTGTTGATGTTGGCGATAGCTTTCGCGCAACAGACGCTTCGCCCGGCTGCGCACTACCGAGTTGCCCACTTTTTTGCTCACCACCACGCCCAATCGCGATCGGGCTTCGGCGGGCAGGCGCAACCAGTTGGCGATCAAGCAGCCTTTCACCGCACGTTCGCCTGCCTGACGCACCCTGAGGAAATCTCTTCCTTGTTTGATGCGGGAACGTCGGCCCAAACGACGGCGCGCTGGCGAGGCCGCAGACATGCCGATTATACCGGCGTCAAACGCTTGCGACCGACGCGACGGCGGTTGCGCAGAATGCCTCTGCCGCTCTTCGTAGAATTGCGGCTCAAGAAGCCGTGTTGCCGTTTCCGGCGGATTTTGGACGGTTGATACTGGCGTTTCATAAAATCAATTGCTCCGGTTCTGCCGCCTCGGAACGCGAAAAACGCCCGAAATTCCGGCTGACCAAGAGCGCGAAAGGGTAACAACGAAACCCGGACTGTCAAGCGATGGACTGAGGGCAATCACGCACGGAAAAAGGCGCAATTTCGCTAAAAGCACCAAAATTCAACGCTCAAGCTCCAGAGAAACTCCAATCGCTGAGCTTCCAAAGGACGACCGATTCGGGTGAAAAAGAGACTTTTCGTTGGAATTAAGAGCTTCTCTGGAACTTGGCGGTTGGGCCTTCGTTCTTACCGATATTCTTTCCATTCCGGCTCGTTGGCAAAAATCCACCGATAATAATCCTTTTCCTTCAACTTCGCTGCCGCCGCCTCGTCCACCACTACCGTCGCTTTTGGATGCAATTGCAACGCACTGGCCGTGACCATGCTCGTGATCGGCCCTTCGACCGCCTGCGCAATAATGTCCGCCTTGGCTTCGCCCGTTGCGAGGAGAATGCAGCGCCGCGCATCGAGAATGGTCCCCACCCCCATCGTTAATGCACGACGCGGCATTTTATCTTCTCCTCCGAAAAACGGTGCATTCTGCTTGAGTGTCGTCGGCGTCAGTGCCTTCTCGCGCGTTCGAGATTTGAGCGCGGACAAAGGTTCGTTGAATCCGATGTGACCGGACTTACCGATTCCGAGCAGTTGCAAATCAATCCCGCCCGCGCGTGCAATTAATTCTTCGTAGCGCCGACATTCCGCGCCCAGATCCTCCGCTCGACCATTAGGCAAATGCGTATTGGCCAACTCAATGTTCACCTGCCGGAACAGGTGCTCATTCATGAAATAGCGGTAGGAATGCGGATCATCCGGAGCGAGGCCGACGTATTCATCGAGGTTGAATGTGCGCACGCCGGAAAAATCCAAACCCTCCTCGCGATGCATTCGCACGAGATGTTGATACACCGCTTCCATCGTGCTGCCGGTCGCCAATCCGAGCACCGCCCGCGGATTCGCTCGAATCTCATTGGCCACTATGCGCGCCACCAGCAGAGCAGCGGCATTTTTGTCGCGTTGGATAATGAGTTCCATGGCGCGCAGTTAAGCAAAAGCAGCGCGGCGGGACACTAAGAATTGCAGCGCAACCGGTCACACGTTAATGTGCGCCCATGCTCAACCAGCAGTCGGCGGCTTCAAAGCGTTGTGATATCATTGTCGCGCAACGTTTTTCGGGCGGCGCGGTCTGATGAGTTGAGGAAGCACGATGAATCCAGCCGCCGCACGGGAAGTTTACCAGAAAATCGTCGCCAACATCAGTCGGGTCATGCAAGGCCAGGCCGGACCGACGCGCAAACTCCTCGCCGCTCTCGCCAGCGGCGGACACGTTTTACTTGAAGATTTTCCGGGCACCGGCAAAACCACTTTGGCCAAAGCACTCGCCCGTTCCGTGGACGCGCGCTTCAAACGCGTGCAATTTACGCCCGACCTGTTGCCGTCGGACATTCTCGGCGTTTCAATTTTCAGCCAACGCGATCAACTGTTTCATTTTCACGAAGGTCCGATCTTCACGAACATTCTGCTCGCGGACGAAATCAATCGCGCGTCGCCACGCACGCAATCAGCGCTGCTCGAAGCGATGGCCGAAAATCAGGTGAGCGTAGATGGCGAACGCCGCGATCTTGCGGATTTGTTCTTTGTCATCGCGACGCAGAACCCGGTCGAATTCCGCGGCACGTATCCGTTGCCCGAAGCGCAGATGGACAGGTTCGCGATGCAATTCACGCTCGGTTACGTGCAACCGACGGAAGAAGTTGCCGTGTTATCCGCGCAAGTGACAACGCATCCGCTGGAGGAACTCGCGTCGTGCGTCACGTTGGCGGATGTCACCGCACTCAAACGGGCCGCGCAAAGCATTCGCATCAGTGAAGAACTCAAGCGCTACATCGTGGACCTCGTCGGCGCTACCCGCACTGCCAACGGCGTTCAACTCGGCGCCAGCCCGCGCGCTTCCATCGCATTGATGAAAGGCGCCCAGGCGCTGGCGTTGTTCGACGGACAGGAATTCGTCACGCCGGAACAGATTCAGGAACTTGCCGTGGCAGTCATTGCGCATCGAATTGTGATGCAACCGCAGGCGCGCTTTTCCGGTTTAACAGCGCGCGGCGTGGTGGAAGACATCGTCCAAAAAACCAAAGTGCCGGCGTGATTTCACGCGGTCGCGGAATATGCGATTGTTCGTCCGCATTTTTTATCTGCTGTATCGGGTCACGACCTGGTTAACGCACTGGAGCCGACGCCGATTCACAGTGCTCGGGAATGCAATTCTCGGCGGACTGATGGTGGCGCTGACGACGGCATTCGATGTGGATGGCGCGGTCGGTTATCAATCCGTCATTCCCCTTTGTGCGGTGCTGTTGATCGCCATCGTCTTCAGCATTCGCTTTCGCGCCAGGTTCGAACTGGAACGAAAATTACCGCGAATCGCCACCGCAGGTCATCCGTTTCAGTACCGCGTCGCGATTAAAAATCTCACCGCCAAAAAACAAACCGGCCTCACACTCATTGACGATCTCGCTGATCCACGGCCGCGCTTTAAAGAATGGCGCGATTACAAACTGGATGAAGACAAACACGTTCGTCCGTTTCGCTTTCAGCGGCGCAGCTTTCGGTCGCCGTTCAAAAAAGCAACGGTGAAAGAAAATGAAATTCCATCGTTGCGCCCGGGAGAACGCGGTGAAGTGACGATAGAAATGACGCCGCTCCGTCGGGGTCACGTACGCTTTGAAAGCGCAACCGTCGCGCGCCCCGATCCTCTAGGGATTTATCGCGCCTTACGAAAGTTTCCGCTGCCGCAATCAATGTTGATCCTGCCGAAGCGTTATCCGTTGCCACCGATTGCCTTGCCCGGCGGAATGAAATATCAGCACGGCGGCGTGGCCATGGCGTCGCACATCGGGCAAAGCGAAGAATTCGTCTCTCTCCGCGAATATCGTCGTGGCGACCCGCCTCGACACATTCATTGGCGCAGTTGGGCGAAAACCGGCAAACCCATCGTGAAAGAATTCGAGGACGAATTTTTCGTCCGGCACGCGCTGGTGCTGGATACTTTCACGCCGCGACCATACAGCGAATTGTTCGAGGAAGCAGTGTCGGTTGCCGCGTCATTTGCCTGCACGGTGCTCACGCAGGAATCGCTGCTGGATTTGCTATTCGTCGGTCCGGAAGCTTATTGTTTCACGGCGGGTCGCGGTCTGGCGCATGCCGACCAGATGCTCGAAATTCTCGCCACGGTTCAACCGTGTCGCGAACAACCGTTCACCACGCTGGAAAATCTCGTCACCAACCACGCGAATTCAGTCAGCGGTTGCGTTTGCGTGCTGTTGGCCTGGGACGAACCGCGCTGGAAATTTATCGAAAAGCTGAAACTGATCGGTCTGCCGTTGCTCGTGTTGGTCCTTCGGTCGGCGGATGAAACTCAGCCGCTACCGCTCGGACCAATGAGTGATGCGCCGGAATATTTGCACGCGTTGGAAATCGGGCGGATTGAAGAACAACTCGCCCGCTTGTCATGAAACCGCCGCCATTACTGCTCGGTGCCGTACTCCTGTTCTGGGGCTGGCAGGCGAATTTGCTGTGGCTCGGTGCGATCATGGGCGCCCTCGTTGAATCGGCGCTGGTATTCAAAGCGCGTTGGGATTTTTCCGACGAAGATTTCGAGCGAATCTGGTCGCTGTGCTCGCTGCTGCTGCTGGCGATGGTCTTGTTCGCGTTCGCACAAAACGACGGGCTCTCCATTTTTGGTGACTTCCTGACCGACCGTGATCTGAATTCGCAACGCGGCGCAGCGATTGCCACCGCTCGCACCGCATCGAATCTATTGCGCTGGCTGCCGATTGCGTTCTTTCCATTTCTGATGGCGCAAACATTCAGCACGCGCGATTCCATTCCACTCACAACAATCAGTCACATTCTGCAACGCCGCTGGAAACTCGCTCGCAAGGCCGGAGAAAATCCGCTGCCGGGACGCGGGTTCAACGTCGGTTTTCCGTACTTCTGCATGACGCTGCTGTCAGCAAGTTTTCACGAAGCGGAAAACAACACCTATTTCTGGGGCTTCTGCGGATTCCTCGGTTGGGCCTTGTGGACGCTGCGATCGCGCCGCTACTCGCTGGCGGTCTGGGCCAGCATCATCATCGTCGCAGCCGTGGCCGGATATTTTGGACAACGCAGCATCACTTACGTGCAGCGATATATCGTTTCGCTGAATGCCCAGTGGCTCGCGCGTTTTCTGCGCCGCTCGGATGATTTCTTTCAAAGCCGCACTCAAATCGGGCGTGTCGGCCAGATTAAAAATTCCAGCGCCATCGCGATTCGCCTCACTCCGCATCAACCGCACGATGTGCCAGAGTATCTGCGGGAAGCAACCTATCGCCGTTATGAAAATCGCATTTGGTTCGCCGGTTCTTCGCGGGACGATTTCAGCAGCGTGAATGAAGTTCCGCTCTCGGCTACCAATCAACCTTACTGGCCACTGGTACCCGAGCGCCCCGCGCGTTCCAGTGTGCGAATCAGTTGTTACCTCGACGGTTCAGAGAATGGCGTTCCAGCCGGTCTGTTGCCTTTGCCCAGCGGCACCAAACTTCTGACCAACGCCCCGGCCTTCGGTCTCAAGATGAACACCGCCGGTGCTGTGATTGCGCAAGGACCGGGATTATTGGTGTTCGACGCGCTCTACGGGCCTGGGCCGACTTACGATTCGCCGCCCGGCACCAACACGCGACGCGCGAATCGTCCAGATTCCAATCGGCTCGGACCGCCTCGTCCGCCCCCCAACTTTCAACCCGGTTCCGACGAGAACCGCCGCGGTCGCGGCTGGGGGCGTCGCTATGTTGAAGACGAAGATCGCGATGTGCCGCCCGAAGAAGTGCCAGCCATCGAAATGGTGCTCGAAGAATTGGGATTAACCACCAATACGCCGCCGCGTGAAGCGATGCATCGCCTCGCCGGATTTTTTAACGACAAATTCAGTTACAGCACCTGGCAACGCGGACAAAAACTCAGCGAGGGCGAAACTCCGTTGAGCCATTTTCTTCTCACCAGCCGGACCGGTCATTGCGAATACTTCGCCACTGCCACCGTGTTATTGTTGCGGCAGTTAAATATTCCGGCGCGTTACGCCACGGGATTCGCGGTGCATGAAGAGTCAGGTGACGGTTACGTCGTACGCTTCAGCGACGCTCACGCGTGGGCGCTGGTGTGGGATAATCTGCAACAGACGTGGATTGATTTCGATACCACGCCCGCCTCGTGGATCGAAGCTGAACGCCGCGGAACAGTCGTCGGCCGATGGTTCCGAGACATGTGGTCGAACTTCAAGTTTGAGCTGGCGAAATTCCGCTACGGCCAGAGCAATTTGCGGAAGTATATCCTGTGGATTGTCATTCCGGGTGTCGGCCTGCTGCTATATCAAATTGTTTTTCGGCGCGACCGGAAACGCCGCCGCTATCGCAAACAGGATGAAGCCTTCTTCGCCAACTGGCCCGGATTGGATTCGGATTTTTATCAATTGGAAAAACAGATTGCCACGCGCGGTATCACGCGAGGCGAAGCCGAACCGTTAGGTGATTGGTTACGTCGCGCTGTGGCAACGCCAGAACTTGCAGATTTGCGCGAACCACTGGAAGAGCTGTTACAACTGCACTATCGCCATCGCTTCGATCCACTGGGATTAAATACAATTGATCGCGAAAATTTACGCACGCTAACGAGCCGTTGCCTGGAAATGCTGACCGCGAAACCGGCAACCGCTTCTTAGCCGGACTTAGCGCACCTACTCGGCGTTCGGATAGGATCCGAGAACCTTCACGTAACTGCATTCGCGCTCAAGCAGTGCAATGGCTTTGGCGACTTTTTTATCCTGCACGTGACCGTCGCAATCAATGAAGAACAGATACTGCCACGCTTTACGTTTGCTGGGACGCGATTCGATTTTGGTGAGATTGATGCGATAACGTCGGAAAGCTGCGAGTGCGTGATGCAACGCGCCAACCTTGTCGCTCATGCTGACCATCAGACTCGTGCGATCGCTGCCAGTCGGCGGACTGCACTGACGACCGAGCACGAGGAAACGCGTCGCATTGGCGGCATTGTCCTGAATATCCTGCTCAAGCACCTCGAGATTGTATTTCTCGGCCGCCAACATACCGCCAATCGCCGCCGCGCCTTTTTCCTTCGCCGCCAATTCAGCGGAACGCGCGTTCGACGAGGTCTCAATTAATTCCACCCGCGGCAGATGATTTTGAATCCAACCACGGCACTGCGCGAGCGATTGCGGATGAACGTAGAGTTTTTTGATTTGTTTGCGCGGCGTGTTGCTCATCAGGCATTGCTGCACCTTGAGCACGACCTGAGAAACAATCTTCAGGTCGCTGTCCACAAACATATCCAGCGTGTGAGTGACGACGCCTTCAGTGGAATTCTCGACCGGCACTACGCCATAATCCGCGCGATTTTTGCTCACCTCGGTGAACACGTCGCCGATGGTTTTCTGCGCCGCGTAATGCAGACTGGAGCCGAAACGTTTGATGGCCGCCTGATGCGTGAATGTGGCTTCCGGTCCGAGATACGCGATGGTCAGCGTTTTTTCCAACGCCAACGCGCTGGACATCACTTCGCGGTAAATAGCGCGCAGTTGATCGTTGGTGATCGGACCGGCGTTGAGTTTGCAAACGCGCTGCAACACCGCTCGTTCCCGATGGGGGGCGTAGATTTCCTCGCCGGCCTTGAGTTTGATTTCGCCAATGGCCAGCACATGCTTTGTGCGCTCGTTGATGAGCCGCACGATTTGCGCGTCGATTTTGTCAATCGCCTTCCGATGCTCGGGTAGATTCACAGCCGGGTCAGCATGAAGCAGCCAATGCAGAGAATCAAGCGCCCGGGCAGGCGCAAATTCCGCTACGCATCACCCCCACTATTCCGGTGCCGAGAAACGACGCGCACTTAAACAAACACGATTTCCGTCGTCGTTGCCTTGTCGTCCCAGCCTCGCGTTGGTTCAGCCGTGACGGAGGAAATGTCTTTAATCGAGATTTGCCGCCCGCGAGTTTTCGGCGACTTCACTTCAATCTTCGATGGATCGCAGGTCTGTTGGTTAATTTTCTGATGCGGCGCGGGCTTGTAGCGAACGTACAATTTCTTCGGCGTATCCGGCGCGAAGTAGAGGATGCGCGATTTCTCCGGAATGCACGAATACACCTTGTTCAGAATGGTGCCGCCAAACGTGAAGCGCTTGAGATAACTCGCCTTGCGATCCGTGTAAGCGCAGGTGAACACCCGATCGCGCTCCGGTAGGCCGGCGTAGAACAACTCCGAGCCGACAAACATTTTCTCCGGCAATTCCGTGACCTTGTACGTGCCGTCTTTGAACACGAGCAGGACCTTGTCGAACTTCGTGCATTCGAGTTTGAATTCCTCGCCGTTCACTTTGTAACCGACGTAACCCGTCTCGCGATCGTAACTCACCTTGAACGCTTTGAACGCCACCGCTTTCGCGTCCACTTCTTCGTGGCGCGCGGACTTCGTCGTCAATCGCGGATACTGTTTGCCGTATTTTTCAAGCAACCGTTCGAGATGACCGATGACGTACTTCGTGAGGTTTTTGAGATTCTTACGCGTCGCTTCGAGATCAATCTTAGTCTTCTCCATCTCTTCGCGATGCTTGTTGATGTCGAACAACGAAATCCGGCGGATGCGAACTTGTAGCAATCGCTCCACATCCACGTCCACAATCTCGCGAATCAACTCTTTCTTGAACGGCTTGAAACCATCGTACACCGCAGCGAACACCGCTTCATTCGTTTTGCATTGCTCGATTTTTTTGTAAATGCGCTCCTCGATGAAAATGCGTTCCAACGTGCGATAATGCAGTTCGTCGAGCAGGTTCTTCTCGCGCAACTCCAACTCACGCTTGAGGATGGCGACGAGTTGATCGGTGTTCTCGCGCAAGACTTCGCTCACCGTCATTTCCACCGGGCGATTGTCCTTGATGACGATGATGCGACTCGAAATCGTCACTTCACAACCAGTGAACGCATAGAGCGCGTCAATCAGCTTCTCCGGATCGACGCCGGATGGACACTTGATTTCGATCTCAACATCTTCCGAGGTGAAATCGTTGATGGATTTCACCTTCAGCTTGCCTTTGCGCACGGCGTCTTCGATGGACGCGATGAGCGATTCGGTGGTCGTACCCGGCGGAATCTCTTTGATGACGACCGTTGAATCGTCCTTCACCTTGATTTTCGCGCGAACTTTGACCGAGCCTTTGCCGTCCTGATAATCACGCGCATCCATCAAACCGCCAGTTTGAAAATCCGGCAGACATTTGAACGGTTGCTTTTTCAGGATGGCGATCTGCGCTTCGAGCAGTTCCGGAAAATTGTGGGGCAGAATCCGCGCGCTCAGACCGACGGCGATGCCTTCCGTTCCGAGCATCAGCAGCAACGGCAATTTACTCGGCAACGTGACGGGTTCTTTGTTTGTTCCGTCGTAGCTCGGGACAAATTCAGTGATCGAATCGTTGAAAACTTCTTCGCGCGCCAAATCGGTGAGACGGCATTCGATGTAACGATTCGCCGCCGCGGGATCACCAGTGAAGATATTACCGAAATTTCCCTGGCCTTCGATCAGGTAACGCTTGTTGGCCAACACCACAATGGCGTCGCTGATGGAAGCGTCGCCATGCGGATGGTATTGCATCGTGTGACCGACGATGTTGGCCACCTTGATGAACTTGCCGGTGTCTTTCTCGTGCAACGCCCACATGATGCGCCGTTGCACCGGCTTGAAACCGTCCGCGAGATTCGGAATCGCGCGATCGCGAATAACATAGCTCGCGTAGTCGAGAAACCCGCGATCCACCCGATCGTGTAAACCGGGGGCAACGCTCTTCGGATCAAACGGCTTATGCGCCACGGCTTCGACCTGTTCCGCAACGACATGTTGCTCGCCGTTGCCGTTGGTCGCCTTTTTCTTCGGCGACTTATCCGCCGCCGCGGCGGGTTTCGCCCCTTCGATAGGCAATTCCGGTTGATTCGACGATTTTTTGCGCTTCTCAGAACTCATGAGCGGCGCGCATTAAGCCGCAGAACGAATGCGATGGCAAGAATGACAACGCGCACGCGCACGGCGTTCAGTTTGTTAAGGCGACTGCTGGTATTTTCTTTAGACCCGGAACTACAGATTGTCCGCTCTCGCTCAATGAATTAGCCTGCGCGCCCATGAATCCCGCGTCTCGTGCCAGCGGTTACGCCTGGTTTGTTGTCGCCCTGCTTGTGCCGGTGGCGTTGTTGAATTATCTCGATCGCCAGATGCTGGCGACCATGAAATCATCCATGGTCGGCGACATTCCGAGTATCGCCAATCGCGCCGATTGGGGGCTCGTGCTCGGCGTGTTCAAATGGACTTATGCCGTGCTCAGTCCATTCGGCGGATTCATCGCAGACCGCTTCAGTCGCAAACACGTCATCTGCGGCAGCCTCTTTATCTGGTCGTGCGTCACCTGGTGGACGGGCCACGTCACCAGTTTTCACGAGCTCATGGCCGCACGCGCGCTCATGGGCGTGAGTGAAGCGTTTTATATCCCGGCAGCGCTGGCGTTAATTGCCGATTATCATCCTGGACTTACCCGCTCACGCGCCATCGGCACGCACCAGGTCGGCATTTACATCGGACAAATTCTGGGTGGTTATGCAGGCTATGTGGCCGATTCGCCGGATCACGGCTGGCGTTGGGCTTTCACGACGTGCGGAATGATTGGAGTCATTTACGCCCTGCCGTTGCTGGCCGCGTTGCGTAATCCGATGAAACCTGCGGCGCAGGCAACTGAAACCAACACCGCCTCCGCCCGACGCGGTTTTCGTGAACTGCTCACCAATCGTAATTTCATTTTGCTCGTCCTGTATTTCACTTTGCCCGCCATCGCGGGATGGGTTGTGCGCGATTGGATGCCGGCCATTCTACAGGAAAAATTCGGCCTGGGTCAGGGCAAGGCAGGCGTGAAAGCCATCGTTTATGTGCAAATCGCTTCACTCTGCGGCGCGGTGATTGGCGGTGTCATTGCGGACCGTTGGATGCGCAAAAATCAACGCGGTCGCATCTTCACAAGCGCCATCGGGATGATCATGTTTCTGCCCGCGCTCTTCAGTGTCGGTAACGCAGATACTCTAACGATCGCGGTGCTGGGCCTCATTGTGTTCGGGCTCGGCTGGGGATTTTTCGACTGCAACAACATGCCGATTCTTTGCCAGATCGTGCGTCCTGAATGGCGCGCCACCGGCTACGGCATCATGAATCTGGTAAGCATCAGTTGCGGCGGGTTTGGCGACTGGGCGTTTGGCGCGCTCCAGGATCGCCACGTAGCGCTAAATCTGATTTTCGGCGCTTTCGCCGGTGTGGCGCTGTTGTCTGTTGTGATCGTGCTCATGATCAAACTGCGTCCGACTGAAGCGACGAAATAATTCGGACAACAGCGGCGTCACCGAGAGAACCGAGTCATGTTTTGGACTGCGGTGGCAAATGAAGTGCGATACGGCTTTTTTATCCGCCAACACGCTGAAACGACAAACGCTCACTCAAAAGCGCCGCCGAGTTCTTCCATCAACGCTCCAACTTCGCTGCTTCGCGTTGTGAAAGGACTTTCTGCGACGGCACGTAGTTCTTGATGAAGTTACGATAGTAATCTTCGAACGTTCCGGCCGCCAAAGCCGCGCGGACATCGGCCATGATTTTCAGGAACAGATAGGAATTGTGAACACTCAGCATGCGGAGGCCGAGAATCTCGTTCACGTTCAACAAATGACGCAGATACGCGCGCGTGAAATGTTTGCAGGCAAAACATTCGCAGCCTTCTTCAATCGGTCGAAAATCCGCCTTATATGCACCGCCTTTCAACCCGAACTGACCTTTGTGCGTAAACGCCGTCCCGTTGCGCGCGACCCGCGTCGGCAAGACGCAATCAAACATGTCCACGCCCCGCGCAATCAATTCCACCATTTGCGCCGGCGTTCCGAGTCCCATCGCATAACGCGCCTTGTGCGCCGGCAAATGCGGCTCGGCCAATTCCACCGCGCGCATCATCTCAGGCTCGGGTTCGCCGACGCTCACTCCGCCGATGGCGTAACCGTCAAATTCCATTGCAACGAGCGCCTTCGCACATTGCTCGCGCAGTTCCGGATTGCTGCCACCTTGAACGATGCCGAAAACAAGTTGGCCATCGGCGCGCGGTTGTTCGCGACATTCCTTCGCCCAGCGGATGGTGCGCTCCACGGCCTGACGTTGTTCCCGTGCTGGTGCATCATGGGGCGGACATTCATCAAACACCATAGCGATGTCCGAGCCGAGCGTGCGTTGAATTTCCATCGCTTCCTTCGGTCCGAGAAACAACTTCGAACCATCGAGATGCGAACGAAATTCCACACCGTGCGTTTTGATTTTGCGAATCTTCGCCAGACTGAACACCTGAAAACCGCCGCTGTCGGTGAGAATCGGCTTTTGCCAATTGATAAAATTATGCAGTCCGCCCGCCGCGCGAATAATGTCCATGCCGGGCCGGATGTTGAGATGATAGGTGTTACCGAGGATGATCTGCGTGCCCATCTCATTCAGCTCGCGCAGATCAATCGCCTTCACGCTGCCTTGCGTACCGACGGGCATGTACACGGGCGTTTCAATCACGCCATGCTTCGTGGTTAATCGCCCGAGACGCGCTTTGGTGAATGCGTCGGTTTTCAGTAATTCAAACATTCAGCCGGAGGTTTAATGGAAGTCGGGGCGGAAATCGAGCTTGACGCTGGCGGGCAGCAAAGGAAAATCCGCGCCAGTAGTTTGCCTTGAGTTCTGCTTCATGGCTGCTTACGGCAAGAAAATATCAACCCTCAATTATTGAAAATGAAACTTACATTGCTTCCTGTCGTCGCTCTCTGCGCGCTTCTCGCAGGCGGATGCGCCAGCTCCAATTCCGGCTCTGAATCGGCTAAAGCCAAATCCGCCGAAGACCAACTCAAAGATCAACAATACAAAAATCAGCGCGAGAAAGATCCGGCTATCGGTCAGACTAAAGACGAAATCATGGCGCTTTATGGCAAACCGGATAGCGTTTCCATTTCCAGTGATGGCGAAGTCTGGTCGTATCACGTCAACCGCGGCGCACAGTTCATCCCTTACAATTTCGGCTATCGCCCGAAATTCCGCACCGTGACCTTCAACAAAGAAGGCAAGGTCGCGCACTGGACGAACACGCAATAAGAATTAACCGTTCCCCGACTCAAAGCGCATTGCGGGAATATCCGGCGATGCGCTTTTGATTTTTCTACATGTCGCTCAGGTAAATCTGCCGGTTGCGCCAGAGATAAATCACGCCAGAAACGGCCGTCAACGCCACCGTCAACCACAGCACCAACAACGCAAACAACGGCGTCCAGGGTTGGAAAAGGTCTCGTAACCACGGCCACCAGTCGCCATACGCATCCATGACCAGCAGCGAAATGATCGCGATCATCTGAGAAATCGTTTTGTGTTTACCGTAACGCTCGGCCGCGAGCACGACGTTCTTTGACGCCGCCAACAGACGCAGTCCGGTGATTGCCAGTTCTCGTGCAACGATGATTACTACTATCCACGCTGTCACCTTCGGAAGAAATGCTTTCCCGGCAATTTCCAATGCGACCGGTGGCGGACTGACAATGTGCCGTTCCACTAACGCGATAAACGCAGAACAGGTCATTACTTTGTCCGCGAGCGGGTCCATCAGAACGCCGAAATTCGTAATCAACTTCCGTTGGCGGGCAATCTTCCCATCCAGAAAATCAGAAATCGCCGCCAGACTGAAAAACACCAACGCCAGCGTATCGTTGACCGGCGAGCGATAGAGCATCGCCCATAAAAACGCTGCCGTGAAAAAGAAACGCGAGACGGTGATTTTGTTCGGCAGGTTCATGCAGGTTTAGCAATCAAATCGTAATCCGTGTGACCGATGATTTTGACCCGGGCAAATTCGCCAATGGGAAGTTTGCCGCGAGTATAAACGCGACCATCAATGTCCGGCGCATCGGCTTCCCCGCGCGCGACGAGAAATTCACCCGACGGCAATTTCGTGTCCGCTGTCGCTGCTTCGCGCATCAAACCATGTTCCCACGAACTGACATTTGCCGAGGCGAGCTGTTTCGCGGTCGCTTTGCCTTCGACCAACACCCGCAACGTGCGGCCCACAAACGATTCAGAAATCTGCTTTGCGATTTTATGCTGCGTGGCCATGGCCAATTCGCGCCGGCGCTGTTTTACTTTATCCGGAAGCTGGCCCGCCATAGCTCCCGCTCGCGTGCCGTCTTCTTTCGAATAAGCAAACACACCGAGCCGTTCGAATTTTGTCTCTTCAATGAACTCCAGCAAATCGTTGAAACTCGCTTCCGTTTCACCCGGAAAACCCACAATAAACGTCGTGCGCAATGCGATGCCCGGCACGCCGGCCCGAATGCGCTTCAGCAGGTCCACGATGTATTGCTTCGACGTTTCGCGCCGCATCCGCTCCAACATGTTCTCGTGAATATGTTGCAGCGGAATGTCCACATAGCGCGCCACTTTTTTACATTCCGCAATGGTCTGAATGAGTTCGTCCGTCCAATGCGCCGGGTGCGTGTAAAGCAGGCGAATCCAGAAATCTCCCGGCAGCGCATTCAATTCGCGCAGCAGCGTGCAGATCGTCGTCGCATTCGCCGGCAATGATTTTGCCGCAGCAGAAAATTTTTCCGGCGACGAAATCGCGCGACTGTGATTAGATCGCAAATCCAGTCCGTAATAAGTCGAGTCTTGCGAGATAAGATTCAATTCCTTCACGCCGTCGGTGAGCAACGCCTTGGCTTCTGCAACAATGTCGCTCTGCGTGCGGCTGCGATGCGAACCGCGCATGCGCGGAATGATGCAGAAACTGCACGGATGATTGCAGCCTTCGGCTATTTTGACGTAAGCAAAATGTTTCGGCGTGAGGCGAAACCGCGGCGTCTCGTAATCCGGAATGTAAACCGGTCGCGGCGTCACTTCGAAAAGCGGTGCGGACGCTCCGGGAGTTGTTCTGTTTGGAGCAACGACCGTTTTGGTTTTCCCGAATTTATCCGTGCCGCGCAGCGATTCTTCGTGAGCATACGCTTCATCCGTCTGCCCTTTCTCCAGTTCCGCCAGGCGCGCAGTCACTTTAGCTTTGCGACTGCGAAGATTGGGTTGTGGATTCTGGACTTTTTCCTGCCGCCGATCGTGAGCCTGTTTCACGATGTCAGCAACCTGCGCAACCTGGTCAATCCCCATGAACGCGTCCACTTCGGGAAAGAGCTTCGGTAATTCTTCGCGAAAGCGTTGGGACAGACATCCAGAAACAACCAACCCTTGACCGCGATTGTTCGCTTCACGCACCGCCGCGGATTCCAAAATCGTATCCACACTTTCTTCCTGCGCCGAATCAATGAACGAACAGGTGTTCACGATCACCACGTCGGCACGCGACGCGTCATTCGTGATTTCAACTCCGCCTTTTAACAACGAGCCGAGCATGATTTCGGCATCCACCAGATTTTTGGCGCAACCGAGGGAAATCATCCCGACCTTCAGCGGCTCAGCAGGTTTGTTTGTCTTTGTCACCGGCCAACCACACTAGCAAAGCCGCACCGAGAGGCAATCCAACTGTGTGGACCGGCTGAAATCCTCGAAGTTCCCTCTCGCACTTGGCGTTAATTTCCCGCTAGCTTCGTCACAACGATTTGTGAATTCGGACGAACAATTCATGCGCTTTGCGCTGCGCCTCGCCCGCAAAGGTTTCGGCGTCACTTCGCCCAATCCGATGGTCGGCGCGGTGCTGGTCAAAAGCGGACGCATCATCGGCCGTGGTTGGCATCATGGCGCCGGATTGCCTCACGCGGAAATTGAAGCGTTACGCGACGCAGAAAAACGCGGCAACCCGCCTCGCGGCGCAACACTCTACGTAACCTTGGAACCGTGCTGCACGCATGGTCGCACGCCGCCGTGCACCGAAGCGATTATTGCCGCCGGAATTAGACGTGTCGTCGTCGGTGCGACAGATCCCAATCCGAAACACTCCGGCAAAGGTTTTCAAATCCTCAAACGCCACGGCGTCAAAGTAACAACCGGAGTTCTGGCGACGGATTGCACTGAACTCAATGAAGCGTTCAATCATTGGATTGTGCATCGAACGCCATTCGTCACGGTGAAAGCAGCAATGACGTTGGACGCAAAAATCGCAACAACCAGTGGCGAATCGAAATGGATCACCGGCGAGAGAGCGCGTTTGCACGGCATGAAACTTCGCGCCGCCAGCGACGCGATTCTCGTCGGCGTTAACACGGTTCTCGCCGATAATCCCAGCCTGACGATTCGAAACACACCGTCCGCTCAGCGACAAATTCAAACGCCGAAGCTGCGACGCATTATCCTCGATTCGCAAGCGCGCACGCCGTTGTCTGCGCAAGTTGTCTGCGACGAATTCGCCAGCCTGACAACGATTGTCGTAACCAGAAAAGCACCTGCCAATCGCGTCGCTGCGTTGGCGAAGAAAGTTTCCGTAATCGTCGCGCCAGCTCGCCGCAGCGTCAGTTCGCGGCCGGAACCCAGAATTGATTTGCCGTGGCTCTTGGAACGGTTAGGTCAGGAAAACGTCACGAGCCTGCTGGTCGAAGGCGGCGGCGAGGTGAATGCATCGTTTCTGTTGAACGGCCTGGCACAACGCATCGCTTTTTTTTATGCGCCTAAAATTCTTGGTGGGCGCGATGCACGCAAAGGCGTCGCTGGCGACGGGGTGTTAAAACTCAGCGAGGCGATTCCAATTCGTGAAGCAAAATGGCAAAAATTGGGTGCGGATTTGTTGCTGACGGGGCGCGTTGGTTGACGACAACATACAAATATGTTTACGGGCATCATCGAAGAAGCTGGCGTGGTGGATTCCATCAAGCCCGGGAAAAAATCCATTGAATTAGTAGTGCGCGCCCAGCGCATCGCGCGCGGCTTGAAAATCGGCGCAAGCGTGGCAGTCAATGGGTGTTGCCTGACCATGGTTAAAATTTCCACTCGCGGGAAAACGAAATTGTTGCGTTTCGACGTGTTGCAGGAGTCGTGGCAACGCACCAACCTGCAATTTGCGAAGGCAGGTTCGCTCGTAAACTTGGAACGCCCGCTCCGTGCGGATGGCGAACTCGGTGGACATTTTGTCACCGGCCACGTGGACGGTATCGGCAAAATCCAGCGCTGGGAAAAATCCGGCGCGGATCATTTGCTCGATATCGAAGCACCTGCTGAAGTGATGCGCTACGTCGTGTTCAAAGGTTCCATTGCCGTGGACGGCATCAGCCTCACGGTGGCGGGCGTGAAGAAAAACAGTTTTCGTATCTGGATAATTCCTCACACGTTTGAAGTCACGACGTTGCGCGAACGCAAGGTGGGCGACTTTGTAAACCTCGAAGCGGATCTGCTCGGGAAATACGCGGAAAAATTTCTATCCGCGAGGAAATGATAAGCCTTCCGGCAATCAAAACGCCGGAACGGGCGGAAAACGGGCGGAAAGAGAATTTTGGCTGAGAAGTCGGGAAACTTTTCTGTAGCGCTTACGTCCTCGGTTTCAAGGAATTTGGAAATCCCCCCGTGGGAAAAGCGAAAGGGTCAGACTCTCGTCTGACCCTCTGCCTGAGAACAAAAGCACTATTTCAGTCGCCAATCTTCAAGTTGTTTTCTCGGAGGCGCTGCAGTTTTACGCCTTAAATCACACACACGATAACCTGCAAATTCCCGTCCAACAACGCCATCATCATACAACAGGTTCGTGTTCTCCATAGTCCCCATTGTGGGGGACAATGTCCCCAATAAGAATCACCCGGCGTAAGAAACTGATTTTAAACCACTAAGGCCTGCGAAGCGCCTTCGCCACCGCCTCCGTTCGGGTGCGAACATGAAGTTTTTCGTAAATCCGCCGGATGTAAGTGCGCACGGTTTCAAAGCTGATGCCGAGTTTGTCGGAAATTTCTTTATACATGAACCCTTGGCTCAGTAGGTCGAGGACTTCCTGTTCGCGCGGCGAGAGTTCTTCCGTTTTTTCTACCGGCGCCGTGGTCGGTCGCGTTTGAAAGGATTGCACCACTTTCCGCGCGATGTGCGTGGACATCGGCGAACCACCGTTGTGCACATCGCGAATCGCTTCAAGAATCTCCGCGCTCTTGGATCGTTTCAGCAAATAACCGGCGGCCCCGGCGGCGAGGGAATTGAAAATGTTCTCCGTATCTTCGTACGCCGTGAGCATCACGATCTGCGTCTGCGGCAAAATCTCTTTCAACTTTCGCACGCACTCGACCCCGTTCATACCGGGCAGATTGATGTCCATCAGCACGACGTCGGGTTTCTCGGTCGGAATGGCGGTCAGCGCGGCTTCCGCGCTGGAATGATCGCTCACAAATTCAAATCCCTCCGCGCGACTGATCATACGCGCGAGCGTGCCGCGCAACTGATCATTGTCTTCCACAATGGAAACCTTGATAGCCATTTCAATTCTTCGCGATGGGTGCGATCAATCGCACCAGTGTTCCCCGTTCCGCACCCGGCTGCATTTCGAATGATCCGCCGACATCTTCCATGCGCTTGCGCATGTTGCGCAATCCATTTCTGCCGGTCTTCGTGGCAGCTTCAGCCGGACCGCGACCATCGTCCTCGATTTCAATCCGGAAATCGCCATCGTTCAATCGCAGCCGAATCTTCACCTCCGACGCCTGCGCATGCTTGACCACGTTGTTCACCGATTCCTTGAACGCCAGGAAAACGTTATGCCGCAATTCCGGCGGAATATTAATCGCCGGCAAAGTCGGTGGCACATCGAGGCGATAGCGCAAATCAGCCAGCGACAAATAATCCTGCGCGTATTTGCAGGCGTAATTCACCAGACCTTCGAGCGTGTCGTTAGATGGATTCGCCGCCCAAACGATTTCGTCCAACGCGTCGGACGTCGTGCGTGCCGTCTGACAAATCTGTTGCGCGTGCGACTCGATTTCCGCCGGCAGATTTTTGTCCTCAATCACCATCTCTCCGAGCAATCCGACCTGCGTTAAATTCGCGCCGAGTTGATCATGCAAATCGCGCGCGATGCGAGCGCGTTCCCGTTCCAACGCCTCCTGCTGGCGCAACAAAGCCAATTGGCGTTGCAGTTTCTGCGTGGAAATCAAATACACGATACCCGCGACCGAACCGAGCAGCGCTACGACAACCAGCGTCCGGAACCACCACGTTTTCCAGAACGGCGGTAACACCAAGATTTCCAGAATCGCGCCGCTCGTATTCCAGACGCCGTCTTCATTACTGGCTTGAACGTGGAGCCGATAGTTGTCAGGCGGCAATTTGGAATAACTCGCGTTACGCCGTTCCGTAGGCGCGCTCCAACCGACTTCGTGACCTTCCAGCCAATAGCGAAATCGCGCCCGGCCTGGCGCCGTGAGATTCAAACTGGAACAGAACACTTCCAGTCGCTCGACGCTCGCCGGAACAACAAGTTTTTGCAGAACGCCACTGCTCAGGCGATTCGTCTTTTGCTCCTGATCATCGAACAGAACCGATTCAATCACGACCGGAGGCGGATTGGTGTTGGGCATCAGGTCCGCCGGATTCACGCCGACCAGACCGCGAATCGTCGGCAGCCACAAACGTCCATCATCCGTGCGACAGGCGGCAGGCTGTGAACCTTGAGTGCATTCACTCGTCGGCAAACCGTCTTCCTCGTTGTAAACGCGGCAGACGATGCCAAAGGATTTTCCCAACGCCTGCGCGTTGAGCGATGCTTTTGTCAACCGCATCAAACCAAGATTCGATCCCACCCAAAGATGCTCGCGCTCGTCGTCTAAAATGTAACTGATATCGCCGCTGACCAGACCATCGCGCACGCCGAACCGAGTCCATTTCCCCGACTGATAACGCGCCAATCCATTGCCCGTTCCGACCCAAAGCACGTTTTCTTTGTCCACGTAAAGCGCCGTAATGGATTCGCCCGGCAAGCCGTCAGCACGATGAAACGCCGTGAATTTTTCCTCGTGCCAACGGTTCAATCCATTCCGCTTCGTTCCGATCCACAGTGCCCCGGAAGCATCTTCGGCAATGGCCGTGATGTGATTCGCCGTTAAGCCACTTTGCACTGTGAACCAGCGCCACAACGTGCCGTCCCATTTCGCAAGCCCGGCATCGGTCCCGACCCAGAGATTTCCATTCCGATCTTCGAACAATGCTGAAACGCTACGGTATGCCTGGCGCAATCGCGGTTCGCGCACGGGCGAAAACCGGCCGCCAACAAACTCAAACAACCCGAGATCGCGCGTGCCGACCCAGACCTTTTGTTGCCGATCCACCAGCACGGCGGAGAAATTGGGGTTATTGTTTTCCTGCAATCCAATCAGCCCTTCGGTAACTCCATAGTCCTTCGAAACACCATCCTTCCAATAAGTCACGCCGCCACCGTTGTAGCCAAACCACAAACCGCCGCTGGCATCTTTGGCGACGGATTGAACGACCTTTTTCACCGTAGGCGGGACCAGTTCGAACGGGTTAACCCGCACCTGATTCAAGCCACCGCCATCCGTGCCGACCCACAGATTTCCTTCGCGATCCTCACACAACGATAATGCCGTCTCCTGAGAAATGTTTGTTATCGCATGCGATTCAACTTCTGGAGTGAGAACGAAAACCCGCTCATTCAACGTGCCGACCACGAGATTGCCGCGCCGATCTTCGATCACCGCTTTAATCGGTGCGCGTTGCCACGGGTATTGCGTCGCCACTTCGACAGCGTTGGTAAAACCTTCCGGAGGAACTTTGTGAATCCGCCCGTTGACGAACATCCAGAAGCCGCCAGAGCGACTTGCCAGCAAATAATCCAGCGGCCCCGGCAACATGTGATTCTGCAGCAGCAACTGGAAATCCTCATCTCGCACATCTGAAGCGAGACGAAACAGAAACGTGCCCGCGCCGATCCAGATTTGGCCGTTTTTATCGGAAACGATGAACCGATTATCGGCGCGGATGCCGTCCCACCAGACGTTCTCTACTTTTCCATCGCGACAACGAACCAGCCGGCCATCGCGCAAATAAAGCCACACCGCACCCGTGACGTCTTCACAAGCCGCCTGCAATCTGCCGCCTTCAGCGCTTCCGCCTGGCACCGTCGGAATTTCCAGCGTCGCCAATTCGCCGTTCCTCAACAATGCGACGGACTGATCCGCCCCAATCCACAGTCCGCCTTGAGAATCCTCCAACAGGTAAACAATCGTGTTCCCTTGAAGGCCCGGCGTGTTTTCGGTGTTAAAAGTCTCGTAACGCGCGCCGTCAAAACGGACCAGGCCTTTGACCGTTCCCAGCCACAGGTAGCCGTCGCGCGTTTGCACCATGGAAATCACCGAGCGTTGCGGCAAACCCGGCGGGGCTTCGTCCACCACGTAATTCGGCGTCGCCGCAAATCCCCGCAGCAGCAGGCCGACGAGCGCCAGCGCAACGGCGATTCGCATCAATCCCAATCTCGGCATGGGTTCATGGTTCGAAGAGGAGGCAGGCAAGTAAAGCCGTTTGATTTCAACGCAAACCGGCTTCGCAGCGCACAAAGACACGCGACTTTTGAAGATTTGACCTTGTTCGGGAGTAAGTTAGACTCGCGGCTCTTGTGTTTATGAAGATTTTGGTTTGTGACCCCATTTCACCGAAAGGAATCGCTCTACTCCAACAACGTCCCGAATTCGAAGTCGTCGTACTGCCGAAACGCCTCTCCGAGGCTGAATTGCTCCCCGTAGTCGCCGACGCGGTCGCGATGGTGGTCCGTTCCGAAACCAAAGTGACGAAGAAAGTGCTCGAAGCCGCCACCAAGCTCCGCGTGGTCGGTCGCGCAGGTGTGGGCGTGGACAACGTGGACGTGGAAGCAGCGACACAGCGCGGTGTGGTGGTCATGAACACACCGGCCGGCAATACCATCACCACGGCAGAACTCACTTTCACCATGCTCCTGAGCCTCGCGCGTAAAGTGCCGCAGGCGCACGGAACCATGGTCGCGGGCAAATGGGATCGGAAACAATTTCAAGGCGTCGAACTCTGCGGCAAAACTCTCGGGGTTCTCGGCATGGGTCGCATCGGCACGGAGGTCGCCAAACGCGCCATCGCTTTCGGTATGCGTGTGATTGGTTACGATCCCTTCCTGACCGAAGCACGCGCTAAAGCACTCGGAGTCGAACTCGCCACTGAACTCGACGACGTTTACAGCAAAGCGGATTTCATCACCGTGCACATGCCAGTGACTGAACAAACGCGCGGCATGTTGAACGCCGCCGCTTTCGCCAAAATGAAACCCGGCGTGCGAATCGTGAATTGTGCCCGCGGCGAAATCATCGTGGAAAACGATCTCATCGCCGCGCTGGATTCCGGCAAAGTTGCAGCAGCGGGTTTGGACGTATTCATCCAGGAACCGCTCGCGGCAGACCATCCTTTCCGTCAGCATCCGAAATTGATTCTGACTCCGCACCTCGGCGCGAGTTCCGAGGAAGCGCAGGAAAAGTGCGGCATTGAAGTCGCCGAAGTCATCACCGGCTATCTGCTCACGGGTGAAGTACGTAATGCCGTGAATCTGCCTTACCTCGACGCCAAGACCTATGAGCAGGTGAAACCCTACCTTACGTTGGGCGAGAAAATCGGTAAGTTGCTCGCGCAATTGGCGCCCGCGCAAGTGGATCGCCTGCACATCACCTACGGCGGCAAAGCGCAAGAGTTGCCGAACATTGACCCGGTCACCCGGGCCGTGCTGCAAGGTTTCCTCTCGCGCGCTGACGTTAAAGATTTGAACAACATCAACGTGCGCAGCATTGCCTCCACGCTGGGTCTGACGGTCGAAGAAAAACGTTCCAATGAACCGGTAACGTTCAATGAATGGCTGCACGTACAAGCGTTTAATGGTTCAGAGAAAGTCATTTCCGCGGGCGGCACGTTCTTCGGTTCGCCCAATAATCCGCGTATTGTCCGCCTCTTCAGCACGCCGGTGGAAATCCCCATCAGCGGCGTTCTGCTGTTATTAACGAACAAAGATCGCCCCGGCATTGTCGGATACCTCGGTACGTTGTTGGGCAAACATCAGGTGAACATCGCCAGTATGAGTTTGAGCCGCGACACCGAAGGAGGCGACGCATTAACCGTTTTGAATCTGGACAGTGAACCCTCGCCGGCTGTGTTGGCCGAGCTGGAAAAAGACAGCTCCATCCGCAACGTCAAAGTCGTTAAACTCTAGTTAAACCAAACCAAAATCATGACCAAACCCATCGTAAACCTTTTGACCGTTGCGCTCGCGACCGCTTTCGTGACGGCGACCCCCTGTCTCGCCGCGGAGGAAGCCCCCAAGGCCGGCAGCGCCAACAAAATTGCGGATTTGCTCGGCGATCCGGTGATTGCCAAAGGCGAAGGCGTGGAAATCAAACGCAGCCAGCTCGACACCGAGATTCTGAATGTTCAAGCCATGGCCGCCGCGCAACGTCGTCAGATTCCGCCCGAGCAGATGCAGTTGATCGAACGCGAAAAACTCAATGATCTGATCGGTTTTCAATTGCTTCTTTCGAAAGCCACCGAGGCCGACAAAGCGAAAGGCAAAGAGCAATTCGAGAAAGCCATTGCCCGCCTTAAGAAGAACAACGACCTCTCGGATGAGGAATTCAATGAGAAGCTGGACTCCCAGTTGCGCCTGCAAAACATCACGCGCGACGAGTGGAACAAACAGCGCATCAATCAGGCAACCGTGGTTTCGGTGCTCGAACGCGAACTCAAAGTGAACATCACCGATGAGGACGCGAAGAAATTCTACGACGAAAATCCGTCGAAATTCGAACAACCCGAACAGGTCCGTGCCAGCCACATTCTCATCGGCACCCGCGACGCAGCGACCGGCAATGAATTGTCCGAGGAACTGAAGAAAGCCAAGCTGAAGCAAATCGAAGATCTCCGTAAACGCGCTGTTGCCGGTGAAGATTTTGCGAAACTCGCCAAAGAATTCTCCGAAGATCCCGGCTCCAAAGACAACGGCGGTGAATACACGTTCGGCCGTGGCCGCATGGTGCCCGAGTTCGAAGCGGCAGCGTTCTCGCTCAACACCAATCAGGTCAGCGACGTCGTCACTACGCCTTACGGTTATCACATCATCAAGCTGAGCGAAAAAATCCCGGCGAAGATGGTGGCGTTCTCAGAAGTATCCGAAGACCTGAAGGAAGCGCTGCGCGCCCAGGAACTGCAGAAGCAATTGCAGGAAACCGATTACGTCGAAAAAATCCGCAAAGAAGCCAATGTGGAAATTCTCGATGAACGCTTAAAGAAGCTCGACGAAGCGCTGTCGAAAGAAAAAGCCGACGCGAAAAACTGATTCGTCGCTCTGTTTAACTTAAATCACCGCGCTGGTACAAACCGGCGCGGTTTTTTATTTCTCGCGCGGCCGGCGTTTCGGGTGCGATTGGATATCGCGCAGTAGAAACTTTGCGAGTTGCTTCAATCGCGCTTCCACGTCGAGCGTTTCCAGAATCTTTTGCCGATCTTCCGCTCCGGCCAACACCGCGCACGAAACCAGATCCGCCGCCTGTTCCGGGTCGGAAATGGAGTCGAGATAACCGATGATTTCTTTCGGCGAAAACGCGGGCGGCGGTTGCCCGGGCGCGCCGGGATTCTGATGCGAGACAAACGGAAACGGAAACGGCATCCCAAGCTGCACACGCTCTTTCAACAACTCCCGCACCGTGCCCAGCAGTTTGTCGGTTTTGGTAGCGTTCGACGGCGGCGTGGCGAGTGGCTCAATTTGCTGCACGCGGTAAGGCCGATATTTCACGACCTTGCCGAGCTTCACACGGGTTAATCCCTGCAAAATCAGATGCGACGTGCTGTCTTTGTGCGCCACGGAAACCCGGATTAATCCGACTCCCGCC